>OMGI01000132.1_pt1 | contig 56606 bp, 53 predicted proteins | sample 1645801 | NCBI WGS metagenome assembly OMGI01 (sample SAMN05578584, study PRJEB25193) | human gut metagenome | biome: Human Microbiome; feature: human-associated habitat; material: feces | host: Homo sapiens | place: USA:Birmingham
GGTATGCAGCATCCGTAAAGCGGCACAGCCGCTAACGGCTGCCCTACCTTACCGTCGCGGAGAATTTACCACTTTATTGACAGTCTCAGATTATTATGCCGGAGGTTTTTATGCGTATTCTTGTAGTTGAAGATGAACGTGCCCTTTGCGAGACCATCGTCCGCAGTCTCCGCCGTCTTGCTTACAGTGTGGATCCCTGTTATGACGGTGACACCGCCATCGACCTGCTTGGCTCGGAGCGCTACGATCTGGTACTGCTGGATCTGAACCTGCCGGGAGCGGACGGCATGACGGTGCTCCGTACCCTTCGCCAGACCGACCGGGAGACGCGGGTGCTGATCCTCTCCGCCCGCAGCGAGGTCGCTGACAAGGTGGAAGGTCTGGATGCCGGAGCCAATGACTATCTGGCAAAGCCCTTTCATTTAGAGGAGCTGGAGGCCCGCATCCGCAGCCTGACCCTCCGGCAGTTTACCCAGAACGATGTGGTGCTCCACTGCGGCCCGCTGTCCTTCGACGCCCGCTCCCGCACCGCCACCGCCGCCGGTCAGCCGTTGGCCCTGACGCGAAAGGAGACCGGCATTCTGGAATACCTGCTGCTCCACCGGGGGCGGCCCGTCAGTCAGGAGGAGCTTTTGGAGCACGTCTGGGACAACAGCGTGGACAATTTCAGCAACTCCATCCGGGTACACATTTCCGCTCTGCGGAAAAAGCTGCGGGCGGCGCTGGGCTATGACCCCGTCCGCAACCGCATCGGCGAGGGATATTTGATTGAGGAGGAGCAGGCATGAAAAAGCTGTCTCTGCAATGGCGGATTACTCTGATGACAGCCTTGCTCATCTGCTCCACCTGCATGGCGATGAACTGGCTGATTGGCTGCTCCGGCCGGCACTATATGGACTCCATTGGTGCCAACCTCTCCACCGCCATCGATCCCTCGGAGGGGGCGGTGGAATACTTCGACCCCAGCCGGGAGGGGCTTGACCCCAACCTGACCATTGTGATCTATGGGGCCCAGAACTCCTTCACCGCCACCAACTGGTACATCACGGCGGCGGTGACGCTGTTGGGGGGCATTCTGGCCTATTTCGTCAGCGGCCGGGCACTGAGACCTCTGCGGACCTTCGTGGCGCAGGTGGAAAAGGTACAGCCCAACAATCTGGCGGACATGAAGATCACGGAAGAGGTGCTGCCGGAATTCCGGCAGTTCAGCGACTCCTTCAACCAGATGTTGGAGCGGCTGGACGAGGGCTTCACAGCCCAACGGCAATTCACCGGAAACGCCGCCCATGAGCTGCGCACACCGCTGGCGCTGATGCAGGCGCAGGTGGAGCTTTTCTCCGCCGAGCACCCGGACGTATTGCCGGAAACCGCAGATTTCCTCCGCCTTCTGCGGGAGCAGACGGAGCGGATGACCCAGATGACAAGGACCCTTCTGGAAATGTGCGGCTTGCAGGCGGTGCCCTGTACGGATCACATCGAGCTCGGCCCTATGATCGATGAAATTTTCGCGGATCTCGCCCCGCTGGCAGAGAAAAATAACATCACGTTGGAGCGGGAGGGGGACGGTGCCATGACCGGCAGTGACACGTTGATCTACCGCCTGCTGTTCAACCTGACGGAGAACGCCATCAAGTATAACCGCCCCGGCGGCGCCGTGCGCCTTTCCGTGACACCGGAGCCTGAAAAGCTGCTGATCCGGGTGTCCGACACCGGCCCCGGCATCCCGGAACGCTTTCAGCGGAGCGTATTCCAGCCCTTTTTCCGGGTGGACAAATCCCGCAGCCGGGAATACGGCGGCGTGGGCTTGGGGCTTTCGCTGGTGTGGGAGATCGTCAAGCTCCACGGCGGTACCGTGTGCGTGGAGAACAGCTCGGAGGCAGGCACCACCGTGGCGGTGTCCCTGCCCCTCCGGTAAACCGCTTTAAAAAGAGCCTGCGTCCCGGCTTGGGACGCAGGCTCTTTTTATACATAGATTCTACTTTTTTCGCAGTTCCTGAATGATTTTCGCGATCATGTAGATCACATATCCCAAAAAGATAACCCCCGCAGGCACGATCACGAAAAGCAGAAAAAACTTCCCAACAGTGTCATATAGGGCGGCTTCGACGATGCTTCCCATTCCGTTGGCCTCCTTTTCGCCGGATTTCAAAGCGTCAAAAGTGAGAAATCATATGTCCCTGACCCAATTTGCTTTCATTCTTGAATCAATTTTACCACATGGCTTTTTCACAGTCAAAGCGTTTTGGCAGCAAACTGACAGTATATCAAGAAAAACCCACCGGTCCGCTGCGTTGCAGCGAACCGGCGGGTTATTGCAGTTATTCCCACTCAATAGTCGCGGGGGGCTTGGAGGTAATATCGTAGACGATGCGGTTGATGTGGGGCACCTCGTTGACGATACGGACGGAGACCCGGTCCAGCACATCGTAGGGGATCCGGGTCCAATCGGCGGTCATAAAGTCCGTGGTGGTGACACTGCGGAGGGCCAGAGTATAATCATAGGTCCGGCCATCGCCCTGCACACCTACGGAGCGCATATTGGTCAGCACCGCGAAATACTGGCTCATGGCGCTCTCCAGATGCGCCTTGGCAACCTCGTCCCGGAAGATGAAATCCGCCAGACGCAGAATATCCAGTTTTTCCTTCGTCACATCCCCCAGACAGCGGATGGCAAGGCCGGGGCCGGGGAAGGGCTGACGCATCACCAGATACTCCGGCAGACCCAACTCACGGCCCAGCTGCCGCACCTCGTCCTTAAAGAGCATCCGCAGAGGCTCGATGATCTCCTTGAAATCCACATAATCCGGCAGACCGCCCACATTGTGATGGCTCTTGATCACAGCAGCGTCACCGGCGCCGGACTCGATCACATCCGGGTAAATCGTACCCTGAGCCAGGTAATCCACCTGGCCGATTTTTTTTGCTTCCGCCTCAAAGACCCGGATGAATTCCTCGCCGATGATCTTCCGTTTGCGCTCCGGCTCACTGACGCCGGCCAGCTTGCTCAAAAACAGCTTCTCCGCGTTGACCCGGACGAAGTTGATGTCCCACTTTCTGAAGGCCTCCTCTACCTCGTCTCCCTCGTTGAGACGCATGAGGCCGTGGTCCACAAATACGCATGTCAGTTGATTGCCTACGGCCTCCGCTATCAGCGCCGCCGCCACAGAGGAATCCACGCCGCCGGAGAGGGCCAGCAGTACCTTGCCGTCCCCCACCTTTTCCCGGATCTGACGGATGGCAACATCCTTATAATCCCCCATGGTCCACTGCCCCTTTGCGCCGCAGACCTCATAGAGGAAGTTGCGGAGCATGGCGGTGCCGTAGGCGGTGTGATTCACCTCCGGGTGGAACTGGACGCCGTAAAAGCCCCGGCGCTCGTCACAAATGGCCACGTTGGGACAGGCGTCGGAATGGGCCACCAGTTCAAAACCCTCCGGCACCTTCTCCATATAGTCGCCGTGGCTCATCCAGGTAACGCTCTCGGCAGGCAGGCCCTTGAACAGCTTGCAGTCGGTTCTGAAATAGGTCTCCGTCTTGCCGTACTCCCGGGCGGAATCCGCCGTAGCCGCCGTCACCCGGCCGCCCAGATTGTGAGCGATGAGCTGACAGCCGTAGCAAATGCCCAGAATGGGAATCCCCAGCTTGAAGATCTCCGGGTCCGCCTGCGGGGACGCGGGATCGTACACACTGTTGGGCCCACCGGTAAAGATAATGCCGATGGGGGCCATCGCCTTGATCTCCGCCACCGGGGTGGTATAGGGCCTGACCTCGCAGTATACGCTGCATTCCCGGACCCGCCGGGCGATGAGCTGATTATACTGACCTCCGAAATCGAGAACTAAAACGGTTTGTGATGCCATAGGGACCTCCTGAAAAATAAATTCAGATATTGCGCCTTTATGTGTTTTCGCGCTCCAGCGCCGCCTGGACAAAGCCCTTGAACAGCGGATGGGCGTGGTTGGGCCGGGACTTGAATTCCGGGTGATACTGAACGCCCACAAAGAACGGCTGGTCCGTCAGTTCCACCGTCTCCACCAGCCGTCCATCGGGGGACAGCCCGGAGAGGACCAGTCCCGCGGAGGTGAGGGCCTCCCGGTAGTCGTTGTTGAATTCGTAGCGGTGGCGGTGACGCTCGGAGATCTCCAGCGTGCCGTAGCACCGCTCCATGGTGGTGCCGGGCCGGATCACACAGGGATAGGCCCCCAGCCGCAGCGTGCCGCCCTTGTCGATCTCGTCGCTCTGTCCCGGCATGAAGTCGATGACCTTGTTTTCGCACAGTTCGTTGAACTCGCCGGAATCCGCGTCGGCGATCCCGGCGGCGTGGCGGGCATATTCGATCACAGCGATCTGCATTCCCAGGCAGATGCCGAAATAGGGTACCCGATGCTCCCGGGCGTATTTCGCCGTCAGGATCATGCCGTTGATCCCCCGCTGACCGAAGCCGCCGGGGACGATGATGCCGTCCAACGCGCCCAAAACCGCCTCCGCATCGCTTTCCGTAATGGTCTCGGAGTCGATCCAGCGGATGTCCACCTCAGCCCCCAGAGCATAGCCCGCATGGCGCAGTGCCTCTGCCACGGAGAGATAGGCGTCATGAAGCTGAACGTATTTGCCCACCAGACCGATGGTCACACGTCTGTCCGCATGTTTGATCCGCTCCACCATGTGTTCCCACTCCGTCAGCTCCGGGGCCGGGGCGTCGATGCCCAACTCCCGGCAGACCACAGAGGAAAAGTTGGACTGCTCCAGCATCAGCGGCGCTTCATACAAACAGGGCAGCGTGATGTTCTCAATGACGCAGTCGGGCTTTACATTGCAGAACATGGAGATTTTCTGGAAAATAGAAGGCTCCAGCGGCTCGTCGCACCGGAGGACAATGAGGTTGGGATTGATCCCCATGCCCTGAAGCTCCTTGACAGAGTGCTGGGTGGGCTTGGACTTGTGCTCATCGGAGCCCTGGAGGAAGGGCACCAACGTCACATGGATAAAGAGGCTGTTCTCCCGGCCCACCTCCAGAGAGATCTGCCGGACAGCCTCCAGAAAGGGCTGGGACTCAATATCGCCGATGGTGCCGCCGATCTCGGTGATGACCACGTCGGCGTCCGTTTGCTTACCCACCCGATAGACAAATTCCTTGATCTCATTGGTGATGTGGGGGATCACCTGCACGGTGGAGCCCAGATACTCCCCCCGGCGCTCCTTGTTCAGAACGTTCCAGTACACCTTACCGGTGGTGAGGTTGGAGTATTTGTTCAGATCCTCGTCGATGAACCGCTCATAGTGACCCAGATCCAGATCCGTTTCCGCGCCGTCCTCGGTGACGTAGACCTCGCCGTGCTGATAGGGGCTCATGGTGCCGGGGTCTACATTGATGTAGGGGTCCAGCTTCTGAGCGGCCACCTTCAGCCCTCTTGTCTTTAAAAGGCGGCCCAGAGACGCCGCAGTAATGCCCTTACCCAACCCGGATACCACGCCGCCGGTCACAAAAATATATTTCGTCATACGTCCTCCTCCGAAAATTTCACGTTCTGTCTACGCAGTCCCGCTTTGGCAGTTTTTATTTATAAGTCGACAAGATCTGCTCCGCCACGGCCCGCTTCGTCACACAGCGATCCATCGCCTGCTTTTCGATGTATCGGTGGGCCTCCTGCTCCGTCATATTCAGTTCCCCGATCAGCAGCCACTTGGCCCGGTTCACAAGGCGGATCTCCTCCATTTTTTCCTCAATGGTGGCATTCTTCTTTTCCAGCCCCCGCAAACGCTCCCGGGTACCGCACAGCAGCCGCAGGGATTGGGTAAACAGCTGGGTCGACATAGGCTTGGACAGCACCAGAACGCCCTGTGGCGTCAGCCGTCCGTCAATATCCGGAAAATGCTCTGCCTTCACCAGCAGCAGTACCCCGGCGGCGCTGTGCTGGCAGATATCCTGCGCCAGTCGGGTGCCGAACTCATCCGGCAGCGGCGTGTTGATCACCACCAGATCGTAGCTGTTTTCCAGCAGCTCCCGGCGGGCACCGGCGGCGTCCGCCAGCACCATGACCGGCCAATAGAACCGCTCCGGCAGAAGGCTCCGGACGGATTCATTGAATTTTGCGGAGGCGGACACCACCAGAACGCTGTACGCATGGCCAAGCTCCATCGTTGTCCCCCTCCTTTTCTGTGTTTTTTACCGCGTGCTTTCTGAGCGGTCAGGTATAGTATTGGATGATCGCTGCAGGAAGATGTTCTTTGATAAAATCACTGGCGGCGGCCGCTGCCTTGGCCTCCGCCCAGGTCTCCGGCAGTCTGCGGTACCGGGCCCGGATCTCCTCCGGTGCCGTGTAAAGGTTCAGATCCGCAGCAGGCGGCAGCTGCATGTTGTGAGCAACGCCCTCCATTCCCGCCCGAATCAGCAGAACAAAGGCCAGATACGGGTTGCACAGCGGGTCCGGAGACCGCAGTTCCGCCCGCCGGTATTCCCCCACCGCCGCCGGGACCCGGATGAGCTGAGAGCGGTTCTCAGCGGACCAGGAAAGATAGCCGGGTGCCTTCCAGCTTCCAAAGCGGCGGTAGGATTCCTCCGTGGGGTTCAGGAACGCCGTCATGGCCTCCACATGGGCCAGCACCCCGGCAAGGACCTGGGGCATCACGTCCCGCTTATCCTCGCTGACAGCGGAGAAGTTGATGTGCATTCCGTTGCCCGCCTTGTCTGCCAGAGGCTTGGGTCCGAAATCGGCATACAGCCCGTTCCGGGCCGCCACCGTATCCACAGCCGCCCGGAAGGTCACGGCGTTATCCGCCGCAGTGACCGGGTCCGCATAGCGGAAATCAATTTCGTTCTGGCCGGGGCCCTCCTCATGGTGAGAGCTTTCCGGCCGGATGCCCATGCGCTCCAGCGTCAGGCAGGCCTCCCGGCGGACATTCTCCCCCTTGTCTGCCGGGGCAATGTCCATGTAACCGGCACGGTCATAGGGAATTTTGGTAGGCTCGCCGTCCTCGTCCAGCCGGAACAGATAGAATTCCATCTCCGTTCCGAAGGCAAAAGTCAATCCGGCCTTTTTGGCGTCCTCTACCGTTTTTTTCAACAGGCTCCGGGCGTCCGCGCCGATGACGGTGCCGTCTGGCTGGGTCACGGCGCAGAACATCCGCACCACCCGTCCATGCTCCGGCCGCCAGGGCAGCACACAGAGGGTGGACGGATCCGGGCGCAGCAGCAGATCAGAGTGGACCTCCCCACCGAAGCCGGGAATGGCGGAGCCGTCGATGGCAATACCGTACTGGAAGGCCCGGTCCAGTTCCTCCGGCATAATGGCGATATTTTTCTGGCGGCCCGCCGCGTCGCAGAAGGCCATGCGGATGAACTTCACGTCCTCCTCCGCCGCATACTGCTTGATCTCCTCAACCGAATACTGCATATTGTCTCCGCCTTTCCGTTATGGTTTCCGTATGCATGCCCGGCGATCCAGGCCCCCTCATTTTTTGATGCAACTGTTATAGCACACCTTTTTATGAATTTACAATATGTAAAACAGAAAAAATCATGGTTTTCCGAGACTTATTCTCCGTCATGCTCACACATTGGAGGCTGCTGGTCTGGTCTCCTGTCCTGTTTTGCGCTCTGCGGCGATTCTTTTCCAACCGCCAGCCCGTTCTGCAACAAAAAAGGCGTCCACTTCCAACGGGAGCCATGCTCCCGCTGAAAATGAACGCCTTTGCTCATTTTGTATTCAAAAAAGACCTGATTCAACAAATTAGGTCAAATCGTACCATGTGCGTCCGCGCTTGTCAATCATTTTTCTGTCGAACACGGTGCAAAAAGGAGGGCCTTCGCCCTCCCTTTTGTCCTTGACCGGTGCTTACACCGTGCCGGTGACGATCAGTTCGCTGACGCCGGGGGTCACAGTCCACGCCCCGGTCACCGGGTCCTGCGTATACGTTGCTGCGGGAACGGTGATCTGCCCCGCCGTTGTGGCGAACAGGCCGGTGGTCCCGTCATAGGTGTACTGCGTACCGGCAGTCCAGGGTGCACCGTTGTAGGTCACCGTGAGACCGTTGAGAACCGGATCGAAGGTATCCCGGAGGATCACGTCGTCCGTTGCGGTGACGGGGGTATTGCCGGTGTTCTGGATGGTAAAGGTGTAGGTGATCCGGCCGTTCTCCGCCACCACCGTGGGATTCAGCCCCTTGGTAATGGACAGTCTCGGGCTGCTCACCACGCCAACTGTCTCCTCCGCCGTCACAGGTGCGGCCAGCCCGCCGCCGGTCACGGTGACGGTGTTGACAACGCTGGACTCCGCTGCCAGCGGCGCGTAGCGGGTCACCTCCGTCTCATAGATCACAAGGGCGCTGCCCCCCGCCGGGACCGTGATGCCGGTGACGGTCATGGGCGGTCCGGCGTTAACGACCGGAGCGGCTTGCAGCGCGCCGTTTACATAGTACCGAACGCTGCCCGGCAAATAGGCCAGAGGATACAGAGTCGCTCCGCCAAAGGTGTAGCCGCACAGATTGTCGGAAATGGTCAGGCCCGTCAGGGGCGTGATGCCGCTGTTGGTAAGGCTGACCACATACGTGACCGTCCCGCCCGGTTCGTAATTCTCCCGCACCGCCGTTTTTGCGGCGGTCAGGACCTCCCTCAGCTCCCCGGTGACAATGTTGGAATTGACGGTGCCGCCGGTATAGGTGAGGGTCGCCATATTCTGAAAGGATGTGGGCATAAAACAAGCCTCCTTAAAATCGCTCAGGTTCGCGCGTCTGCGCGTTCCATTCTATGCGCCGGAACAGCACACGGTCCCCCGCCATTCTCTAAAAGCAATAAAAAAAACAGCCCACCTTTGGCACTTTCGGAAAAAATCTGGTTTTGCCGTGGGAAAGCGTTGATTTTTTTCGGGAACCGTGCTATCTTGATAACAAGCGAAATCGTTTTCTTGCGGATGTAGTTCCCGCATATCTGTTAACGGACACAGAAAAATCCGTTTGCGCTTTCGCCAACCTTTTCCCCGCAAACCATTTTCTATTTGTACGCTTATCCAAATAATGATCCTAAATATTCATAAGGAGGACGTTTTATGTTTGATCCGAAAACTGTTTCCCTGGGTATTGCTCCCATCGGCTGGTGCAATGACGATATGCCGGAGCTGGGTGCCGAGAACACCTTCCAGCAGACCGTCAGCGAGATGGCTCTGGCCGGCTTCACCGGCTGCGAGATCGGCAACAAGTATCCCACCGACCCTGCCGAGCTGAAGAAGGCTCTGGACCTGCGCGGTATGCGCATCGCCAGCCGCTGGTATTCTTCCTTCATCCTGACCCGTTCCATGGAGGAAGAGGAGAAGGACTTCATCGCCAACCTGGACTTCCTGGAGGCTGTCGGCGCAAATCACATCAACGTCTCCGAGCAGAGCTACTCTATCCAGGGCAAGGTGGACGTGCCCATCCTCACCGGCGGCCACAAGCATGTCATGAACGATGAGGAGTGGGATCGCTTCTGCAAGGGTCTGAACCGTCTGGGCCAGATCGCTTCCGAGCGTGGCTTCAAGCTGTGCTTCCATCATCACATGGGCACCGTGGTCCAGACCAGCGAGGAGACCGACCGCATGATGTCCAGCACCGATCCCCGGTATGTGTTCCTCTGCTATGATACCGGCCACTTCACCTTCGCCGGCGAGGACCCCCTGGCCATGCTGAAGAAGTATGTGGACCGCGTGGGCCACGTCCATCTGAAGGATATGCGTCTGCCCGTGGTGGAGGAAGCCCGCAAGAACAACTGGTCCTTCCTGCAGTCCGTCCGCAATGGTGCTTTCACCGTCCCCGGTGACGGCAACGTGGACTTCGATCCCGTATTCAAGGTGCTCTCCGATGCCGGCTATCAGGGCTGGCTGCTGGTGGAGGCTGAGCAGGATCCCGCCAAGGCCAATCCTCTGGAGTACGCCATCAAGGGCCGTACCTACATCCGGGAGCACACCGGTCTGTAAATCGCGCGATGGGAGGACCCCGGTCCTCCCCACCGCGTTTCCATACCACTTTTTGACATCAAACAGGAGATGTTTCCAATGACTTATTTCAATAAGAACAAGGAACTCAAGCGGGGCTACAACGCCTATATCGACGAATCCACCAACTACATGGGCACCCTGATGAACGTGGGCCTGCTGGTGATGGAGGACGGCGACACCTATACCTACGAAAGCGCCGACCGCGAGGTTGCCATTCTGCTTTTCGAGGGCAAGGTCACCTATGAATACGCCGGCAAGACCGTTGAGGCCGACCGCCCCAACTGCTTCCATCACGAAGCCTACTGCCTGCTGGCTCCCAAGGGCACCAAGATCACCCTGACGGCTCACAGCCACAGCGAGCTTTACATGCAGGACACCCTGAACGAGAAGGATTATGAGCCGGTCATGTACACCCCGGAGACCGTCCAGACCCAGCACGCCGGTTCCAAGGGCGAGCTGATGGGTGCTATGGAGCGTGAGATCAAGACCTTCTTCGACTATGACAACGCCCCCTTCTCCAACATGGTGCTGGGTGAGGTGCTGAACCGTCCCGGCAAGTGGTCCTCCTATCCTCCTCATCATCATCCCCAGCCGGAGGTCTATTTCTACCGTTTCGACTATCCTCACGGCTTCGGTGCCGGTTTTGCCAACGGCGATGTTTACAAGACCGAGCAGAACGGCTGCGCCGTCATCAACCACGGCTTCCACTCTCAGGTGGTAGCTCCCGGCTACGCCATGTGCTACGCTTGGGGTATCCGGCATCTGGAGGGCGATCCCTGGCTGAAGACCCGCATCGACGACAAGGAGCACGAGTGGCTGTGGAAGCCCGATGCCAATGACCACATCTATCCCAATCATTGATCGGAGGTAACAAAAGCATGAAAACTGTCCGTTTGACCATGGCGCAGGCTTTGGTCCGTTTTCTGGAAAATCAGTACATGGAGGTTGACGGTGCCCAGCACCGCTTCGTCCGCGGCGTGTTCATCATTCCCGGCCACGGCAACGTGGTGGGTCTCGGTCAGGCGCTGAGCCAGGAGGCCAAGCACCTGGAGATCTATCAGGGCAAGAACGAGCAGGGCATGGCCCAGGCCGCCGTGGCCTTCGCCAAGCAGATGAAGCGTAAGCAGATCTGCGTTGCCACCTCCTCCGTGGGCCCCGGTGCCGCCAACATGGTCACCGCCTGCGGCACCGCCACCGCCAACAACATCCCCCTGCTGGTGCTGCCCGGCGACACCTACGCCTGCCGTCAGCCCGACCCCGTTCTGCAGCAGGTGGAGCACACCAACTCCCTGGCCACCACCACCAATGACGCTTTCAAGGCTGTGTGCCGCTACTGGGACCGCGTTGTCCGTCCCGAGCAGCTGATGAGCGCTATGATCAACGCCTTCCGGGTGCTGACCGATCCCGCCAACACCGGTGCGGTCTGCGTTGCCATGCCCCAGGACGTTGAGGGTGAGGCCTATGATTATCCCGTGAGCTTCTTCGCCAAGCGCGTCTGGCGTCTGGAGCGCCGCCCCGCCACCGAGGCCGCTCTGGCTGACGCTGCCGAGGCCATCCGCAAGGCCAAGCGTCCCATGATGATCTGCGGCGGCGGCGTCCGCTATTCCGAGGCGCACGCCGAGTTTCTGCACTTTGCCGAGACCTTCGGTATCCCCTACGGCGAGACTCAGGCAGGCAAGTCCGCCACCGACTGGCTGCACCCCCTGAACTTGGGCGGCGTGGGCACCACCGGCTGCTCCGCAGCCAACGAGATCGCCCGGAAGGCCGATCTGGTCATCGGCGTGGGCACCCGCTACACCGACTTCACCACCGCTTCCAAGTGGCTGTTCAAGGATACCTGCAAATTCGTCAACATCAACGTCTCTGAGTTCCAGAGCCTGAAAATGGAGGCTGTCCCCGTGGTGGCTGACGCCAAGGAAGCCCTGCCCCGTCTGGAAAAGCTGCTGGAGGGCTATCAGACCGCCTATAAGGATGAGGTCAAGGTCGCCAAGGAGAAGTGGATCGATGAGCTGAACCGTCTGGATCACATCACCTTCTCCGACAAGAAGAGCTGGAAGCCGGAGATCAATGACGCCAACGCCGATTCCGCCAAGCACTTCGCGCAGGACGTCAATGCCCAGCTGACCCAGACCTCCGCTCTGGGCGCCATCAACGCCATGATGAGCGAGGGCGACGTTGCCATCGGCGCCGCCGGCTCCCTGCCCGGCGATATGCAGCGGATGTGGCGTCCCACCGGCGTTGACACCTACAACATGGAGTACGGCTATTCCACCATGGGCTACGAGGTGGCCGGCGCTCTGGGCGTGAAGCTGGCCATCGGCGACAAGCACGAGGTCTATTCCTTCTGCGGTGATGGCAGCTTCAATATGCTCCACGGTGAGCTGATCACCGCCTGCCAGGAGCACAAGAAGATCAACATCTGCCTGTTCGACAACGCCTCCTTCGGCTGCATCAACAACCTGCAGGTTGGCCACGGCAACGTTACGCTGTGCACCGAGCTGCGCTATCGCAATAAGGATGGTCTGTTCGGCAACTTCATGAACATCGACTACGCCAAGGTGGCGGAGGCTTACGGCTGCAAGAGCTACTCCGTCCGCACCATGGAAGAGCTGGTGGCCGCCTTCGAGGATGCCAAGAAGGTAAAGAACATCCCCGTCCTCTTCGACATCAAGGTCCTGCCCAAGACCATGACCGACGGCTATTCCTCCTGGTGGCGCGTGGGTGACACCGAGGTGTCCGAACGCAAGGAGAACCTGGCGGCTTATGCCGACCTGCAGGCTCACCTGAAGGAAGTCCGGAAGTACTAAGATCATTTTTATTTACGAAAACCCATCTAAATTATAAAAAAGGAAGGTTATTAACATGGAAAAGGTATTGAAGATCGGCATTATCGGCTGCGGCGCTATCGGCAAGGATCACTGCCGCCGCATCATTGAGACCGTCCCCGGTGCTACCGTTGTGGCCGTGTCCGACTATGTGGCCGCCGCCGCTGACGACACCGCCGCCAAGTACGGCATCAAGTCCTACGGCAATGACTGCGATGGTATGATCAAGGATCCCGAGGTTGAGGCCGTGGTCATCACCTCCATCGACCCCACCCATCATGACTATGTCATGAAGACTCTGGCTGAGGAGAAGTGGTGCTTCTGCGAGAAGCCCCTGAGCCAGAACGCCGCTGACTGCGAGGACATCATCAAGCGCGAGCAGGAGATCGGCAAGCGTCTGGTGCAGGTGGGCTTCATGCGTCACTATGACCGCGGCTACGCCGAGATGAAGCGCATCATCGACTCCGGTGAGATCGGCAAGCCCCTGCTGATCAAGTGCTGCCACCGCAACGTTGCTCAGGGCCCGGGCTTCAAGACCGAGAACGGCGTCACCAACGTGGCCATCCACGAGCTGGACATCTGCCGCTGGCTGCTGGGCGACGAGTATGAGGACGTGCAGTGCGTCAAGGTCCGTCAGAGCTCCAACTCCAACAAGGGCTATGACAACCCCCAGGTCATGCTGATGCGCACCAAGAACGGCTGCTTCATCGATGTGGAAGTTCAGGTTGCTGACGGCTACGGCTATGACATCCAGTGCGAGGTTGTCTGCGAGAACGGCACCGTGAAGCTGCCCGATCCCTACGCTGTGGTCCGCCGCTCTCGTCCCGCCGGTTGGGACAGCGTCCAGCCCGCCGAGTCCATGCCCATCATGACCGACTGGAAGGAGCGCTTCATCGAGGCTTATGACATCGAGTTCTGCAAGTGGGTGGAGTCTGTCCACGCCGGCAAGCTCACCGGCCCCTCCTCCTGGGACGGCTATGTGGCCTGCGTGGCTGGCGATGCTCTGAACGCCTCCCGCGGCACCTCTCAGTTCATGAAGGTGGAGACCATGGAAAAGCCCGAGATGTACAAGTAATCTCACCCCATCCAATATAAAACACGGAGCCTGGCCAATGGTCAGGCTCCGTGTTTTTCCTTTTTCTGCAAATGCCGGAGCTTTCTCCGGCGCTTTTGCTTTTTCGATACAAACGCGGTTCAGCGTTCAAACAGCTTCCTCACTCCACCTCTAAGTGAACGGACTTATGGAACTGAGGCTCCACCAAACCGGGGAGTTCCACGGCGTCGGTAAAATACAGATTCTCGACGTACTCCTGCAGCAGGGACACCACATAGGGATGGGGCCGCTCGTCAGGCCGCCGGGCCGCCACCGTCACCACCGCCGTTTTGGGCTGGAGCTTTTCCAGCAGCTTCCGGGAGGTGGAATCGAAGGAGGCATGGTGGGGCACCTTCAGAATGTCACAGGGGGTCAGATTCACGGTCTCCCACACATGGGCGTAGGCGTCGCCGCCCAGAACGATCTCCTTGCCGTGGTAATACAGCCGCTGGCGCAGAGAGCACACGTTTATGGATTTGGCCCAGCGCACCAGTTCATATCCGTTCCGCTCTCCGTTGAAGGCCGCGTCATAGATCTCCTTCTGCCGCCGGTACAGGGCCGGTTCGCCACAGAGGATATCCATTTTCAGGTCCGGCGTCAGCTGGAGGGAAATCGTTTCCGTCCCCGGCACCAATTCAAACTGCTTGATACGGTCGGGGTGACTTTGCAGCGCCTCGGTATAGATCTGGAGGCAGAGAAGGGCGTTTCTCGCAGCCTTGGGCAAGTTGTTATCCGGATGGAAGGGGGCCAGCTCCGGGGCATTTTCCGGTGGCAGATAGGTGGTGTAAAACCGGTCGATGGTCACGGCATCCAGCACCCGGCTGAGGCCACCGATGTGATCCCGGTGGAAATGCGTAGCCAGAGCCACGTCCAGATGGGTCACGCCCAATTCCCAGAGAAAATCTCCCGCATAGATCCGCTGAGACCGGGGGTCCAACTCTCCCGGATGATCGTCCCGCACCAGACAGTCATGGCCAAAATCCACCATCATGGCAAACTTCTGCTGCGTTCCCTCCATCTCCCGAATGAGAATACAGTCTCCGTTGCCTATGTTGATAAAGTCCAAAGCCAGCATACGCAGTCCCCCCCCTATGTTGTTGTTACAAAGATACCATACTGCGTGAACGTTTACAATGAAAAGCGGCCCCTGCGTCAGCCAAAATTTCCCTTTGGATTTTGACAGTTCCCACAAGAAACCCGCGGCGGGCATTTTGCCCGCCGCGGGTTCTCTTCGTTTTGATCGGTTTCCCTTGAAAAGTCACGCTTTTCCGTAAATGACCGTCTGCTGCCAGCCGCCGGAGCCTTCCTCCGTCCCGGTGTCTGGCAGGAGATCCGTTTCCGGCTCCGCAGGCTCCTCAGCCGGCGTCTCCGGCGGTGTGGACACGGCCCGGTTCTCCACTGTGATCTTCCGTGCGGTGATCCACTGTGCACCATCATTCCAATAGACGGTGACGGTATCTCCTACGTTCAGCAGCGGGGCCTCCGGCACCTGGGCGGCGCTGACGTACACGGAGAAGCTGCTCTCCCCCTCAAAGCGGAGGTAATAGACGCTGGTCCCCTCGATCACGGCACTGCGGATCTCGGCAATGGTGCCCTTTGTCTCCCAAAGCTCCTGCTCCTCCGCTGGCACCTCCGCGTCGGCCTGGTCGATGATGCCGTTATTCAGCAGCGTTTTCCGGTAATTCTCCTCACACTGGGCCACGGTCTGCCCCGTCTCCACAATATTGTACTGTTGGACGTTCACCATGGCATACATCTTCACCAGACCGTCCTCGCCCTTCAAAGCCATGAAGTAGGTGGGCTGGTCGGCGATATTCAGCAACAGCGGGAAGGTGGCGGAATAGCGCATCTGCTGGACCTGGCTCTGGGCGGAGCTTTTGGCGGAGGTCTCCGTCGCGCCGGCGCAGGGGTAGAACCGGGTCTCCTTGGTGCGCTGGTTGGTGAGGATAAAGCCGATGTTGGACTGGTCGCTGGTAACGGAGGTCACGCCGGTGTACATATACACATCGTTGTTGATGGCGATATAGTTCCAGCCGTCCGTGGTCAGCGTCACGTCCCGCTGGCCGAAGTAGGCGTTCAGAAAGCCGTTGTGGAACTGGCCGTAGTAGTCATACTGATCCATGATGATGTCGGAGGAGTACAGCCGGTCCACCCAGGTGGGCACATCCTCGTAATACTGGCTCTCGCCGCTGACGGCGTTCACCAGCACGGCACCCTTCACGTCCGTACCGCCGAAAAGCCCGATGCGCTTGACGATCCGGGAGCAGACCCAGTAGGGGGTGCCCTCCTCGTCGATCTCAAACACCGGCTCGTCGAACATCATGGTGGGGTACTGGAACCGCAGGTGGCGGTAGAGGTTCCGGGAGAAGTGCTCCGCCGTGGTGTACTTCATGCCCTCGTCCAGCCGGACCACCTCCGCCTCCTGGGTCACCATGTCGATGACGATATAGGCAGGCAGGCCGTTGGAGCGGTTGGTGAACCACTTGATGAGGTCTCCGTAGGCAAGGCTCGTGACCCGCACGGGGCGGCCCTTATAGTTGATCTGGGTGTAGTTGGGCAGGATCTCAAACTGAGACACCATATCCGCCAGCTCACCCAGCTTCCGGCTGCCCAATCGGGCGGCGGAGTCGCTGTCCAGCATGGGGATCTGGTCATAGCGGATCTCCTCCACCTCCGTGACGAAGTCACCGGTGGTCAAGGGCAGCAGCTTGCTGTAGGCACCGGCCCGCAGCACCACCCAAGAGGAAAGGGAGCCAATGGCGATGGCTGCGATCATGGCGATCACCACGAAGAAGGGTATGGTGCACTGCTTTTTCACAAAGCCGAGATACCCTCTCGCACCGGTGCCCTGGAATCCGGAGGTCAGGACAGCGCAGCCGCAGTACACGGCGCACAGCAGGAACACAAAGAAGTAAAATTCCTCCGCATGGGGGTTCAGGGCGGGCAGCTCCACATAGAAGTACACCAGCCCCACCAGCGCCGTCACGGCGATGTTGATGAGGGTGCGGGTCACGGGAGTGCCGATGGGCTTCCGGGGCTTACGCTCCCGCTGAGGGCGCTCGCCCCCCTGTCCGAAATCTCCGGGGTTGAAGCCGCCGAAATTGAAGGTAAAGGGCATAGGGTTTGCCTTCCTTTCCAAAAGTTATCAAAACTGATACAAATTTATCATACCGGAAAAGTATGAACAAATCAAGGCCGCCCGCCGGCGTTGAGCCAAAAGGCCCCTCTGCCGCCGAACGCGGCAGAGGGACCTTGATTTTGTTGGTATAGCCGTTACTTGGTGACGACCAGCTTGTCGTCCTCCACAGCCAGCTTGGCGGTATCGCCGGTCTTGAGGGTGCCGTCCAGCATCTTCTCGGCCACAGCGTCCTCCACCTTGCTCTGGATGGCCCGGCGCAGGGGACGGGCACCGTACTTGGGGTCGAAGCCCTCCTTGGCCAGTTCCTTCACCGCCTCGTCGGAGGCGTCCAGATGAATGTCCATGGTCTCCATACGGTCCGCCACGGTCTTGAGCATCCGGCGGGCGACCTCCTCAATGTCCTGCTCGGTGAGGGCACGGAACACGATGATGTCGTCGATCCGGTTCAGGAACTCCGGGCGGAAGGTCTGGCGCAGCTCGGCCAGAACGGTCTCCTTGGCCTGTGCATAGGCTGCGTCGGCGTCCGCCTCGGCCTTCTTGTCATCAGCATCGAAGCCCAGCTTGGCGCCGGCAGCGGTCAGCGCCTTGGCGCCGATGTTGCTGGTCATGACGATAACGGTGTTCTTGAAGTCTACGGTGCGGCCCTGAGAGTCGGTGATCCGGCCATCGTCCAAAATCTGAAGCATGATGTTCCAGACATCCTCGTGGGCCTTTTCGATCTCATCGAACAGCACCACGGAGTAGGGCTTACGGCGCACCTTCTCCGTCAACTGGCCGCCCTCATCATGGCCCACATAGCCGGGAGGGGAACCGATGAGGCGGGATACTGTATGCCGCTCCATGTATTCGGACATATCGATCCGGATCATAGCGTTCTCGTCACCGAACATGGCCTCTGCCAGAGACTTGCACAGCTCCGTCTTGCCCACGCCGGTGGGACCCAGGAACAGGAAGCTACCAATGGGTCGCTTGGGGTCCTTCAGACCCACACGGCCACGGCGGATGGCCCGGGCCACAGCCTTTACAGCCTCGTCCTGACCCACCACACGCTTATGAAGGATATCCTCCATGTGCAGCAAGCGCTGGCCCTCGTCCTCTGTCAGACGGGTCACTGGGATACCGGTCCAACCAGACACCACAGCGGCGATGTCCTCGGCGTTGACGTCCCGGTGCTCCTGATCATTCTTGCGGCGCTTGTCCCGCTCGATCTCCACCTGCTCCTTATAGTCCTTCTCGATGTCCCGCAGCTGGGCGGCCTTCTCGAAGTCCTGTGCGTTGATGGCGGCGTCCTTGTCCTTGGACAGGGCGTTGATCTTCTCCTCCAGGCTCTTGAGTTCCTCGGAGGGTTCCTCCTGCTCCATCCGCACCCGGCTGGCGGCCTCGTCCATCAGGTCGATGGCCTTGTCGGGCAGGAACCGGTCATTGATATACCGGGTGGATAGCTCCACGGCGGCCTTCAATGCTTCGTCGGTGATGTGCAGCTTGTGGTGCTGCTCATACTTCTCCCGCAGGCCCTTCAGGATCTCCAGCGTAGCCTCCTGACTGGGCTCGCCCACCGTCACCGGCTGGAACCGGCGCTCCAGAGCGGCGTCCTTTTCGATATACTTGCGATATTCGTTCAGGGTGGTGGCGCCGATGATCTGGATCTCACCGCGGCCCAGAGCGGGCTTGATGATATTGGCGGCGTCCACCGCGCCCTCGGCGGAGCCTGCGCCCACGATGGTGTGCAGCTCATCGATGAAGAGGATGATGTTGCCGTTCTTCTGAACCTCCTGCATCACCTTCTTGATACGCTCCTCAAATTCGCCCCGGTACTTGGTGCCGGCCACCATGCCGGAAAGGTCCAGAGACAGGAGCTTCTTATCCAGCAGGTTTTCCGGCACATCGCCCATGGCGATCTTCCGAGCCAGACCCTCGGCGATGGCAGTCTTGCCCACGCCGGGCTCACCGATCAGGCAGGGGTTGTTCTTGGTGCGGCGGGACAGGATCTGGATGACCCGCTGGATCTCGTCATCACGGCCGATGACAGGGTCCAGCTTGCCGGTCCGGGCATCCGCCGTCAGATCACGGGTGAACTCTGCCAGTGTCTTGCTGCCCTTGCCGTCCTCCTTGGCGGAACCGGCTGCCGGAGTACGGCTGTCGCCGCTCTGGGCCGCTCTGGGCGCGGCGGTGAGCTTTTTCATCAGTGCGGTATAGAGCTGACGGGCGTCCACACCGGCGGACCGCAGAATACGGACTGCCATGTTGTTGCCCTCCCGCAGAATACCGGCCAGCAGATGCTCGGTGCCGATGTAGGCATAGCCGCCCCGGATGGAATCCTCCATGGCGATCTCCACAACGTGCTTGGCGCGAGGGGTCAGACCCTGAGCGGGATTGCCGCCGGGAAGACCGGCGCCGACGCTTTTCCGAACCATTTCCGTCAGCAGGTCATCGGTCAGGCCCGCCTCCGTCAGGACGGTGTGGGCCATGCCCTCGTCCTCACGCATCAGGCCCAGCAGCAGGTGTTCCGTCCCCACATAGCCGTGACCCAATTCGCCTGCGGCCTCTTGTGCCAGCCGCAGGGCTTCCTCCGCAGTGGGAGTAAATTTATTTTCATTCATAATTCAATACCTCTTTTATTCTGGGGTGTGCGTTTTGTTTGAACGCGCCTGTTAAGCGCTTTCCTTGCCGTCCTTGTGGGACTCCTTGGCCTCCTTGTGGGCCTCCTCCAGCTTGTGGATCTCGTCCCGCAACTGGGCGGCCCGCTCGAAGTTCTCCTCGTGGATAGCCTTCTTCTGCTCCAGCTTCAACGCATTCAGCTGACGCAGATAGGAGAACCGGCTCTGTTCCTCATGGCTCATGAGGTCATCCTTCTTTTCCTCCTTGACCTCCTGCACCGGCGCTGCGCCGATGGCGGGCATGGCGTCGAAGAAATCATCGAAGGGGCTTTCCAGCATCCGGTTCATCCGACCCAGCAGAGAGGGCATGGGGCTGAAGAAATCTCCGAAGAAATCATCATTGCCAAAGAAGCTGTCCCGCATGGACGGCCGCCGGTTAAAGAGCTTCTGGGTATACCCCAGTTTTTCCGCGCAGGCCTGGCAGAGATGGTGTTCTTCTGTTCTTCCGTTGATGCTGCTGCGATATACAAAGCTGACTTCATTCTTTCCGCAATTCTCACATTTCATAATGCATTCCTCCATAAACTGTATATAAATTTTTTCTTAACTGTGTTGCGTGCCGTTCCTCAGGCGTTCACACCTGTAAGATCAGCACCTGTCGCAGGATATCCGCCCGGACAGCGTCCCGGCTCTCCCGGGGCACCCGGCTCAGGGCCTTATCGCCCACGGCGGTGAGGATCGTCTGACCCATGTCCCGCTCCAACGCGCCGGACTGCACCAGATTGCTGAGGATAGCTCTGGCCGAAGCCAGATCCACGCTGCTGCCCAGACTGTTGATGACGTGCATCATCAGCGTCTGCCGGTCCACCTGCACCCGGGTGATGCGGATATATCCGTTGCCGCCGCGCCGGCTCTCTACGATGTAGCCCCGCTCCGGTGAAAACCGGGTGGACATCACATAGTTGATCTGGCTGGGTACACAGTTGAACCGCTGGGCCAGCTCGCTGCGCTGGACCTCCAGCACACCGTCCTCCGCCGTATCCAAGCTATCCTGCAAAAAGCTGGCGATCAAATCTGAAATCCCCATGGGGACATCTCCTTTCTCGTCTCCGTCTTTTGACTTTGACTATCTTTAACCTTTGTTTGATTGTAGTATAGCACCATCTTTTCCAATGTCAATAGCTATTTTTGACTTTCTTTGACCATTTGTGTAAACAGTTTGTGAACGCTCATTTCCCCCCATAGTTCGCATATGCAGTTCAATATCTCTAACCGCCGAAAGGCCCTGCTTTTTCCAATGTTTTTCCGGTTTTTGTGACATTTTCACAGTTTTCTTTTTCCTTGGTAAGAATTTAACAAATCGCCCTTGCTTTTTAGAAATTGTATGATACAATGAAGGCACATTCTAATGGAGGTGTGTACACATGGCTTATAAGATTACTTCTGCTTGCGTCAGCTGCGGTTCCTGCGCAGACGTTTGCCCCGCCGGCGCTATCAGCCAGGGCGACGATCAGTACGTGATCGATTCTGCCGCTTGCCTGGACTGCGGTTCTTGCAGCGACACCTGCCCCAACGGCGCCATCGTCCCCGAGGAATAATTCTTAAAGGGATACATAAAACCGTCTCAGGCCCGATCCTGAGACGGTTTTTTTGTTTGCCGCCGGGACTTGCGGAGAAAGCGGTTCCCCTATATAATAATAGAAGCGTTCAATGGGAGGTGACGGCGTGGAGCATTGGGAATACCTGAAGCCGGACGGGCTGCGGTTCGTCTGGGATGATACGCTGTTCCGCCCCGGCACGGACTCCTTTCTGCTGTCCTCCCTGCCGAAGCTCTCCGCCGGACTGCGGGTCTGCGATCTGGGCTGCGGCACCGGCCTGCTGGGGCTGCTGCTCCTGCAAAGGCAGTCGGAACTGACCGTCACCGGGATCGACATTCAACCGGCGGCTGTGGCGCTGGCAGAGCGGGCCGCCGCCGAAAACCGCCTGACGGATCGGCTCACGTTTCAGAGTATCGACCTCCGGCAGGTGCGGCAGCATTTTTCCACCGGCTCCTTTGATCTGGTGGTCTGCAACCCGCCCTATTACCCGCCCGCCAGCGGAAAAGTCTCCGGGGACAGCGCCCGCCGCACTGCCCGCTCCGAAACGGAGGCGAGTCTGGCGGATATCTGCGCCGCCGCGTCCTATCTGCTGCGGTGGGGCGGAAAATTCTGTCTGGTCCACAAGCCAGAACGGCTGACGGACACAGCCTGCGCTCTGCGGGAGGCGGGCATGGAACCCAAGCGGCTGCGCTTCGTCCAGAATCGACCGGACACAGCCCCTTCCCTCTTTTTGATAGAGGGCTGCCGGGGCGGTAAGCCGGGGGTGGACATTCAACCGCCCCTTCTTTTGCAAACGGATACCGGCGCTCCCACCGGGGAGCTGAACGTCATTTACTTTCGAGATCAGGAGGTCTGACCATGGCAGGCATTTTATATCTGGTAGCTACGCCCATCGGCAACCTGGGGGACTTCACCCCCCGTGCGGTGGAAACGCTGGAAAACGCGGACTTCATCGCCGCGGAGGACACCCGTGTGTCCATGAAGCTTTTGAACCATTTCGGCGTGAAAAAACCTTTGATCAGCTATCACGAGCACAATCACGTCACCGCCGGGCAGAGCGTTCTGAATCGACTGCTGGCCGGGGAATCCTGCGCTCTGATGACGGACGCCGGCACCCCCGCCATCTCTGACCCCGGCGAGGATCTGGTGCGGCTGTGCGCGGAAAACGGCGTGGAGGTCCGGGCCATTCCCGGCTGCTGCGCCGCCGTCAACGCCTTGGCTGTCAGCGGTCTGCCCACCGGACGCTTCACCTTTGAAGGGTTCCTCACTGTCAATAAAAAAAGCCGCCGGGAGCACCTGAATTCCTTAAAGGACGAGACCCGGACCATGATCTTCCACGAGGCCCCTCACAAGCTCCGCACCACACTGAATGACCTGATGGAGGCCTTCGGCCCGGACCGCCGGATCTCCCTGTGCCGGGAACTGACCAAGCTCCACGAGGAGGTCCTGCGTTTCACCCTGGCCGAGGCCGTGGCCTATTACGAGGAGAACGCCCCCAAGGGCGAATACGTCCTTGTGGTGGCCGGAGCCGCTCCCAAAACCGGCGCCGTGGTGACACTGGAAGACGGCGTGGCGCAGGTCCTCACTCTGAAGGAGCAGGGGATGCGGCTGAAGGACGCCGCCAAGGAGGTGGCGGAGCACACCGGCCTTTCCAAAAACGAGCTGTACGCTGCCGTCTTGGAGCGGTAAGCGTGAAAAACACCCGGCGCGGATGATCCACGCCGGGTGTGCTTTATTTTGTGAAGTGCTGGTGGTTGAAAATGTGGTCCGAACAGAAGCAGTGATAGCCCTGACACTTGGAGCAGTACCGGAACTCCAGTTCCGGGTGGTCGGCGTCCGTGCGGCCGCAGACTTCGCACTTGTGGCGGTAGCCCCGCTCCGTCTCTGCCTTCTTCTGCTGCCGGACGGCGGACTTGAATTGAATGGTCTGTCTGGACCGCTGGCGGCTCTGGATGCCCAAAATGCTCTTGATATCCTCCCAGAAGAAGATCACAAAGTTCAAAATTGCCACCACAGCGGCCAGAGCACTGGCGTAGGCACCGTACCGCACGGACCGAGCGATGTTCCACGCCATCAAAGCGATGTCCGCCCATGCCAGCCACTTGGCCTTCAGAGGGATCACCCCGTAAAACCAGACCTGCGCGTCGGGATACATCACTGCGAAGGCCAGGAACATCGTCAGGTTGATGTAATAGGCGTCGGACAGGCTCCAGCCGTAATACCCCGTGGCCAGCGAGAGGATCACCGTGGACAGTACGCTGAACAGCATGCCGCTGAGATAGTACAGGGTGAACTTGGCGGTGCCCCACTCCCGCTCCAGCGTCCCGCCCACGAAGTAGCAGAAGGACAGCATGATAAACAGCGATATGGGGCGATAGGTAAAGGGCAGCAGCACAAAGGTCACCAGCCGCCACACCTCGCCATGGAGCACATGGTAGAGGTCAAATTTCAAAAAGCTCAGGGCCGCCGACCCGGCGAACAGCGTCAAAATGTACGTCACTGCGTTGGCGATAACAATGTAGAGCATCAGGTTCGGTATGCCGAAGCGGGGATGGCTGTACGCAAACCGGTCGATCCATTGGTTCAGTTTCTTCAAAATGGGTCCTCCTGTCATTCTTCAGGTGTGCCGGAGGCAAAAACCGCCGGACAGATGGCATTATTATAACCGTTCCTGTCAGAAAAGTCATCTTTAAATTGTGAACGTTTTCCATCTGATAAATTTTTATAAAAAGATTCTCCGTTTTCGGTTGACAAACCGCCCCAATCTATGGTAAACTAATCAAGCGTTTGAGAGCCGGAGAACTCCTCTGCCGATGGAGAGATGTCCGAGTGGTTTAAGGAACCGGTCTTGAAAACCGGCGAGGCGCAAGTCTCCGTGGGTTCGAATCCCACTCTCTCCGCCAATTTCATAAAACACCATCGACCTGCGGAAGTACCCAAGAGGCCGAAGGGGCTCCCCTGCTAAGGGAGTAGGCTGGATAAAACCGGCGCGAGGGTTCAAATCCCTCCTTCCGCGCCAACCACGCAATCCTTGTGATTGCGTGGTTTTCTTTATGTTTCAACGTTTTCAGCCGTTTTAGGCGGTAAAAATATTTTCCATTACGACAATAAAAAACTCAAAAAAGACATTTTATCTTCGATTTTACGAACGGAACCCCCTCGCTGCAAAAGTGAGGGGGTTTCTTTTGCTTTATTCAATTCCAGGGACTGTCTCCACCCTCTCCAAATATTCCTCGATCCATCCCTGTTCCGCCATGACAATCTCTTTCCCAATCTTCTCCGCATAGGCCCACTCCAACCGTGCCCCGGCACTCTCACGCCAGCACACCAGGAGAACATCCGTCGGCAGCTTCACCTCTTATTGACTTTTGTATGCGGCCTGATAGAATAATAAGGTAGAAAGAGGTGCATGGAATGGATACTGGTTTGAAAATCGTCTGCTGCATTAGTCTCGGTATTCTTTTTCTGTCTGTGCTCTTGTGTTTGGCTATTTAAGTCCCTCCGTCCGGAGGGACTTATTTTTTACGCTATTCCCTCGTCACGCTTCTGTGCTGCGCTCCGTCTGCCAATCTGCCCCAGTCTCCACGAATCTGATCGTACCAGACAGCAGATCCTTGTATCAAAAAAACAGTTCCTGTTTTAGCTTCATTGGCGGCAGATTTTTGTCAAGACATAAAGAAAGAAGCCCGAAACCGGATGGTTTCGGGCTTCTTGTTGAAAAGCTTGCTCCTTCGGCGCGTAATATAATATCAGCGCTTGCTGAACTGCGGAGCGCGACGAGCTGCTTTGAGACCGTACTAGTTTTTGCCAAATGGGAGGAATCCCTTGTGTATCAGCAGGTTGCTGATTTCTCAAAAAAATTAACTCAGCGATTAACTCATACATTTTCAATCCTGAATGACTCCAAAGGCACCGTTGATTTGAGGAGCAATATCCTCGGGACGGTTATATTTAATCTTTGCGTAGATATCCATAGTAATTTTAGAATTCTCGTGTCCAGCGAGAAATTGTACAGTCTTGGGGTCGAGCCCGGCATAAATTAGATTGGAAATGTAAGTACGGCGAAGCTGATGGGGAGTTACCTTGAAATCCATAGTATACATCACATCAGGATTATGTAGGGCATGTTCCCCCAACTTGGGGGACACGACATGGGTAATTTTTTTACCATCGATATATCGGGAATATGTGCGCTCCGCTGTACAGCGTACGGAAACCTGCTTCCACAAATTTCGCCACTGTGAGCCCGAAAGAGGAGCTCCCTCGCGGTTTGCGATGACATGATCACTAGTTGTAGTGACTTTTTTAGCACGCAGATGGTCTGCTAGTATCGGCGGAATTGGAATGTCGCGCCTAGCAGCGGGGGTTTTGAGTTCCTCGGACACAATCGGACGATTATTCGCAATCCGCCACGCCCGCCGGATTTGAATATATGGATGCTCACCATCTAAAAACACACAGTCCCACTGCAGCCCAAGGATTTCTTCTCTCCTCAGTCCCGCATAGAGGCCGAGCAGGATAAATGTCTCAATTCGAAGGCCTTTTACGGAATCAAGGAGTATACCGACCTCCTCGTTGGTTAGAGCCGTTTTTTCGGTTGCCGGCCTACCGCCTTTACTGGAGATGCCATCGGTAGGGTCGTCGCTGATTAAGTGATTACGCCTGGCCGTACCAAAAATGCGGCGAAGAAGCATAACAACTCCGCGGTAAGTGGATTCAGATAACGGAGCAACTCTCGCCAAAGCCTTGCTAATATCGTCCGGCACAACGGCATCGATTAGTTTGTCCCCTAGAGGCGGTGCGGCGATGTACAAACGGATTTTTTCCTCATATCCAATATATGTACCTCGTTGGATGTGGGGCTGAAATAGCTCCAATTGCAGCGCTGCGTACTGTGCAACAGTGTATGTGTTTTTTCCAGGCAGTTTCTTCATTTCTTCCCGGAATGCTACCTCTTTTTCGCGCAGCTCGGCTATGGATTTCCCGTACAAAATTTTACGCTTGCCATCCGGTTTCGTAATCTGCACTTTATAGTAATTATGCCCGCGAATAGTGCAGCGACTATATTTCATACTATAATCTTCTCCCTTTGTGAGTATTTTCTTTGATGTATCGCTCTAGATCTGAATCTCGATAGTGAATTCTTCCTCCTCTGCAGGATGAAATGTATCGGATTTTTCCTTGAGCGGCACGTCTATCCAAAGTTCGGGTCGAAATCCCCAAATACTGGGCTGCTTCTGCTCGGCTCATCAGTTGCATACGAATCACTCTCCAATCTTCAACTTGATTTCTTCCGCAAAAAATGTAAAATAGATATGATAGCTTTCATCTTAGGGATATAGCAAAAATATCTATTAACTATATCTACTATAGCTAATTATAGTCATGCGAGGACAGAATGTCAAGCTATTTTTTATGCAAGGAGGGAAACAATATGCAGAAAGGCGAAACTACAGTAGGAAGCCGCATTCGTCTTGCGCGAGTAGGGCTCACATTGACGCAAAAACAGCTTGCACAGGCGGTTGGCGTTAGTGCAAACCATTTGGCTATGGTAGAACGCGGAAGTAAACATGCTTCTGAGGACTTGCTGCAGCGTATAGCAACTGCTACGCACACGACCTACGAATGGCTTATGGGAACCAGTGAGCATCAGACCGCATACCCGGAGCCGGACGGTAGTCTTGAGCAGATAAATGACAACACCGCCAGCTTGGGATATCTGGTCGAACTTATTAGAGAAGGCTGTGCGGAAAAGGACTGGGTTATTGAAGAACCTGTGAACCTTGCGAATTTTCAAAAAACAAACTGGCTGCCTGACTATTGGTTTGAGGTCAAAGACGCCCCAATCGAATATTGGGCGTTTGATTTTAATCTCTGCATCTATAAGCGGCCTGTGTTGGGGAAAGATGGAACAGTGGCACCTGCCTACGCATACGCAAATTTTCTGAAAAATATGGTGCTGAGCAATCCTCTTATTCGGAATGAAACAAAGTATACGCTTGTGGTTCCAAACCGTGAAATCTTTGAGAGTATGATTGACAGGCTCCCTTTGGACATCGGCAATCTCTCGGTTATGCAGATTGATATCCCCAATAAGAAAATCGTGCGGGAAAAGTATATTGCAGCACAGAGTGACAAGAAAACTTATTTGACAAAAACCTTGCAATTTTAGTTGTACCTGTGGGATAAAATTATTGTGCGTTTTTACTGCAAATGAAGAGAGGCTGTTTATGACCGTGGTGTTGTTTCGACATTCGAATTGGACGAGAACGTTCCCCTGAGGGTATTCCGGTTCGAGTCTACAACGGCAGAGCGGCTTCAATTTGCTGCGGTAAATTTCAAAGGCAATGTCTATAGCAAACAAATGACGCAGGATATTCTCGGCAGATATTCCAATTATGATGTGATAATCGGAAAGCGTCCTGATGACCATACAAGCATGATTCTGACAGCCTATCTGGCAGAATCCTATGGGACGCCAGAAAGTGAAGATGCCATAAATCCCGCCCTTTCTCATATTTTCCCGGAACAGCTGTCAGAACAATATTGCTTCAGGACAGAGCAAGCCATCCATGCCTTAAAATTTCAAAAAAAGGATGCTCCCATGAGAGCATCCTCAAAAAAATTTACGGCTGGCAGAGTCCTTACCATGGCGGCACAAATGCTTGCCGCGGAGCAGGAAATTTCAGGAATCAATGCATTAGTAAAGCTGATAAAATCACCAGTCTACGATGCCATCTATGACTTGGAGACAGGAATGTGGCGGGAAGGCCCATCCAATATTCTGGAAGCCTATAAAGTATAAAGCACATCCGAAAGAGGAACATTGATATGCCTTATCTGGTTGCGAAAGACTTCTATCGACACGGGTGCTATGCCATGCCCGTAGAGCATGGTCCCGAACTTGTCGAGCTGAAGCACGATTTGCAGGCGGCAACTTCCTTAGAACACTTACAGCTCGTTACCATCAGCCGCCCTGCCGCATACGGCGAATATGCGCCCTATACCATTGTCAAAGACCGGGAAGAATTTATTCGCTTGGTTCTCCAGATGGAACCCTGTCAGGCAGACGACGATGATGCGAGGAAGATTTCCGAGCAGCTCATGGAGAAAAACCGTATCGCGTATGAGACGCTGGCAAAGTGAAGCCCTGACTCGAATGCGTTACCAAATCTCATTTCCCTGCGGTTTGCCCCAGTCGATCTCATCTTCTTTTGTGGGGTTTATTTGATCTACGGGCGTATGGTAGTATTCCTCCAGACGCTCCGTGACGGTCTTGTGCGGGTATTTTGGACGCATCTGCTCCGGGTGGAACACGAGGGCATCGCGCAGTTCCTGCGGCGTTGCGGCCAGGATTTCTTCCACAAGAGGGGCGTGTGCGGCCCTGTTAGGCGCTGCGGAATACGCGGCAAACTCTTTGCGGTATTCCTCCGCATACTCCATCATATCCCGGCACAGCGCTTTGATGGCCGCTTCTTTCGAGGGGGCATTGACGGCAAGGTCCATATCATCCATGGAGAGTGTGATGCTGCCATCGCCCTCCGTATATACGGTAACTCGGAATACCATATTGCTCTTACCTCCACTATATTTTCGCTTCCAAAAAGCGACACAGGATGATTCAACGAGAGGGGCTGGTTCAATGCCGGCGCAGTCAATGTGCCACCCGTATATGCTCGCCATATAAGTCCAGATGAAATTCGTTACCGACATTATAATAACCGGGGCATGTTTTATCAAGAGACGGCTTTTGTCACCCCTCTCACTGCATATAGTTTTTGACCGTCACATCCGCCCTCCAGTGTGCGAGGTGGAACACGCTCACAGCCATCAGTGCCAAGCGGTCATACCGTATTGCACGCCCGTTCGCTTCCATGCTGCTTCGCACCCCGGAGCGGCAGAAATACGGAGTATGGATTCTCCGCATATCCCGATTGGTACGCCAGTCCTCTCCCGCCCGCAGAAAAGCTTCGCGGACTTCGTACAGAAGCTGTGCCCGATAATTCGGGTCAGTTTCCATCCGCTGGACATAGCTCCGGTACATAGCTTGAGCGTGCTCCCGGCGCAGTGCATGCAGGTTGATTTTGTTGTTCAGCTCGCTTCTTGAAAAAATAAATGCGGATGGGTCGGAGCCATGGAAAAATTCCGAAACAAATTCCGCATCTGCCGGGTCGATTCGTTGGAGCTGACGCTTGCCGCCTTTTCCGCGCTCGACTTCGACATAGGTATATCCGTCCAGCACGCAAAGGTTTCTTACCCGCAGGTTCCGGTATTCACTGCGGCGGATACCTACCGCCAAGGCAAAGCGGACCAAGCGCTCATGCTCCTCACTGTCCATTTGAGCATCTTTGCGTCCAGCCAAGGATGGGGCTTCTTGTCGACCCTTGTGAGGTGCCGCAGTGCGGCGCGGCTTCTCCAAATCGCTCATTCGGACACCGACATGGTGAAGTACTTTAGCGAGCGCCGCTGCCGCAACATGGACACTGTTTTCGCTCTTGCCATCCTCGACGAGCGTATCTAAATATTCTTGTACATGAGCCGCTGCTTCCTGATCGGAGCAGCGGCTTTTCACGCCCTGTGTCCGCAGCCAGCGGGTAAACCGCTCGACCTCCCGGCAATACACCTGCATGGTGCTGTGACTATGGATATATCGATTTTCCGGGTCATCCTTGCGTTTCATGCCTTTCCCTTGGCGATACATCTCGTATAAATGCCCCATCAGACGATTCTTCAGATTTGCCATAAGTGAATCACCCCGCTTTTTGAAAGTAGTATCCCAGTCAAAATGTGACTTGTTCAGTATGATTAACAATTTCAGCGTCTACGCTGCCGTTGTCATCCGGCGGAATAAAGGAATGGGTGTCAGCATGTGCTCGTCTCAGTTGTTGTCGTTAAACTCCTCCGTGTAATGATGATTGTCGTACCTTCTTCGTAGTTGCCGGGTTATTTTCCAAGCCTTGCTTGAAAAATAACCCGCAACGGGGTCGTCGAACCACGGCTTTGTCGTAGTTCAAGGTGCAAAAAGGCCATTGGCACAGTGAGAACTGCGTCAATGGCCTTTGTCGGTTTGGCAGGGGACTTTGTCAAAGTACTCTGCCTATCATAGAATGTGAGATATAACTTCATTTTACAAAGATATTATACCCCAAATCAAAACTGCCGTCAAATTTTGTGTTTTGCATTCGTGTTTTGACACGGATGCGGTATTGTGGTATAAAGCAAAAGAAGAAGCAAAAGAGAAAAGAAGGGATACCGCATGACAGCACCCGCAAAGCCGGCAGACAATTTGGCAGAACAAGAGCACCAGAAGACGGTATTTGATATGACTACTTCCGAATTTGAGGCGGCCTGTCAAAAGGCGATTGCCAACCGGGGTCCAAGACCAGTCAAGGACTATGTTGTGGTGATTGACGAAAACGACCGCATCGTAAAAGAATTCTGGGATGGACGGGTGGAATATATTCAGGAAAGGGACAGAGAAGATGATGTCCCCATTTCTCAATCTTGATGATGGTATGGAAATCGTGGATTCACAAGTGATGGAAGATGGCTCTGCGAAGGTCTATAAGGAACTCTTTGCAGAAGAACAGGACATACCGGATAAGCACCCATTCTTTTCTGAGGCCAATCAAGCTTACTTGGAAAAGAAGGTCACAGGCTACAAGGCCGGAATGCTGGAATTCAAAGAACACCCGCTGCTGGACGAATGATGAAGGGAGAGTACATCATGTTGCTTTGGACAATGGACCAAATGAGGGAGCTTCAGCTTCAGTGGGCCCGAGAACTATACTGGCAGGAGGGACAAGCCAGAGGTGCGATCAGGACCTGTAAGGCTATGGGGCTGGACTTTGCGGATGCTTTGCAGCATTTGCGGGCTCTGCTCCCGGAGCTTCCGCAGGTGAACGCGGAACGGCTCGCCCGGTATTACTGGAAGGAAGAAAGCAGTGCAAATGCTGTGGCGAAAATCGACTATGAAATCGACCGCCGCACGGACAGGGAGATCAACCGCGTGTGGTACGGGGAAGAATACTGCAAGTCCTTTGATGAAGGCTATATCAATGGCGCCGTAAAAGCGCTGGCAGAGGTCATCAAGAACTATGGGATCTCCCTTAACGATAGCTGTCTCCAGAATGAGGCGGATTCGCTAAACCTCTCTCTGGGAGAACTGAGGGAGAGACTGGATGCCAAGCTGAAAGAGATGGAGCATCCCGAAGAAAAGTGATGCATCAACCCTGTGCATAAGCAATATGAAAGGAAGAGTTTGCGTAAAGGAGGGGGGACACTATGCGGTCTCGGATGGCAAAGCAAGTTCAGGAGCTTCAGCTTCGGTGGTCACAGGAGTCGTTCTGGCAGGAGGGGCAGGCAAGGGGCGCGGTCAGGGTCTGTAAAGTTAAGGGGCTTGACCAAGCAGGCACCTGTAAGTATTTGCGTGCGCTGCTCCCGGAGCTTCCGCAGGCAGATGCGGAGCGGCTGATTCGGTATTACTGGCGGGATGATATTGACGGTACCGCTGCCACAGAACGAATTGATGATAAAATCAAGCACCGCATAACGATGGCGATTTACCGGACACAATATAACGGAGCGTGCTGTGAGCAGCTTGAGGAGAGCTATCTCAAAGGTGCTGTCTATGCGTTGGCCGAGACGGTCAACCGCTGCGGCCCGCTCTTGGATGAGGATTATCTGCAGCGGGCAGCGGACCGTCTGGAGCTTCCGCTGGAGAATCTGAAGAAGCGGCTGGATGCTGTGATGAAGGAGTTTTTCTCAGAATAGGGTACAGTAAAATTGCTGCGGGTGCCTCTATTTCCACCGCAAATTTTACCGTTTAACTTGTTAAAGTAGGGTACAGTAAATTTGTTGGAGATGCCCCTTTCTTCGAGAGTCAACTGGAAGAAAATAGGGTACAGCGATTTTGCTGCGCTGTACCCTATTTTTCCTTATCATGGTGAGCGTCGGCAGAGAATCATTCTCTCAAAAGCTATTTATTGAGCGACACATCTGGTTGCGTTCTGCCAATAGCACAGAAATGACAGTTGTTCATATATAGTCTATCGAGATGCAGAAATTTGTTGAACACTTTATCTTGAGACTAAATCCTTGTTTGAACCTTTTGAAGGTTCTTTTTTATACCCATTTGAGGGGCAGCGCAAATATTATCAAGAATTATCTTGATGATTCATGAGCGTGGTCGTATAATATAGGAAAAGAGAGACATACCGAAAGGACCGGAGCCTATGGCAATTGACATCATCGAACAGAATATCTATGATATCTCCCCGGAGTTGCTTGATATTTTGCTTCAAGACAAGACTACGGGTAAGCGTATCAAGTGGGCAACGGATAACTACCGCAAGTACGGTGAAGAGTATGGGCAGGCCGATGAAATCACACCGGACTTGATAACGGGGCAAAACACATTCATTATCCAGCCCAGAGTCTCAAAGGCGTTGATAGAGCAAACCAAGCGTACAAGAGATAAGGCAGAGGTCTTTACCCCATCTTGGGTTTGCAACGAGCAAAATAACCTCGTGGATGAAGCATGGTTCGGCTACAAAGGGGCGTTCAATCGAAGTAGGGACAAGGCGTGGACGATAAACCACACACCGGTCCGATTTCCAGATGGGAAAACATGGCGCACTTATGTTGACGCTCGGCGTATGGAAGTAAGCTGCGGCGAGGCACCATACCTTGTCAGTCGATATGATACGGTTACAGGAAAGCCAATCCCCATTGAGCGCCGTATTGGCCTGTTGGACCGAAAGCTACGCATTGTAGACGAGAATACAGACACAGCAGATGAATGGATGAAATGGGCTCTCCGAGCCTTTCAGAGTGTGTATGCCTACGAATTTCAAGGTGATAGCCTCCTGTTGGCAAGGGAGAACCTGCTATACACATTTTTAGAGAATTATCATCGTAGGTTCAAAGAAAAGGCCACTGTGCCACAAGCGAAGAAGATAGCAAATGTGATTGCATGGAATGTATGGCAGATGGATGCGTTCACATCACTTCCGCCTTACGCCGAGGAAGAAACATCGTTTATGCAATTCACATTATTTGATTCGGAAAATGATAAAAAGACTACCGCAAAACCGTGTCGGATTTTTGATTGGCGCTCCAATGAGAGCCTTGAATTTCGGTCACTTTTGAATGGAGGGAAGTCCTGATGAACACAGCGTTCAAAAAAGCGTTTGAACACAAAGTCATTTATGTGTTTACTGTTGATGATGAAGCTCATCGTGGGCTGGTCAAGATTGGTGATGCAACGCTGCATACTGATACCCCGATTGACGCATTGCCGCCGAATTGTAAAGAACTGAATCAAGCGGCTTTGACTCGAATTCGTTCTTATACGAATACGGCTGGCTTGACTCCAAAATTGCTTCATACAGAAGTCGCAGTACGGGCTGTACCTGACAAGGATAGCGGCGGCCTGCTACTCAAAGCATTCCGTGACCACGATGTCCATACAGTTCTGCGTAACTCAGGAATTGAGAAAGTCCAAATTGGTGAATCCACCGGAAAAGAGTGGTTTGAAATCGATGTTGAGACCGCAAAGAAAGCCATCGCAGCCGTCAAGCAGAATTTTTCAAACCTGAGCAACACAGACATCGTTAAGCAGGCCCCAATCATCTTTCGCCCTGAGCAGGCAGATTGCATTACCAAAGTGGTCAATCATTTCAAAAAGGCTGACCGTTTCCTCATTAACGCTAAGATGCGCTACGGCAAAACCTTCGTGTCGTTGGAGATTGTAAAGCAGTGCAAGTTTGAAAAGACGATTATTCTGACGCATCGCCCTGTCGTAAATGCTGGCTGGTACGAGGACTTCACCAAGATTTTCTACGGTTGTGATGATTACATTTACGGCTCTAAGGCAAATGGAGAGACCTTAGAAACTCTCCTTTCCTCAGGCAAGAAGTTTGTCTATTTTGCATCCGTTCAGGACCTTCGAGGCTCCTCTCAGGTCGGTGGTAAATTTGAGAAGAATGACATTATCTTTGATACCATATGGGACTGCGTAATCGTAGACGAGGCACACGAAGGCACCACAACTGCATTGGGCGAGGATACTGTGAAAGCCGTTGTCAAGGAGGGCAATGGAAAGACAAAATTCCTTGCTCTTTCCGGTACGCCGTTCAATATTCTGGACGACTATGATGAAAGCTCCATTTATACATGGGACTATATCATGGAGCAGGAAAACAAGTCTGAATGGGATAAGCTGCACTTTGGTGACTCTAATCCCTATGAGGAACTCCCGGAATTGCGTATCTATACATATTCCCTTGGAGATATTCTGCACAACAGCAACTATATTACTTTTGAAGATAAAGCGTTCAACTTCCACGAGTTTTTCCGCACATGGACAGGTGACTTCAAGGTGGACTACGCTGATATGCCTGTGGGTACAGAAACTGGCGATTTTGTCCACGAGGCGGATGTCTGGTCTTTCCTGAACCTGATGGTAACCAAATCCGATGATAGTTGCTATCCCTATTCGACCGAAGAATATCGAGCTCTGTTCAAGCACTCGCTGTGGATGGTTCCCGGCGTAAAAGAAGCTCGTGCGCTAAAAAAACTAATGTTGAAGCACCCTGTCTTTGGCAACGGGATGTTTGACATCGTAAATGTGGCGGGCTCTGGTGACGAAGAGGAGAAGGCCGAAGAAGCCCTCTCTAAGGTTCGCAAAGCAATTAAGAGTGCGGGAGATAACTACACCATCACTCTGTCTTGCGGCAAACTCACAACGGGTGTAACGGTCAAGGAATGGACTGCTGTGTTCATGCTGGCTGGTTCGTTCTCTACCTCTGCGGCCAACTATCTCCAGACTATTTTCCGTGTACAGTCTCCCTGTAATGAGGACGGAAAAATTAAAAACACTGCTTATGTGTTTGATTTTGCCCCGGACCGCACGTTGAAGATGGTTTCTCGGGCGGTTTCCGTGTCCTCTAAAGCGGGCAAGACGAAAATTGGCGATAAGCAAATCATGGGTAAATTCCTGAATTACTGCCCCGTCATTGCTGTTTCCGGCTCTCAAATGCAGGAATACAGCGCGACAAAGCTGCTCCAACAGTTGAAAAAGGCATATGCAGAAAAAGTCGTTCGTAACGGCTTTGATGATACAAACCTGTATAATGACGAACTGTTCAAGCTGCAAGATGTGGATATCAAAAAGTTTGATGACCTGAAGGGTATCATAGGGGCATCCAAAGCCGCGCCGAAGGCGAAAGATATCACAGTCAATAACCAAGGTCTGACAAACGAAGAGTACGAAGAAACCGAACGGCTCAAGAAAAAGAAGAAGGCGGAACTTTCTGCCGAAGAAACGGCGCGGCTGGAAGAGTTGAAAAAGATGAAGAAATTGCGGAATGACGCAATTTCCATCCTGCGTGGCATTTCCATCCGTATGCCGCTGCTCATCTACGGCGCGGATATACCGTATGATGAAGAAATCACGCTGGACAAGTTTGTGGACATGGTGGACCAGTCTTCTTGGGACGAGTTTATGCCAAACGGTGTGACCAAGGAGAAGTTCCGTGAGTTCCAGAAATACTACGACGAAGAGGTTTTCATTGCAGCAGGCAGACATATCCGTAATGTAGCCAGAGAAGCGGATACTCTCGCCCCCACAGAGCGTGTAAAGAAAATCGCCAGCCTGTTCAGTACCTTCAAAAACCCAGATAAGGAAACTGTGCTGACGCCGTGGCGCGTAGTCAATATGCACCTGTCTGACTGCATAGGCGGTTGGGACTTCTGGGACGAGGAACACAAGGAGATGCTGGACGAACCTCGGTTCGTAGACCGTGGAAAGGTCACTGCCGATATTTTTGATAAGCAGGATACCCATATCCTCGAAATCAACTCCAAGACTGGTCTGTACCCGCTGTATGTCACTTACAGCGTGTTCCGTGAGAAATGTAAAACGGTAGCGCCGGAAAAGCTGACACTGGAAAAGCAGCGTGAAATCTGGCGTCAGGTCGTGAGTGATAACATTTTTGTTATCTGCAAGACGCCAATGGCAAAGGCCATCACGCAGCGTACGCTGCTGGGTTACTCTGGCGGGAAAATCAATGCTCATTACTTTGAAGACCTTATCAACACCATGCAAAATAAGCCGCAGCAGTTTGTGGACAAGGTCCTTCGGGAGAACTACTGGAAGATGGGGGACGGGAAAATGAGAATAGATGCAATAGTTGGAAATCCGCCCTATCAACAATCGACCAGCGATTCAAGCCGTCAAGCAAAGCCAATATACAACCTCTTTATACAACAGGCAATGAAAATGCAACCCACATATCTTTCGATGATTACACCATCCAGATGGTTTGCTGGCGGCATGGGGTTGGACGGTTTCCGTGAAGAGATGATGCAGACCAAAGAAATTTCCAAAATGGTTGACTTCGTAAATGCAAAAGACTGCTTTCCACAAATCAGTATCAGTGGTGGAGTCTGCTATTTTCTTTATGACCATCACCATAGCGGTGTTTGTGAGTTCTCAAATGTGTTTAACGGTGAGAGAGACACTCTGAATAGGCCACTTAATGAATTTCCGGTCTTAGTGCGTTATAATAAAGCGGTTAGTATTCTTCACAAGATTGCCGAACAGAAAGAAGCATCCGTGTCCTCTATGGTAAGTCCAATCAGCCCATTTGGCTTGCCTACATCGGTTAGAGGCAGCGATTCTCCAACTCCGGGAGAAAACGTAAAACTCATATCCAGCAAGGGTGTCAGTTATATCGAAAAGTCCCTTATCAAGGAAGATAATCCTTACTTCGATGCATTCAAGGTGCTTGTGAGTCAAACAAGTGCAGAACATGCAGGAGAACCATCAAAAGACGGGAGCTATCGTGTGCTCACATCATCCATGACCATTTTGAAAGCGGGCGAAGTGTGCACCCATTCCTATATTCTTTTAGGGCCAATCAAAACATTCAAAGAAGCAAAGAATGTCTTTGGATATCTTAGAACAAAATTTGCCCGCTTTCTGATACTACTGGCGCTCTCGTCAATTCATATTTCAAGAAGTACATTTGTTTTTGTCCCCATGCAGAATTTTGAAGAATCATGGGATGACAAAAAGTTGTACGAAAAATACGGTTTATCGGAAGATGAAATTGCGTTCATCGAACGGACTATCAAGCCGATGGAAATTGAGGATGACATATCCTCACCTGTATCGGAAATTTCTACAGGTGGTTGGGTGTTCTATGTTGGTGAAGACGCAGCATCTCTTGGTGATAAATGCGGCAAGTGGATGTACTTCTTCAATGACCGGCCCTTTGCGGAGAACATCTGCCGGCAGGCCGTGGAGCAAGGTGTAGTAGCTGAATCGAAATATTCCGACGCAGACAATGGGGTATGCTGCTTCTATATCAACGGTGATGATGCAGCGGCGCATCAGCGGCTTATCCAATTCTTCTTGGATAATGACCTTATTCGCAAGAAGAAAGACGGCGGTCTTTACAACATTTCGTTCAAGTTCGACACACAGACCAGAGCCGGAGAATACGGCGAAGAGTTTGATTCTCACATCAAGCTCGACCAGTTCGTTGACTTGAATACGGGCAAGATGCTGGAACATCCCACTTTCCAGCCGGAGGACTTGTGATGCCAAGACCGAAGAAAGATGGCGAGAAGGTCAGCCTGTATCTCGACAAAAAGACGATGGAACGCATTCGTGCCTACGCAGACGAAAAGGGGCAGACCCTTACCGTTGCCATAGAACGAGCGCTGAGTGCTTTCTTGGACGAATCTGATAAGAATAATACGCACTAACAAACAACACCCCGCAGAGAGGCTTATAAAGCCATCTGCGGGGTGTTTCTACTTGGACAGGCGTGAGAATGTCTTCACCGAATAATGTTTTTATCACTTTATCCACGCCGCAGCCTCCTTTTCAATATCTTCGAAATGCTCAATAATGTCAGATAAATCAGGGTATTCCATAATAACCGCTTCTGCGGACTTCTTGTTCACAGTGCTTCTGAGTTCGGAAAGCTCTGGAAGCAGTTTGCTTTTAGCTATACTTCGGAGCATATTCGATTCCTTTTGAACCTGACGCATAAAACCGTTTCCTTTATTGATGCGTATGGTTTCTTCAAGTTCTTTGAAAAAGGCCACACAGCCGACATTGTAGTCAGCTGTGTGGCCTTTCTGTTAGTACCGCTTGAGGATGTCACTCAAAAATAATCGTTGCTTTTGATAATCCCTAACCGCAGCTACTGACATTTGCCAGCAGCTGCGGTTTGAATTTTCCAATGATTAGATTTCAGACAGGTACACACTGCGTAACACCTGAAGGATATCTTCATTATGTACGCCCCGCAAATGCAGGTTTTTGACATCAACGGGGGATTCCTCCAAGTGTGCGAGAAATGCCTGCATCTCCCGCTGAATGGCAGGCGGGAGCGGACAGCGTTCCTCTCCGGTCAGCAGCGTGGTCAGACGGGCGATGTCGTTTTTGTGCTTGCGGATGTCTTTTTCATCCACCTGCTCGCCCCGCTGTTTCCGGGTGCTCAGGTCGAGCCACGCCTTTGCCTTGAAGGGAATCAAATACTGGGGCGAGAGGATAGAAACACCGTCGATTTCCGTTCGACCTTGGAGCAGCAGAGCGTAATAATCTTCGTTCAGCAGGATAGCGGACAGACTGGAGACCTCATCACCCAAGGGAATCGGGACGCACGGGCCTACCGATTCATTCTCAAAAATATCGCCCTTTCGGGAAAACAACTCCAGCATATAGGGAAATTCCGGCTGGGTCGGACGGTCAAAGCGGTAAAACTGCGGGGTGCCGCTGCTTTTTGCTCGGTGTTCATATCCGCCGGCTTTGATGAAATCCCAGAATTTGCGGCCAAAGTCCGGGGTCAGAGCTTCCACCAGAAGGACGATGTCCAAGTCTTTAGTGGCACGGAAGGCAGTGTCCTGCGCTTCAAAAATCAGGTCGCAGGCGGCACCGCCGATCAGGACATATTGGTCTTGGAAGTCCTGAAAGTAATCGCGAAATACAGAAATCCCTTTCATGGCAAGTAGTTCTCCTCTATCTCTTGAATGGCTCCCTCTACCCGGGGGTCTTTTTGTTCCTCCGGTGTGAGGGATAGGATGGCAGTCAAAGGGTCGACCGCATGGTAATTCTGGAAGGGCAATTCATAGCCCAGGACTTGGACGATGGCTGCGGGAATCTCATCGGAGGGGACCTGTGGCTGCGTGGATAGCTTCCTGTCTGCCGCCATCTCTTTTGTCGTTCCATAGACACGGGTATGCCCTTCGTCCAGCATGGAATAACAGCAGACTGCGCTGATGCCGCTGAGAGGCAAAGACAAGTTCAGAGGCTCATCCAAGCGGTATTCCCGAACAACGGGATTCCGCAGGCTAGGTCTTATCAGCGTCCAATACGCCTTCCATCCACCATCCCAAGCAAATACGCGCCGCCGCCCGTTCTTTTGGATGAGGGCTGGGAATAAGACCTCGATTTCATCCATACATCGCGTTCCGGACATCCGGCTGACGCCCAGCAGGTCGGCTATCTGAGCGGCACTGGCACTGCGGACTTGCTGATAGATAGCGGTCAATAAAAACTTCTGTGTCAGCATGGAGCATTCTGACTTTTTTTCCGGCAGCTCCCGTGCCTGTGCGGATAGAGCTACGCCCAAAAATGGAAGAAATACCTCTGTTGTGCCTAATATGAATGGGATACCGCCCTCCACCAGCTTTTCTTTTTTATAAGACTGCAAGGTGTCAAAGTAAAACGCACAGGTCAGACCGCTCTGTTTCGTCAGCGCGGCCCAGTGCTTTCGCAGGGTGGGCAGGGGGATATTCTCGATAGGCTGTGCAGCCAGAAAAGTGGTCTGTTCGGTCTTTATTTTGTAGAAATCATAGCTGCCACGCAGGTAAAGCGGCAAGTGTGCAATATTCTCATAGGGAACAACAGTACATGGGATATGCAGCAAAGGTTCCAATAGATTGTCTTGCATAGCATCCCCTCCAGTTTAGAATGTAACTTGATTTTTAGAATTATAACATCAACTATGTTATAAGTCAAATTTTTGAGTTATATTCTGTGACTGCCTGAAGTTCAGAATGTTTGGCGCTCCTTTGCGGCCAATTTATAGAAACTGGTCCGCTTCAGGTTGGTCAATTCCATTGCTTTCTTCGCTGTAATGTCACCACGCTGCCAAGCGTTATAAACTGAGTTCCAGTTTTCAGGCCGAACTAAAATGGGGCGGCCGAATTTCCTCCCATTTTCTCGGGCAGCAGCAATCCCTTCCGCCTGCCGTTGTTTGATGGTGATGCGCTCCTGTTCCGCAATCGTGCCAAGCACTTCAATCAAAATATTATTGACCATCTCAAAGACCCATTCCTGACCTTCCGGCAAGTCCATCATGGTCGTAGGCAGGTCGATGACCTTCAGACGGATGCCCTGTCCTTTGAAATAGCGCAGTTCATTGTAAATATCAGACTTGTTGCGGGAAAGGCGGTCTAAGGATTTTACAACCAGTGTGTCACCCCGGCGGAGAATGGTGCTCTTCAAAGCCTGATACCCTACACGGTCCAAGTCCTTGCCGCTTTCCTTATCGGTGATGATTTCTCGCTCCTGTGCCCCCAGAGACCGAAATGCAGAAAGCTGCCTGTCCAAGTTTTGCCCCTTGGTGGACACACGGGCATAGTAGTAGGTTCGGCTGTCCATGATGAGTTCCTTTCTGTTCGCAAATGTTGTTTTATGTAGTGAATATGTTCACAAAATGTTTTTAGAGTTTTATGAATACGAAAACATCCGCAACAAATCTATCCGCAAAAGTGTACTTTTGTGGATGGTGGGGAAATGAAATTCTGCTCTGGGGGACCAGCGCGAACATCTGCATTTCTAGAGAATGAGTCTGTGGACGCATAGATAGACATGGAGGTACATTGCATCCCCAAGGAAGTCAAATATGAGCATAATATATTGTGCTTCATATTTTGAAAATCGGCTTTCAGAGCAGAAAACACCTTGCGAATCCGTTGCCGAAAGATGTAGCGAAGTTCTTTAAAAGTAAATAATTGGGAGAAACTGTCTTTATACGTTTCAACGACCTTTCGGATTGTATTGTAGGCATGTCCAACCTTTTCTGCAATGGAAGAAGGAGAAAAGCCACTCAAGTGCAACCGCATAATTGTGCGGTCGCGGTTTCGCTTCTTTTCTGCATTACGAGCATTGCGTGCACGATTGCTGTCCCGATTTGGATTTTGTTTGAGGCCAATGGAACTCAGTTCTTCAGCTGTGATGTCCAAATCATCTATGATACGCTGCGTGCGAAATTTGTATTGCTTTTTCGCCGCCGTGGATAGGTACTGCTCGATTTTGCAGTTAGGCAGGGGCGCATTGAAAGATGAGTTAATATCTTTGCATAAATCCATTGCATTTTGTGTGTTCATCCCCGCCATCTGTGCAGCAGAGAAAAGGTGTAAACTGAAAATATCCCGATATCCCTCTTGAATAGAGCGTATGGTAGAAAGGCGCAGCAAGGCATCCACACGCTGTTGCCCGATAATCTCAGTGCCGCTGAAAGCAGCATGAGCAAACTTCCGATTCTGCGTGCAGGCAGAGATGGTATCGTATATCTTGGGCAAATCCATACGAATTCCGTGGATTTTCTGAAAAGAAGAGTAAGCCTTAGCCGCCACATTATATGTGCCGGGAATCCGCGTTAATCCACAAATATTGCTAGAATACCCCATATCCACAGAGTATCCCTGAGCATGGAGTTCATCAAGTAATTCTTGAACGAGTGCAGCAAAGCGTACCGAGACGGATTTTACCATCCACCCGAGTGCGGCGGAGACTTGCTCAATCGTCCAAATCAAATGATAGCCCCGACCGCTACTCTCTACCATGTTCGGTGATGGAATCCCCTTATCCGGCAAAGCGTAGCAAAGAGCGTTGATTAGGGTAGAATCGGGAATAGTCAGAGCGGAAGCGTGGGCATCGATATCTACATAGATAGCGTTGTAAGCAAAAGAATTTTCGTTGTCCCAAGTCCCTGCATTGGAAGTTTGAGCCTTTCCGTAATAATAGTCTTGGCGGACTGATATATGCATCATCTCCACCCATTCACCGATACGCTCGGCTGGAACAGAGGTAATGATGCGGACAGAGCCGCCGCATTTCGTGGCAATAGGAACCATGCCCTTGTATTCGGGATGGTCGGACGCAAAGATGGCATCGAAGTATCCTTTCACATCGGCGTGAGGATAGTTGTGGTTCGTCTGCTTCTCGGGCATAGCACAGGGGTGTGCATTACGAAAATTCTGTTTTTCTTTTTCTGTCCAGATAGCCATAGGGCTCCTCCTTGCGTCAAAAGAATCCCGGTGCAATCGCGATACACGATTACACCGGGATTCTTCATGCAAGAAACAGGAGCCGCCTAGATTTAACTCATTTATTAACTCTTTTTATCTCATTTCCGTGTCTGCGTGTGACAGAAAACGGCAATGACTGGCAGCGGCTGTCTACAAACAAGAAAACCCGGGAATCCTTGGGATTCCCGGGCTTGAGGCTTGTAAACCAGATAAATCAGCGCTTGGAGAACTGGGGCGCGCGACGGGCGGCCTTCAGACCGGGCTTCTTACGTTCCTTCATACGAGGATCGCGGGTCAGGAAACCGGCCTTCTTCAGGATGGCGCGGTTATCTTCGCTGGCCAGCAGCAGAGCGCGGGCCACACCGTGACGCAGAGCGCCGGCCTGGCCGGACACGCCGCCGCCGGTGACGGTAGCCACGATGTCCATCTTGCCGGTGTTGCCGGTAGCCTCCAGGGGCTGACGGACGACCATCTTCAGGGTCTCCAGGCCAAAGTACTCGTCAATGTCACGGCCATTGATGGTGATGGAGCCGGTGCCGTTGGGGAACAGATGGACGCGGGCCACAGAGGACTTACGGCGGCCGGTGCCATACAGATAAGGCTTCTTAGACTGATACATTCTCTTACTCCTCCTTACTCCAGCACGATGGGCTTCTGAGCCTGCTGCTCATAGTTGGCGTCAGCGTAGATGTGCAGGCGCTTCAGAGAATCCTTGCAGACGGTGTTCCGGGGCATCATGCCGCGGACAGCCACACGCATAGCCGTCTCGGGCTTCTCCTGCATCAGGATGCGGTACTTGGTCTCCTTCAGACCGCCGATCCAACCGGAGTGAGTCCGGTAAATCTTCTGCTCGGGCTTCTTGCCGGTCAGGACAGCCTGACCAGCGTTGATGATGATGACGTTGTCACCGCAGTCAGCGTTGGGAGTGTAGGTAACCTTGGTCTTGCCGCGCAGCAGGTCAGCAGCCCGAACGGCGGTCTTGCCCAGGGGCTTACCGGCAGCGTCCAGGATGTACCACTTGCGCTCGATGTTGGCCTTGTTCGCCATAAAAGTGGACATGGATCGTTTCCTCCGTATATAAATTTGATTTCTTTACAAATCAAGAGCTCCGGGGTAAAATCGGAGCATGGATAGTTATACCATGATTCCTCATCCATGTCAACACAGTTTTTATTTAGCTCATGCAAATCTCTTAAAATCTCCGTTTTTCTCCTATTATCTTCCGAAATCTAAAATTGTATTTTTGAAAATACCGCAGGGGCATGACATCCCCTGCGGCAGGACAAGCTATGTACCCTTACAGCACCCACTGCGCCAACAACAGCAGCACGAAACCCGGCAGCCCCAAAACGCCGACGGTCAGGGCGTTCAGCAGGTTCAGTCCCAGCGCAACACCGGTAACGGCAGCGGTGGCGTTCACCGCCCACAGAGCCAGAAACCCCAGTGCCGTATTCATCAGCAGCTTCAGGGCAAGGCGCAGGGGCGTCCGGAAGATCCGCAGCAGTGTGATGAGAAAAAAAGCCAGCAGCAAGCCGGCAATGATTTTCTGATTCAGGTCCATACAGCCCCTCCCTTGGCGGATCCCGCCGCCACAGGCTCCCGCGCCTTCAGCACCCGGAGGTAGTAATCACACCGAGCCTTGGCAGCGCTGATGCGGTAAATACAGGACTCCACCAGCTCCGGGGCCGTTGCCTGATCGAATTGCCGATAAGCCAGAGCCAGCTCACTCTGGGCCGCTTGCAGTTCCGCCCGCAGCGCTAGCGTTTCCGAGTCCGGGGCGTATTTTCTGGATTGTTTCATCATAATCTCCCTCCCACCGCCGGAGCAGTTCCTGTCTCGGCACTATCAGTTTACGGAAAGTCTTGACAAATATACCATTTTTCATACAGGAGGACTCACATGACAAAGCCGCATGAATACTATATGTCTCAAGCCCTGGAATTGGCCCGGGAAGCCGCCGATGCCGGTGAGGTCCCGGTGGGGTGCGTCATCGTCCGGGACGGGGCCGTGATCAGCCGGGGGCGGAACCGCCGGGAGGAAAAGCAGGCGGTCTGCTCCCACGCGGAAATGGAAGCCATGGCCCAGGCCAACGCCACGCTGGGCAGCTGGCGGCTGGACAACTGCGCGTTATATGTGACGCTGGAGCCGTGCCCCATGTGCGCCGGGGCCATTCTCAACGCCCGGATCCCCAAGGTGTTCTACGGCGCACGGGACAGTACCTTCGGCGCCTGCGGCGGCGTGACCAACCTATTTATGGAGCAGTTCCCTCACCGACCCGCTCTGGTGGGCGGAATTTTGGCGGAGGACTGTCAGGCGGTACTGGCGGAATTTTTCGAAAAGCTTCGCCAAGGAAAGCCGTCGACGCAAAGTTTTTAAGAAACGCGGAGAGATTTAAAACTTTTGTAACAACTCCTGCTGGTTTGCTTAATAATTCTCCTGTATCTTAGTACTTGCAAGAGACAAAACTTCTTTTCATCCAATCTTCCCAATCATATACAAAGAGACCGTCGAAAGACGGTCTTTTTGTATGTCTGCCGCAAAAACATGGCCCTGACGGAAACCCGTCAGGGCCATGCACTTTTTTATTCTTCCGTTTTCTTCTCCGCAATGTCGGACATCCTCATGGCTCTTTGGAAGCCATCCAGAGCGGCGGCGCCGCCCAGCGGCAGCAATGCGGCGCTGTGTCCGTCTGCCAGCAGCGTCACGGCCAGGATAGCCGTCAGGTCGGCATAGAACCCGAACATCCGGGGTCCGCCCGCCTGAACGGCAAAGCCGGAGAGCCGGTAGGAGGCCAGGATCAGCAGCATCAGCCCCAGCAGCTCCAGGTAGTAGTTCGCCAGCACCGGGTCAACGGAATACAGCCGGTAGGCGAAGATCAGCCGGGCCAGCAGCAGCACCGGCACCGCCAGCAGGATCTGGGGTTCCGTATCCGGCGTTTTGCGGCAGATGGCCACGCCTGCCAGCAGGCAGATCCCTGCAACAACGGCCAGCAGGCCCATCACCACACCGGAGCGGCCGGCCCCCGCACTGACCGTAACGATCTCCATGCCGTCCGCAGAAACCGCCGTGACCGTCCGTCCAAACGCATTGGCGATCTCCAGCACACCGGAAAATGCCATGACGCAGCCGCCGGCCAAAATCCCAAACAGCCCCTCCTTGTCATTCCAGTTCAGGAGCCGTGACAGCGGGACCTCCACCGGTCCCTTGGGCAGCTTGCTGTTCATCCGGAACAGCATCACCGCCGACAGCGCCAGCAGCACCGGCAACAAAATTCCCGGAATACTACCGGGAATGGGCAGTCCGGTGCCCGGTTCAAACCCGGTCAAGTTTTGCAGCAGCCGCAAGGACATACCCGCGGCGCCGAGGCAGAGAGTCAGGAGGGACTTTTTATCGCACTGCTTCATCGCTATGATCCTTTCAAAAACAGCCGCCGATCCTTAAATATAGAAAGCGGCCAAACGTATTTTTTATTATAGCATGGCTTGTTTCGCTTGTCCACGGCAGTGCGATTTTTATCTCCTTTTTAAGTTGATTGCCGCTTGGTCAACCAACCTTTCTTTATCAGGGATGCAAAACAGGAGCAGGGCATCGTTCGGCCTTGCTCCTATTTATTTTCAGTATGTGCTATTCAGTCCGCCAAAGCAAACGCTTATTCAACGCTGTTGTAAACTTCCATCCCAAGAATTCTTACGATCATCCCTTCAAGGTATTCATCCTCGGCCGTATCCACCGCACCCAGCCTATGTACGTCTTCAACCTGATACAAGACAGCTCGATAGACAACTGTGCCGCCGTCTTTCAGACGCATGGGGATCGGTACCAGAAGAACGATCGCCAGCAAGACGCAGATGCCGATCATCACTTTCTTTTTCATGCAGCCATCCCCCTCTTTTCAAATTTGTCATTTGCCTTAGATCAATACAGACGCTAAAAATTGCAAAATGTTCCTGCATGTATAGCATACAATACTTTTTCTGCTTTCTCAAGCCCACCATCCGCTCGCGAGGACAAGCTTACCTGTATGCAGATGGTACAGAAAAGCCCGGGAGGAATGATTCCTCCCGGGCTTCTAATACATGCGGTTATATACAGTAATTCAGGGCATGGCCCGGACCAGACCGCGGGCGCAGTCCACCGTGACCATCGTGCCGTCCGTCAGCCGCTGAACAGCGCCGGCGGCTCCCACGATCACCGGCTTGTCCAGAGCCAGTCCGATGGTGGCGGTGTGACACTCCACGCTGGCCTCCTCAGTGATGACCGCCGCCGCCTGTCGGATATAGGGCAGCAGCTCATTGGTGGTATAGGGCACCACCAGAACATCGCCGGGCTGGAATTTCTCCGCCACCTCGTCAGTGCTGCGGCAGATGCACAGCGGACCGGAGGCTTTTTTCTCCCCGATGCCAACGGCGTTCACCAGAGCGCCGCCCACCTGCTGAATTCGGATCATGTTTGTGGTTCCGGCCACGCCCACCGGCACGCCGGCGGTGACTACCACCAGATCGCCCTCGTGGACCACACCCGCCTGGGCCGCCGCCTGAACAGCAAAGTCCACCAGTTCGTCAGTGCTGCTGGCGTAGGGCATCATAATAGGCTCTACACCCCAGTACAGAGCCATCTGCCGCCGGACCTGCTGATCCAGCAGGCAGGCGATGATGGGGGTGCCGGGATGGAAGCGGCTCACCAGCCGGGCGGTGGTTCCCCGCTGGCTGACGGTGAGAATGGCGTCCGCTCCGATCTCCTGCGCCGTGGTGCAGGCGGCGTGGGCGGTAGCCGCCGCCACGGAAAGCCGGTTCCGTCCGCCGGCCATCTGGGCCATGCGCTTGACATGGTTGATGTCACTCTCCGTCCGCCGGGCGATGGCGTCCATGGTTTTCACGGATTCCACCGGATATCGGCCTGCTGCCGTCTCGCCGGAGAGCATGATGGCAGAGGTGCCGTCATAGATGGCGTTGGCCACATCGGTGATCTCCGCACGGGTGGGCCGGGGATTTTCCATCATGGAATCCAGCATCTGTGTAGCTGTGATGACCGGCTTGCCGCAGGCCACACACCGGGCGATCATATTCTTTTGGATCAGGGGGATCTCCGCAAAGTCGATCTCCACACCCATATCGCCGCGAGCCACCATGATGCCGTCCGCCGCGTCCAGGATCTCCGGAAGATTGCTGACACCCTCCTGATTTTCGATCTTGGCGATGATCCGCATCCGAGAACCGGCCTTGTCCAGCACGTGCCGCAGTTCCCGCACATCTGCGGCAGAACGGACAAAGCTGGCTGCCACATAGTCGAACCCCTGCTCCGCGCCGAAGAGGAGATCGTCCCGGTCCTGCTGGCTCATGTAGGGCATATTCAGCCGCACACCGGGGACATTGACCCCCTTGTGGTTCTTCATATCACCGTCATTTTCCACTCGGCAGCGGATCTCCGTCTCGCTGGTCTCCAGAACAGTCAGCCGCACCAGACCATCGTCCAGCAGGATGGTATCTCCCGCTTTGACGTCACCGGGCAGTTCTCCGTAGGTGATGGAACAGCGGTGCGCATCGCCCTCCACCTGAATGGTGGTCAGGGTAAATTCCTGACCGGCGGTCAGATGGACCCGTCCGCCGGCAAAGTCCTTCAGACGAACCTCAGGGCCCTTGGTATCCAGCATGGCCGCCACCGGGGCGTCCAGTTCTTCCCGCAGCGCCTTCAGCGCGTCCAGCCGCGCCTTATGCTCCGCGTGGGTCCCGTGGGAAAAGTTGAAGCGGGCCACGTTCATTCCCGCCTGGATCATCTCCCGCAGGACGCCTTCCCTGTCCGTGGAGGGGCCAAGGGTACATACAATCTTTGTCTTTCGCATCTCACGCACTCCTTCCGCCATTTCAAAAGAAACGCCGATTCTTTCCCATTTTAAAGTAATCGTTTTTCTCAGTCATTTTATCACAAACCTATTCTTATGAAAAGACAGCAATCTGTAAAATTTTCATTTCAACTTTTGAAGCTCTGCACAAAAAGATCCCCCGCCAAATCCCGGTACAGATGCCGTCCGCCAATTTTTCCGTACTTCCTGCCGGAACCGTTTGCTTCTTTCCGGCTTCTGCTATATAATTGCATATAAGTTAAATTTCTCACCGCCCTGCGGGGAACGCATCAAGGAGGTAACATATGCACTACATCGGTATTGATCTCGGCGGCACCAGCATCAAAGGGGCCGTTGTCACAGAAGGCGGCGCGATCCTGAAGGAAGCCTCCTGCCCCACCCAGAGGGAATCAGGGCCTGAGCACGTGGCCCGCGAGATCGCCGGACTGATCACAGCTCTGGCGGAAGGATACGATCCCCAGGCGATCGGCGGCGTGGGCGTGGGCTGTCCCGGCATTGTGGAGGATCACAGCGGTATCGTCCGCTACTCCGCCAACCTCCATTGGGAAAATTTTGATCTCCGGGCCGCCGTTCAGAAATACAGCGGTTATACCGTCCGTCTGGCCAATGACGCCAACGCCGCCGCGCTGGGCGAGGTAGTAGCGGGCTGTGCTCAGAATGTGGACAGCGCCGTGATCCTGACGCTTGGTACCGGCGTAGGCAGCGGTGTGGTGCTGAATGGAAAGATCCTGACGGGCTGCACCGGCGGCGCAGCAGAGCTGGGACACATGGTGGTGGAGGACGGCGGCGCGCTCTGCGCCTGCGGAAGAAAAGGCTGCTTTGAAACCTACGCTTCCGCCACCGGTTTGATCCGCATGGCGAAGGAGGCCATGGCCCAGCATCCAGAAAGCCTGCTCCACGCCACCGCCGCAGAGGTTGGTGATGTCAACGGCCAGACCATTTTCCGTGCCAAGGAGCAGGGGGACCCTACCGCCGTTGCCGTGGTGGAGCGGTACATCCACTACCTCTCCGTAGGTATCGCCAATGTCATCAACTGCTTCTTTCCCGAGGTAGTGGCGCTCTCCGGCGGCATCGCCAATCAGGGAGAGGCGCTGCTGGCTCCCCTGCGGGAAGCCGTTGCGCCCCAGGTCTATGGCAATCAGTATTTGCAGACTCACACCCGCATCCTCGGCTGTACGCTGGGCTACCACGCCGGGATCATCGGCGCGGCCATGCTGCCCACTGCCCTATGACCGCATAATCATCTGCCAAAAACCGCCCCGGGCTTGCCGTGAAGCAAGGCCGGGGCGGTTCTTCGTATGTTTCTATTACAGATTTAAAATTGAATGGGCCTTCTTTGGCAGCCGTGTTACTTGTTCTTCCGCATCATGGCCGCGTCAGCATCCAAAAGCTGCTGAGAGGCATCCTCCAACTGCGCCGTCTTCTCGTAGCGGTCCGCCAAGCTGCTCTCCACCAGCTTTTCCTGCGGTTCGCCCCGGAAAACCAGCTTCAGCAGGATCGGCGTCAGAATCGTGCCGCCTACCACGGTGATGACCACCGGTGTCATCATCGCACTGCTGAGAACGCCCATGGACAGTCCCCGGTTGGCTACGATCAACGCCACCTCGCCGCGGCAGACCATGCCCACACCCACCTGAATGCTCTCCCGCTCCGTAAAGCCGCAGAGTTTTGCGCCCAAGCCGCAGCCCGCCAGCTTGGAAATAACGGAGATCACCAGCAACAGGACGGAAAATGCCAGCATCCCGCCGCTGACGCCGTCCAGCTTGACGTTGATGCCGATGGCGGCGAAGAACACCGGCGTCAGCAGCAGATAGCCAAGCGGATTATACTTGGACTGGATATAGGTTCCCTTGGGGGTGCAGGCCACGGCCAGACCGGCGGCATAGGCGCCGGTGATGTCCGCCACGCCAAAAAACTCCTCCGCGCAGTAGGCCATCACCAGGCAGAGCACAAAGGCCAGAACGGAGTTGCGGTGAGTGGCCCAGCCTCCCTGCCGCTTCAGCATCCAGCAAAACAGGCGGTTGGCCCCCACACCGGCCACAGCCGCGAAGATAAAGAAGCCCAGGATCTTCAGCAGGACCAGTCCAACGCTCTCCCCGCCGCCGGCCAGACTGCTGACCAGAGTCAGCGCCACAAGACCCAGCACATCGTCGATCAGGGCTGCTGCCAGAATGGTGTTGCCCACCTTCGTTTCCAGCTTACCCATCTCCTTCAGGGTCTCCACCGTGATGCTGACTGAGGTCGCCGTAAGGATCGTACCCACAAATACATTTTCCAGCATACCGTTGCTCTCGATCAAGCCTGCGGCGGCAGCGCCCCATGCCAGAGCCGTACCCATGAGCAGGGGCACGATCACACCCAGCAGAGCCACCCAAAAGCCAGCCTTGCCGCTGTGCTTCAGTTCGTTGATGTCCGTTCCCATACCGGCGGAGAACATCAGCACGATGACGCCCAATTCGCTGAGCTGGGAAATAAATTCAGTTTCTGTCAGAACATTCAGTCCCGCAGGGCCAAGGATCAGGCCCGCCAGCAAAGCGCCCACTACCTGAGGCATCTGAAACCGCTGTGTCAGAAGGCCCAGCAGCTTCGTACTTAACAAAATCAACGCCAGATCCAGTAAATAATGGTATGACACAAAAAACTCCTCTCCATGCGGTTCCACCGCATACACACATTTTTTCACAAGGCCCTTATTCTATCGCTTTCCCCGATTTTTGCAATGGTCGTTTTGCACAAAACAGCCGTTAATTTTTGTTAAGATTTCCTAAGTAAGCTTTTGCAGAGGTGCCTGCCGTTTTTTCCGGCCAGCGGCGCTATGTTCTGTTCTCTGCAAGTGTTTAATATTTGTTAAAAATTTTTTCACACTTTTTCTCGCAGAACCGCCTATAATCTCCAAAATGTGATTTTTATTTTACTGGCACGCCGCGTTTTTCTGCGGCTGAGAGGATCTTGATTATGAAGCTGCCTCTGATCGATTACCGTCAGTTCCGTCTGAGCCGGCTGAATACCCCGCAGTTCCGGCATCTGAAGCTGCTGCTGTTCTGGCCGATTTTCAGTCTGGTATTCTGTTATCTGGAAAACTACCGCCCTGCCGTCTACTATGCCCCCATGCGCTGCGCGCTGGATCATTGGATCCCCTTCTGCAAGTGGTTCGTCATCCCCTACGCGTTCTGGTTTCTTTTTGTAGGAGGGATGCTGCTCTACACCTTATTTTATAACATTCCCGCTTTCCGGCGGATGATGTGGTTCATCATCCTGACATACTCCTTTGCTCTGGTGACCTACCTTCTCTTCCCCAACTGCCAGCATCTGCGGCCCACACTGCTGGGCGGCGACCTGCTGACGCGGTTCACCGCAAAGCTGTACGCCGCAGACACCAACACCAACGTCTGCCCTTCTATTCACGTCATCGGCTCCTTTGCGGTGTACTTCGCTGCCCGGGACATCCGGCGCTTCCGCGCCAAGGGTTGGCGGCTGGGCTTTCTAACCATGGCCGTGCTCATCAGCCTGTCTACCGTATTCCTCAAGCAGCACTCCGTTCTGGATGTGCTGGCGGGGCTGGCTGTCTGCGCCGCAGCCTATCCCCTGATCTATCGGGTACCTGCCGGAGCCGCTTCTCTGATCCCCGCCGGAGGTCTTGGCCGAAAGCGGTTCCCGGAGCTGTAACACCTCTTGCCTTTCCCACTCTGTCCCTCTATAATAGAGGGACAGAGTTTTTTTGTCGCATCGCCCCGTTTTCAAACGATACCGCGTAGGAGGAAGCCGCCATGCCCACGATCATCCCCATCACCGATTTTGCCGCCCCGGAACTGGATATTTATGCCCGGCTGACGGAAAATCAGCTTTTGAACCGGGCAGACCCGGCCAACGCCCTGTTCGTGGCGGAAAGTCCTCTGGTCATTGGCCGGGCGCTGGACGCCGGGTGTACGCCGGTATCCTTCCTGATGGAGACGAAGCACGTCAACGGCAAGGGTGCGGAGATCCTGGCCCGCTGTCCGGCAGATATTCCCGTCTACGCGGCGGAGCTGGAGGTCCTGACCCAACTCACCGGCTTTCACCTGACCCGTGGGATGCTCTGCGCCATGCGGCGGCCGCCGCTGCCCACGGTGGAGGAGATCTGCGCCAAGTCCCGGCGGATCGCCGTACTGGAAAACGTGATGAACCCTACCAACATTGGCGCCATTTTCCGTTCTGCTGCGGCGTTGGGGATGGACGCGGTGCTGCTGACTGCCGCCGGCAGCGACCCCCTGTACCGCCGGGCCAGCCGGGTCAGCATGGGCAACGTGTTTCTGGTGCCCTGGACCTATCTGCCCGAAGGCGTGGATTGGACGGAAACTTTGCGGCAATACGGCTTCAAGACTGCTGCCATGGCCTTGCGGGAGGACTCCATCCGTCTGAATGACCCTCAGCTTGCCCGGGAACCCAAGCTGGCGGTGGTCATGGGCACGGAGGGGGACGGACTGGCCTCCGACACCATTGCTCACTGCGACTATACGGTGATGATTCCCATGACTCACGGGGTGGACTCCCTGAATGTGGCGGCAGCCAGCGCCGTGGCCTTTTACCAGTTGGGGCTGATGAGCTGCCCAGAATGAATATTTCTCAAAATCTTCATTCTATTATTCAAGCATTTGCCAATTTGTGAATGAATTATCTATTTTCCATGCAAATACGGCGTTTTTTAGCTATATCGCTATTTTTTTTGCAGCAATTCCGTCCTGTGGCTAAAGGACTTCCTCTCCAAGGTTCTGTAAACACAATTTTTTCGATCAACGGTAAAAAGCAGACGCAAGATAAAACCTGCGTCTGCTTTTTTGATCTCAATTCATATATACCGGATATTCATAGGGCCGCAGCGCCTGAAGCTGGGCCAACCCCTGATCGCTGGCGATGATCCGGCCATTCTCCAAGGACAGGGCAAACCAGTTCAGTTCCCGGTCACAGTACAAGAAATGTTCGATTCCCGCCTGAGCGCCAAAAAATCCCGGCTCAGCAAATGTGATATTGGCGCAGTTGCTTTTCTTCTCCCAACGGATCATTGCCTGCATGCGTTCCCGACAGGTTTTCTCCACTGCGTCTATGGCAAACCGCCCAACGTAGCTCCGTCCCCAGATGCTTCGTTCCCCGGAAATCGTAACGGCTGTTTCGCCGATTTTCTCTCCATCCTGCCAGATTCCAACTGTATAGGACCGCTCTACCTTTTGAAGAAACGCGCTGCTGCGATCCAAAATTCCAAAGATCACAAAGCCCGCTACCAGCAGACAGCAGAGTATCCCGAACCGGCGGCTCCAGTCCCGCCGCAGAGCGGAACGGCTTTCCCGTATCAGCACCGCCAAAGCCGACCGGACGTCGATCTCCGCCGGTTCCTCCACCAGCCGTCCCTCCAGAAGACTTACCACCGAGCAGTGCAGCGCATCTGCCAGCGGTTCCAGCAGAGATACATCGGGAAACCCGGCCCCCGTTTCCCTTAATTAAAGATATTGTTGGGTAAAAAAAGAAAGGTCAGTCGATTTTGCCGATGAAGCGGTAGTAGATTTCTACTTCCTGCTCACGGCTTCCGTCCTCGCCCTTGACAGCTTCGTGGACGGTTATTTTTTCAATTAGAGTGTTCAGAAGTTCGGCGGTCAGCTCCACAGGGTTGACATACTGTTTCATCAGGGCAATCCACTTTTCAGCATCCGCTGCGGTCTGTACGGCGGCTTCCATCGTTTCGTGAAGCTGTCTTATTTTTGTTTCAAGCTCCTTTTGCTCGTTCTGGTACTTCTCGGACAGCATATTGAAGTTATACTCGGTTATGCGTCCGGCAGACCAGTCCTCATACATTTTAGCAAACAGCCCGTCAACCTCGGCTTTACGCTTCTCTGCCTTTTTCAGCTCCGCAGCCTGCTTTTTCTTCGCAGAGTTTCTTTCCCTGTCGCTGGCATTGAGCAGCCGTTTCAGCAGCTTGTCCTCGTCTTTCTGTGCCAGCATAGACCAGTATTGCAGTCTTGCAAGCACATAGGCATACAGTACATCATAGCGGATATAGTGCATGGAACACTGGCGTAATCCCTGTCCGTTCTTGCTGCAATGGTAGTACCCGTATGGGTTCTTATTCTGCTTGTTTTCCCCATAGGCTAAAGACCATCCGCAGTCTGCACATTTTATCAATCCTGCGAAAATCTGTGTCGTACCGTTTCTGCGTTTCCTGCGTCTGCTTGCAATCAGCTCCTGAACTTTTTGGAACACTTCTTCGGAAATGATGGCTTCGTGGGTATTTTCCACACGATACCATTCTTCCTGCGGCTTCCGCACCTTTTTCTTGTTCTTGAATGAAATGTTGCTCTGCTTGTTGTGAACGCTGTGACCGATGTAGGTTTCCTCTTTCAAAATGCTCTTGACCTGTGCAATCGTCCACGCATAGGCTTTTTCTGCGGGCGCACCGGCGTAGATATTGGCGAAAGTCCCGTATCTTTCATAGTTCAGCCAGCCGGGGGTAGGTACTTTTTCCTCCACCAGAATCCGTGTAATGCTGGCGGCTCCACGCCCGTGTACAGCAAGGTCAAAAATCTTCTCTACAATCCAGCGTGTTTCCGGGTCGATCAGAAGATGACCTTTTTTGTCCGGGTCTTTTACATAGCCCAGCGGTGCATAGGCTCCATAGTGTGCGCCATTGGCAAATCTTGTGTGCATGGCAGCCTTGACCTTTTTGCTGGTCTGTCGGGCGTGCATTTCATTCAGGATGTTTAAGAACGGTGCAAGCTCGCTTTCTCCGTTGATGGTGTCCACATTGTCATTGATGGCAATGTAGCGTACTCCCTTGCTGGGGAAATAGATTTCCGTGTACTGACCGGTCAGGATATAGTTTCTTCCCAGACGGGATAAGTCCTTTGTGACAACGCAGTTGATTTTCCCGTCTTCGATGTCATCAATCATCCTTTGGAAACTTGGACGCTCGAAATTTGTCCCACTCCATCCGTCGTCAATGTACTCGTCTACAACGGTCAGCCCATGCTCTGCGGCATACTGCCTAAGCATCATGCGCTGGGTCTGGATACTGCCGCTTTCCCCCTGTAATTCATCGTCACGGCTCAATCTCAAATATAGTGCAGTGTTATAAATCGTTGTATTGTATGGTTGTTTCACGGTTAAAAATCCTCCTTCTAAAAGAAACAACCCACGCTTATACAATACTCGCTGGTACAAGTATATCATAAGCGTGGGCTGATTGACAGTCGTTATTCCGTATTTTTTCAGGAAGCGGCGGCAGCGTGCTGGATCACATCTTCCAGCAGGCTGTCAAGCGGCTTCCCATCCTGTGCGAAATGCTCCGATACCTTGATACGGACTTTCCCCATGACAAAATACTGGGTGCCGTCTTTTTCGGTAAGCAGGGTGCCGCTGTTTTTGTTATTGCTCTCGTTTTTGTTTTTTGCCATAGGCAGTTACCTCCATAAATTAGTTTATCCGGCGGGAGAAACCCTACCGGAATGAAAAATCGTTGTGTATTCGGTTCAAGTGGCGAAGCGGCAATACTGGCAATCTATAAAAATCCTGCCACTTGGATTTTCTTTGCCACTTCATTCAGTTTTCAGGGACAGCAGCCATTGTGTGCCGCTGCGCTCGGAAACCAGCTTATTCCCTAAACTCTGCTTTGCTGTTCGGACTGTTCGGGCGGAAATGCCACGCTGGGCTGCCGCTTTGTCGATGTCTGCGCTTAACATCTGCTTTCCGTCTGCCAGCAGGTCAAGTATCAGCTTTTCCGCCTGTTCCGCTTTGGTTTCTGTATGCTCCACACCGGCAAGCAGCTCGTCGGCGGTCATATCATATTCCCCAATCCATTGAAAGCCGTTGCCATCCCCTAAAGAGAATGCCAGCGACTTTCCCGGCGGGGCAAGGGAACTTTTCTCCTGTATCAATACTCTTGTGGTAGGGTCATTCTTGACCTTGCCGATAAACAGCAGGCTTCGGACAACTGCCGTAATATCGATGGAGCCTAAGCCCCGGTAGGTACTCTGACTTCCGGCGGCTTTATTCAAATGCCCGATCAGGATAATTGCACAGCCTGTTTCCTGTGCAATTTCTCCCAGCCTGCGGAAAATAGGGCGTACTTCGTTTGCCCGGTTCATATCCACATCAGCCCCTAAAAACGCCTGTACCGGGTCGATTATCAGAAGCCTTGCATGATTTTCCCGGATAGCCCTCTCAATC
>OMGI01000142.1_pt1 | contig 53521 bp, 42 predicted proteins | sample 1645801 | NCBI WGS metagenome assembly OMGI01 (sample SAMN05578584, study PRJEB25193) | human gut metagenome | biome: Human Microbiome; feature: human-associated habitat; material: feces | host: Homo sapiens | place: USA:Birmingham
GGAAAAACAGCGAATTGTTTTTCCCTTTTGATTAAACATATAAAGTTTTATGAAAAAACCCAAGAAGCAGATGGTTTTCTTTAAAAAGAGAGGGACAGGGTCCTTCTTTGAAAGCTTCATTCAATAAAAAGAAATGGGACGTTTCTCAAAAAACCAAGAAGTAGGTTGCTTCAAAAAAGCAGGATGCTTTAAAAAAAAGAAGGAACCATTTCGTCGGTTCCTTCTTTCTTTCTTTTAATTCAAGGGGATTCAATCGACTTGGTGGCGTATGCGTTGAGGGAGAGGTCGGCTATGTTTCCAGACTGGAATTCATAATAGCCCTGTGCGCCGACCATCGCCGCGTTGTCGCCGCATAGGGAATGCGGCGGCATATAAAGCTGTAAGCCGCGCTCTTTGCAGGACTCCGTAAGCCTTTTACGCAGAAGGGAATTTGCGGACACGCCGCCAGCCGTCACCAGTACGGTGCTGCTTGTGTCCTGCGCGGCACGCAGGAAGTTTTCCGTAAGGCAATCGACGGCCGCTTTGCGGAAGGATGCGGATAGGTCGGCTATAGGCAGCGTTTCGTTTTTCTGCGACGCGTTGTGAATAAGATTGATGACCGCTGTTTTCAGGCCGGAAAAGCTGAAATCATACGGCGCGCCATCCACCTTCGGGCGCGGCAGCAAAAATGCGTTTTCATTGCCGCCGTCCGCAGCCTTGTCCAGATGGATGCCGCCCGGGTACGGCATACCCATCGTGCGTGCCGCCTTGTCAAAGGCCTCGCCCGCCGCGTCGTCGCGCGTTTTACCGAGCACCGTCATCTTTGTATAGCCGTCTACCTTTACAATATGGCTGTGTCCGCCGCTGACGACAAGGCACAAAAACGGCGGCTTTAAATCCGGGTGGGCAATATAGTTTGCGGCAATATGCGAGCGCAGATGGTGCACCGGCACGACAGGGATGCCCGTGGCGAGCGATATTCCCTTAGCATAGTTGACGCCAACGAGCAGCGCGCCGATGAGCCCCGGCGCATAGGTTACGCCAATCGCGCCGATGTCCCGCAAGGTACATCCGGCGCTTTCGAGCGCCGCCGCCGTCACGCCCGTAATCGCCTCGGCGTGACGGCGGGACGCGATTTCCGGCACGACACCGCCGTACAGCTTATGCTCTTCTACCTGGGAAGCGACAATGGAGGACAAAACCGTCCGCCCGTCCTCCACAACGGCGGCCGCCGTCTCGTCGCAGGAGCTTTCTATTGCAAGCAGCTTCATGTGTGTTCACCAACCTATTCCATTTTCCGTGTTAAAATCAGCGCGTCCTCGCGCGGGTTAGAATAAAAACCCTTTCGCCTGCCTGCTTCCAAAAAACCTTCCGAGCGGTAAAGCGTGGCTGCCGGCCCGTTGCTCGGGCGTACCTCAAGGGTTAAAAACGAAAGGCTGTTTTGCCTTGCGTATTCTTTTACATGCTGCAGCAGCGTGCGCGCAATTCCCTTGCGCCTGTAGCCAGGATGTACCGCGACATTCGCAATATACCCTTCGCCGCATACCGTGTGCAGGCCTATGTAACCAATAGCGGCCCCATGGAATTCCGCGGTAAAAAAATGCGCCGTTTCGTTTCTAAGCTCTGCCCCAAGCGATTCTAAGCTCCATGGCTTTGAAAAGGAGAGGCGCTCAATTTCCGCAAGCGCCCCGAGATGCTCCTGGCGCATGGGGACAACCCGCAGGCCGTCCAAGCTATTCACCTTGTTCCTGCCGTTTGATAAGCTCCAGCAGGATAATCAGCCTGTCCCTGATTTCGTCACGGCAATCCCTGTATACCTGTAAATTACCGCCGAACGGGTCGCTGACATTCAGAATATAAATCTTGTTTTTTGGTACGCCCATGGCCATCAGCGCCTGGGCGTGTGCCATTGTCATAACGACAAACAAATCGACGGAGGAAAAATCCTCGTCGCGGATGGATTTTGAGCTGTGGCCGCTTATATCGAGGCCTGTTTCCCCGCAGGCGAGCACCGCGTATTCTGAAGCGGGTGTGCCGTCCTGCGCGTGAAGCCCGGCGCTGCCGGTTACAAAATCAATCCCGCATTCCTTTGCCATATCAGTAAAAATTGCCTGTGCCATCGGGCTTCGGCATGTGTTGCCCGTGCAAACAAATAACAGTTTCATAGAGGTATCCTTCCTTTTGTCATCCCTTCGCGTCGTACCACGTCTGACCGACAGAAGCCTCCGCGGTAAGCGGCACGCTCAGCTGTGCCGCATGCTCCATTTCTTCCTGCAGAAGCATCGCGACGCGCATCGCCTCGTCGGCGGGCGCCTCAACAATCAGCTCATCGTGTACCTGCAAAATCAGGCGCGCGCGCAGCTGTTCACGTTCGAGCCGCCGCTGAACACGAATCATCGCGATTTTTATAATATCCGCAGCGGTACCCTGGATTGGCATGTTCATCGCGACTCGCTCTCCGAACGCGCGCAGGTTGTGGTTGCTCGATACAAGCTCCGGCAAATACCTGCGCCGGTGGAACATCGTTTCAACATATCCGTCGGACTTCGCCTTTTCGACCGTCCTGTGCATATATTCATTTACGCCGCTGTACTTTTCAAGATACGCGTTGATATAATTCTGCGCTTCCTTGCGTGAAACGCCGATGTCTTTTGAAAGGGAAAACGCGCCGATACCGTATACGATACCGAAATTGACCGCCTTTGCGCGGCTGCGCATAATCGGCGTAACCATCTCAAGCGGCATATTGAAAACCTGTGAGGCCGTGATAGCGTGGATATCGTCGCCGTTTTTAAACGCGTCCAGCATCACCTTGTCGTCCGCGATGTGCGCAAGCACACGCAATTCAATCTGTGAATAGTCCGCGTCGACGAGCATCCAGCCCTCCTTCGCACAGAAGAAGCGGCGAAGCTCACGCCCAAGCTCGGTGCGCACGGGGATATTCTGTAAATTTGGCTCTGTGGAGCTGATTCTTCCGGTGCGCGTTTCCGTCTGGTTAAAGCTGGAATGGATGCGCCCGCGTTCGCCCACGACCTTTAAAAGACCGTCGCAGTAGGTGGACTTGAGTTTAGAAAGCGTGCGGAATTCAAGCACGAGCGCGACAGCCGGATGGTCGTAGCGCAGGCCCTCGAGTACCTCTGCGCTGGTAGAATACCCGCTTTTTGTTTTTTTTCCGGCGGGCAGGCCGAGCTTTTCAAACAGCGCGCTTCCAAGCTGCTTTGGCGAATTGATGTTGAATTCGTAGCCGACCTCCTCATAGACCTGGTTTTGTATTTCGAGAAGCTTTTCCTCCAATGCGCCGCCGTATTCCTTTATCCCTTCGGCGTCTACCATAAAGCCGGTGTTTTCCATATGCGCCAGAACGTCCGCAAGCGGTATTTCAATTTCACGCAGCAGCTTTTCCTGGCCGTTCGCTTCTATTTTTAAATTGATTTTCTCAATGACGCCCGGCAGCAGCGCCGCGCACAGAGCAAGCTCCTGCGTTCCTTCTGATGCACCGGAAAGCTGGGGCGCCTGTACGCCGTATTCGTCAGCAAGGCGCGTAATATCGTAGCCGGAAGCAGCCGGGTTTAACAGGTAGGCCGCGAGCATCGTGTCAAAATCGGCGTTTTCCATTGTAATACCTTGCTTATCGATTGCCGCAAAGAGCGGCTTTAAATCGTGTGTCTGTTTTCTGATTGCTTTGTTTTCAAACAAATCCTTCAGGAAGGGGACAAATCCGTCTGTATTTTCCGCAATAACGATTTTGTTTCCGGCTGAAAAGGCGGCAGCTACGATTTTTCCCTGTTCAAATTGGCTTACGAACACCGCTTTTTTCTCTTTTTGCAAAAGGGATAAAAGCGCCTTGTAATCTTCTGTTTTTTTCACCTGGATAATGGGTTTTTCCCTGCCGTTTTCCGCTGGTACGGCAGCATCCTCTTTTTTCAGCCCCATTTTCTCTATCAAAGAAAACAGCTCGAGCTTTGCCATCAGCCTGGCGGCGGCAGCGGGATTGCCCGGTTCCGGCGTATAATGTGTAAGCTCTGTATCGACCGGCGCGCATAGGCAAATTTCCCCGAGACGACGGCTCAAATAGGCGTTGTCCTTATCGGCAATCAGCTTTTGGCGCATCCCCTCCTTAATATCGAGCGTATCAATGTTTTCGTAAATATAATCAAGGTCGTGGAACCGCCCAATCAGTTCCGCCGCGCCCTTTTGCCCAATTCCCTTGACGCCGGGGATATTGTCGGACGTGTCGCCCTGGATGGCCTTGATGTCGATGAGCTGCTTCGGCTCCACACCGTAGGTTTCTTTGATTTTATCCGTATCGTATACCGTGACCTCCGGCCGTCCCATTTTTGTAGCGGCAAGCCGTACGGTCACGTTTTCTGATACAAGCTGCAGGCTGTCGCGGTCGCCTGTTGCGATGACGCACTGTTCGCCTGATTTTTCGCAGGAGGCTGCAAGCGTGCCTAAAATATCGTCCGCCTCGTAGCCTTCACATTCCACAATCTTATAGCCGAGCAGTGTCAGCAGCTCCTTGAGCACGGGCAGCTGCTGTGCAAGCTCCTCCGGCATACCCTTGCGCTGTGCCTTGTAGCCCGCGTATTCCTTATGGCGGAACGTAGGCGCGCGCATATCGAACGCCACAGCCACGCCCTCGGGCGCCGTATCCTCGCTGATTTTACGGAACATTGTTAAAAAGCCGTAAATAGCGTTGGTATAGTGCCCGTCCTTCGTCGTTAAAAGCTTGATGCCGTAAAACGCCCTGTTCAATATGCTGTTTCCGTCGATTACCAAAAGCTTCATTTTCAATTCTCCTAAACATATTGGCCTTGCCTGCAGCGCCTGTTCCGCCCGGCATGCCGGGCGTTCTTTGCGCAAAGCGCAAACGCGGCGCTTATGCGCCGTGCAGGCGCCGAAACGCAGAGGGGAAACGCCGCGCGCCTGTTCCTTCTGTTAAATCTCCGCGAGGGTCCTTGCGTTCACAATTTGGCCATCCTTTAAATAGACGCGCGCTACGCGCTTTCCTATCAGGCACGTGACCTCGTAATTGATTGTCCCGCACCAGGCGGCAATATCGTCAGCCGTCGGGCCACCGTCCCTTCCAGTGCCGAACAGCGTTACCTCGTCGCCTCTGCTTACGTTTGCAATCTCTGTCACGTCCGTCATAATCTGGTCCATACAGACCCTGCCGATAATCTTTGCGCGCTGCCCTCGTACCGCAACGCTTCCTTCCCTTGCGAGGGTCCGGATATACCCGTCCGCGTAGCCGACCGGTATGGTTGCGATTTTCATCCTGCATTGTGTTGTAAACGTCCTGCCGTAGCTGATGTCGGCGCCCGGCTCCACTTCCTTTACATGCGAAACGACCGATTTAAGCTCCATCGCCGGAACCAAGTCGAGCCTGCCCTTGAGCTTGGGCGAAGGGGACAGCCCATAAAGGATGATTCCTGCCCTTATCATATCCAGATGTGTTTGTTTATAATCGATAACCGCGCCGCTGTTTGCGCAGTGGCGGATGTCAAAATGAATGCCGCGTTTTTCAAGCTCTGTAATTACATGCATAAAGCAGTCAAACTGGTGCAGGGTAAAATCCTTGCCGTCCTGCGCCTCGTCCGAAACGGAAAAATGCGTAAACACGCCCTGCGGGATAAGGCCGGGCATTTTACAGATTTTCTCGGCTTCGTCAATCGACGTGTCGTCGCGGCCAAAGCTTTGGCACATCAGCCCGATGCGCGTCATGCCCGTATCGAGCTTCAGGTGAATGTTGACGCAAACGTCCGCCTTTCGGGCGCTTTGTGAAAGCTCCTGCGCGTAGTCCGTGGAATACACTGTCTGCGCGATGTTTTCACGGCTCAAAAGCCCTGCGCAGTCGCACGGCGTATAGCCTAAAACCAGAATCGGAAGCACAATACCCGCGCGGCGCAGCTCCATAGCCTCTTCAATGTTCGATACGGCAAACCAATCTGCGCCAAGCCTTTCATAAACCCGTGCAAGCTCGACCGCGCCGTGCCCATAACCGTCAGCCTTGACCACGCAGCAGACCATGGCGTTTTTATCCGTATGGCTGCGGATTTCCCTGTAGTTATGTATGACGGCGTCAAGATTGATTTCCGCCCAGGTTCGTTTTACAAAACTATTCATTCTATGCCTCCGGCTGATGTAATACCTTTAAATATTAATTATATTCCCCGCAGCCGTTTAAGTCAATTGTTTGGAAACTGTCCGCCTGATAAATGCAAAGTGTGAAAAAAACTTGCATTTCATGTTAATTTTTGTTATTATTTTTATGTTTCAGTGTTCTTATTGAAAACGGCCTTTTCAAAATATGAGAACACAATCCGAATAAAGAAAGAGAAGTGGTAGAATGTCTGAAACGTTGTGGACGCTTGCGGCCTTTGTGGTTTACCTGCTGGTCATGGTAATCATCGGCTTCGTCTATTTCAAAAAGACAAAAAACTCGGAGGACTTCTTCCTGGGCGGCAGAAGCCTCAACAGCTGGACGGCAGCGCTCAGCGCCCAGGCGTCCGATATGAGCGGCTGGTTATTGATGGGCCTGCCCGGCGCAATTTATGTGGCCGGCACAGGCGAAATCTGGATTGCTATCGGCCTGCTCATCGGTACGGTACTTAATTGGTTCCTTGTTGCTTCGCGCCTGCGCAAATATACAATAAAAGCGGGCAATTCCCTGACGCTGCCGTCGTTCTTCGAGAACAGGTACCGCGACAGGACGAAGATTCTGAAAATCATCTCCGCCGTGTTCATCACCGTATTCTTTTTGGTTTACACGGCATCTGCGTTTACTGCGGGCGCAAAGCTTTTTAACAACGTATTCGGTATCGACTATAAGGTTGCTCTTGCAATCGGCGCGTTTGTTATACTGATTTACACCTTCTTCGGCGGCTTTAAGGCCGTATGCGTTACAGATTTTATCCAGGGCCTTTTGATGCTTGCGGCGCTCATGGTAGTGCCGATTGTCGCGTTCTTCCTCATCGGCGGGGCGGACGGCGTTACTGCCGGGCTTGCGTCCCATGGGGTAGAGAGCGTTTCGGGATTCCTCAACCCCATGCTTACCTCGAAGGGGGAGCCGATGCCGGCCGTCTCCATCATTTCTAACCTTGGCTGGGCGCTCGGTTATTTCGGAATGCCGCATATCCTTGTGCGCTTTATGGCGGTGCGTTCCACTGGTGAAATCAAAAAATCGAGAATCATCGCAATCGTTTGGGTTGTCATTTCCCTGGCGGCGGCTTGCTTTGTCGGCGTCGTCGGAAAGGCGTATCTCGGCGGAATCCTGCCCGACGGGGAATCCGAGAACGTCTTTATCAAGATGATTATGGAAATCTTCAACAACGAATGGGCGCTTCCGTTTGTCGGCGGGCTTCTGCTGTGCGGTATTCTCGCGGCGGTTATGTCCACGGCGGATTCACAGCTGCTTGTCACCTCATCCTCTGTTTCGGAGGACCTGTACCGCGGCGTCATCAACAGGAAAGCAAGCGACAAAAACGCGCTGCTTGTCAGCCGTATTACGGTTGTGGCGGTCGCAGTCATCGCGTTCTTTATCGCGCTTGATCCGGACAGCAGCGTTATGGGGCTTGTTTCAAACGCCTGGGCTGGTTTTGGAGCGGCGTTTGGACCGGTTATTTTGCTGTCGCTGTTCTGGAAGCGCTCAAACCTTCCGGGAGCCGCGGCAGGCATGATATTAGGCGGCGCAACGGTGCTTGCCTGGGATTACCTGCCAATCGTCAGCGGCCAGACGCTGGGAGAGGCAACGGGCCTTTATTCCTTGGTCGTAGGCTTTGCACTGGCGCTCGTCGGCATGATTGTCGTCAGCCTGCTTACAAAAAAGCCGTCGCAGGAAATCGTAGAAGAATTCGAGTATGTCAAAACAACGAAAGAGCTTGACGGCTGAGCTGCATAACAGGGTATCCGGCGGGCCTGCGCAATTTGCGCAGGCCCGCGTTTTTGTTATTTGGAGAAAATCGGGCGTATTTCGTTGCTTACTATGCCCGGGTATGTTAAAATCGGTTTCATAGGCGAACGATAAAATCAACACCCGGAAGGAGCCTTCCATAATGAAAAAAAGAGAAAATATATATATTACGCGCATTATAGAGGCGTTTGAAGCGGACATTGGCGCGTTTGCAAAGGAAACGCAGCCGCTTTCCTGTGATACCAGAACCGCTTATTTTGATAAAGAGCACAAGGAACCGGCCGCCGCTGCGGCTTTCCTGCATTACGGAAAGCTTGTCCTGGAGCTTGTTTATCTGGTGAAAACCGATCAGGGAGGCCCCAAAAGCGTGCTTGAATGCCGTGTCTGGCTTGCGGAAAGCAGGCTGCAGCATTACTACTCGCTTTATGACTTGATGGATTTGATTGACCAGGACTGTTTTTCCTGCTTTCTGTATCCCTATATAGAAAACGCGCAGCGGATGGATGTCTGCTTTTCCGCGCTGGCCGGTAATTTGAAGCGTTTCCTGCCGCGCTTAATCCAAATTGCCGCTGACCCCGATTTGTGCGCGCGGGCACAGCAGAAGCTTTTGGAGGATATCAAAAACTGCTGGGACCCGGCGCTATTCGACGTGGAGCAGAAAATAGAGGAGGAGCGCCGGGAAACGATTATCGAAAACCGTCTGAAAATGTACCGCGACTGGGAGCGCAAACGTTTTTGCGAAGAAGCATACCGCGCGTTTTTATCCGGCGATTATGAACGGGCGCAGAGGCATTATGAAAAACAGAAAAAAAGGCTTTCCTATGAAAACCGCCTGCTCGCTTTTTTGCGGGATACCGCGCTAAAGCAGCCCGATGGGGCGAACAAACAGCATATAAATGCGCTCACAGACGCAGGCTCCCTGTCAAAAGGCAGGGCGGGGCTCGTACCTTTGATTATCTCAAGCCTTGTATTGTCTGTGGCCTTTTATGCCGTCTATGCCGGCGTATATTACGCGGCGCTGGGCCTGTTAAACCTTGGGGCGCTCTATGTGACGGGAATCGAATGGAGCCACACCGCGCCGCTTATCCTGCCTGCGCTTTTGACCGGTGTTGCCCTGACGTTCTTTTTCAGGAAAAGGCTTTACCGTCTTGTGCTGAGAAAGCGCGCGGAGCATTTGATTGAGTACGACGCGATTTTAAACACAGGCACGGCGTTTCGCATGATGGGCGTTCTTACGGTTGCCGCGGTTGTTGTGAGCTTTTTGTTTACCGTAATGAGCGCAAACAATAATATTGCATTCTATGAAGATACGGTAACAAACCGTTCCGCGCGCGGCGCTTTTTCGGGCGGCTCGTGCTCCTATGCGGATATTACCGAGGTGCTCGTCCTGCACGGACGCCGGACAGACGGAAGCGAATTTAAAAAATTTGCCTTGATGACCAAAAGCAACGGCGGACTGGAGCTGAGCGACTATATGTCTGAACAGGAATTTGAAGCAAAGCTGCTTCCCATATTAAAGGAGAAGGGTATTCCGGTTACGCAAATCGAAAAAAACAGTGCGGATTGGGGAGATACAAATGCGGCAAAATCCGGTTGAGCATGTTGAAAAGCTTGTCAAATGCTTTCGTTCCTGCGTTGAAGGGTTTTCGCGGGAAACAGGGCCGCTGTCCTATGAATTGTTAGAAAAAATAAAGGCCGCGGGGGAAGAACCGAAGCAGAGCATCGGAAGAATATATTATAACGGTTTTTTGCTCGAATTCGTTTATACATACCGGGGAATGGGATGGCTGCTTAAAAGTGTTCTGGAATGCAGGATTAGGCTTATAAAGGGAGAGGAACATATTTACTTCTATTTGTATGATTTAATGCATCTGCTTGATGAACATGATTTCCACTGCTATATGTTTTCCTATATAGAAAATGAAGCGCGTATGGAAGCCTGCTTCACCGTGCTCGCGCAGGCACTGAAGAAATATCTGCCGAGGCTTTCGGAACTTGCGGCTGACAGTACGCTTGTGGAAAAGCTGTACGACGGGCAGCGCCGTTTTATTATGGAGAATTACGACAGTGAAATTTTTAAACAGGATTCTACGGGCAATAAGGAGCTGGATGGCGTATTCCTGGACGGCGCCCTGTCTGGTTACTACGATTGGGCCAAGCTGCGTTATTTGACACAGGGGTATTATACAGCGTTCTTAAAAGGGAACTATAAAAAAGCAATCCGGCTGCTGTCAAAGGACAAAAGGCGTACGCCATATGAAGAACGCCTGCTGGAATTCATGAAAAGCCTTCCGCCCCATGAACGTTATCAGGCGGTCGAGCGGCAGGCCGATTCGATTACGGACGGGGTCAAAGAGGAAAACGGCAATAATGGCTTATTACCCTTTTTCACGGCCTGTCTTGTGTTCATACCGCCTGTTGTCCTGGTGCTGTCGGCGCTTTATTACGGTATGGTTTGCCTGATGTACCAAAACGCGCTTTTCGCATCGAGCGCACAATGGTACCGCACGCTCGTGCTGCTTCCTCTGTCAATTATCTTTTCGATGTTTTTCTCGTATTTTTCCAGAAAAAAAGCATACCGGATTTTCTATAAAAAGCGTTACCGGAAAAAGCTTGACTATGATGCAATTTTAAATTCTTCCAAAAGCGGCAGGGGGATGAAAGCATTCTTTGCGGTCTTTTGCGCGCTGAACATAGTTTTCCTCGCGCTTTATGTAAATTGCGGGCTGAGCTTTTACGAAAACGGCATGCTTGACCAAAGGGAATTCTTCTCTTTATCTGCAAAGCAGGTCCCTTATGCGGAAATGGAAGAATGCTTCTATCACGCTGGAGAATACAACGATTTTGGCATATGGATGGAGGGGCCTTATTATTATTTAAAATTAAAAGACGGCTCTCTGATTGACCTTACAATTGATATTGACCCCGCTGATTTGGAGCGGGAAGTCCTGCCTCTTTTCAAGGGCAGCGGCGTGCCGGTTGTAGAGAGGGAAGCTGTTTGATGACAGCCGGCCGGCAGATGGAACGGCATGCTGTCAATTTTATTATTTCCAATAACTGTAGCATAATATTGGGGCAATTGCTGCCGATAATATAAATTAAGGGTGGAATTTATGAATATACTTGCAATAGGCGATGTGGTCGGAAGCGTTGGGTGTGAATTCCTGCGTAAAAAGCTCAGCCAATTTAAAAAGCTCAAGGCGGTCGAGCTCGTAATCGCGAACGGGGAAAATTCAGCCGACGGCAATGGGATTACGCCGCAAAGCGCGGAATTCCTTTTTCAAAGCGGCGTAGACGTCATTACGACTGGCAACCACGCTTTCCGCAGGAAGGAATCCTATACGCTGTATGATGAATGTGAATATTTAGTCCGTCCGGCAAACTATCCCCAGGGTACGACGCCCGGCAGGGGAATGTGTATCGTCGACATGGGAAGGACGCAGGTAGCGGTGCTCAATATTATGGGCACATCGTTTATGGAAGCGCTCGATTGTCCGTTCCAAACAGCTGACAGGCTGATAGAACGGGCAAGGGAGCAGGGCGCGAAAATTATACTGGTCGATTTCCACGCGGAGGCGACGGGCGAAAAACGCGCGTTCGGCTATTATCTCGACGGCAGGGTTTCAGGTGTGTACGGCACGCATACGCATGTGCCGACTGCGGACGAAACGGTTCTTCCAAATGGAACGGGTTATATTACGGACGTGGGCATGACGGGCGTTATCCATTCGGTGCTCGGCGTCAAGACGGAAATCATCATCGCGAAGCTCAAGGATAAGCTGCCGCAGCGGTTCGATTTGGCAAGCGGCGACTGCAAGCTCGACTGCATCCTGTTTGAAATCGATGAAAAGACGGGGAAAGCCCTGTCGGTGGAACGAGTGGAAATAATGTGAGCATGTTGCCGCCGCATACGGCGGGGATGCTGCAATGGGTTGTGAACAATGCCCATATTTCCCCCGATGTATTGAAATTCCGCACTGAACTATGCTATAATAAAAAGCACGCTTAAATGCGTGATACCGGCAGTTTACCTGCTGCCTCTCTATTAAGGAAGTGTTTTGTATGGTCAACGGCGTGTCTTTAAAGGACGCCATTATATCCGGCGCCAATCATATCACCTCTCAAAAGTCTTCGATTGATGATCTCAACATATTCCCCGTTCCGGATGGCGACACGGGTACCAATATGTCTATGACAATCGGCGCCGCGGCTGCCGAGCTTAAGAAGATGGAGTCCGATAGCGTAGGCGCTGTTGCCAAGAAAGCCGCTTCCGCGCTGCTGCGCGGCGCAAGGGGCAATTCCGGCGTTATCCTCTCGCTCTTATTCCGTGGCTTTTCAAAAGGGCTTGAGGGCAAAGAGGCCGCATCCGGCCTGGACCTTGCAAACGCGCTTTCCATCGGCGTGGAGTCCGCTTACGGCGCCGTTATGAAGCCGACGGAAGGCACTATCCTAACTGTCGCGAGGGTCGCCTGTGAAGCAGGTAAGGCGTATGCGCAGGAAAACGACGACCCGGTCGCCGTATGGGACGTCATCTGTAAAGCGGCAGAGGAAGCGCTGCTCACCACGCCGGAGCTTCTTCCGGTGCTCAAAAAGGCTGGCGTTGTCGATGCGGGCGGCAAGGGCCTTTGCGTAATTTTTGAAGGAATGATGTCTGTCTTTAAAGACGGCGTTGTAATTGAATATAAAGAAGAAAAGAATGACGGCGAAGGGGAAGAATCAGACTTCTTCCGCAGCGCCGCCGCGGAATTTGACGACGACATCCGCTTTACGTATTGTACGGAATTCATCGTCGGGCGCGAGAAGCAGACGGAAAAACAGCCCGTTGACCTCCGCCATTATTTGGAATCCATCGGCGACTGCGTCGTGGTTGTGGACGACGACGAAATCATTAAGGTGCATGTCCATACCGAAGACCCGGGCAACGCCCTGCAGGCCGGCTTGGAGTTTGGCTCCCTGCTAACGGTCAAGGTGGAAAACATGAAGGAGCAGCACAAGGCCGCGAAGGAAAACGAGCAGGAAAAGCAAAAGCATATAAAGAAAAAGGAAAAGCTTGCGGAAGCGGCGCCGGAAGAGGAAATCGGTTTTGTCGCGGTTGCCGCGGGCGAAGGCCTTTCCGAGCTGTTCAAGGATTTGGGCTGCAGCCATGTCGTCAGCGGCGGGCAGAGCATGAACCCCAGCACGGACGATATTCTTGAAGCGGTTATGGCAACCGGTGCAAAGACGGTATTTGTACTGCCAAACAATAAAAACATTATTATGGCTGCGGAGCAGGTCGTACCGCTTGTCGAGGACAGGAAGGTCGTCGTGCTTCCAACCAGGACGATTCCGCAGGGGCTTTCCGCAATGCTTGCCTACGACCCGGACCTTACGGCGGACGGCAACAAACAGCTTATGCTTGACGCTGCTTCGGGCGTAATGACCGGGCAGGTAACGTTTGCCGCGAGAAACTCTGAATTCGGCAGCACAAAAATCAAAGAGGGCGAGATTATCGCGCTCGAAAACGGCAAGCTCTGTATTACCGACAAGGACGACCCGGTTAAAGCGGCGTATAAGCTGACAAAGAGCATGGTCAGGAAGGATACCTCGTTCATCACCATCATTTACGGCGAGGATGTTTCCGATGAGGACGCGCAGGCGTGTCTGAAACAGGTACAGGCAAAGTACGGCTCAAGCGTAGACGTCACGCTCGTAAACGGCGGACAGCCGATTTACTACTTCATTATTTCCGTGGAGTAAACCAAATTTTATCGAACGCAGGGCGGCTCCGGCCGCCCTTTTTATATTTTCTTGATAATAAGGAGGTTTCGCATGGTAATCAGGGAGATAGCATACAGGGAATACGCTTTTCTGGAGGAAATGCTGTACCAGGCGCTGTTCGTCCCAAAAGGGGAGAAGCCCTTCCCGCGTGATATTATAAAAAAGCCTTCGCTTGCACGCTATATCGACGGCTTCGGCAGAAAGGGAGACGCCTGCTTTGTCGCGGAGCGGGAGGGCGTCCTATGCGGGGCCGCCTGGGCGCGGTTTTATAGTAAGGAAGAGATGGGGCCGGAGTTTATCGATGAATTTACACCGGAGCTTTCCATCGCGCTTTACGAGCAATACAGGGAAAAAGGTGTTGGTACCCGATTGCTGTGCGCGCTGCTGCAACAGTTAAAAGAAAACGGCGTAAAACAGGCGATGCTCAGTGCAAAAAAAGAAAACCGCGCGGTCAAGCTGTATAAAAGGCTGGGCTTTGAAGCTGTCCGGGAGGATAAGGATACCTTTATCATGGTAAAGCCCTTATGACAATGCTTGTATTGCCGAAAAGTGCGAACCGTAAGCAAACAGAAAACCGCTGGGAGGTTCGCACCGGAAAAACAGTTTGAAATACTGTATTTTTATGATAGAATATAAGAAAAGAAGCATTGTTTGAATGTTTTGTACAGGAAAAATGCGTTTTCCCGTGCAAATTCAGCTTCTTTTGCTGTCGCTTCCCACACGGGAAGCGTGGATTGAAATTCAAGCGTTGTATCGGACAGCCCGCCCGTAATAGTCGCTTCCCACACGGGAAGCGCGGATTGAAATGTCCGTGTCATCAGCTCTTTTCCCAGCTTTTGCCGCCTTCGGGGCGGCAAAGCCATATTATGAATTAAAGAAACGGAGGATGCCCCGATGGCGTCGTTGTTTGAAAAACCAATTGAAACGCTTTCGGGCGTGGGAGTAAAGCGCGGCGAGCTTTTCCGCAGGCTCGGCGTGCGTACCGTGGGCGAGCTGCTGCGCTACTACCCGCGCGGCTATGTCGACCACAGCCACCCCGTGACGATTGCGCAAACGCAGGCGAACGAAGTCTGCTGCATCAAAGCGACGGTCGAAGCCCCGGTGAACGAGCGCCGCATAGCGGGCGGAAGGCTTTTGTCCCGTGTGCGCGTGTACGATGAAAGCGGCGCGCTCCCGCTTACCTTTTTCAACAACCGTTACATTAAAAATATGTTAAAACCAGGGGAAACGTATATTTTCTACGGTAAAATTACGCAGGGCACAGGCCGGAAGGAAATGACCGCGCCGGAATTCTCCCCGGCACAGCAGGGGCAAAGGGTGCGCCCCGTATACAGCGCGACAGCGGGGCTATCCTCCCGCCAGATAGAAGCGGCGGTGGAGCGCGCGCTTTTACTGCTGCCGGAAAAGGTCAAGGAGCCGATTCCGCATGATATCATGAAAAAATACAACCTCTGCGGCCTGCGGGAGGCAATTGAAAATATCCACTTCCCCCAAGGCGAACAGGCGCTTTTGGACGCGCGGCGGCGGCTCGTTTTTGAAGAGCTTTTAATTTTAAACCTCGGCCTGCGCCGCCTTAAGGCGGGCAGGAAAAACGAGACATCCATTGTGATGCAAAAGGACTACGCGGGGGATTTTTTTAACCTTTTGCCGTTCCGGCCTACAAAGGCGCAGCTGCGCGCCACAGGCGACTGCGTGCGCGATATGATGACGGGCGGCCCGCCGATGAACCGGCTCATACAGGGCGACGTCGGTTCGGGAAAAACAGCGGTCGCGGCGGCGCTTTGCTATTGCGCCGCGAAAAACGGATGGCAGGCGGCCTTCATGGCGCCTACCGAAATTTTGGCGGAGCAGCATTTCCAGTCTTTAAGCGGGATTTTAAAAGGAACCGGCGTGCGGGTGGAGCTGCTTACCGGCTCCATGACTGCCGCGCGCAAAAGGAAAATCAGGGAAAGCCTGCTGCTCGGGGAAATCGATTTGATTATCGGTACGCACGCGCTGATTTCAGACGGCGTGGAATTCTGCCGCCTGGGGCTGTGTGTGACGGACGAGCAGCACCGGTTCGGCGTATCGCAGCGGGCAAAGCTGCTTGCAAAGGGGGAGAACCCCCATCTGCTCGTCATGTCGGCAACACCTATCCCGCGGACGCTTGCCCTGATTATTTACGGGGATTTGGATATTTCTGTTATCGACGAGCTGCCGCCCGGCAGGCAGACGGTCGATACGATGCTTATCGACAGCGCAAAGCGCCACCGTATGTACGGCTTTATGAAAAAGCTCATAAACGAAGGGCGGCAGTGCTACATCGTATGTCCCGCGGTGGAGGAGGGCGAATTACAGATAGCTTCCGCGCAGGAATACGCCGAAGAGCTGCAAAAGTTCGAATTTAAGGATTACCGTATCGGTTTGCTCCACGGAAAAATGAAGCCGGCAGAAAAGGAACGCGTGATGCGCGCGTTTGCAGACGGGGATACCGATTTGCTCGTATCCACTACGGTGATAGAGGTGGGTGTGGACGTTCCCAACGCCGTCGTCATGGCGGTGGAAAACGCGGAGCGCTTCGGGCTTTCGCAGCTTCACCAGCTGCGCGGGCGTGTCGGCAGGGGACAGTATAAATCCTATTGTATTTTGATTTCAGACGCGCAGAATGAAGAAACCGTCGCCCGCCTTCGCACCATGTGCCAGACGAACAACGGCTTTGAAATTGCGGATATGGATTTAAAGCTCCGGGGGCCCGGCGACTTTTTCGGCGCGCGCCAGCACGGCTTGCCAGAGCTTAAAATTGCCGATTTGACCGATATGGACGGCCTTGACGCCGCGCAGCAGGCTGCGCAGAAAATCCTGGAGGAAAGCCCGGACCTGTCGACCGGCGCCGCGAGGAGCCTGCGCGCCGAGATACGCCGTCTGTTCGGCAGGGTGGGCGAAAACGGTTTGAATTAATCTGGTGTGACGATTTTGACGGTGCTTCCCTTTTTGGAGGGGAGCACCTCTATTTTTGCACCAATTCTGCTCTTTAATTCCGAAACATGCGAGATAATCCCGACCAGCCTGCCCATGCTCCTGATGCGGTCGAGTGCTTTGAGCGCCGTGTCCAATGTTTCCCGGTCGAGCGTGCCAAAACCCTCGTCGATAAAGATAGAGTCGAGCCGCACACCGCCGGAATAGCTTTGTACGACGTCGCAAAGCCCGAACGCAAGGGAAAGCGAGGCCAGAAACAGCTCGCCGCCGGAAAGCGTATATACGCTGCGCGTACTGCCGCCGTATGCGTCAAAAATTTCAATATCCAGCCCTTTGAGGGCGTTGCCGCCCGTGTTTTCCAAAATTCGGCTTAAGCTGTAGCGGCCGTTTGAGAATACGGAAAAATATTCGTTTGCCTGTATGATGATATCGTCGAGCATCATACCGAGCACGAACATCTTAATCGGTGTTTTGCCCGGGTTTGCGCCGGATAGGAATTTAGACAGGCGCTGCGCCTCACCGAAGCTTTGCTGTACCTTTTCTGACGCTTCGTCGGATTTTTGAAGATGGGTAAGGCTTTGCCGCACGGAGGACAGGCTTTGCTGCAGCCGCCCCGTTTTTTCAAGAGAATCCCTTTGCTCCTGCCTTGCATGGGCAAGCGCGCTGCTGTAAGCGCTAAGGCGTTCAGGGTCGGTTCCCTTATGCTCCCCAAGAAACGTATTATATTCTATTTGCGTCCGCTCCAGCAGCTTTTGCGCATCCATAAGCTTTGCCTGCGCGAGCTGGACGTTTTGTGCCGCCTGCGCAAGCGCCTGCTGCAGGGCGGCCGTTTTGTCTTCCGCGTCTTTTTCCCGGCTCTTTGCAGCCAAAAGCCGCGCCTCAAGCTCCTGCGGGTCCGTTCCGTCTTTGGGCAGGTATTTTAAAAGCGCGCGCAGCTCGCCGTTTAAGCTTTCCAGAAGGCGTGTGATTTCCTCACGCTGTGTTTTACAGGCTTCCATCTTTTTTTGTGCCGTTTCGTACTCGCTTCGCCGCTGCTGCAGCAGCTTTTGGGCGCGCGGCAGCTTTTCCTGGAGGGCCTGCGCCTCTTCCAGCTCTTTTTTTGCCTTTTCATGGTCGCGTACAAAGGCTTTATAGTAAATATTATAGCCGTCGCATACCGCCTGCTGACGGGACAGCTCATCCTGTATTTGGGCGAGGCGGGCCTGCGTGTCCAGAAAACGCAGCTTACTCTCTTCCTCCGCCTTTTCGGCGTTTTTGACGAGCGTTCCGAGCTTTTGTGCCTGCTGCTGCAATTCATTCAAGCCCATGTTGTTCCGGCAGGCGGGAGAGGGATGGTGCATAGAGCCGCAGACCGGGCAGGGCGCGCCGTCTGTGAGCGCCAGGGAAAGCATGAACGCCATATTCTCCTGAATCTGCCTTGTTGTTTGCTCGAGCTTGTCCTTCAAAGCACATAGGCTTATTTTATTCTCTTCCCACTTGCCCTGTTCCTGCCGCGTTTCCTTCTGCGCAGAATCGAGACGGGCCTTCAGTTCGCCGAGCTTTTGGTAGGACTGCGCGATTTCAGACAGCGTCTGGTATTTTGTAAACAGGATGGGAATCCGCTCGATTTCCCGCCTTAAATGTTCCAGGTACGCTTCCCCTTTGGCTGTGTTTTCCTGCGCCTGCCTTTCTGCGGCTTGCGCTTGCTCCTGCATGCTTTTTACCTGTTCCCGCTCCAGCTCGAGCGCGGCGGCGCGTTTGCGAAGCGCCTGTGCCTCCATGGCGCTTTTATAAGCCGACTCCAGCTTGGGGATTTCAGAAAGCAAGCGGTCGCGCAGCTCCTTGAGCATGGGGATTTCCTGCGCCTGCCGCTGCGCGTTTTCAAAATGGGTTTTGCTTTGCATGAATTGCCCTTTTGCCGCGTCAAGCGCCTGTTCCTGCTGCTTTAAAAGCGTTTGGTATTCCGTTATTTTTTGTGCCGCTTTCAGCTCCTGTTCGGCTTTATCCGCCGCTTCCTCCAGCCTTTGCGCCTCCCTGAGCGCCGTTTCATAAGAAAGGCGTATGCTTTCTTCCTTTTCCTCGAGCTGGGAAGTGTTTTCAACCTGCTCCCGCTCCAGAACGGCGCGGCGCGTGAGCGTCAAATCCTCCATCTGCCGCTGTAATGCGGTAGCCTGCGCGGTGATAATGTCCGCGGCCCTCGACCAGCGCTGTGTGGAAAAGAGCTTTTCAAATATTTTGGCTTTATCGGCGGAGGAGGAGAGAAGCAGCCTGCGGAACTCACCCTGCGGCAGCATAATAACCCTGGAAAACTGCTCGCAATCGAGCCCCAGCAGGTCCTGGGCGCATTGCGCTACTTTGCTTTCCGCGCCTGACAGCAGGATTTCCCACTCCCCGTTTTCCATCCGGTAACAGGCGTGCTCTTCCTTGATTTTTTGTTCTCCGGTCCGGCGCGCGGCATATACGCTTTGGCTTCTTGTAAAACGGTAGCGCGCATCCCCCAGGGTGAAGATATAATCGACAAGGGTAGGGGTGTCATCCGGCGCGCCGATGCTGCGCATCTGCTTCCAGCTGCGCAGGCCGCCGGTTGCCCGTGCGAAAAGGGCAAAACAGATACCGTCCAGAATCGTCGTTTTGCCGCCGCCCGTCGCCCCGGTAATGAGGAACAGGCTGTTTTTACCCAGGCGGGTAAAGTCCACCTCTGTTATGCCGAGATACGGGCCGAAGCCCTGCATAATAAGTTTTTCTGGTTTCATAGGCTTTCCTCCCGCGCCTGATTCATTGCCTGCAAAAAGAGAGCCCGGTCGCCCGCAGTGGCCTCGGACGAGCAGATTTGTGTAAGAAAAAGATTGAAAATTTCTTCATCGGTGCTAGTCCGGCTGATTTTCTTTTCACTTTTTGCCTGTGTACGCGACAAAAATTCGCTCTTGAGCCCCAGAATGTTCGGGTAATATTCCCTCAGCCTGTCGACTGGCATATAAACGGGGCGGCCGTCTGTAAGACTTACAAAAATATAATCGTCGTCCTTCTTTTGACAACCCTTTTCGCAAAGCCCGTCAAAGCTTCCGGTGAGCGTTTTCATATCGTGCTTTGCCTTTACCGGAATCCGCCTGATTTCATAATCTTTCCCTTCGATATCGATAATGGAAAGCGATTTCTTTTGGTGCTCCTCGTCAAACGAATATTTCAGCGGCGAACCGCTGTAAAAGACGTTTTCTCCCGCCTTTTGCGGCGCGTGCAGGTGCCCGAGCAGCGTCAGGTCAAACGGTTCAAACAGGGAGGCGCTTACCTCGCCGCTTCCTCCGACATATATCGGGCTCTCGCTGTCGCTTACGGTACAGCCTGTAACGAAGCAGTGCGCGCAGAGGATATGTACCGCTTTTTTATCAAAGCCCTGCGCAATATGCCCGGAAGCGGCGCGGTAGGCTTCGGAAAAACCGCGGATTTCTTCATTTTTATAGTATGTCCGAAGCTCGGCGGGCTCAAAATATGGGAGCAGGTGGAAATGGTACGCGGTCCCATCCTTTTCAAGCGCTATTGGGGAAAACGCGTCTTCGATTTTCGTCGCAATATATACGCCCTGTTCACGCAGAAGCTGCGCCGCGGGCGCAATCCTGTCCGCGCCGTCGTGGTTGCCGGAGATAGCGAGAAGCGGTAGCCGGTATGTTTTGCAGAGCTTCAGCACGCACGCTTCGAACAGGCGGATTGCCTGGGGCGGCGCAATGCTCCGGTCAAAAATATCACCGGAAAGCACAAGGCAGTCCGGCCGTTCCTGCTCGATTACGGGGTACAGCGTTTCTTCCAGAAAAGCCTCCTGGTCTTCGAGCATGGAAACGCCGTAAACCAGTTTGCCCAGATGCCAGTCCGCGGTATGCAATATCCTCATAAGGCCCCCTCCTTTTATATGCAGATTATACAAAGAGTAAATTTTTCAAGATTGTAATTTGAATTCCACGCGCTTTTATTGTATGATAATACAATAATCTAAGTTTAACATATAAAGGGGAATTTTTCTATGATGAAAAAGTTAACATATATAACGTCTCTTCTCCTCGCGCTCGTTATACTGGCCGTTTCCCTGCCGTCCGCAGCGGCCGCGAGCTTTGACCCGGGGTTTGAAACGAAATCTGATTCCATCTATCTTGTAAACCTCGATACGGACACGCCGGTCTATCAGAAAAACGAGCGGGAAAAACGTTACCCCGCCTCCGTTACAAAAATCATGACCTATATTGTCGTAGCGGAACAGGTAAAGGATTTGGAAAACACAAAAGTTAAAATTCAGCAGGACATTCTGGACCGTTTAGACGGGACGGGAAGCTCGCTTTCCGGCTTGGAGTACCATGTGGATGAACAGCTCAGCGTGCTGGACCTGCTTTACTGTATGATGGTAAGCTCAGGCAACGACGCGGCGCTGGTGCTCGGCGATTATGTCGGAAAAGGCAGCGTCGAGAGCTTTGTGGAGCTGATGAACGCAAAGGCTGCGGAGCTTGGATGTAAGGACACGAATTTTATCAACCCGCACGGCCTGCACGACCCAAACCAGTACACGACGGCGTACGATATGTATAAAATTGCGCAGTACGCGATTTCCTTGCCGCATTTTATGGAAATCTGCAACACGACCACATATTACATAGACCCGGACGATGACGAGCCGCTTGTGACCTCGAACCATCTCATCGACCCGAACAGGGGCGGGGAATATTACTATGAGTATGCTAAGGGCATTAAAACGGGAACGACGGACGAGGCGGGCTACTGCCTGATTTCCACCGCCGTAAAGGACGGCGTGGCATACCTGTGCGTAGCAATGCACGCGCCCTGCTACGATAAGGACGGCAATTCCGCCGACAACGGCGCGATGCTCGATTCCAAGCAGCTTTACGAATGGGCGTTTGGCAACCTGGCGCTTAAGAAGGTGGTGGGCGAACAGACGCCCGTCTGCGAAACTAAGGTAAATTATGCGTTTAATAAGGACACGCTGCTTCTTGTTCCGGAATACTCCTACTCTACCATGGTGCCTGTGGGCGACGACAAGGAATCTGTGGAAATTGTTCCGAACGTACCGGAATCGGTCGATACGCCCGTAACCAAGGGACAGAAAATCGGCACGGCGGATATTAAATACGGCGGACAGAAAATTGCTTCAGTCAACCTGGTGGCGAGCGAATCGGTCGACCGCAGCGAGTTCGTGTATGGGGCGGCGGTGATTAAAAATGTGATTACCTCCCCATGGTTTATCGGCGCGGCGGTTTTGGTGCTTGTCTTATTCATTATTTATCTGATTGCCGTATCGATGATGGGGAAAAAGAAAAAGGGCAATGTAAAGAAATTCCGCGACCTGTAATAAAAACGAAATATAAAACAAACGGCCCTCCCGGAATTTTGGGAGGGCCGTTTGTTTTATATGTATTCAGCAGGCCGCGAGCAGGGCTTTGTAAATTTCGACATGGCACTCTTCGTCAAGTATGATGCGTTCCAGGTTTTCTACGATATTGGCATCCTTAATCCGGCGCGCCTGCGTTTTGTATTTTTCGATTGTCTTGAGCTCCCCGCTGAGCGAATTTTGCAGAAGCGGCTTGAGCTCTGTCGGGTAATGGTTATACTGCGGCGTCCAATAAACCATCCGGCGGTTTATCTGCGCCCAAAGCCTGGGGTCGGCGCCGAGCTGTACGGCAAGGGTCCCGAAAATATTGAGATGATGCATTTCAACAACGCTGATTTTGTGGAAAATTTGCGCAATATCATCCTTTTGGGCTGTTACGAAACGGTTGTAGATATAAAGGCTGATTGCGGTCATTTCGGAATTTGCGGAACCGATGTTGCTGAGCATGGCATGGGCATACATGGGATTTTTACATTCCGGTTTGATTGGCGGATAGGGGAGATTGGACTGACATTTTGGTAATTCCATGGCAAAACCTCCTTAAGTTGTCGCTATAAAAATATGACTGTTACAGCCGCTTCATTCTGGAAAACTATATTTTTACCGTTTTTACGGATTACAGAGAACGGGTTACACGCTTGCAAGCTTTGTCCCCGGATAATACCAGGCGAGTATTTCTTTATAGCCCGCGCCCTGCTTTGCCATTTCGTTTGCCCCATACTGGCTCAGGCCCACGCCGTGGCCGTATCCGCGCACGGTAAATACAAACGCGTCTAAGGTATACACAGCGTCAAAGCTTGCGCTGCGCAGGGAAAAGGCTTCCCGCAAATCCTTACCGCTAATCGTTTTATCGCCGACTTTTATCGAGGATACCGTTCCCGCGTCCGTCGTTTTTATATCGGAAAACCATTCCTGCGGGGAGGAAGGGAGGGTGATGTCGTCCCACTTTTTCTTTATGATGTCCTCTACCTCCTTCTGCGTAAAGGTGACGGTGGAAAGATAACCGTCGCACAATGCGTCCCAGGGGCTTGCCACACTTTGCAAATAGGGATAATCCTTGCCGAAAACGGTTTTGGCGGTTTCCGTAGTGCCGTTAGAAACAGCGCAGTAGGCGGCGGTGATTAGTTTTCCGCCGTATGTAACCGTCTGGGCAAAGACGGCGTTTACCGCTTCCGCCAGCTTTTTATAGGAATCGTCGAAGGTGTCCTTCCACTGCTCTTTCATTTTGTCCTTTGGAAGATATCCCTGCTTTTTTTCGCTGTTGACCTTAAAATCAGCGCCCTTAAGCGCTTTGTCCGGGTTTTCACGCTCCGCCTCGCGCAGTCGGCTGAAGTGGGTATAGAGCGCGACGGCCTGCGCCTTGAGCGCCTCTTTTTCAAAGGCTGGAGGCATTTCCGCGGCGAGCGCGCCGACACAGAACTCTTTGTCGGCTATTTCTTCTATTTTTCCGGTCGCTTCGTCAAGCACGCGGAAGCTCTGCTTTTCCGCCTTGGAGGGAGGCTTTGACTCCGCTTGGGACTGCGGCCTTGTATCCTCCGCCGTTTTGGAGGATACAGGCTGTGTTTCCTTTTCAGATGCGGCTGAGGCTGTGCTCTTTGAGGACGTGTTTTTTTCTGAAGCGGCGCTGCTGCCAGCCGGCGGCTTTTGGGAGGACGCGCCTGCGCCGGGTTCGGGCAGGCGGTTTAAGGCGACAATGGGGACGGCGGCCATGACGAGGACAAGCAGCAGCGCGGTAATCAGTATCTTTTTCATTACAATCCCTTTTCTTTCCTTATTTGTTGCGTTAAGTGATGCGCATAATGTACGAAGATTTACGCTGGGCGGTTTATAAATTTTTTGTAAATCCTTTCAGGAACGGATGGTTTTTATTGACATAGGAAGAGATTTGAACTAAAATATAATTTACATTGTTTTATGGATTTGACCATAATCAGACAGGCCTGTTTTATTTATATATGCCGCGGCATTTTTTTATGACTTGGCTGGCCGATTTAGAATAGAGGAGTTGTTTTTTACAATGAAGAGCAAGTTATCATGGATTCCGTTCATCCCCATTGTGTTTGCTGCGGTGTTTTTACGAGTATATCAGGTGCTGTTTGTTGACAGCGGGGTCGATAAAGGCTTTCTTGACAGCGGTGCAATTTCCCTGATTTTCGTCGGAAGCATTATTCTATTAGTGATTCTGCTCGCGGTGCTATGTGCCGCAGATAAAAAAACGTCCCCCGAATACCGGACGGGGCGCAATATTTTCGCCGGTGTTTTTGGAATGCTGTCGGGCGTGCTGCTGCTTACGGACGCTTTTATGCTCTTCAAAGGGATGGCTGAATCCGGCAACGCCCTGGTGGCTGTTATCAACGGCGTCTTTACCGTGCTGGGCGGCGTGATGATTTTTGTCATGGGCCTTTCCTCCCTGACGGGAAATAACCTTGCGAAAAAGGTGCCGTTTTTGATGCTGTTCCCGACCATTTGGAGCGCCGCGCGGCTGATTATTACATTTTTGAGCTATACGACTATATCGGTCAACGCGATTGATATGTCCGATCTCGTATATATGGTGTTTACGACGCTGTTCCTCTATAACGCCTCAATGCTTTATATCGGGCTGAAAAGCAAAAATCCGGTCAAAGCGTGCTTTTTGTACGGCCTTCCCGCGGTAGCGGTCGTATTTGCCTATACGGGCGCGTGGGTTTCGTCTGTGGTTCACAGCGGACAACCGGTGCATTTTCTTTCCAATATAAAGATATTTGAATATCTGGCCCTTGCGCTGTTTATTATCTTCTTCCTGGTAGAGCTTACCGCAAAAGCGCAGGAAAAAACGCCGGAAGCCGAGATGGAAACGGAGGCGGAAACAGCGGGCACCCTGCCCGAAACGCATGAAAACCTGAGGCAGAGCCTGAGCGAAACGGCGCAGGACCCGGAAACCCTGCAGGCGCAGAAAATTATGGAACAGGTTGAAGCGGCTGAGAATAAGGAAGAGCCGGTCGAATATGTCGGCTACTACGATAGGAAGGATTCCGATAAGAAGGAAAAGAACAGTTCTGACCTTTCGGATTATGCTTCCAAGCTCGACGACATCGACCGCCTTATCCTGGAAATTTCATCCAAAGATTCTAAAGATTAAGAAACTGCGGGATGATACGGTGATATTTGAATAAAAGAAAAGAGAAGCGGGCTTTTCATAAGCCTGCTTTTTTGTTATAATAACCTCACGGCGCAGGCGGAAGCAGAGCTTCCGGCGCCTGGGAGAACATTGAAACAGGTGCGGAAAGCGTCGTGCACTTTCCTTGCAGAGGCTGCGCCCGCTTTGCGGCCGGCAATCCTGTTATAATAACCTCACGGCGCGGGCGGAATGCATACCGGGTCCAAGCCCTTACGGGCTTTTGAGAGGTGTTTATATAATCAATTGAGCTTAAAAATGACAGAGAACAGGAAAGGAGATAGGATGATGAAGAAGAAATGGCTGGCCTTTTTGCTTTCAGTCTGCCTGCTAGTGGCTACCCTGCCATTTACGGCAATGGCTGCGGCCTCAGATTTTGAGGTCGAGGACGGCGTTCTCCTGAAATACAATGGGAACGCAGCCTCCGTAACGGTTCCGGCAGGCGTATTTTACATTGGCGACAGCGCGTTTGAGGGCAACACGTCGCTCAAGAGCGTAACGCTGCCGGATGGCGTGTATTATATCGGCAATAAGGCGTTTTACAGCTGTAAAAATTTAAGTGCGGTATCTTATCCGAAGAGCGTCACGGCTGTCGGGGCCTACGCATTCGACGAAACGCCATGGCTTTCGGCACAGAAAGGCGCGTATATTTCCATAAACAGCGTGCTGCTCAGGTACAACAGCGCGCAGGCGTCCGCCTCCGTTCCCAGCGGAACGACTATGGTTGCCGCGTACGCGTTTGCAAATAATCTGAATGTAAAATCCGTAAAGCTGCCGGACAGCGTAACGGAAATCTCAGAAGGCGCGTTTTTCGACTGCAAAAACCTAACATCTATCACAATTCCTTCCTCCGTCAAAACGATTGGTCCGGTGGCGTTCGACAATACGGCGTGGCTTCAGAGCTATTCAGGGGATTTCGTCGTCGAGGGCGACCGTATTCTTGTGAAATATAAGGGCAGCGCAAAGGCGGTGGCGGTTCCGCAGACGGTTGGGCAAATCGGCCCGGGCGCTTTTATGAACCAGTCGGGTATAACCTCCGTGACGATACCGGAAGGGGTATACAGCATAGGAAGGCGCGCGTTTGTAAACTGCTATTCCCTTGCCGGCATTTCGTTTCCCCAGAGCCTCGTGTTTATTGACGACGAGGCGTTTGCCTACTGTACAGGGCTTAAATCCATTACAATTCCCAGGTCGGTCGCCTATCTGGGCGAGGGCGCGTTTATCAATTGCTCCGGGCTTACGAGCGCGGTTGTGAACAGCTCCCATTCCACACTGAGCTATGCTGCGTTTGCCTACTGCACCGCCCTTAAAACAGTGGAGCTTGGGAGCGGTATCCAGGCGGTTGGGGAGGCGGCGTTCTTCGGGTGTACATCGCTTGAAGAGGCGAGGCTTCTCGATACAGTCCAGGACATATCATCCTCTGCCTTTTCAGGCTGTGACAACAAGCGGCTTTCAATTTACGGCTATCCGGCTTCCTACGCCTATTCGTACGCAAAAGCATACCAGCTCGGGTTTGTTTCGATTGGAAAAACCGAGGGCGACGTAAACGGCGACGGGAAATTGTCTATAGCAGACGTCCTTGAGGTGCAGAAGCATCTTGCCGGCGTGATTATCCTGACGCCCGCGCAGCTTAAGCTTGCAGACCTAGACGCAAGCGGCAAAGCGGACTTGAAGGATGTCGTCGATATGCAGAAAATTATTGCAGGGCAGAGATAAGGGTTAAAAACGTGTAACTTGACAGCCCCCATAAACTGTGCTAACATGGCTTACAGATAGAAAAAACGTTGATAAGGACGAAAACAGGCATAGACCTGCAAGCAGAGAGCATGCGCCGCGGCTGAAAGCGCATACGGCAGGCAGCTTGTTTTTACCGCCTTTGAGCGCGCGCCGGTAACAAGGCGCGACGGCTGGCCGCGTTACAGGCTGAAAAGGGCAGGAGCGTATTCTGCCGAAATTGGGTGGAACCACGAGCGTTACCTACAGCCTCGTCCCTTATGGGATGAGGCTTTTTCTGTAAACTTTTCAATTGTAAGAGAAAGGAATGAACGATGTCATGGCAATGGTAGAACTGAAAAATGGCGTAACAAAGGAGTTTGCATGCGGCACTACCGCGGCTGAAATTGCAAAATCCCTTGGCGGCGGCCTGTACAAGGCTGTGTGCGCCTGTAAAATAGACGGGGAAGTACGCGACCTGCGGACGCCCGTTGAAAAGAACTGTAAGCTGGAGCTTCTGACCTTTGACGACGAGGACGGAAAAAAGGCGTTTTGGCATACGGCGTCGCATGTGCTCGCGCAGGCCGTAAAGCGCCTGTACCCAAACGCGAAATTTGCCATCGGCCCTGCGATAGAAGGCGGCTTTTATTACGATTTTGACGTGGAAAAGCCCTTTACAACGGAAGACCTCGAGCAAATAGAAGCAGAGATGAAGAACATCGTTAAGAGCGGGCTTGCGCTTGAAAAATTAGAGCTTGCCCCCGACGAAGCGGTAAAGCTCCTGGAAGAAATGAACGAACCCTATAAGGTAGAGCTGTGCAGGGAGCATGCCTCAAAGGGCGAACCGATTAGCTTTTACAGGCAGGGCGAGTTTACCGACCTGTGCGCGGGCCCTCATCTGCTCAGTGTCAGCCCAATCAAAGCGGTGAAGCTTACAAACTGTACGGGCGCGTACTGGCGGGGAGACGCAAGCAACGCGCAGCTGTGCAGGGTATACGGGACGGCGTTCCCGAAGGCTTCCTTGCTGGAGGAGCACCTGAAAAAGCTTGAAGAAGCGAAAATGCGCGACCATAACAAGCTCGGACGGGAGCTGGAGCTTTTCACTACGTCAGACCTGATTGGTCAGGGACTGCCTATCCTGCTGCCGAAGGGGGCGCGCGTCATCCAGCTTTTGCAGCGTTTTGTCGAGGACGAGGAACAGAAGCGCGGCTGGCTTTTGACAAAGACGCCGTTTATGGCAAAGAGCGATTTATATAAGCTATCCGGCCACTGGGACCATTATAAGGAAGGCATGTTTGTGCTGGGCGACGAGGAAAAGGATAAAGAGGTATTTGCCCTGCGCCCGATGACCTGCCCGTTCCAGTACCAGGCGTACCTCAACAGGGGCCGCTCTTACCGCGACCTGCCACTGCGCTATAACGAGACGTCAACCCTGTTCCGCAACGAGGCAAGCGGCGAAATGCACGGGCTAATCCGCGTGCGCCAGTTCACGATTTCAGAGGGCCATCTGATGTGCCGCCCCGACCAACTGGAGGACGAATTCAAATCCTGCCTGGAGCTTGCTATTTACATGCTGAAAATGCTCGGGCTGTATGAGGACGTATCCTACCGCTTCTCACAGTGGGACCCGGACGACAGGGATAAATACATCGGCACGCCTGAGCAGTGGGCCGAGGCGCAGAGCGCTATGCAGAAAATCCTTGACCATTTGGAAATTCCGTATAAAATAGGAATCGGGGAGGCGGCGTTCTACGGCCCGAAGCTTGATATCCAGATTAAAAACGTATTCGGCAAGGAGGATACGCTCATCACCATCCAGGTTGACCAGATGCTTGCTGAAAAGTTCGGCATGGAATATGTTGACAGCGACGGCCAGAAGAAAAACCCGTATATCATCCACAGGACATCCATAGGATGTTATGAAAGGACGCTTGCGCTGCTCATTGAAAAATATGCCGGTGCGTTCCCGGTATGGCTTGCGCCTGTACAGGTAAAGCTTTTACCGATTGCCGACCGGCATGTGGAAAAAGCAACCGAGGCCATGCGCGCGCTGGAAGCGAAGGGCCTGCGCTGCGAGCTTGATGACAGGAGCGAGAAAATCGGCTATAAAATCAGGGAGGCACAGCTTGAGAAGGTGCCGTATATGCTGTTAATGGGGGATAAGGATATTGAGAATAACACCGTGTCTGTCCGTTCCCGCAAAAAGGGCGATATTGGCGCGATGGCGTTAGAGGAATTTTTGGCAAAGATTATTGAAGAAGTAGATACAAAGGCTAGAGACTAGTTGGCGTTTTATAAGGGGTATACACGCGGGTAGGGTAACATGTGTTTGATATGTTGGAGAAAGAGGTGCATTTATGGCATCACCTAAAAAAAGAATGATTCTGACCGTCGTGCTTCTTTCTGTTATTATTATAGCTGCGGTCATATCATGCTTTTTTGCCGTTTCATGGATGAGCGGCGGGGAAGAGCAAGTGCAGGGTACCGGCATGCGCAGTACGGAGATGTCGGTCTCCCGCATAAGCACGGATGAAATTGTCAAAGAGGTCATTTTGCGAATGGACTACAAAGACCTTTCCAAGACGGCAAAAGGCCAGATTTCCAAGCATTATGTCATACCGGACGGACTGGTAACGGATGCGACCATGTATTTGTCCAAGTCGCCGGACTCCGCGTTTGAAATATCCTGTTTTCAAATTGCGGACAAGAATTACCAGCCTCAGCTCGACAAGGTTGTGGCCGACCATATCGCTACGAAGCAGGCCGGATTTAAGGACAGCCCGAAGGAGTATGAGCTTTTGCAGAATTATACCATGGTGCGCGACGGGGCGTATACGCTCGTTGTCGTAGAGGAAAACGGAGAAGCGGCGGCGAACGCCTTTAAGGCAGTGCTGGGTAAGTAAAAAAGCCGCATACGGTTTTCACGAAAGGTAAATAAAAAGGGAGGGGCTTACTGCCCCTCCCTTTTTACCGGAATCTTTCTTATAAACCTCCTATATGGCAACGCGTGCCAGCGTATGCCTGCGGCTATCCATGCCGGATATACCGCTCCTTTCTCTTAATAAATATATTCTGTCCGCGGGCAGGCGGAATACAACGTAAAATATAACAAAGGCACATCCCGCCGCTCTTTTTAAAAAGCGCAGGCTGTGCCTTTGTTTATCGGTTCATTCTGTTTTTATAAATGGGGTTATGTCGGCGCCGCTTTACATTCGGCAGCGGCAGCTCCGTGATAATTTGCCTTATTTCTCAGCATTTTTGCTGTGCGCGCTGAACACGATGCCGCGCGTGCCGTCGAGCTTGACGGTAATGCCGCTTTTTAAAAGCTTTACCGCGTGCTTTGCGCCGACGATTGCGGGCTTGTCAAGCGCCAGGGCGACGACCGCCGCGTGGGAGTTGATGCCGTCCGTTTCCGTAATAATACCGCTTGCCTTTCGGATGAGCGGTAAGATGTCGTTGGAGCTTTTGGGGATGACGAGAATATCTCCGTCCTTAAAGTTTTCCCAGGCATCTTCCTCCGTCTTGCAGACACAGAGCCTGCCGTACACGCTGTTGTGGTTGACGACCGTGCCTGAAACGAGTACGTCGCCCACCAGATGCACCTTGAGCATATTCGTCGTGCCGGATATCCCGAGAGGAATGCCCGCCGTGATAACGGCAAGGTCGCCGTTCTTTACAAGCCCGTTTTGCTGCGCGACCTTTACCACATGCTCAAACAGCGCGTCTGTATTGTCCTGCTCCTCCACGAGAATGGGGATTACGCCCCAGGAAAGGTTCATCTGGCGAAGCACCTTTGGGCTGGTCGTACCGCTGATAATCGGGCAGGCCGGACGGAATTTAGAAATCATGCGCGCGGTCTGTCCCGTTTTGGAGACGGTCAGGATAGCAACCGCGCCCAGGTCGTGCGCCGTGGTGCAGGTCGCGTGCGATATTGCGGAGGTCACGTCTGGGCGCTCCGGAATATCACGCTTTCTGAATTTTTCAATATAGTCGATATCGCGCTCTGTGCGTTCGGCAATGGTTGCCATCGTCTTGACGGCGTCCACCGGGTAAATACCCGCGGCAGTCTCGCCGCTTAACATAATAGCGCTTGTTCCGTCGTATATGGCGTTTGCGACGTCCGTCGCCTCCGCCCTGGTTGGGCGCGGGTTTTTAATCATCGATTCGAGCATCTGGGTCGCGGTGATAACCTGCTTGCCGGCGTTGTATGCTTTGGAAATCAGCTCCTTTTGGATAATCGGGATTTCCTCCATAGCAATTTCTACGCCCAGGTCGCCCCTCGCGACCATGATTCCATCGGAAACACGGATAATTTCGTCGATGTTGTCCACACCTTCCGCGTTTTCAATTTTTGCGACAATGCGGATATTGTTGCATCCGTTTTTTTCCAGCTCACCGCGCAGCTGCATGATGTCCTCAGCGCTGCGGGTGAAAGAAGCGGCGATAAAATCAAAGTCCTGCTCCACGCCGAAGGCGATATCCGCCTTGTCCTGCTCGCTGATAAACGGCAGGGAAAGCCGCACGCCCGGAACATTAATCCCCTTATGGGAAGCGATCGTGCCTCCGTTCAACACGGTGCAGACGATGTCGCCGTCCTTAATGTCTGTAACCTTCATTTCAATCAGGCCGTCATCTATCAGAATTGTGGAACCGCGCTCCACATCCTTATGCAAATCCTTAAAGGTGATAGAGCAGCGCTTCTCGTCGCCTTCAATATTCTTAGTGGTCAGGGTGAAGGTCTGGCCGGTTTTAAGCTCCTCTTTCTGGTTTTTAAAGGTACCCGTCCTGATTTCCGGGCCCCTGGTGTCGAGCAAAGTGGCGACGGGGATGCTGAGCTCCTCGCGCAGCCTTTTTACCACGTCTGCGCGGCGTTTGTGGTCGCTGTGGCCGCCGTGCGACATATTGAACCTTGCAACGCTCATTCCGCTTAATATCAGCTCGCGCAGAACCTTTTCGTCGTCGGTCGCGGGGCCGAGCGTACAAATTATTTTAGTTTTTCTCATAAAGAGGCGCCTTCCTTTCTTGCCAAGACAGTTGTTACAGGTATATGAAAATGTAATCTAAAAAAACCGATTCAAAATGAATTATACAATAAGAGCCGGTTTATAACAAGGGTTTCCGCAAAAGTGCGCAAGGTTTTACATATATTCTATATTTTGCTGACATCGTGTGATTTTAAGCAGCAAATAAAATTAAATTTATAGAGACAAAAATTTTTTCTTGCATTTTTCGGCTCTTTATGTTAGAATTCAAATGTTATTAACGGTTTGCGCGAAAGAGGTGAAATAGAATGAAAGAGAAAATTCATCCTAAATATGAGCAGACAACTATTACATGCGCATGCGGAAATGTGATTGAGACAGGCTCTACGAAAAAGGATATCCGCGTTGAAATTTGTTCAAAGTGCCATCCGTTCTTCACAGGCAAGCAGAAGCTCGTGGATACTGGCGGACGCGTTGACAGGTTCAAAAAGCGTTATGGCATGCAGGAAAAATAAATTGTTTTTTCACAGGGCGGCACAAAAGCATGTGTCCGTCCTGTTTTTTTCTCTTGTGCAACATTTTTATATCCTGAAAAGTAATAAGAAGAGGGAGGGCTTGTATGGAGCAGTACAAAACCGTCGAAGCCGCGGGAATGGATGAGTTTACTGAAAAACGGTCGCGGTTTATCGGGTACTGCCGTCCTGTGGAAACACAGGAGCAGGCGCTCGCTTTTCTGGAGGAGAAGCGCAGGGAACACTGGGACGCCGCGCATAACGTGTACGCCTATGTGCTGCGCGGCGGTTTTACGGAACGCTACAGCGACGACGGCGAGCCGCAGGGTACTGCGGGCGTTCCGGTGCTCGAGGTAATAAAAAAGAGCGGCGTAACCGACGTGTGCGTTATAGTAACGCGCTATTTCGGCGGCGTGCTGTTGGGCGCGGGGGGCCTGGTTCGCGCGTATTCCCACGCGGCAGGGCTTGCGCTCGGCGCGGGGAATATCGTCACTATGCAGCGGTGCAAAACCTGTCTTGTATCCTGCCCTTATGATTTGTACGGTAAAATCGCATCGCTTCTGCCCGAATGCGGCGGTGTTTTGGAGGATACTTCTTTTACGGACAGGGTCTGCATAAAATTCCATATAACGGGCGGGCAGCTGGGGCTTTTGAACAGCCGCCTAAGCGAATGGAGCAGCGGGTCGATTCAGGCGGAAATTACAGGAGAAGCATATTTTCCTCTAAAAAACGGCTGAACCGCAAAAAAATTTCAAAAGCTTGCAGGAACTGCAAAGGTTTTGTCGTATATTAAATTGATGGGTTTTTATGCGAACCGGGATGTCGGGAGAAGCAAAGGGATTTTAAGTCCCTTGTATTTCCCGATTCCACCGCGGCGCATCATATTTTGTACCCCTTTCGGTTCGTTCCATTCCCGTTAGACTGTATAATTCCCTCATGTGCCGCAGGTACACATCGTTGGCGAAGGCAGTGTCATCGTCAACGGCGGTATCATTCATAACCAGGGGAGGTACCCGTCAATGACTGTCAGAGAACGCACACAACAATTGGAATGTGAAAATTTGTCTCCTCTGGCATCCCTTTCCAGCAAAAGCAGGGGGAGGGAGCGTTTTGTGGAGGAGTGCCCGCTGCGCACGGTTTACCAGCGGGACCGCGACAGGATTATCCACTGCAAGGCATTCCGCAGGCTCAAGCATAAAACGCAGGTATTCCTGTCGCCCGAGGGCGACCATTTCCGCACAAGGCTCACCCATACGCTCGAGGTTTCCCAGATTGCGCGCACGATAGCAAGGGCGCTTTCCCTCAATGAAGATTTGACCGAGGCCATTGCGCTCGGCCATGATTTGGGGCATACGCCGTTCGGACATGCCGGGGAGCGCGCGCTCGACGAGCTTTCACCCACGGGCTTCCGCCATTATGAGCAGAGTGTGCGCGTCGTCGAACGGCTCGAGGATTTGAACCTGACCTGGGAGGTGCGAAACGGCATCCTCTGCCATACGAAGGGCGAGCAGGCCGCGACGCTTGAAGGGCAGGTCGTTCGTATAGCCGACCGTATCGGCTATATCAACCACGATATCGACGACGCGGTGCGAGCCGGCGTGATTACCGGGGATGATATCCCGAAGGAGCTTACCGGCGTGCTCGGGAACAAAACGAGCGCGCGAATCAATACGCTGGTGCTGTCGCTTGCGGGTAACAGCGCAGACGGCGTTTTAAAAATGGACGCGAAAACACAGCAGGCGTTCGACCGCCTGCATGAATATATGTTTGAGGCTGTTTACAAAAGCCCATATGCAAAGGCGGAGGAGAAAAAGGTACCCGACCTGGTAACAAAGCTTTACCGCTATTTTCTGCGGCATACGGAAAAGCTGGACGACCATTTAAAGCTGATTGCAGACGAAGAAGGCGCTGACCGCGCGGTCTGCGATTATATTGCTGGAATGACCGACCACTTTGCGGTTCAAATGTACGAGGATTTGTTTATCCCGAAAAGCTGGAGAAAACAGATTTAGAAAGTTTAGATACAGCTTGTTGGCTTTAAAAAGAAAGGATGGTGATTTTCTTGCCGCTGCCTGACGATTTTTTACAGGAGCTCAAGGCGCGCAGCGATATGGTTGACGTTGCGTCCTCCTATTTAAACCTCAAGCGCCGCGGGCGCAATATGGTCGGGCTTTGCCCGTTCCACGGCGAGAAAACGCCGTCATTCAATATTTATCCGGAAAACGGTTCGTTTTACTGCTTCGGCTGCGGGGCTGGCGGGGACGTCATTACGTTCATCCGGAAGATAGAAAATCTCGATTATATCGAGGCGGTGCGCTTTTTGGCGCAGCGCGCGGGGCTTGATATGCCCGAAAACTCCTACGATGAGGGGCTTTCCAATTTAAGAAAACGCATTTATGAGGCAAACCGCGAGGCCGGTCGCTTCTTTTACCGCCAGCTGTATACGAAGCAGGGGGAGAAGGCGCTGGGCTATCTGCGCGGCAGGGCATTGAGCGAGCATACCATCCGCCATTTCGGGCTGGGGTATTCGCCGCCGTCGCGCTTTCCCCTTATCGATTATCTTCGTAAGAAAGGGTTTACCGACCATGAACTGGTTCAGGCAAACCTTGCCGTAGGAGGAATACGCGGAGGGATTTCATCGCGGTTTTTTGACCGGGTAATGTTTCCAATCATCGACCTGCGCGGAAATGTTATCGCTTTCGGCGGGCGTATTATGGGGGACGCAAAGCCAAAATATTTAAATACCTCCGACACAATGGTTTTTAAAAAGAGCGCGAACCTGTTTGCGTTAAACCTTGCAAAAAACGAAGGGTCGCGCAAGCTGGTTTTAGCGGAAGGCTATATGGACGTCATCGCGCTGCACCAGGCGGGCTTTACAAACGCTGTTGCGACGCTCGGCACGGCGCTGACGCAGGAGCAGGCAATGCTTATGAAGCGGTATGCCGACGAGGTTTTTATCTGCTACGACGCGGACGAGGCGGGCCAGAAGGCCGCGCAGCGCGCAATCGGGCTGCTTCGAAACGCGGGGATGCTCATACGCGTAATCAGTATCCCGGGCGCGAAGGACCCCGACGAGTTTATCCGTGAAAACGGGGACAAGGGCCCGGCAAAATTCAAACAGCTGCTCCAAAATTCCGGAAACGACGTGGAATACCGCCTGCAAAAGCTCAAGGGTATGTTCGATTTACAGCAAACGGAAGGGAAGGTCGCTTATTTGACGGAGGCGTCAAAGGTGCTTGCTTCTTTGGAAAACGCGATTGAACGTGAAATCTACGCGGGTAAGCTCAGCGACGAGGTTGGAATCCAGAAGGATTCCGTCATGCAGCAGGTTGAAAAATACGCAAGCGCAAAGGTCGCCGGGGAACGCAAAAAACAGTTTCGGCAGATTCAGACGGAAATGTCCGCGCGTACCGACCAAATCAACCCGCAAAAGGCGGACAACCTGCGCGCAGCGCGCGCGGAGGAGGCGCTCATTGCCTATGTGATGAACAATCCCGACAACGCGCCGGGCGTTTTGCAGAAGCTTCCGCCGGATAAGATGATGACAGATTTCAACCGGCGTGTCTATCAAATCGTAACGGCGCGTATCATGCAGGGCAAAAGCGCCATGCTTATGGATATTTCCGAGCAGTTTACCCCGGATGAAAACGGCGCGATTGCCGGTATGCTCTCAAAGTATACGGCGGACGCCGCGACCGGCCAGGCGGCTGAGGAATACATAAATGTTATTTTATCAGAGCATGATAGAATCAGTGTGAAACAGTCTGCAAATGCCGATATCAGCGACATTAACGACTATTTAAATAAATTGAGACAGAAAAAGCAGTAAAGGTTTTGAAAGGAAAGGAATGGGCGTATATGACGACAACACCGGTGCCAGATAAAAAGACAGTGATGAAAGAGCTTGCTGAACAGGGAAAGGCAAAGGGGCAGCTCAGCACAAAGGAAATACTTGACGCGATTGGCGAAATAGATTTTGACCCGGAACAGCTTGAAAAGTTCTATGATTCGCTCGAGACGATGGGCGTTGAAATCGTAGAGGACGATTTTGACGATATCCCGCTGGAGGATATTGAGATTGCGGTAACGGGCAGCAGCAGCCCCGCAACCCCGGAGGACACGAGCGCGGAGAATATTGCCATAGACGACCCTGTCAAGGTTTACCTGAAGGAAATAGGCAGGGTTCCGCTTTTAACGCCAGAGGAGGAAATCGACCTTGCTATCCGCATCTCGAAAGGCGACGCGAACGCCAAAAAGCGCCTTTCTGAAGCGAACCTGCGCCTTGTCGTCAGTATTGCAAAGCGGTATCTCGGCAGGGGGATGCAGTTCCTTGATTTGATACAGGAGGGCAACCTCGGCCTGATTAAAGCGGTCGAAAAGTTTGATTATACGAAGGGCTTTAAGTTCTCGACCTATGCGACCTGGTGGATTCGCCAGGCGATTACCAGGGCGATTGCGGACCAGGCGAGGACCATCCGCATTCCCGTCCATATGGTGGAAACCATCAATAAGGTAAAAAAGGTATCGAGCCAGCTGCTCCATACGAACGGCCATGAGCCTACCGCGGACGAAATCGCGGAGGAGCTCGACATGCCGGTCGATAAGGTGCGTGAAATCATGCGTGTGGCGCAGGAGCCTGTATCACTCGAAACGCCGATTGGCGAGGAGGAGGACAGCCATCTTGGCGATTTTATCCCCGACGACGACGCGCCGGCGCCCGCGGACGCCGCTTCCCATACGCTTTTGAAGGAACAGCTTTCCGAAGTGCTCGACACGCTTACTCCCCGCGAGGAAAAAGTACTGCGCCTGCGTTTTGGTTTGGAGGACGGCCGTTCCCGCACGCTCGAAGAGGTGGGGCGCGAGTTCAACGTCACGAGGGAGCGCATCCGGCAGATTGAAGCGAAGGCTTTAAGGAAGCTGCGCCACCCGAGCAGAAGCAAAAAGCTCAAGGATTTCCTCGATTAACAAGGTATAATTTTATATGCGGCGCTTTAGATAAGGCGGTGACTGCACATGTTTACAATTGAAGAAACGAACGAAATGCTCGACGAGATTGCGGATTCCCTTCCCTTTGAGCTGTACCGCGACCTAAACGGCGGAATCGTCCTGCTGCCGGAGGAAAAAATCCATCCGAAGGCGATAGACAACGATTTGTTTATTATGGGGGAGTACTGCACCAGCTCGATTGGAAGGTACATAAAGATTTATTACGGCTCTTTTTGCAGGGTGTACGGGCATGTATCGCGGGAAGCGTACCGCGAGCACCTGCGTAAGGTACTGGTGCACGAGGTGCGCCACCACTGCGAGGGGCTTGCCGGGTACAAGGATTTGATTCTGTACGACGAGGACCAGATAGACGCGTATCTGCGGCGCAAGCAGAAACAAAAGGAAAAGGGGAAGGGCTTATAAGCCCTTCCCCTTTTTGAAGCAACCTGCTTCTTGGGTTTTTGAGAAACGTCCCGTTTCTTTTTTATTGAATGAAGCTTTCAAAGAAGGACCCTGTCTCTCTCTTTTTAAAGAAAACCATCTGCTTCTTGGTTTTTTTCATAAAACTTTATATGTTTTAATCAAAAGGGAAAAACAATCCGCTGTTTTTCCCTTTTGTAAACCCTTTTCGTCGGTACAAGGGAACCCTTTCGATGGGTTCCCTTACGGCTTACGGGCGGCGAAGCATCGCGCCGCCCTCCGCCTATCCCTCCACAGCCGATTCAAGGAGCAAAGCCCCTTGAAAATCCCCCTAAGAGATAACTATCCGTTTCGTTTTATGTCTGGGGGTGTAGGAGAAAAAGTACGGGATGTCTCTGCGCCGCGCTTTCGCGGGTGCGGTACTTTTTACGTTTTGTTAACAATTGAATAAATTTCACACAACATTATGTCGTTTATTTATGTATCAGACTAAATACAATGTATAATCATAACAGGCTGCAAAAGGGGAGTAAATGAGAAAAATAAAAGATGAGGATTTAAATGACTTGTTTTTCTATCAAAAGCAGTTATCTTTTCTTATGGGGTGATAAGCATGGAAAAATTAAAAGATATTGACGAGGAATTGAGAATTATGTCAAAGAACTTTAAAAAGCTGCGCTTGGGAAAAGGATTAACGATTATGCAGTTATCAAAGCTTACGGGGGTGAAACCTGTTGTGCTTAGGGAAATGGAGCACAGCAGCGGGGATTTTGGTGTTGAACATTTTATGACGGTATGCAATTTCTATGGATTAAAGCCTTCTGAATTGTTTCATCCGCTTGAACCAAAGAAAGCGGATGAAACAGAAAAATGAACTGTAATTGTACAAAGTACCGCACTCATGAAAAACTCCGCGCTCATATGTACTCATCCAACGAGGAATGCCGAGCGCCAAGAAAGTACCGCATCCGCGAAGTACTCCGCGCGAAGGCGCGGCACTGAAGCGTCCCGCAGTATCTGTTCTACGCCCCCAGACTTAAAACGAGGAACGGATAGTTTCGTCTTAGGGGGATTTTCAAGGGGCTTCGCTCCTTGAATCGGCTGCGGAGGGATAGGCGGAGGGCGGCGCGATGCTTTGCCGCCCGTAAGCCGTAAGGGAACCCATCGAAAGGGTTCCCTTGGAAAAGCGCTCGAAGAGGGGTTACAAAGGGGAGGAACAGCCGCAACTGTTCTCTCCCCTTTGATTGAACATAAAAGTTTTATGAAAGAAACCAAGAAACGGTACGTTTTCTGAAAACCAAGAAGCAGTATGCTTCAAAAAAGAAGGAGAATCCATATGAACGGTTTCTCCTCTTTTGATTGAACATAGAAAGTTTTATCAAGAAATCCAAGAAACAGCTTGTTTCTTGATAAATTTAAAAGCAGAAGGCCCTAAAGAAAAATCCGCCTTATAAAGGAAGCTTTTGAAAAGAATTCAACAAACGAAACAGCCTCCCGGAGGATAGTCGGGAGGCTGTTTCAAAGAAAGAAAGAGAAAAATTATGTGGAAATTGTCGTAAGCAAAATCAATGGAAGATGGCCTGCTCTGTTTCTTTGTTCTACAACAGCAAAAAATCCCTGTTTTACAAAAATGTACAAGCCATACGCAAAATTGTTTTAGTTTTGGGAACGCTATATCAAATAGAATTTGTTTTATTATTAGAGGAATCCTATTGATTCCCTGTAAATAAATGGTATGATAAAGAAAAGAAAAACACACCAAAAGGAGCAATATGATGGCGCTTAAGGATTTCCGCTGCGACGGCGGGAAAAAAATAAAGCTCGGCGACTATCCAACGGGCGCGGGCGCGCTCAAGGGCAAGAAAGCGGAATACCAGAAAAAGATGGAAGATAACCTCATACAGATTGCCGGCTTACAAGAGAAGCTCTATTCCGACGCAAAGGAAGGGCTGATTATCATTTTGCAGGCGATGGATGCCGCGGGCAAGGACAGCACCATCAAGCATGTAATGGGCGGCTTCAACCCGCAGGGCGTCTGGGTCTATTCGTTCAAGGCGCCGACGCAGCGCGAGCTGTCGCACGATTTCCTGTGGCGCACCTTCAAATGCCTGCCCGCGCGCGGAGAGGTCGCAATTTTTAACCGTTCCTATTACGAGGACGTGCTCGTCGTAAAGGTACGCAAGCTCTATAAGGACTATAACATGGCGCGCCGCTGCCTGGGCGAGGACATCATAGAAAAGCGCTATGGGCAAATCAGGCATTTTGAGGAATACCTATATGATAACAGCTACCGGGTCGTCAAGGTGTTCCTGCATCTTTCAAAAGAAACGCAGAAAAAACGTTTTCTGGAACGCATCGATTTAAAAATTAAAAACTGGAAGTTTTCCTCCTCGGATATTAAAGAGCGCAAGCTCTGGGATGAATACCAGCAGGCCTATCAGGACGCCATCAACGCGACCGCAACAAAAAACTGCCCATGGTACGTCATCCCCGCCGACAACAAGTGGTATACGCGTTACCTGGTGTCGGAAGCGGTGCTGGAGGCGCTTAAAAAAATCGACCCGCAGTACCCGGAAATGCCGGAGGATGAGCGCAGGCTGCTTGCTGCAGACCGCGAGCTGCTCATAAACGAAAAGGAATAACAGTCCCCTCATAGAGGACGGCCGCCCTGCGGGAGCTTTTCCCGGGGCGGCCGTCTTTATTGATTATTTAATCCTTATATGGGATTTTCTCCAGGCGGAGCAGGAACTTCTTTTTGTCGAGCCCGGAGGAATATCCGGTCAGCGTCCCGTCCGCCCCAATTACGCGGTGGCAGGGAATGACAATTGCGATACGGTTCGCGCCGTTTGCCCTGCCGACCGCGCGGCACGCCTTCGGGTTACCTATCTGCGCGGCGATATCGCCGTAGCTTCTCGTTTCCCCATACGGAATCGTAAGCAAGGCGCTCCAGACCTTTTTTTCAAAATCTGTTCCCTCGAGGGCAAGCGGGAAATCAAACGTCTCGCGTTTTTGAATAAAATATTCGGCAAGCTGCCGCGCGGCCTCACGTATCAGCGGCGTTTCCCCCGCTTCATAACGGTCGGGCTCAAAAACGTCCCCGTATGTAAGCCGCGTAATACCTTCTCCGTTCTCCGCAATAGATATTTTCCCCATCGGCGTATCGTAAATCCAAATGCGCTGCATTTCATTTTCCCCTTGCTTTGTTAAAATAATATGCGTCCAGTATAGCATGGCGGGAAGAAAAAATCCACTTTCCGGTTATGCTGTGGAACTCAAAAGGAGCGGGACTGTTGAAACAGCCCCTTCCTTCTGAACGCTTTTATAAATAAGGATATGGGTAAGTGAGCTCGAACGCTGTTGTTGAACCCGCCTCTAAGAGCGGCTCGTCGGCAGGCAGCAGCTTAACAGCCGTGGTCCAATCGTCCGTGGTGGTGAAGATAACCTGCGCGGCGCCTTCAAACTGATAGCTGCAGACGCCAGAACTTGCATCCTTCTCCATCAGGTAAAACTCGCCGCCAATGCGGTCGCCGCCGAACAGGTAGGCATAAACGTCGCCAGTGTAGCCCGTTACGGTCGCGGTAACCGTCGTCATTCCAACCTTCGTATAGGTGTAAGTACCAGTTGCAATCTGCTCGTCAGTTGCGTCATAACCAGTCAGAACAATTGTACTCGTTTCGGTAAGTGTGATAATGGTTCCGTTTGTGTAAGCAATCGGGCGTCCGCCATTAATGGAATATTCGGCAACTTCACAATTGGTGTAGAGAACGACGTCAAGCGTTTCCGCGAAACACTTAGAAGGCGTTGCGGAAACATAGTTTACCATAGGCGGCGTATTGTAGGCCCAGGTATAATTGAGCGGGCTGCCCGTGCCGGATGGTACAACCGTGTTCATCGTATCGGCAGAAAACGCTATATTCTTCGTCTGGGTAGCGCCGGCCCATGAGTTTTGGTTCACGAACAGGCAGAACTCTTCCCCCAGCTTTACGTCCTCCGGCAAAATATAAAAGTACAGGTTCGTACCCGCTATTTGCGTCATTGGCAGGATTTCGCCGTAAAATCCGAATTTCCAGCCGTAAATATAAACGTCCGTCCATTCTGTACTTATGTTGTCGTACAGAACGACCGTGCCAGCCGGTACTATATTTTCAACCGGAGGAGCGGTGAGCTCAAAGCTTACGGTGCTGCCGGCGGCGATATACGGTTCGTCCATATTCAACTTGCGCGCTGTATTCCAATTTCCCGTCGTGGTAAAAATAACCTGCGCGGCACCGCTGAAGGAGTACGTATAGCTGCCGTCATACCGTTTTGTCATCAAGTGAAAATCGCCGCCCAACCGGTCGCCTCCGAACAGGTAAGCATATACATCTCCGCCGTAGCCCGTCACAGTCGCCGTAATAGTCGTATAGCCTACCTTTGTGTAGGTATAGGAAGCGCTTACCACCTCAATACCGAGGCGGTCATAGCCTTTCAGGGTAAGCGACGTCGTCACGGATATAGGGAGATTCGCACCATCCGTATAAGAGATAAGCGGCCCGCCGTCAATTGAATACTTCGATTCAAAGCAATTGGTATAAAGGCCGATATTCAGGTTCGTCATAAAGCTCTTTGACGGGGTCGCAGAGACATACGGGGCAGTAACCGGCGGTGTATTGCTGCGCCAGGCATATTCAAATGGGGTTGCGCCTGTATTTGGGCATACCGTATTTTTATCAGCAGTCTCATATGCGATATCTACGGTCTGCTGGGCATCCTCCCAATTTTCCTTGTTGACAAACACGCAGAACTTTTCCCCGACAGTTACATCCTGCGGTAGTGTATAAGTATATAAATTAGAAGCTCCCATTTTTTGCATTTTGCGGAATTCCCCGTTAAAGCCGTATTTCCAGCCATAGAGGTAGACATCCGCCCATTGTGTATTCGCGTTGTCAAATAATATTTGCGTTCCCGCCGGGATTACGTTTGGGTCGGTGGGCGGCTGAGTCGGGTTTGTCGGCGTAGGAACCATATGGCTCCACATGCCGGTCCATTTTCCAGCCTCATCTCGGCTATATAGCGTATAGAAATTTTTATCCGCTATAGTTCCAAGCGGGACGGTCTGTTCCTGTCCGTCCCACGTATTTTTGTTTGTAAAGTAAAAATACTGCGACCCATCCGCTGAGGACTGTGGCAGCGTAAAGGAAAACACGCCTTCATAGTCTTCCTTTTCCATCTGGATGAAATTCCCCTGCAAGCCGTAGTTCCAGCCGTATATGTAGGCGTTTTCCCAGCCCGCCTCGTACGCGTTAACATAGATGGTTGTCCCCGCCGGAAGTGCCGACGCGGGAAGCTGCGCTGTGCAAAGCAAGATAAGAATCATCAAAACACTAAGCAGGATACTGATTTTCTTTTTCATTATTTTCCCCTCTTTTCTCGCGGTTCACCTTTCCCTATGAAGACATCCGGTAACCCATTGGAATCCCCTCCAAGTGATTGTTTTTCACTTTAACTATAGTATATTTTATATTTTTTGTAAATAATTTTTATAAATTTGTATATTCAAATAATTATCGTTAATCCTGTTTGTTTAAAAAACATAAAAATGGGCAAAAAAGCGAGATAAAAAAGGACGGGGAAACCCGTCCTTTCACAGTACATTAATCTTTTCTTTTATTCTATCAGGCAAACGGCATGTGCGGCGATACCTTCGCCGCTGCCGGTAAATCCAAGATTTTCTTCCGTTGTAGCCTTTACGTTTACCTGCTCCGCTGTTATCCCGCAGGCGGCGGCTATATTCTTGCGCATTTGCTCCACAAAGGGCTTCAGCTTGGGCGCCTGCGCAATGACCGTCCCGTCAATATTGACGATATGGTAGTTTTTCAACTGCAAAACGCGTGTAACCTCTTTGAGCAGCTCTATGCTGTCTGCGCCGCGGTAGGCTTCGTCCGTATCGGGAAACATTGTTCCAATATCGCCCAGCGCAGCCGCGCCGAGCAGGGCGTCCATTACGGCATGTGTGAGCACATCCGCATCCGAATGGCCCAAAAGCCCTTTTTCATAAGGAATTTCAATTCCTCCAATTATGAGCCTTCTGCCGTTTATAAGCCGGTGAACATCATACCCATGCCCGATTCTCATCCCCGAAACCCTCCTATTCCATTTTTCTCGCGCTGCATGATAATCGCTTGTGCCGCCGGAATATCGTCCGGCGTGGTAATCTTGAGATTTGTATATTCCCCCTGCGTCACATACACCGGATGGTCGGCTGCCTCGACGAGCGCGCAGTCGTCCGTATAGCCTGCGCCAATCGTGTTTGCCGCCTCCATCGCCCTGAGGTACAGGATTTTCTCAAACACCTGCGGCGTCTGGATGGCGTAAAGGCTGCTGCGGTTCGGCGTACCGGTTATCATTCCATCCGAGGCAACGGTTTTGATGGTATCCTTGACAGGAACGCCCGGCGCGCTCGCTCCGTACCGATGCGCGTTCTCTACTGTACGCGTTATCAGTTCTTCGGTGACGAGCGGCCGGGCGCCGTCGTGAACCGCAATATAGCCGGCATCACCAGAAACCAGTGAAATGCCGTTTTGTACCGACTGCTGCCTGGTCGCGCCTCCGCGTACAAGGCCTTTCAGCTTTGGAATCTGCCGCGCCGTCAAAAGCGCACGCATTTTTTCATCATCCTGCTCCCTGCACACGACAATAATTTCGTCGATACATTCTGTATGCTGAAAAGCAAGGGCCGTGCGGAGGATTACCTCTTTCCCGCACAGCTTTATAAATTGCTTGGAGAGCTCCCCCATCCGGGTAGAATCCCCTCCAGCAACAATGATTGCCGCTGTTTTCCGCTGCATACCATACATCCTTTCAGGCGGCTAGCCGAACAGCGCCGCCCTGGTCATTTTGTAAATTTCCTGCCCAATTTCTGAAGTCGCGTTGTCATCTACATTCGACAGGGCAACAACCTTTATATCCTCGGTTTGGCCTATGAGGTCGATGGCATAAAACGCTTCTGTATTTCCCGTATGGAAACAATAGTCGTCCCTTAAAAACCATCCGTAGCCGTAGCCCGCGCCCTTATTTGAAAGCATTTTTTCCACCATTGCCGTACTGACGACCCTGCCGGAAATAAACGCGCACTGCCATTTGAATATATCCTCCGCGCAGGAAACAATTTCGCCGGCGGGGCCAAAATAAGAGGAATCCACACGCAATCCCTCCTGCCCATCCTTCAGGTAACCCTTTGCCGTCGCTTTTGAAAGCTCCAGGCTGGTCGAGCCCATAGAGAGCGGTTTAAAAATTTTCAGTTTAATAAAGTCCTCATATTTCATATCGGACAGCTGCTCTACAATATTCCCAAGGAGATAATAATTTGAGTTGGAATAGGAAAACTGGGTACCCGGTTCAAATTCGAGCTCCCTGCCGTTTATAATAGAAAGAACGTCATCAATTGTAAATTTGCTTTTCGGGTCCGCCTGCCCCGTCTCACAAAGGTAAAGCTGGTCATTTAGATAATCCGGAATACCCGAGGTCATATTCAAAAGCTGTTCTACGGTTACTTTCTTCGCATATGGATAATCCGGGAAAAACTTTTCGAGCGTATCTTCTACTGAAAGCTCGCCCTTCTCCACAAACATCATTACCGCCGCCGCGGTAAACTGCTTGGTAAGCGAGCCAATTTCGTATACGGTATCCATCCGGTTATGTATTTTCAGCTCCCGGTCTGAATAGCCGACAGACGCGGTATAAACGATAACATTGTCGACGCCTACCAAGACCGTCCCGCTGAAATTCTGTTTTTTCATGTATTGGTCGAGTACGCCGCGCAGCCGTTCCTTCCGGTTCTGCGCAAGCGCCTGGTCCGCCGTTGTGCCGGCTTCCGTCTGTTCAGACGGCTGCGCGCTTTCCTCTTTTATGACATGCTGCGCCGGCTTGTCCGCCATTCCACACGACGCAAACGCGCCTGCCGTAAATAGTGCAGCAAGCAGTACTGAAACTAATTTAATACGGAAATAACCCTTCATAACAGCTCCTGTTCCCAGGGAAAACAAGCCGTTGTTTCAGGCTATCTGCGGTAATCGAGTTCCATCTCCTCATAAAGCGTCCGCAGGTTGTCTGTGCTTTCCCTGTCGATGTCGTTTACATGTTTTAACGTCTTATAGTCTAATTTCTTTTTGATGAATAAAGTGTCAAACCATGTAGCCCACCAGGGAAAAAACATCAGCGGGGTAAGATAGGGCCTTTTTTCCAGAATCGGGAATTTGCCCCTGAGCATTTTGAAGCTGGGAAAAAGCCTGCGTAATACGTATTTAAATTTTGAAGGCGGCGCATCTTCCTTTGATTCCCGAACCGCCCGGGAAACATATAAATTTTTGTTTCGCCCAAAGCACCCGTTTTGAAGCACATACAGAGAAAAAGCATCTTTCCTTACGCCTGCGCCTTCCGGGGAGAACCATTCCTGCGCAAGTGCGCGCAGACGGCGCTCAAACGTTTTATAATGGAGCGGCACGAGTTTTTCTGACAGCGCCTCCCAATCGATTTCCTCCGCGAATTTTTTATAGAACATGTAAAAATCAAGAATCATGCGCGGAGTAATACCGCTGCCGTAAAAGTGTTTCGCCGTATGGTCAATCAAATAAATATACTGGTCTTCAGCCGTCAGCATTTTAACAAACCGGTAGCCGGAATAAGGCTTGGCCCTGCCGGTCATGTCAAGATTAAAAAAAGAGGCCGCCCTGTTTTCCTCCGATACAAGTTTTTTATGAAGCTCGAGCGCAACATATGGCGGTTTGATATATTCGTCGTGTACGCCTGATTTATCTTCCAGGCCGAAATTCTCAGCCTTCAGGTAACCCTCCACACGAGCAAATCCTTTTTCCTCCACCCAAATATCGATGTCTCCCATATAGCGCATAACGCTCTGCGGATAAAGCTGCTTAAAAACGCTGCCCTTGACTGGAATACAAAGTATTTCCCGCTCTTCACAAAAGGCGAGAAGCTTTTCAAGCTCGTACTGCTGATTCAGGTCCTGTGCAAGCGCAAGCTGGTATCCCTTTTTCAGTGCATCCAAGGCCGCGGCGGGGAAGCAATTTTCTTTACGGAACGCCTCAACGCCCGGGTATACAACCTGTGTGAACGCATTTTCTTCTGCAATCCGACAAAAGGCGTGAAAATCAATCCCCTTTGGCGGAGCAGGAGGCGCTTTGCCGTTCACCGCAGAGCCAACCAAACGAAGCAAATATTCCATTTCGCAAAAAAAATCATTCGTTTGCTGCATGTCTCCTCCTTTTACAGCTACATGTCTGGGTCGATTTCCAGCTCTTCAATCATTCGCCTGGCACTTTCAACCTGGCGCTGTTCCTGGTTGAGTGATTTTACATAAGGAATCGTTTTAAACTTTTTGCCTTTTACAAACAAGTTCGATTTCATCTTACTCAACCACCACGCAAAGAGCATAAACGGCACCAGCGCCGGTTTTTTATTCAGTATTGGAAAATTTTCTGACAACACCTTCTTTGAGGGGAACAGGCGTCTCAGAACATATCTGAAAGTTGTTGTTTCGCCCTCGTCCGTAAGCGCCGCGGCGTTTGTGATGACCAGATTACGCAGGGAACCCATTTTACCATTTAGCATAACGAAGCGGGAAAGCGAATCGCTCTGCAGGCCCGCGCCGTCTAACGAAAACCAATCATACGCCAGATGTACCGCCGACTGCGTAAATTTAAAAAGCCCCGTTTCCAAAAGCACGCGCCGCAGGCATTCCCTGTCTACGCGTCCGGAAATTTTTTGCCCAAGGATATAAAAGTCGAGAATCATCCGCGCTGTAATTCCGCCGTGGAAAAAATGATGGACGCAGTGCTCCGACAGATATGCAAAAAAATCCACATCGCTCATCCGGTAGGTATTTCTGCGGCCTTTCCTTAGAACAGCGCGTTCCCAAACGCCGCTGAAAAAGGGCGCGTTTCTTTTGCTGTCGGGAATCAGTTTTTTATGTATTTCTACAATAATCCCGGTACGCTTACAAACGTATTCATCATGTATCTCCCCCGGCGAACGCAGGATGAATCCGCGCCTGATAAGAAACGCATCGATTTTTTCCGAGTCACAGTCATGAATCAGAATATCGGCGTCAATCATATAACGCATTTCCGCCTGCGGGTAAAATTCGCGCAGGCAGCTTCCTTTCAGCAGCATAATATCGATTTTTTCTTCTTCACAGAAGTCGGTCATCAAATTTAAAAATTTAACTCTTTCCGCATCCTGTGAAACGCTTTTTTGAAAATCGACAAAGAGTTTTTCATATATGGAACGTGGAACGGTGTTTGGCGGCAGGGTGGATACCGCATAAAATACAGGACAGGAAAACATCGTTTCAGAAGCGAGTTGGTAGATTTTCCCCCAACTGACATCCAAAGGCGGTTTTATCGCCGCTGTTTCATTGACCGCAGCCTTCACAAGCTCCAGTAAATAGCGGTAATGTTTGTAAAGCATATTGGAAGTATCGCTTGACATTATTTCATCTCCGACTCGGCAATCTTGCCGCCCGCAATCCGCAGATGCCTGTTGCACACGGATTCAGCAGCCTTTTTGTGTGAAACGATGATGCACGTTTTATGGTTCAGCCCCTTGATGTTCTGTAAAAGGCGTTTTTCTGTTTCTTCATCAAGCGCGGAGGTCGCTTCATCCAGAATCAATACCGGCGCGTCCGTCAGGATTGCCCGCGCTATCGCGATACGCTGCACCTGTCCCTCGGACAAGCCCTGCCCGCGTTCCCCAATGACCGTATTGAGTCCGTCGGGAAGCTCCCTGATAAAATCATCCGCGCAGCTGATTTGAGCCGCACGCATGATATCCTCATCGCTTGCGTCGGGGCAGACAAAAGAAATATTTTCTTTTATGGTTCCCGAAAGAAGGAAATTCCCCTGCGGTACATATGCGTATAGCCCGCGGATGTTTTTGTCCACGGGAATGTGCGCCCCGTCTTTCCGTACCAGGTAAATGCTTCCTGTATTCACCGGATAAACGCCCATCAAGAGCTTGGTAAGCGTGCTCTTTCCAATGCCCGAAATTCCCATAATAACGGCAAAATCTCCTTTTTGGATGGAAAGGCTCGTATTTTTCAAGACAACATCGCGGTTGTATTTAAAAGATATATTATCAAATTCAATAGACTGGAGATTTTCATACAGCGCGGCGGTATCGATGTTGTTTTCGTTGATATCCGGCTCGTCCGGTATTTTTTCCAGCTCCATCAACCGCTCTGCGCTCGCCAGGGCGCCGTAATACTGGGGCAGGAAGCTCGATATTTCTGCTACGGGGCTTTGTATTTGGGAAATCAGGGATAGGATTGCGGTCAGCGTACCATACGTAACAGCGCCCGCGACAATGTTCACCGCGCCCCAAAGCAGGCCGTAAAGGTATCCGGCTGAAAAAATAAAGGAAAAGCTCGTGTTCGCAATAATTGAAATCAGGTTACGCCTGACCTTGATTTTATAGTTTTCCGTCTGAAGCTCCTGCACGCGTTCGTCTACCTTGTCTTCCGCGCCGAACACCTTGACCATCAGCAGCCCCGAAATAATCTCCTGCATAAAGGAACGAACCGCACCCTCGGTCTGCTGTACCTTTTTATGCAGGTTTTTCATCTTTTTTCTAAAAATCTGCGATACAACAATAAGCACCGCGGCGCCGGCGACAAATATCAGGGTAAAACGCCAGTCAATCGCCATCAATACGGAGAGCGCGCCTATCAGCTTCGTTATCATAAACGAAAGCGACGGGAGAATCGATACGATAGCGTCAGCGACGACCCCGACATCATTGGTCAGCCGGTTTAAAAGCTCCCCGCTGTGATAGGAGGATACTTGAAAGTATTCCTTCCGAATAATCGTATCGAAAATCTTCCGGCGGTAGTGCATAGTAAGCTTCGCGCCGATATAAAAATAAATATTACGCGAAACAACGCGCAAAAGCAGCTGGAACAGCAGAACACCGCCGTACATGCAGCCGTAAAAAATAACGCCGTCCATACTGCCCGCGACGGCGCTGTCCACAACGCCGCGCGCAATCAGCGCGGTAAAAACCCCGATGAGCGCAAGGATAGCGTAAAAAATAACAATTAATATGATATTACGCAGCTGCGGCCTGGAATTTCTGATAATCCAGAGCAGCGGTGATTTTTGTTTTTCTGTCCTACTTTTTTTCAAAGCAGCCTCGCCCCACTGTTTATGTGCGCTTTCCCAGCTCTGCCATCCTGCGCCTGATTCCTCTGAACCCACGGCGCAGCGGCCTTAGGTTCGTCCAAATTACACTGTAAAGCATGTACATTCGATTTGAAACGCTGTATTTTTTGCCGCCGCGCGTGAAGCCCTTCACGACAGCGATGATATTTTTCTCTGTAATGCCATGCTCGGTGACAACCTGGTTGTCGCCGCACATAATATACCCTTTTGGCGTAACCTTGACGACGCGGTGCAGGACAAAGCTGCCATCCCCGCGCCTGTAGAACGCCAAATCATATTTATTCAGCCGGCCCTTTACACCTGTAAGAAGCGCCGTATCCGTTTCGTTATGAAGGAGAGGAAGCATGCTTGTCCCTGTAACGGTAATGCTCACATCGCTGCCCCGCGCTATCGATTCGCTCAGCACGGGGTATAAGTCCGACATCGAGACCCGTTTATTCAAGCAAATCCGCCTCTCTGAGCTTGTTTAAAAAGCTGGCGATTCCTACCTCGGCAGTTTCCTCATCCACTTCGTATTCCATAAGCATTGCCTTTAAAAGCGTTTCCTCATCGGCGTCCTTTTGAAGCTGCTGCCAGAGGAACGCCCCGGTTTCATTTAAATTAATCATCCCGTTGAAATCCACGGTGGCTTTGCCGACAGGAACAACCACGTAGCTGTCCGCAACCTTTCTGAGCAGGTAGTCCGATTTAATTTTCATAAAAACCCATCCTCTCAAGGATTTATCATATAATGGTTTCCGATACTATTTTAACAGCTTCCACATCCATTGTACAGTCCAATTTGTAGACCGGTACGCTTTGAATCAGCTGGTCCGCAAAAGCAAGCACCATGTCCAGCTTGCCGGCGCTTGTGCGATGTACCGTCTGCATAAGCAGCAAGGGTAATATCTGAGCAGTTTTGAAAAGCCTTTCAATATGGTTTTCTTTCCCACGGTTTAAAAAAATGATTGCGCCAAGGGGAGCCGTAATATTTTCGCATTCCTGCGAATTGCCGCACCATGGGGTTCCGCAGGCAAAAAAAGCACCGTCTATCAGGCGGACGACAGGCTTGTCGTCGTTTATAATAACGGCTTTTTCATTTCCGAAATACTGCTGCCACAGCTTCGTATGGGTCGTTTTCCCAACGCCGCTGTCCGCTGAAAAAAGATAAGCCTTTCCATGAAACAGCAGCGCCGACGCATGCAGGACGATTGCGTCATATTTGATTACCTCAGAGGCAAAAAAATTACAGGTGCAGATATTCTCCGCATCAGAAAGCGTCAGATGCGGCCGTTCCCTAAGCCAGCGCTCATAATCCCAGCGCTTATAAGGAATCGTAATTTGTGCAGGAAAGCTACCGTCCGTTTTAAATTTTTCTGATGTTGTTAAAATCTGTGTAAACTGCGGCTCCATATATACATGCAGCCCTGCAATCCGGTACGTTCCCATAAATGCCTCCCAAACAAATCAAGGCAGACAGATTGCTCTGTCTGCCTTGCTGCTTCACTTGGTTTGTGGCGTATTTACCACTCAATATCATCGACAGGTGTGTCGACAATCGGATCGGGATCCTTCGGCACGCTAGAATTTGTGGCCAAAATATCCTCGAGCTGTGTGAATTTTACTACCTCGATCTCAGGTCTTGTAAATACTTTTTTCATTTAAAAGCCCTCCATTGCATCAGGACTGCGCGCCCGGCGCTACCGTTACCGCATCGCTGATATACAGCACACCGTCAACTACGATAAACGCGTAAACCGTCATCGTCTTGTCTGCGGAAACGCCGACAGGAGCCGATGCTACATAATTATAGCGGCCGTCGCTGTTCATTACGCCGGAATCAGTGTACTCTTTGATGTTTCCATTATACACGGAGGACGCACCGTTGTCAAGATAATCCTGAATGGCGGTCGCCGCATCAGCCGGAGCTGCACCGACAAAGCGGAACACGCCGTAACGCGGGGCATCGCCCTGATTGATTGCATTGACGCCGAAATACATGAGGATTTTGCTGGAATCGGTAACGGTGTCAAAAATCGGGCTGTCAATCGAAACAGCGGGCTCCTTGACGACCGGCTGGTCGGATTTTACAGCTTCAACTACCAGGTCGGCCGTTACGATATATGAAAAAGCCTTGTCGTAGCTGACAATCTTGCCGTTTACCGTCCAATACGCGAAATTATCCGCGCCGCAAATAAGCGTTACCGTTTCGCCGTATGCAAAAGAGCCTTCCGTTCCGCCCGTCATGGTAACTGTTTCATCAGGAGAAGCAAGCGTTACCGTGTGGGTCTTTGCCTCGAGCTTATAGGTAAGGGTTTTGTCGCCAGTGATGTTTGCAAGGTCTTCCGGTGAGAACTGAGCGACATACTCCTTATCCTTCATCGTCGGGAGCGCGGGTGTTTTTGCCGTACCGCCCTCTTCAACGACCGACTCGCCGAGTACGTTGCCCTGGTCGTCAGTAAAGGTCACAGTATATGTGGCGGGTTTTGCATCGGGTGTGTAATCGACCCAAGCCGCTTTATCCGCAGTACTGCTGCTGTAGAATTTGCCATTGATTTCACCGAGCGTCTTCCATGCGTCAAAAGCGACAACCTGTGCCTTCCAGTTACCATTGTCCAAAGCCTGGAGCTGCATTTTGTCAAAGCCGCCCCACGGAACAACAGCATTGTCGATTACAGCAACATAAGAAGGCTGGCCGTTGACTGTTTCACCCGTTGCAGTCATGTTTACGCCAATCCACGTGTTTTTATCCTTTGATGTGCAGGCGTTCACCTTAATGGTATAGCCCGCGTCGAGCCACGCCTGCTGCGGGCAGAAATAAAACGTTGTGTATGTATGGGGAGCCTCTGTGGGAGCCTCGGTCGGCTGCTCTGTCGGGGGCTCCGTAGGCTCTACCGTCGGTTCTTCCGTAGGAGTTTCAGTAGGTTGCTCTGTCGGAGGATCTGTAGGCTCTACCGTCGGTTCTTCCGTAGGAGTTTCAGTAGGCTGCTCTGTCGGAGGCTCCGTAGGTTCTACCGTCGGCTCTTCCGTAGGAGGCTCTGTGGGCTCGGCAGGTGTATAAACATCCCAGGTACCCTTCCATGCCTTTGCGCCGCCGCTGAGGTTCGTATAGAAGTTTTTATCCTTTACAGATGCGACGTTGCCAGTCTGCTCGAAGCTGGCGGCAGACCAAGAATCCGTATTAACAAAGCAATAGCCTTCCTGGCCCACAACCGGGTCCTGCGGGAAGGTGTAAGAATAAATGTTGCCTTCGACCAATGTCATTTCCGCAAAGGTGCTCAGGCCAAAGCTCCAGCCGTAAATATAGACCTTGCTCCATTTTGTGTTGGTGTTGTCGAAGTAAATGGTCTTGGGGCCATATTCGTAAGAGGGCGGGGTATAGGAGTCTGTCCACGTACCGCCGTTACCACCGCTGTTGATCTGGAATACGTTCTTCGACGCAATATCAGCCGGAATCGTTACTTCAAACGAATTCCACGCAGCCGAAGTTTCTGTTTCAGAACGTGTAAATACAGCTTTCGTGTAGTCGCCCGCGGGAAAGTACAGTTTACAAGGGACTACACAGGGTAGGTATCTGACGGGAGGGGTTCCG
>OMGI01000158.1_pt1 | contig 51714 bp, 63 predicted proteins | sample 1645801 | NCBI WGS metagenome assembly OMGI01 (sample SAMN05578584, study PRJEB25193) | human gut metagenome | biome: Human Microbiome; feature: human-associated habitat; material: feces | host: Homo sapiens | place: USA:Birmingham
AACGGCCTGGGAAGATAGATAGCGCCAACACTAAGCGACGGTCTTTTGACCGTCGCTTTTTTGTTGTGTGGATTTCGTGGAGCGCTGTGAGCTTTGTCAAAATACGGTTTAGCACATAGTTGTATATTTTTGTCTTAAGTTGTCATCTGCGTTTTGCAGAAATTGCCTGTCTGCAACGTGACGGATCATTTGCAGCGCTGAAGGACTTTAATGATCAGTGCATTGAAAATCAGGCAGCGGAAATTTAACTTTGGACAGATACCAGAAAATGAGGACGCCTGTCGAAAAGCTCTGACCTTCACCCCTTCTCCTAGCTTGAAAAGTGTACAGGCTATTCTGAAGTCTGAGCAGGATCTGCTTCAGACGGAAGATGTGGATCCAGAACCTGTGCCTCAGAAGGCCCACAGGTTTACCCGTGGTGCTGAGTACTACAGAAGGGGGAAGAAATAATGTTCAGTAACGAAACGATTCGTAAGCTCAGAGAGATCCACATGGGCGTCATGGCAGAGCAGCTTTCTGCCCAGCTGGAAGACCCACAGTTCCGGAATGTGCCCTTCGAGGATCGACTCGCCATGCTGGTGGATGCCGAATGGAGTGCGCGGAAAAGCAACCGGCTCACTGGCCTGATCAAGAAGGCCGGCTATGCAGATACACAGGCCAGCGTGGAGAATATCGAGTATATTGCCGAACGGCATCTGGACCGGGAGCAGATCCTCCGCTTGGCATCCTGTTCGTACATTCAGGAGGCACGAAATGTGATCATCCTGGGCGCTACCGGTGCTGGAAAGACATTCCTGGCCTGTTCCCTGGGTGTGGCGGCCAACCGGAACTTCTGCGCCGCTCGGTATCTCCGGCTGCCGAATCTTCTGGTAGAGATCGCTGTAGTCCGGAGGGATGGGACCTATCGGGAATATATGAAGCAGCTGAAAAAGGTGAAGCTGCTCATTCTGGACGAGTGGCTGCTGTACCCGCTGAAGGAGGCAGAAGCCCGGGATGTACTGGAGCTGGTGGAAGCTCGGAACAAGGTGGCGTCCACCATCTTCTGCTCCCAGTACGACACCAGTGAGTGGCATAAAAATCTGTATGATCCAACTCTGGCGGACGCGATTTGCGACCGGATCATCTACAACGCGTACACGGTTCAGATCGAGGACGAGTCAATGCGCAAGCGCATGGGTATGACAGAGTAATTTCCCCGGCGGCCGGGTGCACCATGTGCCCGGCCGCTGTGCACCATTTGGGCGGTGTCCGTGGACCGACGTGGTGGTGCATGCACCACGGCCTCGGTGTAGGACCAGCGGAAAGGGTGTCCGTTTTCAGCGGTCAGGGTGTCGGACGGCTAACGGTCAGGGTGTAGTTTTCGGCCGGCATATTCACCTCTGGCCCGAAAACTGGGGGGAATACCTCCGGCAAGTGAATTTCATCGAGAAATTTGCTTGTTTTTGCTCACTTGCAAAAGTAAATGCAAGTTTGTAAGAAGTAAATGCAACAGCAAAGTTCAAAAACTTCGATTCACTCTTACAAATATGGGGAAATTCTCTTTTCAATGGCGTAGAATGTGTTAAAATCAATAGCATAAGGCAAGAAATCGGGAAAAAGGCAAAAAACTCCCAGAGGTCCGATTGCCGCTTACTTTTTTGTAAAGGTAAATCGCACCCCTGAAAGTTCTCTGTTTGACATCTGAAATGCTGAGGGTTACTTCTTCAGCAGCTTCGGAGACAGAACAATGTCGTTTGCCTCGATTTCGCGGATATTGAGCTTCGGCAAAATATCATCCCCGTAGATGAAGTTGAACAGTTGGTATGCAGACCGACTGTTCAGCTTTCCTCTTTTATACGAGTTGATATGAGAAAGCATCAGGTCAATATCCTCCTGCTGAAGGTCATCAAAAGATTTGCCCTTCGGCAAAACACGCCGAACCAGTTCGTGGGCTACTTCGATGCCGCCTTTTTGATAAGGGGCACTGGGATTGCAATAGAAAACAAGACTGCGAAGCTCATCGTTTTCATCCTGTTCGATGGGGACCGGATTGCTGAACTCACTGCCACGGTCAGTCAAAATGACAGGAAAGAGTCTACAATAGGTTTCCCGTCCAAACATGGCATAGAGGTCGTTGAATACATCCAAAACAGAACGGGCGGTATTGTGGTCACGCAGGAAAGCAAGAAGCAGATTGGTGTTCTGGGAAAACATAGTCAAAAGGACTTTCCCACTCTTGTTTCCAATGACAGAGTCCATCTGAACGACAGGAACATCCGGGTTATCCGCAATGAAGCGCATAAAATCTTCGTAAGTGCGGCCTTCATAGCAGTGTCTGTCGATTTTCAGCTTTGGAGTGCTCCGCCTCGGACGCATCCTGATGATGCGTGGACAGTCCATCTTATCAGCGTCAAAAAGGCCAGCGTTCAAATAGTTATAGGCAGTCTTTTCGCTGACCATCAATTCATCCGCATTGCTCATAAAGACATAACAACTATCAAATTGAGCAGAAAATTGCAGAGAAAGACCGTTTGGAGGCGATGCGCTCCCGTCATGAGACAGGAAAGACCGAGGCGGAAATCGAAGAAGAATTTGAACAGAAAAAGCAGGACTTGCAAGCCAATTTGCAGGACCAGCTTTCCAATACCGTAAAGACTTTCATTGAAACATCTACGCAGGATGTTGTTGAGACGGTTGAGAAGAAAATCAAGGAATGGGAAAAGCGGGTTAGAAGATTCCGTCAGGGACCACCTGAGAGGCTTCTCCCGCACGATACCGTCATTTCTGATGGCCTATGGCAATGATACCGTTACGCTGGCAACCTTCGATGCCGTTATCCCGAATTCTGTGTTCCTTGAGGTGACAAGCATTACCCTCGACCAGTTCCGTTTCCTTCGTGACGGCGGTAAGTACAAGGACGCTGAGACAGGGGAGGAAAAGGAGTTTGCGGGCAATCTCTTTGACCCGGTCGTATTCGATGACTCTGTGAAGGAATTCCTTCGGCTCAAGAAAAAGTTGTCGGATTATTTCGATGAAAAGAGTATCGAGGACATCTTCGATTATATCCCGCCGCAGAAGACCAACCAAATCTTCACCCCGAAGACAATGGTCAAGAAGATGGTGGATATGCTTGAAACTGAGAATCCCGGCTGTTTCGATGACCCGGATAAAACCTTTATCGACCTCTATATGAAGTCGGGCCTGTACATCACGGAAATCGTCAAGCGCCTGTATCAGAGTGAGCGAATGAAGGAACAGTTCCCTGACCCGAAAGAACGCCTTCGCCATATTTTTGAGAAACAGGTCTATGGATTGGCTCCAACAGAAATCATCTATCATATTGCGTTATCCTATATCCTCGGCTTTAATGAAGGTATGGAGGACATCAAGCATAATTTCCGGCAGCTTGATGCCCTGCCCTACGCAAAGGAAGGGACGCTCCAAGAAAAATTGGACGAGCTGTTCGGATAAAAACGAGAACTCCAGAATCAAATTTAGATTCTGGAGTTCTTATTTTTCAGTGTGTGATGAAACCTACACCTGCGTTTGTACGAGTAAATGCAACACTGAGATTTGTAAGACTAAATGCAATGGTGGGGTTGCATTTACTTTTGCAAACGAATTTTGCTTGTTTTTCTTAGGAAAAACCGTTGACAAATTGACTGCGCACAGATATAATAATAGAGCCGCTTTGAATGGGTTATAAGTATTTCTTCGGAAATCGCCCCCGACAGCGAGCCCGTAAATGAAGGAGTTGAAAAGAATGAACGCAATTATCGTGACTGGCGGCAAGCAGTACAAGGTGTCCGAGGGTGATGTGATCTACATCGAGAAGCTGGACAACGAGGCTGGCGATACCGTAAAGTTCGAGCAGGTCCTGGCTATCATCGATGGTGAGAAGGCTACGTTCGGCGCTCCCGTTGTGGAGGGTGCTTCCGTGGAGGCCAAGATCGTGAAGAACGGCAAGGGCAAGAAGATCCGCATCTTCAAGTACAATCCCAAGAAGGGTTACCGGAAACGTCAGGGCCATCGTCAGCCTTACACCAAGGTTGAGATCGGCAAGATCTCTGTCTGAGCATGACGACGATCACCTTCCGCAGTCAGGGCAGCCGGATCACAGGCTTTGACGTACAGGGTCACAGCGGTTACGCTGAGGCCGGTGCGGACATTGTCTGCGCGGCGATCACCAGCGCCGTTCGTCTCGTGGAGACCACGGTGAACGATGTGCTGGGTCTGGCGGCATCCGTGAAGGTGCGGGAAAGTGACGCATCCATCTCCCTCCGTCTGCCGGGAAGCCTCGGCCAGACAGCGGAGAGCACCTGTCAGGCACTTCTGACGGGCATGATGGTCTACTTTGCTCAGCTCCACGACGAGTATCCCGAACATATCGAAGTTCTGGAGGATGAATAATTCTCCCTGAAATCTACAGAAAGGATGGTCCTTTATTATGATGATGATCGGTTTGCAGTTCTTCGCCCACAAGAAGGGCGGCGGCTCCACCAAGAACGGTCGTGACTCCAACTCCAAGCGTCTGGGCGCCAAGCGCGCGGACGGCCAGTTCGTCAAGGCCGGCAACATTCTGGTGCGTCAGCGCGGCACCAAGATCCATCCCGGCACCAACGTGGGCATCGGCACTGACGATACCCTGTTTGCCAAGGTGGACGGCACCCTGCGCTTTGAGCGTCTGGGCAAGGATCGGAAGCAGGCTTCCGTCTACGCCGCTGAATAATCCGCATTTTAAAAGCTCCGGTCGAAAGACCGGAGCTTTTGCCATTTCCAACAACATATACCTACTCAAACAATAGGATTTATAAGGATCATCTCTTGAAATACCGATTATGACTGTGCTACAATAACACGGAAAAACGATTGTGAGGGAAACAATGTTTACCGGATTTACTGATGCCACTGTGGACTTCCTGTGGGGCATCCGCTTCAATAACGAGCGCCTCTGGTTTGAAGCCCACAAGGAGACTTATTTAAGCGAGCTTTACCGCCCCATGAAGGACTTGGGGGCGGAGATCTATGAATTTCTGTCCGAACGGCGGCCGGATGACCCCATGGTGTGCCGTGTCTCCCGGATCTACCGGGACGCCCGACGGCTCCACGGCCGGGGACCCTATAAGGACCACCTTTGGTTCTGCGTGGAACGCCCCTCCGAGGATTGGACCACCCGGCCGACCTTCTGGTTTGAGTTGGGGCCGGATTACTGGGGCTACGGTATGGGCTGTTGGATGGCCCGGCCCATGGACATGGCCAAGCTGCGCTCGCGGATTGTCCGGGACCCGAAGCCCATGGAAAAGCTGACGAAGGCGCTGCGTGGCCAGACGGAATTTACTCTGGGCGGCGATACCTACAAGCGTCCCAAGGCAGGTGCGCCGTCGGAGCTGCTGGCACCGTGGTTCCAGATGAAAACCATCAGCATCACCCATGAGGAGAAACTGACGGAGGAACTGTTCAGCCGGGATGTGGTGGACCGGATCAAAACCGGCTACGCATTTCTGCTGCCCTATTACGACTATTTTCTGACACTGCCCTCCGACCCGGAGCCGGAGACACTGAAATAAGTAAAACAAAGGAGCGATCCCTATGAAAGCCTGTCCTGCAAGAGAAGAAGCTCTGGCTCTGCTGAAAAAGTACAACAGCGAGCCGTTCCACATTCAGCACGCCCTGACGGTAGAGGGCGTCATGCGCTGGTATGCCAACGAGCTTGGCTATGGCGCAGATGCCGATTTCTGGGCCACCGTGGGCCTGCTTCACGATGTGGATTTTGAAAAGTGGCCGGAGCAGCACTGCGTCAAGGCCCCGGAGCTTTTGCAGGAGATCGGCTGTTCTGAGGAACTGATCCACGCGGTCTGCTCCCACGGCTACGGCATCTGCTGCGATGTGGAGCCTGTGGAGGAAATGGAAAAGGTCCTCTTTGCCGCCGACGAACTGACGGGCCTCATTGGGGCCGCGGCCCGGATGCGGCCCAGCAAGTCCGTGCAGGATATGGAAGTCAGCTCCCTGAAGAAAAAGTACAAGGACAAGAAGTTTGCCGCCGGCTGCTCCCGGGATGTCATCAATACCGGCGCGGAGCGACTGGGCTGGCCTATTGAGGAACTGATGGAAAAGACCATTTTGGCTATGCGCTCCTGCGAGGATGCCGTGAACGAGGCTGTGTCGGCCCTGTAAAAAGATTTCTATATGATCGAACCCCACCTCCAGCGGACTGTCCATCGGAGGTGGGGTTTTGTCAGATGAAAAGAGAATCAGCGGAACACGTTGAAATAAAGATACGCGCCGGTGACGATGACCAGCCAGAGGCAGGTGAACAGAGGTACAATGACCCGGAAGGAGCGGTGCTGGGTCTTGTGGCGAAAGACCTCCATGCCCAGCCATGCGCCGATACCGCCGCCTACGATGGCCAGCAGCAGGAGATTTCTCTCCGGCAGGCGGGGGACCTTCTCGTGGCGGGCCTTCAGCTTAGCCAAAAGCTTGTCCAAGCCATAGGCCAGAAACGCCGCAGCATTGATGATCAGGAGCCACAGCCAGAGGAATCCCCATTTGGTGCCGAGGATCGTAAAAATAAAACCATTTTTCGCCGTGGGTTCCACCACGGTCTTGGCAAGACGCATCATGGTCATCGTTCATTACCTGCTTTTCTATGATTTGGGAGGCTTACTCCCTGCTTTGTGTTTGCAGTTGAAAAAAGGACTGGCCGGGAATTTCCCGGCCAGTCCATTTTAGCAGAGTTTTCAGTTCTTGGCAAGAGCTACCAGTTCTCCGGCGGTCTTGGCAGCCAGTCTGGCGTTGTTGTACACCAACTGGATGTTGGAAGCCAGAGAATCGCCGCCGGTGATGTCCTTGATCTTGGCCAGCAGGAAGGGAGTGGTCTCCTTGCCGTGGATGCCCAGCCGGTTGGCCTCGGCCACAGCCTCGTCGATGGCCTTGTTGATGACCTCGTGATCCATGGAGTATTCCTCGGGGATGGGATTGGTCACCAGCATACCGCCTCCCAGACCCATGTCCTGCTTCACATAGAAGGCCTTGGCCAGCTCAGCGGGAGTGTCGATGCGGTAGTCCACCTTGAAGCCGGACTTCCGGGTGTAGAAAGCAGGCAGTTCCTCGGTGCCGTAGCCGATGACGGGCACGCCGTGGGTCTCCAGATATTCCAGCGTCAGGCCCAGATCCAGAATGGACTTGGCACCGGCGCAGACCACCATGACGGGGGTGTGGGCCAGTTCCTCCAGATCGGCGGAGATGTCGAAGGTCTGCTGAGCACCCCGGTGGACACCGCCGATACCGCCGGTGGCGAACACCTGAATGCCGGCCATGTGAGCGATGATCATGGTGGTGGTAACGGTGGTGGCACCGTCCCGGCCCTCGGCCACCAGAATGGGCAGGTCACGGCGGCTGGCCTTGGTGACGGCCGCGCCGGTCTTGCCCAGATAGTCGATCTCGGCCTCGGACAGACCGGCCTTCAGGCGGCCGCCGATGACGGCGATGGTGGCGGGCACCGCGCCGTTCTCGCGGATGATCTTCTCCACGTTCAGGGCAGTCCCCACGTTCTGGGGATAGGGCATACCGTGAGAGATGATGGTGGATTCCAGAGCCACCACGGGACGGCCCTCCTCCAGGGCCTTCTGCACTTCGGGAGCGATGTCCAGATATTTGTTCAGCGTCATGTTGAATTCCTCCATAAGATTGAAATTTGAATGTTGTTTTATTTGGAAAAAGCGGCACGCTGCCGCAGGGCGTCCTCGCTCATGGCGGGATTGATGGTCTCAGCGGACTCCATGGCGATGACGGAGGCGGCCAGCCCCGCCTTCGCCGTGTCCGTCAGGTCCGTGCCCTGTAAATAGGCCCATGTGATGGCGGCCATGAAAGCGTCGCCGCAGCCGGTGGTGTTCACCATAGCTCCCGGCAGAGGGGGAAGCTGCACCTGATGCCCGGATCGGTCGGCGGCAAAGACGCCGTCGGAACCCAGAGAGATAAAGACCCGGTGAAGACCGGTGTCCAGCAGCGTCTCCGCTGCTTTTCGGAGGCTGGCATCGTTAGTGATCTTCACGCCGGAGAGCAGCTCTGCTTCGATACGGTTGGGCTTCAGGGTGTGTAGCTTGCTTAGCACCGGCTTCAGCTTCACCGCCTTGGCGGTGGATACCGGGTCGGCAAACAGGGGCGCGGTGCAGTGGTCCGCCAAATATTGAATGCTCTCGGCGGGCAGGTTGGTGTCCAGTACCACCGCCTGGCTGGCGTTCAGCAGGGTCAGCCGCTGGGAGAGCATCTGGGGGGTCATGTGCTTGTAGATCTCCATATCGCTGACGGCCAGGGCCATGTCGCCCTTTTCGTCGGTGATGAAGAGGTAGGTGGAGGTGCGGCCCTCCGGGATCACCGGGGACTGGGAAATGTCAATGCCTAGTTCCCCGCAGCTTGCGGCGATCTTCTGAGCATTGATATCGTCACCGAATACCGTCACCATCCGGACGTCCATGCCCAACAGGGCCATGTTGTGAGCAATATTCCGCCCCACGCCCCCCAGACTCATCCGCACCACGCCGGGATTGGAGTCCCGCATGACGGGAACCTCACCGGGCCAGCCGCCGATGTCCATATTCACGCCGCCCACCACGGTGACGTAGGGGGCCGTGTGGACGATATAGCCCTTGCCGGTGATGTAGCCCTTTTTCATCAGGTTGGAGATGTGCACCGCCACGGAGGACCGGGTGATCCCCGCCTTGTCTGCCAACTCCTGCTGGGAGATCAGGGGGTTCTCTTCGATCCAGTTCAAAAGCTGCCGCTCCCGCTGGGTCATGGTTGTCCCTCCTTTGTAAGCAAAAATTTAGACTTCTAATCTAATGCTTATTTTACGCGGCGAAAGCAAAATGTCAAGCACAAATTTCAGAAAAATAATTATTTCAGGAAAAATTTAGGTTTCTTTACAAAGGCATAATCATAAAACACAACGAAAACCGAGCCAACCTACACTAAAACGTCGCTTTTTTCAAGGAAAAGGCGGCGTTTTTTCATGGCCCGGTTTTGGAAAGGAGTGGTGCTGACTTCATATCAAAGAGAAAGGGGGAATTTTTTTAGCTGGCCGGGCCGGGAGGTCTGGCCTTTTTTCATCTCACGAAAAAGGAGGTTAGCCAATGGCAGATGAAAAAGTAAACGTGAGCTCGGAGGAAAAGAAAGCCCCGGAAGCTCCGGCCCCGTCCGGGCCGGGCGATCCGCCCGCGCCGGAACACACCGAGGGCCCTGCTGTCCCTGGTGGGGATCAGACGGCCCCCGTTCATGCTGAGCCTGCCGCTGGGGAACATACCCAGCAGACCGTTCTCCCTGATATGGGTGAGGACGCTCCCGCGCCGTCCGGCAAGGTGATCAACCTCTCGGACATCCAGGCCGCTGATAAGGGCGGTAAGGAGGCTTCTGCTCCCACCCCGGAAAAGAAAGCGCCGGAGGCGGATAAGCCGCCGAAGCGCCGGGGCCGCCCGCCGAAAGAGCAGACCGGGCCGACTGTGGAGAAAAAGTCGAAAGCGGCGGAGCCCCGCACAGGCCGCCCGTCTAAGGTTGACAAGGCGGCCCGTGAGGAGGCTCCGCCCTCTGTTCGGGACAAAGTGTCCAGAGGTAAGAAAGCCGACAAGGGCAAGGAAACGGGCTCCGGCGGTGCGCCCGCGTCTAAATCCGCTAAGACGGTAAAACCGGGCAAGGCCGCTCCCGTCAAGAAGGCGGCAGTCCCGCCGCCGGAGATCAAGCTGCCGCCCACGCCGGAGGTGCCGCCCCGCCCGGTGGAAGAGGGGAAAATCGTCTATCTGAAAATGGCGGAGCTTCATCCGTTCCATACGTTCCGGGAGCACCCCTACAAGGTGCAGGACGATAAAGCGATGGACGATCTGGTGGGGACGATCAAGGAACACGGCATTATGACCCCCGCCACCGTCCGCCCGGAAAAGGACGGCAAGGGCTATGAGATTATCGCGGGCCACCGCCGCCATCATGGTGGTGCGCGGGCTGGACTGGAGGAAATGCCCTGTATTGTCCGGGAGATGACTGACCTTGAAGCCGTCCGGGAAATGCGGAACAGCAATAAACAGCGCGGCGATCCTCTCCCCAGCGAATTGGCAAAGCTGCTGGATTTGGAGGTGGAGGCTATCAAACGCCAGGGGGCCCGCCCGAAAACGGAGAAAGAGGCGGAGGCCCTGGGTAAGCTCTCGGTGGAGATTGTGGGCAAGGAACACGACATGAACTATAAAAAGGTCATGCGGTATATCCGCCTTAATTCCCTGGTGCCAGAGCTTCTGGACAAGGTGGACACAAAGCAGATGGGCTTTATGCCTGCGGTGGAGATCTCGTATATCAGGCCGGAAAACCAGCGGCTGATTGCCGTTTCCATTGACGGGGAGCAGTCCTCCCCCTCGGTGGCCCAGGCGAAGCGGCTCCACGAGCTGGACAAGGAGGGCAAGCTCAACGGCGATGTGATCGACGGCATTTTGAGTGAAGAAAAAAAGGAGGATCGAGGTGTGATTATTTCGACTGCTGAACTGTCTAAGTATTTCGGCAAGGAGGTCACTCCTGCCAAAATGAAAGAGCAGATCATGGCGCTGCTGGACGAGTGGAAAGAGAAACAGCCGCCCGAACTGGCGCAGCCGGACAAGAAAAAGGACTTGGAGAAGTAACCGGGCCCCGCTTCTGGACACTTTGTCCAGAGGTGAGCGCCCCGCGCCGGGGATGGGCTCTGTGGTGATATATCCCCCGTCGCCGGATATTTTGCAGCGCAGCCGGGAACGGGCAGTCAAGGGGCGGAACGCCCGCCGTTTGCGGCGGCTTGCCCTTGACGGCCTGGCCCGGCTGTGCTATTTCCGGCAAGGCGGCGGGGGTATATCCTCCAGAGCCGCCCTTTCCCATGAATGGGAAAGGGCGGGGGGATAGGGTTGAACTACCTATTAAATATTGGAGGTGTGATAATGAAACGATCCCTTGCTTATATCACCGCTGCGTGGCGTGGTGATCCTGCGGTGGATATGGAGCAGGCGGCGCATTACTGCCGCGTGGTCTATGATGCGGGCTATTCCCCCATTTGCCCCATGCTCTATCTGCCGCTGTTCCTCAATGACGCGGTGCCGGAGGAGCACAAGAACGGCATCGACATGGGCCGCGATCTGCTCCGGCGCTCCCGTGTGCTGGTGGTGTGCGGCCATTCCGTGACCGAGGCCATGAAAAATGATATTGCTGTGGCCCAGCGCCTGGGGATCACCGCGACTACCCTTGAGGGCATCCTGACCGTCAAGGGCCAGGGGCGGTGCTGATGGCGTCCCTGTTTGAAGCCTACATCACCAACCTGGGAAAGTACAACGAGGGTGAGCTGGTTGGCGAAACGCTGAAATTCCCCACGACTACCGAAGAAGTACAGGCCCTTTTGAAGCGGATCGGTGTGGACGGGGTACGTTATGAGGAATTTTTCATAACCAGCTTTGACGGTGATGTGCTGGGGCTCTACGACTATCTCACAGAATATGAAAACCTGGACGAGCTCAATCATCTGGCCTGCCTGCTCTCGGAGCTGGATCAAGGTGAGTTAGAGAAATTTGAGGCCGTCATTGATAGCGGCGAACATACTTCCAGCGTGGCCGATCTCATCAATCTGGCGCAAAACCTGGATTGCTACGAGTTTTATCCCGGTGTCGAGGACGATGAAACCCTGGGCCGCATCTATGTGGAGGACATGGAGGCCATTGACGTGCCGGAGCACCTGCTAAATTATTTTGACTATGAGGCATACGGGCGGGATATTCGGCTTGAAGAGGACGGCCACTTTGCCCCTGGCGGCTATGTGCTGAACAATGGCGGCCAATTTATCGAGCACTATCACGGGATCGAGGACATTCCCGACGAACACAAAGTTTTTGCCTTTCCGCAGCTCACGGTGCGGGAACAAATGGCAGCCTACAAAGAAATTATTGACGGTTCCTCCCTGGAGGGCTATCGGAAGATTGCCGCAAAGGAACACGAGGAACGATAACGGCACTTCTGGACGTTTTGTCCAGAGGTGCTTTTTTCATGGAAAGACCTGCTAACAAAAGTCAAGTAGAAATTTCAGATTTGGGGGAGCGGTAAAAAGACAACACAAAATCAAGCCGCTGAGCATCTCAAAATCGAAACGGCGGCCAGCCAGATGGTATGACACGAAAATTAGTCGTGCTCTAGAGAATCCAAATAGGTTTTCACAGAGGCGTAGTAGATGCGCAGGAACTTGTTGGCGGATGCCATCATGTAGACACGGTATGGCTTGCCCTCAGAGCGTTTCTTGTTCATGAACTGGTAGACCGGCTCATCCATTGGAGCGCATTGCAGGAGGACGCCCATCACCAGAAAAAGTGTCCTGCGCAGGGAGGCAGATCCCCGCTTGGAAATGCTGCGGCTGCGGACATCTATTTGGCCGGATTGGTAGGGCGGGGCGTCAATACCCGCAAAGGCCACCAGCGCTTTCTTGGAATGAAAACGGCGCACATCTCCAATTTCAGCTATGAGTTGGGGGCCGAGTGTGGGGCCAACACCAAACATCCCCATCACTACAGGATACTCCGGCAGAGAAGCTGCCAGAGACTGCATCTCCTGTTTGAGAGCAGCTAACGCGGCGGAAGTTGCCTGGAGTTGGGAAATGGCCTGTTCTACCAAAAGTTTTGCCGTCTTTGTTTTCGGCATGACACCGAAGCGTCCACAGGCGGAGACATAAATGTCCAGCGCCTTATCTTCACTGAAATTGTAGCCGTGCTTTCTGCACCACTTCTGGTACTTGGTGGTAAAGGCTTTCTTAGACAGGCCACAGACACATTCGCAATGCCAGAAAGCAGCTACAAAGTCCACCCACTTTTCGCTGCCATCGGCGCGGGGCGGACTGGTAAACAGGCGGTTTGCATCAGGGAAAGCGGTGTCCAGCAGGGAGATCAAGTTGTTTTTCAGCATGGTCTGTACTTTGGAATACTGTTGGTACTGGCGGTAGCAGGTCTTCAGCATGAGCCGGGCATCTTCTTCCGGGACATATCTCGGAAGTGTGAGCCAGTGGTCAAGACCGTAGTTGGCCAGCTTCACGGCATCCTTCTTGTCGGTCTTGCCCCGTCTTAAACTGTTGTTCCCGTAGTCGTGCACCAGCATTGCATTGACTACGGAAACATAAAGCCCCGCGCCGTGGAGCAGCCAGGCCACCGGCGCATGGTAATTGCCCGTGGATTCCATCACCACACGGGTCTCACCGTCCAGGCTTTTGAGCAGCCTTGCCAACTCGCTCAGTTCACTGGCGGTGTGGCACACTTCAAAGGGTGAAACCACTACCTCTCCAAAGGGCCGCATGACTGCAATCGTGCTCTTGCCCTTGGAAACATCGATGCCAACGCAGTTCATTCACATTCCTCCAATATCAAGAATCCGCAACCGGAAATCCATCTTTTCTCGCTGCCGATTCAATCTATTGGGTGACACGAACTCTCCGGCATCCGGTGGCTCAACCTGCTCAAATCGAACGCTGCAACAAGAGGATGGCTGACAGTCTTTCGAACGGACATAAAAGCCCAAGGAGGGATTGGTCAGCCAGTTGCTCCCCTTATTGTAGCTTAGGCACGAGATGGAGAGAAAGCCGGACTGGCTGCCCGGCTTTCCTGTCCAAATTTATTGTAATAGGAGGGATACGGCTGATTGACGAGGACGTTTCCAGACGTACCATAGCAGTTTCGATCAAGGCGACAAAGCTCACGGGCCGGGTGCTGGCCCAGGCGTGTCTGGCGGTGGGCCGGAAAATTAAGAAAGCGCACCGGGCCCGCCAGACACCCCACGGAAAACAGACGGTGCGCAAGCTCATGGGCCACGGGGCCGCCACGAACAGCATCGAGGTGGAGTCCCCAAAGGACTTTGACCGGGTGGCCCGGCGCTGGAATGTGGACTATGCCTTTTATAAGACCGGGCCGGACAAATACCTGTTGTTTTTCAAGAGCGGGCAGGCCGACGCCATCACCGCTTGCTTTTCGGAATATTCCCGGCGCGTGTTGAAGCGTTCCAAGTCCCAGCGTGTTCCCATCCGGGAACAGCTCAAACGGGCTGCCGCTGAACTGGCCCGCCAGCCGTCCCACAAGAAAGAACGTGCAAGGGAGGCGGTGCATGAGGACAGATAGCGTCAAAAAGTATGTGATACCCAATATCCCGTACCTGTTTATTCTGTGGGCCTGCCTAAAGTTGGGGACAGCCTACCGCCTGGCCCCTGGAGCAGACTTTGCTCACAAGCTCATGGGCCTGGGGCAGAGCATCGGCCCGGCCTTTGCCGACTTTGCGCCGGGGCTGGCCCCCTTTGACTGGCTCATCGGTATTGTGGGCGCGGTGGGCTTTCGCCTGCTGATCTACTTCAAAAGCAAGAACGCAAAGAAATTTCGGCGGGATGAGGAATACGGGTCGGCCCGCTGGAGTGCATAATTTTAAGTGTAAATGACACATACATGGACGCACAGGAGGTTATGCACATGACTGATTATAGCAAAATTACAGCCCTTTACTCCCGCCTTTCCGTGGGCGACGAGGACAGGGACGGCGGCGAGAGCAACAGCATACAGAACCAAAAAATATTTTTGGAGAACTATGCCAGAGGGCAGCACCTAACCAATATCCGGCACTACATCGACGATGACGAAAGCGGCAGGTTTTTTGACCGTTCCGCCTACTCCCGCATGATGGACGATGTGGAAAACGGGAAAATCGGTGTCTGCATTATGAAAGACCTTACCCGCTGGGGGCGCGACTATCTCCAAGTCGGCAACGCGATGGAGATATTCAGACGGAACAATGTGCGTTTTATCGCGGTCAATAACGGCATAGACAGCGAGAAGCCCGACACATTGGAGTTTGCGCCCTTTATCAATATCATGTCGGAGTGGTACGCAAAGGACATCAGCAAGAAAGTGAAAACGGGCATTAAGACCAAAGGCATGAGTGGAAAGCCGATTGTCACCGAAGCCCCTTACGGCTATGTCAAAGACCCGGACAACAAGGATTTTTGGATAATCGACGAGGAAGCCGCCGCGGTTGTCCGTTTGATTTTCCGTCTGTTTATCGGCGGGAAGAACCGCAACCAAATCGCCGTGCATCTGAAAAACGAGCAAATCCCTACCCCCACTTTCTATATGAAAGACCGGGGGCGGGGAACTTGTAAAAATAAGACGCTCAACGAGGATAACCGCTGCAAGTGGAACAAAGCCACCTTGACCAATATCCTCACACGGCAGGAGTATTGCGGCGATGTAGTCAACTTCAAGACTACAAAGCATTTCCGGGATAAACATAACCACTATGTAGACCGGAGCCAGTGGCACATCACAGAAAATGTGCATGAGCCGATTATCAGCCGCAGCGATTTTGAAACCGTACAGCGGATTTTGGAAAACGCATCCGTCAGACGCCCCAACGGGGACGGGGAAATCCACCCTCTGTCCGGCTTGCTTTTCTGTAAAGACTGCGGTTCAAAAATGCACATTCGCATAGATTACCGAAACGGCGGCAAGCGGCACGTTGCCTATTGCAGCGAGTACCACAAGGGGAAAGCCAAGAACCCCAAATGCCATTCCCCGCACATCATGGACGCGGACTTGCTCATGCAGACCATCGCGGAAGTGCTGAAGAAAATCGAGGACTATTCTATCAGCAACCGGGCGGAGTTTGAAGCCTTAGTGAAAAAGAACCTTGTCATGCAGCAGACCGACCAGACCAAGAAACAGCAGAAGCGTATTCCGCAAATCACGACGCGCCTTGAACAGATTGACAAGGTGCTGAATAAGCTCTATGAGGACAACGCCCTCGGCACGATCCCACAAGACCGTTATGAGCAGATGTCGCAGAAGTATTCGGAAGAATACTATGCGCTGAAAGCGGAGCTTGCCACGCTCCAAGAGCAGCTGTCCGCTTATGAGAACGCGGGAGGACGGGCGCAGAAGTTTTTGAAGCTGACGGAACGCCATGCTGCCTTTACCGAACTTACCCCCGCCATTCTCAACGAGTTTATCAGCCGGATTGAAGTGCATGAGCGCGACCAGAAAAGGGCGAGATACGCAATCCAGCACATCAGCATATATTTCAATTATATCGGCAAGTTTGAGAATGAAGTGACACAGCTTGCGGAACCGACCGAGCAGGAAATCCGGCAAATGCGGGAGGAAATCGAAGAAGCCAAAAAGGAAAAGAGCCGCGCATACCACCGGCAGTATTCAAGGGAGTACCGGGCGCGAAACCTTGAAAAGCAGCGGGAGTATGACCGCATGAAAGCGCGGGAATACCGGGCAAGGAGAAAGGCGCAGGCAGCCGCCGCACAGCCCACACAGTAAAACAGAATAACCGTCAACCAAGAGGGATTTTCCGAGTTATGGGAAATCCCTCTTTTACGCCCAAAGAAAGGAGCCGCCTATGGCAGAACAGACCCCCGACAGTATCATCACGACCCAGAGGAACGGGCAGACCATTGTTGCGGAGTTATTTTTCAATCACAGCAGCACAGAAACATTCCGCGACAAGCTGCTCAAACTGGTGCTTGCCGACAGTACGCGTTTATCCGCGTCTGACGGTCAAGAGCCGGAAAAAACAGAAATCTTGCGATAACAGCCGCCCCGACGAACCATTCCCTGTCCGGGCGGTTTCTATTTGAAAATCCTCATTTTCCCCAAGTCAAGAGCCGGGAAAAACACCCGAAAAATGCCCCTATTGCGTAACAGGGGCGCAGAAAGGAGAGTTTATGAGAACAGGGCTTACGAAGCAGGAAAAGACCACCGATATTTGGTTTGACGAGAAAGACCCGCTGATCCATATCCGCACCCACAACACCGACCTAAAGAAACGGCTTGCCGCCTACGCCGGACAGTACCCTGACCAGTGCCGCCAGACCGACACAGACCCGGACACGGGCTGCATGGAGTTTGAAATCCGCAAGGGTCGTTTCTCTTTCCGTCTGACCGCCCCATACAGAGAGGAACGCCGGAGAGCCGCCAGTGAAGCGGCGAAAGCTGCCGCGAGCAATCTCACGCGAAGTATGATATAATTTTTTTGAAAAACTTTTCTCTTTCATTTAGTATTTGCCGCGAAAACCGTAGTATATAGGTGAAGCCGGAAAGGAGGTGGCGCAATGATTGATGATGAAAAAATTATTGAGTTATTTTTTGAGCGTTCCGAGCAAGCCATACGGGAGCTGGACATTAAATACGGAAAAATCTGCCACAACCTCTCGTATAACATCGTGAACAGCCGACAGGACGCAGAGGAATGCGTCAATGACGCTTACTTAGGCGCATGGAACGCCATTCCCCCGGTACGCCCGAACCCGTTGCTTAGTTACATTGTGAAAATAGTGCGAAACATTTCCCTCAAAATCTATTGGAGAAAGGAAGCAGCCAAACGAAGCGGACACTATACGATTGCCTTAGAGGAAATCGAGGGCTGTATCGCAGACCAAAAAACCGTGGAAGATGAAATTGAAGCCAGAGAGTTAGCCCGTATCATCGAAGCATTTTTGGATACGCTGACCGTAAAAGAGCGCGTTATCTTCATGCGCCGCTATGCGTATGCAGATACCTACGCGGATATAGCAAAGCGCGTAGGTATCTCTGAAAAAAATGTATCCGTCCGGCTTGCTCTAATCCGCCAGAAGATGAAGCAATATTTGATTGAAAGAGAGGTATTCGTATGAACGTAAAATTGTTTTCTGAAGCCCTGAGCGAAGTCAACGACAAGTATTATGAGGAAGCCGCAAACTACCATTGTAAAAAGCATGGGTGGGTAAAGTTTACATCTTTAGCAGCTTGTGCCGCTATTGTGTTAGCAGTATCATTTGCGACTTTGTGGAAGCTTCCAAGTCAAACTACGCCGCAGCCAGAATATGAACCGCCAATCATTACAAACCCGGATAATCAGTCGGACAATCCTGAGCAAGGTATTAGTCTTAACCTCAATGAAATTAAGGAACTCAATGCCACGAGTGGAAGTATCGCTCTTATGGCAGATGATTATACCGCAATGTCTTATGAAGAACTGCTCAGATATTTTGATGTATCACTCCCAATTACAGAAACGCTTCCCTACCTTACACTCCAGAGCAATGATTTTGGTATTTACCAAACAGATAATCGTGGAATTTATTATGATGGGAATTTTATTGAGTTCCGAAATTCTGGTGGAACGCAGGACATAAACATCGTCCTTTCTAAAGTGTTTAAGCACACTTCAGATGTTTTCGATTTAAGTGCGGACGAGTTACAATTTACAGAAATCAATGGCAGGGAGCTTGCAGTTTTCCACTACACAAATGAAAATGGAACAGATTGCTATTATGCTGAATTTCTGCAAAATGATGTTGCCTTCGTGGTCAGTTCAGAAAATATTTCTGCGGAGGATTATGCGACATGCCTGCAAGTCTTAGTTGAAAAAGCACAGCAAAACAGCGGCTCTGTCAACACCATCACAGGTGAAATTGTTGTAATCGACCCATACGCAAATCACATAGGAGTTCGTTTGGATAAGGAACAGGCCCCGGAATATAGCAGCGTATATGGAATTGACCTGCCAGACGGACAATCTGCCGGGGATTATTCGCTTGGCGACCGTGTAGAGGTAATGTATACGGGAGAGCCAGCAACCATTTTAACGATATGGGCAGAGCAACTTGTAGATATTAAATTATTGAAGTAAGCACAAAAAATATTACAGAGGGACAGTCGAGAAATCGGCTGTCCTTTTTCTATGCCGACGGGCAGAAAGGAGTGACCAGCCATGACAAAACCGAGAGAGAAAACCCGTGAAGAACTGCAAGCCGAGATTGAGGACGGAAAGAAGAAAATCCGGCAGTTTGAGAACCGGGAAAAGATGTTGCGTCAAAAGCTATCCAAAGAGGAACGCAGAACACGCAGCCACCGCCTTATCGTCCGGGGCGCGGTCTTTGAAAGCATTGTGCCGGAAGCAAAGAACATGACCGACGAGGAAGCCACAGCACTTCTCCGGCTTGCCTTGACGAGTGAACCAGCGCGGGAATATCTGAAAAAACGAGCAGAGGGAGCGACAAGCTGAAAATCCCTTAGGAACTAAGGGCGCACTTATACACCCTTGCGGGCGTGTGCGCTCTGCCGAGGGCTTATCTCCGCACAGGGGACTTCCCCCGCGCTCCGATATATGTGAAATTATGTCACAGTTGTTTGTTCCCGTGGCATTATTTAGCGCATAACCCCCAGTGTTATTACTTTTACAGGAAAAAATTCTTGTCCGTGCACCATTGCTTGGCGAATCAATTCGCCAAGTCTGATCAAGACTGTCTGAGACTCGTGCTTTAATATATACATTGCGTCGCGCAGTTGGTGTGCCATCAGCAGTCATGTAAAGACCTTCGCCACCATGGGATTGAAGAGTATAATTTGCCATGATTTAACCTCCTATTATTTTTATATCTGGGCTCATTCTTTACAACGTCTTTTACAAACGGTAAAATAATGATAAACAATCAAACTTATCTTGATAATCGTATGAAAGGGGCAGCATAAATGAAATCTAAATTGCTTTTGGCAGTTGCCTTTTTGTCAATTGTCTTGACTTCCTGTACAGCAAAAGCTCCTGTCCCGTCCAGCGCGTCCGATCCCGGGGAAACAGCCGTGCCAACCACAGAACATCCTATCCCGTGGTTGGACAGAACACTCGAGTATCTGCCGGAAGTACTCCCTGAGCAATACAGGGAAGTATTGTCTCCTTGGGATCCCTACACGAGAGCGCTTCTAACGGACGGTGTAGTGATCGTTGCGCCGGATATGAAATTTTCCAGTTTGCCTCAGAACTTCCGGGATACCCTGAAATGTATAGATAGCGACCTTCCTTATGGTCAGTACCTGGATGCGGATGTTCAGGAATTTCAAGATGTGCTCTGCTCAGTCTATGAGAACGACGATTTGCAGATCATAACGGCATACTTTGACCCGCTGAAAGAGGACCTCTATTCTGATGCCGGGATCGAATATATTCGGGTTGTTCACGCACGATCGGATCATTTTTGTACATACCAAGGGGTTCGACTGGGTGATTCGGCGGAAACTTATACAAGTCAAGACGCAGGTACATCGATTTCCACCGGGACACCGTATATGACCTATGTGACAGACGATGGCAAGCTGGCGGATCTGTTTTCCAGTTCTTTTGCTGAGATATCTAGTCTCAAGGATAGAGTTGCTGACATTTCTTTTGTAAAAGATTAAAAACTCGACTCCATTAGCACTACTATGTTGGAGTTTCGCTATTTTACTGCATCGAATTTCCTCCTCCTTACTTTCTACAATGGCGAGTTAAAGGATGCATCTACTGCATTGCCTTCATTCATGTATTGATTGGATAAGCCAAAACATTACATGCATAAGGCCATTTGCACAGTATGCGGTCAGGCCTATGGCGGTTTTGCTGCCCATAGTCTGACCAAGACCGAAGCCAAGGCTGCGACTTATACAGAAACCGGCAATAATGAATACTACACCTGCTCTGTTTGCCAGAAGGTCTTTAAGGATGCGGCTGGTACACAGGAAACCACTGTTGAAGCGGAGACGATTGCAAAGCTGACCCGTCCGTCCTCCGGCGGCTCCAGTAGCCATGGGGATCGTGATCCCAGCTATGCAGTGACCGCACCCAGCACCAAGAACGGCGATGTGACCGTCAGCCCCAAGAACGCTTCCAAGGGCGACCGCGTGACCATCACCGTGACCTCAGATAAGGGCTACGAGTTGGACAAGCTCATCGTCAAGGACGCCAGCGGCAATAAGCTCAAGCTCACCGATAAAGGCAACGGCAAGTATACCTTCACTATGCCCGGCAGCAAGGTCACTGTTTCCGCTGAGTTTGTCGAGGAACAGGCGGCTTCCATCTTTGCGGATGTTCCCGCCGATGCGTATTATGCCAAGGCTGTAGAATGGGCTGTGAAGAAGGGCATTACCAACGGCAAGGCTAACGGCCTGTTCGGCTCCAACGATTCCTGCACCCGCGCTCAGATCGTCACCTTCCTGTGGCGCGCCGCCGGTTCTCCTGCTCCCAAGGGTACGGCTAAGGTTCCTGCTGACGTACTCCCTGGCAGCTACTGCTATGACGCAGTGGCATGGGCGCTGGAAAACGGTATCATCAACGGCCTGGCTGACGGCACCTTCGGGGTTAACAACACCTGCACCCGCGGCCAGAGCGTGACCTTCCTGTACCGTGCGATGGGCACCGCTCCCACTACGGTGAACGGATTTACCGATGTGGCGGCTGATTCCTTCTGCGCTGACGCTGTTGCGTGGGCTGTGGAAAACGGTGTGACCAACGGCACATCCGCTACGACGTTCAGCCCCAATAACGGCTGCACCCGTGCCCAGATTGTTACCTTCCTGTATCGCGCCTATCAGGGCAAATAAGGGGCATCAGCCTATATAATGCAAAGCGAGGCCACCGGAAATTATCCGGTGGCCTCATGCTCTGCTCATGAACGGTATTTGGTTGATGCCCCTCTGCGGGGGTGCCTTTCTCTACCCCGCTTCTGTAAACAAGCAATTTATTGTACCGGCTGATTGACTACGCCAACGAACAGTGGCAATCCATCATAGCCAGTGATGGCAAACAGGAACGGACGGTCCAGTACAAAATCCATTTCCTCTTCCGGAGGCGCTGCAGCTCCGGCCATCATCATCACGGTATATGCCGCCGCGGTCACACCCTCTTCGTCGATGGCCACACGAGCCGCATGGTCGGCTTTGGAAAGGAAGATCTCTGCAACTTCCGAAGTCATGGGGCTGAAATCGGCCACTGTGACATCAAATACATCCGTGACACCGAGGGCACGAAGGCCGTCTCCCAGGTCAAAATCAGAGACGACGTCAAATTTGGGAACGGACATATTCACGATCAGGTGCTTGCTGTTCTCCCAGTTTCCATTGCTGTTCAGGAATTCCATCGTTTGCTCATCGGCAAGCAGATCATCCATAGCCACGCCCTCATCAGGCAGGAGGAACCACATTTTGCCGCTGCCCTCCAGGCTCATAGAAACAGCACCAAACTGATCTGCCCAGTAATAGGTGTTGCTGCCGCCCTTGTGCATGAAGTCGCACTCCACGGTTTCTCCGTCAGCGCTGAGCAGGTGGAACAGGCCCTTTTCCGTTCTGCCCTCGTTGAACTCACTGTGCCACTTGGCACGGTAGTAGATGGTAGAGGCCAGAGCCATAACGGTCTCGGGGTCCATGGACAGGCCATCAGCCTGTGCTTCCAGCAGTCCTCCGGTTTGCTCGTTGATCCAGTCCCGCAGAGCCTGATTAAATTCCTCGCTGCCCATCTCGCCACGGAAGGAGGACGCATAGTAATTCTTTGCCAGACTGTCCATGGTGGCCTGGTTGAAATTCACGGACTCATTCAGCCACAGGGAGTTTGCCAGAATGCTTGTCACAGCGCCGTCATTGCTGTAATTGGCGTTCCAAACGCTGGCCGCCTGGGAGCGCAGAGCCTCAATATTCTCACTGCCCAACAGCGTGAGGATCTGCTGTCGGCTCTCTCCGTCCGTCACCTCTGCCAGCATGGCAAGGGCCATGTAGACATTTATGGGAGAGTAGACCTTGTTTGCGCCGTTGGAATTGCTGAGGAACTCCCGGATCGAACTGGCGAAGAACGGTTCCAGACCATCTGCATAACCCTCCGGTTGATTGCGTTGAGCGTTCCTGTCTTCCTTCCATGCGTCATAGACCACATCAAAGCTATCGCTGTCGAACTCGCCGGTCTTTTCATCGAAATACTCCATCTCATTGGGATAGGGAGCCATCTCCGGGTAACTGGCCAGAGCCAGCGCATAGGCCGATGCAGTGTTGTTGGGTTTCTTTTCATCCATATTGGTATCTCCCGCACAGCCTACCAGAGAAATCAGGCAAGCCGCCGTAAGGCACAGTGCTATCAATCTTTTCATGCTGCATTTCCTCCTTAGTCCACGATGGTATCTGTGCAGATAGCTGCTGTTATGATTCCCAAGACCTCGTCGCCGTAGCTGTCCCACCAGTCGGCCACGCCATGAGTCGTTGCCACAAAATTACCCTTGCTGGCCGGATAGCTGATATAGTTCCAGATCTTACCGCCGTCGTAAGTGCCCATGGTGCCATTTCCGAATTCTTTGGTTTCCAATCCGGTACCGCAGACACCGAATGTAGGCCAGTAGTGGAAGTCGATCCATCCATCTTCACCAGAGGGACGGAAGCTAACACCGTAGCTCATGCCATCGGCGCTGTATTCCTCAATCATATATTCCCACCCGGACAGGAGGGGGATACTGACGCCAAATCCGTCGTATTCATAGGCGATACTGTTTGCTGTGGTGCTATCTACGATGTCAAAGCCTGCATAATAGGTTTCCTTATCAAAATCACCGGTGCCGCGGAAATCCATGATCGACTTGCTGATCCGGTAGCTGCCAGCAGGAAGTTCTCCGTACAGGCGGCTCCAGTTCACATCCCATTCGGTATCCTCGTTTGCAGGGATCATCCATGCTTCTGACGTCCAGGCAAGCTCACCCTCCATGGGAAGCAGCTCAACTGCGACCCATTCGCCATCCCGGAGAACCTCGAGGCCATAATAGCTGCCGGTATTCAATTCACCTGTAGGCTCGCCGTCCTGCTGCGTACAAACAATGGTCAAGCCGGACGGGGTGATATTCTTTGCGGTCAGCTTCACGCCCCAGTGGTCCTGATAGGCGTATGTTGCCGGGGTGCGGCTGATGCCCACCAGACCGGACACTGCAGGTGCACGCTCGCTCAATACCCCGTTGACCCACACCTTATCGGTGGGTTTGATTACATCGCCCATCTGCACTTCAAGGAACAGATGCCACTGAGCCATGTCATCAGTCACAACTTCCGGTGCCTTGCTGTCAATCGTAATGGCCCAGCCATCCGATGCGCCATCCTCCAAGCGGTGGCGACGCACATCCGTGATCTCATGGCGGATAGAGCCGCTGCCTTCCTGCAGCACGATCAGCACCAGATTCTGCCGTTCAAAATAGGCATCATCATACTTGTCACAGGCATCCAGAAAACCGATGGAGGTATCGGAGTAAACTACTTCTCTTCTCTCCAAGTCATAGATATCCTTGTATGCCTCATAGTAGGCCTCCAGCTCTGCTTTGGAACTGATCACGGCATGGTAAGGATAGCTTCGGTCATCAGAGTAACCGTCTGTGCGGATGTATTGTGCATCAAAAGCGTATGCTTCCGGCGCGGGGGCTACAACATTGGGATCTGCTTCATTGGCAACTATGGTCCAACCCAGCTCCGCAAGTTCTTCCATAACTTGCTCAGGGATGTCGGCCTGCGTGCCGTCTTCCAGCTTCATATACCAATACGCGCCGGTGCCGCCCGGATAGGACTCCTGAATGCCGTCGTGAAGAAGCAGGATCTTATCGCCCGTCTCCAAGCCAGCGAACATACCTTCTTTGTCCTTGCGGTTACTCATGACAATGGGCGAGTTGCCGTCGATGAACATATACGATCCATTCTCCGCCACCAAACAGCGACCCACCGAGAAATCCAGAGAATGACTGACCATATACCAAAGGAGGCCTGCACAAACCAAAAGCAGTCCTCCAATCACACAAAGAGGAATCATCCATTTCTTTTTCTGCTTCATGCCAGCAGCCTCCTTTTTCTTGTATCAGGCATAAAGCCTTTGTATATATAGACGCAAAAAAACGGCCAAAAGTTCCCAATGGTGAGCAATTCACCATTTTCAATAATATATGCTATAATTATTTCAGAAATAGTGAACCAATCGACCTTCGTCGTTGTATATGTAAGTGAAAGGGGGTGCGGAGAGCTTGATCGATCAATACATTAGGCAATACGGAAAACGGCTGTATGGGCTTTGCCTGTCTCTCTGCGCCAGCACCTTTGAGGCAGACGATCTATACCAAGACACATGGCTCCGGGTAGTCAAGAGCATATCGCAGTACGACCCAAGCCGAGAGTTTGAGCCATGGCTGACGAAGATCTGTGTCAATACATACCGCAACACCCTGCGGCGTATTGCACGAAGTCCCTTGCTGAATTTCCAGACGAACGAGGAAAAGGATGCACTTCTGCAATCAGTCCCGGCACCGGAAAATCCGGACTACGGACCACTCTATGAGGCCGTTGACGGATTACCAGAAAAGCTCCGACTGGCTGTAATCCTGTTTTACTTTGAGGAAATGGACATTGCAGCCACCGCACAGGTACTGGGCATCCCGGAGGGAACCGTGAAATCCCGATTAAGCAAAGCAAGAAAACTATTGAAGGAGGTGCTTGGCCGTGAATCAGATTTACAATTTTGAGCAGCACAAGCCGCCCGTACTGAATGAAAATATGCTCCGTGCTGAACTGGAACGGCGCAGGCTCCGTTGGCAGACGGCATTGGTTGCTGTTGCAGGAACCCTTCTGCTGATCGCAGCGGCGATGCTCGGTTTCCTTGTGCTGGAGGACTATCCGTGGATCACTGCATTGTGTCTGGCCTATGTCCTGTTCTCCGCTACCGGAGGCAGTGTTCTGGCCGTTGTTGTTACTAAAAAAGGAGGTGTTATCCATGAGTAATGTTGTTATTGCAATCCCGCTGTTTATGCTCATGATTATAGTTGCGTTGCTCCCTCTCCTGATTGGTGTCTATGTCTATCGGGATGCTAAAAGGCGTGGGATGAATGCGGCTCTGTGGACACTGATCGCAATTTTAGCCCCCTCACTGATCGGCTTTATCATTTATCTGCTTGTGCGGGGCAACTATTCCAATCTGAAATGTCCACGCTGCGCTGCCACGGTCACAGAGCAATATGTGGTATGCCCCAAATGCGGCGCAAAGCTCAAGCCGAGCTGCCCGAACTGCTCTGCTCCCGTAGAGCCGGATTGGACTGTATGCCCGAAATGTGCGCAGCCACTTCCGACTGTGCAGGAAGATATCGTTACACCCGTGCAGCCCAAGGATAAAACCCTGTGGAAGATCCTGGCGGCCATTATTATAGTTCCTGTTGTTTTACTTCTGGTGTTGGGACTCAGCTTCTCTGCAGCCTCTGGTGGAGGTTCCTCCAGCCTACGGGAAGTCTCCTTCGATGAATATTATGCTGATCAGGAACTTCCCGAAAGCACCAAGGAGTATGTGCGGAATTGGTTGGGAGAAATTAACCCCAGAACCGACCATGTATACGCGCTCCGATATACCTACCGATTCAATCCGAATAGTGAAACCACAGACTATTACTATTTGATTTATGTTCCGGGTGGTGGCGATGTAGATCGCCGTGGCTTTGGTTATTCCACAGGGTTGTTCAGTACGGCTTTCAAGCTGGAACTGGAGGGCACTAATGATCAGGATGGTCTGTACTGTGTTATGACCACTTCCAAGAAAGCTGCCCCGCAGCTTCGCGTTACTTTGAACGGCAAGCGTTTGGAAGATGAAATCACCGTCGTGGACTTCAATCCCACACTCTACACCATTGCATCCGAATCCGATTACAGTATGCTGACCAATGCCGCAGGCGACCTGTATCTGGAGCAGTTGGAAAAGGAAATGGAGCCAGACCTCGTTGCTATTACTGTTGTAGAAGATGGGCAAGGAGTGGCAACCGGCGAATTTGATGCACCTGACTTTCTGCTTAATACCGTTACTGGCATCCATGAGTTGCATTATCTTGAAGAGTACCCCTTTTCTTTGGAGAATTTCCAACTTTCCGACTATTTTACCCTCTCCGTCCACTATGCGGATACCACTGGTGAGGCTCACTACGAAGATACCAGCAACTATTTAATCGTCGAAACGGAAAGCGCATGGTATTTGATTGAAATTGGACCTAATAGCGTGATTGAGAAGATTCTGGAGGAGGGCCAGATTACAAGCAGGGATGATGTACTCGTCTATGAAATAAGCGAAGATGCCTACAGTGAGTTGGCAAATCTATTCGACAAAACAACATAAGGAGGTATGTTTATGGGAAATATGTTATTTGATTTCATTCTTCATCCTGCTTTTGTCGTGTTTGTTTTGATTGCTGTAGCCGCCGAGCCTCGTTGTCGTAAAATAGACGGCGTTGTGTGTCGGAGAGCGCCGAGGAATTTGTCGCAGAATGAATGAGCATAAGGAGTGGCCCATGGCCACTCCTTCCCAAATTCAAGCTACTTCGCCCTCCAGTACAATCTGCACCATGCGGTCATCAATAATGGCTCTGCGGTTCTGGTACGCATAGATCAGTGCCTGCGTACAGGCACGGTTAATGAGGCGTGGAACACCAGAGGAAAACTCAAAGATCCGTTGGAGCGCATCCTCAGAGAAAATGGGATTTGGATGCCCAGCGTAGGCCAGTTGTTTTTCAATGTATGCCTTGGTTTGAGCGAAGTCATACGGCATCATGAAGCACTGGATGTCAATGCGGTGCCGGATGGCCCGGTAAGCCTGCATCTTCAATTTGTCCCAAAGCTCTGTCTGGCCAGCCAGAATGAGAGCCAGCGGGTTCTCGGAGTCCATCTTGTAGTTCATCAGAAACCGGATTTCCTCCAGCATTTCTTTGGAGAGCAGATGCCCCTCATCCACAATCACCACAAGCTTTCGCTTGGATACGCCACGCATGATCTCAATCTCCTGATGCAGCTTTTTTCGTGCATCGCCCCGGTAGAACCAGGTCTCAAGGCCGAGTTGTTCCAGCAGGCCGTTGTAGAAGTGTCGAGGCGTCAGCTTGGAATCCGTCAGGTAGAGCACGGCGTATTCCGTGCCATCCAATGTTTCCTTGAGCTTTCTTAGTGCTGTGGTTTTGCCCGTGCCAGCATCTCCAATCAGAACAGCAAAGAGCTGCCTCTGGGCGGCGTAGACCAGTCGGTTGTGGATTTCACTGGTATCACTGTCCACATAGAGTTCAGACACCGGAAGGTTCCGCAAGAACGGTGTCCGTTTCATTTCAAAAAAAGATTCATACATTGCTGTCACCCCCATTCACTTCCGTGCTGTAGGAGATGGCACGGCTCTTGCGCCGGTTCTTTTCTGCATGAGATGCCGATACGGCATCCAGCAACCGGGAATGATCAACAGGGATACGTTCCACATCGGCGCGCTTCGGGCGGGGACCAACACGCTCTCCAACTACAAGCTGACGCACCTGGAAGGGTGCAACACTGGGCACTTCAATCGTCAGCGTTTCCGTGTTCTGGGGCGAGTAAACCACATCCACCTGCCGCCCGGCAAAAGCGGCACCCAAGTCATACTTCTTGCCGTTAAAGCTAATACAACCACTCTTGTCTGCTTTGCGGGGTTCGCAATGCAAGAAGGCCGTTGCCATGAGTGCGGTATCAATAAAACGCTGTGGCATCGAGTCACTTTTAAAGGCAATTTCCGGAGTTGTGCCCAGACCGCTGTGGTTCTGAGAATGGTAGCATTCGCTAAGCCATGCATCAAAGCGCCGGTTCATTTCCTCCAGCGTGTCAGGGCGGTTGAGGTTAATCTCATCCAGAAAAGCGTCCAGAGTCCGGTTAAAGCGTTCCTGCTTTCCCTTGCCTTTGGGATTCCTGGGCTTTGCGTAAATGAGTCGGATACCGAGCAGATCGCAGACGCGACGCATCCAGTGGGTACGGTACTGCCTGCCGTTGTCAAAATACAAACGGCGAGGTGCTCCGTACTTCGTAATGGCCTTGTGCAATGTGTCCTCCACAATACTCTGCTCCATGTTGTCATAAAATTCGCCGTGGACAATGTAGCGTGTGGCATCGTCAATCAGGCAGCAGAAATAAGTGGGTTTCTTCTCACCGTTCACCATCAGCATGGGACCGTATTTAATGTCGCCCTGCCACAGATCAAAGCGGTGTTGGCGCTGAAATCTTTGGGAGCCATAGCTGGTGTCTTGGTAGATCTTCATCATGCTGGCAGAATACCCTCTCCGGCTCATGGCATCCTGCAAAGTGGTACGCTTCAGTTCTCCTGGCTTTACCTTTCCCTCCAGTTCCAAAATACGGATGATGGAGGGAACGCTGCGACTGGGCTGCTCCCTGCGGAGCAGGATTGCTTCGTCAACGATGTGTTCCGGAATTCGGAAACCTCCGCCATCACGGCCCTTGGGAATAAGCGCTTCAAAGCCATCCTTTTCATAGGCTGCAAGATAGCGTTCGAGGGTGCGGACCGACACCTGAAATTGATTTGAGATTTCCTCTTTTTTGCGCGCAGCAGACTCTCCCGGTGAAACCGAGAGAAGTGGTGCGATCATGGACATCCGTTGCTCAGCGATTTCTTTGCCCTTGGCTTTGTCTTTCATGCTCATAACATTGCCTCCATTCTTAGATGATGGCAACAGTATAAAGCACTTCTATGCGACAGACATCGCCGAACGGTTGTGTATCCAATTTCCGCTGTTTATGACCAGCCGGACAAAATAGACCGTCTGGATCCGCAACGGATTGCCGGTGTCCATTGTCGTCGCAAGCAATCCGAAACAGACTAAGCCGCGTTCTACACTGCGAGCAAACGCAAGGAACCAAGACAGCCACCGTTTCATGCGCTGCCAGGTACTTGTATCACAGGGATAATCAGTGGCTTCGGCTTCCGCTATCTCGCAAAAATTGGTGAGACCAGTACGTTTGTAAGGAATGATATCGTCGGGGATCTCTCGGTGGGTCTTTTGGCAGTTTCGACACTTCATCACTCGCAACCGGAGACTTTGGGTAGTGCCTTCTTTCCGCACCTTGCGGATGCAGGTGCCTCGGACGTTCAGTTCTCCACCGCAAATTGGGCAGAAAGATTCGCTGGGGCCGGTAATAATGATGAAATTCCCCTTGCAAAGACTGGTGTATTCCGTTATACTAATCATGCTTTTGGAAACGACATTCCCTGTAGCATGAGAGGTGTAGTGGCCTTGACTCGTGCTACAATGGGGATGTCGTTTTCTTTCTTTAGAGTAGTACCAACGTGGCACGACCCCAGTATAACATAATTTTCATGCGCCGTTTTCACTGCCAATTAAACTCGGCGCTGCGACAGCCTTCTCCGGCTCCCCCGGCGAACAGGCTCGTCCATACGTCAAATAACGCCGGCGATTGGCCGACAAAGGCCGTCAGCAATAACAATTGCACTTTTCACTGCTGTTGTGGCTTTAGTAATCGCTCATAGACAGAAGCAACTTTCAGCCGGATTGAAGGCGATTCTCATTTCAGTGGTCGTACTGTGCGTCCTATACCTTCTGTTCATGGTAAGCCTTGTCTTCTTGTTTGACAGTTCACCTCCTGCACCCCCTGTTCCGTACACTCCATAAACAATAGTCAAGCCCACAGGATCATCGTAGTTCCTGTGGGCTTGATTTTACTTTGCTCTTTTTTTGAAATAGACCAACACAACTGCGAGGCACTCAATGCAATAAGCTGCTCCGAAAATCACATGACGGACAGCAGCGACTTGCCGAGCCTCTTGAAGATCCTCTTCCGTACATACAGTAATCGGCAAAATCGTTCCATCCTTGGGAGTGTATCGAAGGGAAACTACACTTCTGCGACTGATATATTCGCAGACCACATTGCCGTTCTTATCTTTCAGTCGGCTCTTCAGGGCTTCTTCCTCACTAATCTCATTGCCATACTCATCATAATAAGTCGGCGTTCCTATCTGTTCTTCGGGTGCAGGAACGGCTGCTGATTCTTTAAGGCTGGCATTGTATGAGGGATTGGCAGGGACATCCTGCTCCATATATTCAATGAAGCTGTCGTAGTCCTCGAATGTGGTGCCTTCCATAATGCTATACGGGCCCCAAATGGACGTAGCAAATTGATGACCAATGAAAGTAACTGTCAGTACTACGGCAAGTACAATGGCGCAGGTGCGTTTCAGCTTATGGTTATGCTGATAAATGGTTGACTCCCTCTCGGACAAACTATATGTTCCTTTTTTCAGAAGGGACGCATTGAGGAAATAAAGCACAATAGCATAGATCAGTAGAAATGCCGCAGCGCCCATCGCGCCCCAGATCAGCAGGCTGTCAGAGCCGAGTCCCATATAGGCATCGACTAAAATCAAGGGGAATGTGAAGCCGATAAACGCTACCGTCAATCCAATGGATTTCTCTGCAAGGCCGATGACTTTTCGCTTGAAGTCAGAAAGGATGTCTGCATCCAGACCCGCATCTTCCACGCTGAAAAACGCTTTGTTCACGAACACAGCTTGGCAAACGATACTGGCCGCAAAGAAGATCGCACCCAAAAAGAAGCCAAGAATGGCTTTCAGGAAAGCCAGATTACAGACCAGCGCAACGATCATGCCGACCACAGTACTACCCATTGCAATGTAGGTGTGGTTCTTATATTGAGATAGCGTGGATTTCAATAGACGCTGGCGCTGTTTCTCACCTTTTGGGGTGGTCTCATTCTCCTTTGAAACCACGGTACGTTCTTCAGGTGACTTCCGCTCACCCCGAAGCAGCTCATCACAGGTAACGCCAAAGATTTCCGCGATAGCAGGGATTGCAGCCAGATCCGGCGCACCATCGTCCCGCTCTCAACGGCTGACAGTCTTATCAGATACATTCAGACGCTCCGCCAAATCCTTTTGCGTCATGCCGTTTGCTTTTCGTAATGCGGCGATAAAGCCGCCGATAGTTTTCTTTTCCGTATTGAGTCCTCCTTTGGATGGGTGGTTTGCTTTCTGTGTCTTTATTCTAAGATTGTGGTAGTGAGAAAGCCACCCAATAGACTCAGAATCACTCTCGGAATACGAGAATCACGGCATTTTGCCCTATGAGAGCACTGGTTCCATATCCCCGTCGTTTGTCAGATCACCGTCACCGCTGACCGGAATCACATCGCCCAGATAGGTCGGCTCCGGTTTCAGGATACTCGTCGCAAAATCCTTGTTACGAGCAAGGATCTCACGCAACTCACGGTATGCTTGTCCCACATAGGTATGATAGTCTGCGGCAACACCATACGCCTCCACGCCCAGGGCGTTGGCAACATGAAGCGCACGGTAGAGGTGGTATTCCTGCGTGACAATGATGATCTTGTCAGCGGCAAATACATCTCTTGCCCGGAAAATGCTTTCGTATGTAGAGAAGCCAGCGTGATCCATGAAGATATCCTCGGAGGGGATGCCTTCGTCCATGGCCTCCAACTTCATGGCCTTGACCTCGTTGTAGTCCTTCTGGCCGTGGTCGCCGCTCATGAGCAGTTTCGGAGCTGCACCGGACTGGTACAGTTCAATGCCTCTGCGAAGCCGATCCGCCAGCATATCGCTGGGGCGTCCGCTATCATGGACATAGCAGCCCAACACAAGGATGCAGTCAACATCCGTCAGTGTGGCAGCCTCTTCAGGGGAAAGGATTTGGTCTGCGGTGCTTTTCTTCACATGTCCATTGATGCCCAGGACGGTGACACCGCTGATTAGCGCAAGGCATAATAGTGCAATGAAAAGGCGCTTCCATATTCTCTTTTTCATATAGCACCTCACATATCTCGCTTTAGCGGCGTTTCAGAATAATCCCTTGTTATACTTGATGATCGCATACAGGCTTAGGCCAAGCCCGACAATCACCGCAGGAATCAAAAGCGCTGCACCGATAATCGTATAGACTTCAATTTCCGTTAGGTAGGTAATCAGTGAGAACAGTCCAAAAACGATAATTGCGATGCCAATAATCAATGTCCCTAACCCCACTCTTTTACCGAAAGGCATTACATCATCCGGTGAAACCCGCTGACGATGATACCAATGAAGAGAGGAAATATTTCCCTTCATGTTGGATATGCCAAGAATACTGATGATAATGCCAAGGATAACAGGACCTATAACATCTCCCATTTATTTCGCCTCCTTACAACCGGCTTCCGAATCTACTTCCAAATCGTCCGGTGGTTTGTTCAATCGGATATCGCAGTATCTGCTGGAACACACAAATACCATTCGGTCATATAGAGAACCACAATACCCTCGTCCACCTTTGCATACTTCATTTCCAAATCAGGGTCGTAATACCCAGCTTCGGGTTTGCTTTCGATGTAAGGAACGGCGTGTTCAAGGAATGTCATTGATTCAATCTCTTCGGACTCAAAATAAATCGGATCGCCAACAACATAGTAAACTTCACCATCAATGGTGACTGCAGCCCGGTTGTTGTCATACGCAGAGTCTGTATCTATCTTGACATATTCGATTTTCTCATCGGCAGCATAATATACGATCACATTTGTGCTGTCATCAACCTCCCAGCGATCTCCCCAAAAGCCGGAGAGCATACTGTCAGGTTCGCCCCAGATTTCGCGCAGCTGACCACGGTCATAGCCGATAAGGTCGTTGTTATCAACTGTATAGGCTCCTTCTTCAAAGGCGGAAATCACAGATTCTTTAGAAGGAATATCGTACATGCTTCTCGCGCCCAGATTGCCATGCCAATCTGTAAAAATGGCTGCGGCAACTACCAGCAGTGGGAGTGCCGCCATAAAAACATAACTCCGTGCAGATACAGCATAATCCCGTTTGCGCCATAGCCAATCTGCCACAATACCGATTATGCAGCCAAGAGCAGGTCCGATGCAGAGCAACAGCAAAATAAGGTAACCAAGCGTATCCCAGCCGCTGGCAGCCACACAACCCACGGCTGCTACTATTGCCACGATGGCGACAACCAAAAGCGGGAGAAACTTCACCCATTTTTTCTGAACTGCCTTGCACAAAAGCATCTGTAGAAACAGAAACGGTACGGCAGGAAAATAAAACGCGCAAATCTCGACGGCACCGTAAATCTCAAAGGGGAATGCTACCGCTCGAACAAGGAATAGGCTTATGCTGACTACAAGCGATACTGCAAAAAACACAGTCAGTATCCTGTTGGAATGATTTTTCATAGAAGCACCTCACTTATAGGTCTGTTTTCAAATCAAATCCACATCCACATCGTCCATCAGTTTCTCGCTGAACACAACGCGCCACTCCACATCGTCCACAATCGGCTCAAAAAGCAGAGAAGAACAAGCTGCGTGGAGCTTCGGTGCGCTCTGTCCCATGATAACAGACGTGGGGCCGTCAGCACCGCCGATAACACCGATTACTGCCGCATTACAAAAAGCTACCGGTGCAAATTCGTCGGGGTCACGCTTTTTCTGCCTTGGACGGTCGCCCTCGGTACAGTCCTGAATCATAAAGCCCCGACCTGAAATGTCCGGCTCCAGAGAATAGCTCATCGCAAGGTAATGGCTGGGGTATTCCATATTGGGATCATGGAATGCACGCTCCGGCAACTCCTGTTGCTCCACCTCATGGACGGTCAACGTATATATCTTTCCAGTCATAGGATGAGTCAGGGAAATGCTTTCGCCCACTGTAGGAGTCTGAAAATGCTGTCCTGCGATATTCTCCCTCTGCCGCTCCATACGAACAGTGAGAGACTGAATATCCAGACCGTTTACTTCGCCCCAACGGTAGCTTGACCGCTGCATATACCAAGCAAGGCTAACATCCAGACCATAGTGTTCCATAATCTGTATTGCTTCCGTCTCCCGGCGCAAGCCATCAGCCAAACAGCTTTCCGGAATCCACGGTAATCCGCAGCTGTGGTCACTTTGCAGCTTATACCCATTCAAAGTTACACGCCCCTTAAAGCTGGTGTGTAACGGATGCTCTCGCTCAATTTGTTCCTGTTGCTCTTTGGTATAGTGATTGTTACCTTCATTCAGCAAATCCCATTTATCAATAAATGCTTTTACCTGAACAGGATCAGCCTGTTTACAGTAGTCGATCACAAGGCCTTTATCACAGATATACACGGCAGGGATATACCACTTTTCTTCGCCCCAGCAAAAGGATTTTTGGATAGGGATTTCAATGCCTGCGTTGCCTTCATTTCTCCAAAAACCGCCGTCATAGGTAACTTTCCATTCTTCTGCCCTAACAGGTGCCGCCGCATTCATATCCGGATCGTAGTATTCTTCTGTATAGGGAATCTGAGATAGGTCGAATTCAGCCTGCAGCTTCTTTACATAGGCAAAGGCGTCCTCTAACGGCACCAGCCTAAACTCTGTCCGAAGTACATCCAAAACAGACTGTTGCTCCTCTGTTGCAGGACAGTCGATCAGAAATGCCTTAAACTGCTCCTCATCCCAAGCGTAGCACTGCTCCAGTGCATCCATACTCCCACAGGAAAGCAACAGACGAAGAAGATCCTCGAAGCTGTGTGCAATGGGGTGAACACAATCCCCGAAGTTCATGGGACTGACCGCAAAAATCATCTCACCAAACTCCGGGATGGTGCAGTAGTGGATGCCATCCACACCGGCCCAGCCGATGATCGCGGCATCTCTGGGAGTGCAGTAGTAGGTAACATCGGTATCGCTCTGCTCCAAACCAATAGCAGAGTGCCTGATGTTCAGTTTCTTAAATTTCTGATAAGTGGTCATTGGTGGCCTCCTTGAGGTACTGCTTCAAAAGTTAAAATAAGGATGGTTTCGATATTCGGGTGGGAGTTCTTTCCCAAGACCGGTCCAACCAAGGTTTTTCACCAATACAGACTTCTGCTCTGGGAAAGCAAACTCATTCAGGTAGTCAATGAAATCCGCTTCGTTATAGCAGTAGACTCCCTTAATTCTATAACGCTTTGCGTGAGGACTTGTTTTCATCCACTTGTCGCAAAACTCGATACAATATTTCCTTAGATGGTTAGCCACATCATCGGGCACAGAATATACGACGCTGTCTCCATCGGCACTGATAATTATTTCTTTCATACCAACATCTCCAACCTTAATTCGGGGTTGCTTTCAATTCGATCAGAATAACTTCCGGGCGGTTGTTGAAACGGAACGGCAGAATACTGTTTCCGATGCCTCGGCTGACGATCATATTCGTGTTACCCTCGGTGTATAAACCAGAATCATACTTCGGGAACAAGCCCTGATTGGGGGCCACCAGGCCGCCGACAAAAGGCAGTCGGAATTGCCCTCCATGGGCATGGCCGCTAAGAGCCAGATCCACGCCACAAGCCACATAGGTATCGAACAACTCCGGTCGGTGGGAGAGCAGAACAGCAAACCCATCGTCCTCAGTTGAAATTTCCGCCAGAGTGTTACTGACTACTGATGCGGAATCTCCGAACAGATAATCAGTATTAAAGCTGGGATCGTCCACGCCCAGGATGGTGATGGTCTCGCCGGATAGCTCGATCTCCCCCCGTTCATTTTCCAGCACCACGACCCCGGCAGCTTCCAGACCCGCTTTCAGCTCGGCACACTCAGAAACTCGTGCTTCGTGATTGCCGGTGACATAATAGCAGGGAGCGATTTTCATAGCTTTCTCCGCAAATGCCAGTGCAACCTCAATGTTGGTATTACGGGAGTCAATCAGATCCCCGGTGATGGCGATGATGTCTGGATCGGCCTCCCGGAGCACAGCAAGAAGCTTTTCGTTGCCATCGCCCATCTCAGCATTGTGCAGATCTGAAACATGGGCGATACGGTAGCCGTCAAATGCATCCGGCAGCTCTTTACTGCCAACCGTGTAAGTATTCAGTTCCAACGCTGTATTGCCCCATACTGTCCAAACGACGAGTGCCAGAAGGACAGCAGCAATAGCAAGTATAATTGTTCGTTTCTTCTTGCCAGTCATAGAAATCTCCGCATTATGTGTTCCGGCGCTCACTTTTCCGATACTCATTTAGGTTGTAGACACCGGAGGCAACCCAACCCAAAGCGATGATGATTAGAATGACACGCCAAACCGGAGCCACTTCAACGACAAAACAAAATGCATATAGGGCAATCAGGCTGAGCACCATACAGATAATTGTTGTGATAAGTTTTACTTTGTTACGCGTTTTCATATTTCTCCTTCAATCTGGGAATATCTTCTTTGTCGATCCATTCCTCAGAGTAGCCGCAGGCGCAGCAAACATACCGGTGGACAAGCACAGCGGAGAAATTGCTCCATCCGGTCTGAATGTTATTGCCGACACCGTATGCTCCGGCCTTGCCCGGAACTTTGATGATGTCTGTGCTGTTGCACTTGGGACAAATCTTCCTGTTCTTCATATCGTCGCTCCTTATCCCAATGTCAGTTCCTGGGGGAATGCTTCTTTTCTCATGACTCCCCACATCTTGTCAATGTAGGAAAGGGTGTAAAAGTTTTCGTAGTAGTGATAGTAGAATGCGCCCTTCAGCGTCATACTGTATACGCCATTCTCCTCAGTCACAAAGCCCATTAGCTTTGCCAGCTTCAGTTCCGCACCGTACATCTTCTTCAGCGGCACACCAAAGAACTTCTCAAAACCACCGGCAGCGACCTTGGTGCTGTATGCCGTCCAGAACAGGTAGTAGATCATTCTCTGGCGCAGCGTGAAGCGGAGGGTCAGAGAGGTAGGCAGCTTCTCTTCTGCAATTCGGTTACAGTATTCCTCCACGGAAAAGGTGTTGATTTTGAACTGATCTTTCAACAGAGTGGTTGCCGAGCAGCCGAAGCCGAGGAAGTTATCGCGGGTCATGGAGGAGTATCTGGCGTCGGCCTCGCTGGAAAAAGTCCAGATGGAGCTGCGGGTGTATCCCTGATCCATACAGTATCGGGTGATGGCATCCAGCAGCTCCCGCTTTTCCTTTTTGGGCATCGTGGTCACGGTACTGGGGGTAAAGGTAAAATCAATGAAGGGATAGATCGCCACATGGTTCGCGCCGCTCTGGAATGCGGCATCAACGTCGGCCTTCAGATCCTCAAAAGTCTGATTCGGCAGTGCAAAGATAAAATCCATGGAAACCGTCTCAAAGGGGACCTCGGACAGAGCCTGCTTCATGGCAGAAATATCAACGCTTGTTCTGCCAAGAACACTCTGGAACTTCGTCTGGAAGGACTGGATACCAATGCTGATTTTGGTGACTCCTGCAGTTTTCAGTGTCCGCAGGACATCCGGCGTGACATTATCGGGATGCAGCTCCACGCCAATGCCTTCGGTAATAACAAAGTGTTCCTTGATGGCACCGATGATCTCTCCCAGCCGGTCTGCCGCAAGGGCCGGTGTGCCGCCGCCAAAATACAGGCTGTTCGTTTCCTTTTTACCGCTCTGCTGACCGCCCACAGCGTGGATCTCCCGCAGCAGAGCATCTATGTATCGGTCGCACAGATCCTTGGAATATCTGACCTTGCAGTACGGACAGAAGTTGCAGATGCTCCTGCAAAAAGGGATATGCACATACAGGCCCAGATTGTCGCAGTCCTGGTAAGACAGAACATTGTCGTATTCATTTTTGAAGATGAAAGGCTTTGTCGAACGTGTCAGCCACATTCTGGTCAGCGATGTAATGATACTCATATGGCTCCTATATGTATCTCAGGTAGGTTGTCAGCATCTCAAGTATGATTTTAGGGTTACCCTTAAACAAAAGGGTGTACTCAGCAACGAAGAAATAGCCGCATTCGTCGCAGAGATTAGGTACATCGATACAGCGTCCACAGGTGGATACTTTTCCGTTTTCGATGACCACGCATTGGTGGCAAGGCGTCGGGAAGCTGTTGTTGATCAGGTAAGGGAAAGCGCTCCGCAGATTGAACACCGGCGCACCGGCCTTCATCATCCTTGTGATGACATCGCAGCAATGGGTTTTTTCCTCTCTGGAGAGAGCCAACTCTCTGGTGTCCGGATAGGGCGTGTGGAAATTAAAGGATACTGCCCGGACATTTTTGGTATCTCTGGCCGTAAGGCAAACATGCTCCACAGCATCCTTGTTGATCTGGTTGATGGCCATGTAGAAGCAGATGTTATCGGAGGTGGCATGTTTAATATTCTCCATGATGGTGTCGTAGGTATCGCCACGGACTGCATTATGACGCTCCCGGTCGCCGTCCAGACTGAGCAGAATCAAGTCCGCTTCCGGCAGATCAATCGGGAAGGTACCGTTGGTCACCACATTGACGATGAGAAAGCCCATCTCCTTTGCTTCTACCACCAGATCCCGCAGGGTGCGTTCTCCGTCCCTCCAGAGGAAGGTCTCACCGCCGCAGAAGAACAGGATGCGGATTCCCATGTCGTAGAGTTGCTGCATTTCTCTGCGGATCTGCTCATAGGGATGCACAACGGCGGTGATGTTATTGACGGAACAATGCTTACACTTCAAGTTGCATTTGTCTGTTACAATGACCGTTCCCAGGATAGGCTCCTTCTTGCGGAACAAAACAGTTTTGATACCGAAACCTGCAAAATGCAGAAAGGACGAAAGCTTCATAAGTGTACCTCACAAAATAGCATCGAAACAGACACTGGCAATCTCATCACGGAGCAGCTTGTCTCCAAATCGTGCATTCTCGTATAATGCGTACCATCCGGGGAAAAGCTGCATTTCCTTACTTTCTTCACAGTACAGCGACCAATCGCCATCCTTGTGGCTCACGAAATAATGCAGACCATCGTGGGACAGTTCCATCTCACGGCCTGTTTCCAGAGAGAGGAGCATCAGCCCATCGTTATAGCGCCGCTGCCACTCTTTCCAGAAAGCGGTGTATCCGTTCCGGTCAAACTCATTCTCCGGGATTTCTTTCGTGGTACAGGCATCGTAGAACCGCTTTACGCTTTTTGCAAAATCCAGAACCTCGTACTGATATTCCCGAAGGGTCACGACTTCTTCCTGCCCGGAGGGGAGGATAAACCGGACGGCATTGCCTTCATGGATGGTGGTCCAATCCGTTCCTGTATCGCATCCGCTGATAGCAACTTCAGTCAGGTCATCATTGGCAATAAGAGTATGCCCACAGCAGGGGATCATTTGAATATCATACTCTGCCATCAGCTTGTCGTTGGTGAGCGTTTTCAGCAGATACAGAGCAGTAGCGCTGACAGTACCCGTATCTTCAAGAACGGTATCGCCAAACTGTACCGTAACATGACCATGCAGGCAAAGATCCTGCGGGTCATCAGCTGCGCCACCGATCCACTCAAAGTTGTCGGCTTTTATTCTGAAAACACCCATGTTGATACCCCCTTAACCACAAAGCAGCGGCAACCGATTGCTGCCGCTGCTGTTGCAGCTTAATCGTACTATGGATTTCCAATCAGTTCATGTCGATTGTGTAAACGATAGATTTTTCAAAGAAATCTTAAAGAATACCCGTTACGCTGGGCCACTGCCAACAGGTACCGTTTTTGATACTTGAGCTGCACATAGCGCATGACCTTGTTGTAATAGACGGGATTGGCCGCGCCGCCAAGGATACCCACAAGCGGAAACCCTTGCACGAATTTCAGGAGCAGCATGTCTACCGCAAAAGCACTTCCTGTCTTCTGAATCTGGGCCTGCAGCTCATCCTCGCCAGTTTGCGGCATCTCCTCGATCATGCCATCCACCCGTGCATTCTTCACAGCAAAATCAGGGCCTTTGGTAAGAGCTGTTTCCATCATGCGAAGGATAAAAAGCCGCTCCTCTGGAGTATCATAGGCAAAGCCATAGCTCAGGGCGGTTTCATAAACACCTTTAAGCAACATACCGACAAACACCACGATATCCGGCAGGCCAATGCCCAGTGCCCCAAGGCCGATTCCTTCCACAGTTGTCAGGGCGGTGTTTGTCAGACCAGACCGACCGGCATTTCGCTTGACCTGTTTCAGTTCCTTTCGGCCACCCTTGACCTGGACGGCATAATCCTGAACGGAATGGGTCTCTTCAAGATTCTGACGGTTGTAGGTTTTTTCAATGACCCCGACGCCTTGAGTAAATACCACGGAAAACGCCTTGCTGAAAGCTGTCTCTAAACTGCGGTAAACCTTCTCTGGCACCTTCTTCTCCAGATCCGTTTTCCAGCGGGGTGCTGTCGTTTTCATGGCGCTCTGCTTCAGCTGCGTTTCCTTTTTCAGTACAGAGGCGTACTCCTTTTCCAGCGCAGCACGCTTCTTGTCTTTCTTTATGAAAATCGACATAGATGCTCCTTATAGGCTTAATTACTGGAAACAGAAACACTCACACCGCCCTTTGACTCTGTCACGGCGTCGATGGTCAGCACCACGGCCAGCGCAATGATCTCATCGGCCGGATCCGCGATGTCCAGCTTGAGCTCCGGGCCATCTGCTCCCGCGCCGCCCAGCAAAGAGGCCACAAGGCCCACCACCACGGCGATCAGCCATTTGCCCCGCAGCGCTTCCCGGGCAATATATCTAAAATCAGCGGCGTATTTCATAGCGCACTCCTTTCTTTTGCGGTCAGGATCAAGCATTATTGGAATCGATAGCCGGAGGAGCCCATATGGAACACAGTCTCCATCATCTTGTCATGGTCTGGGAAGATGCGTTCCTCAAAGCCCTCGACTTTTTTGAACGAAATAACAAGGTTATCCTTGTCGATCCAGATGCTGACCGGCTTTCCGTTTTCTCTCTTTGCCCATTGTGCATCATCCGTTTCCTGTGGGGATATAGGGCCGGATGGACATGGCCACACTGCAGATGGGCATGGTCTGGAGCCACACCTTGCCCGGCCCGGTGAGGATCGTGTTAAACAACCCCTCGCCGCCCAGCAATGCGTTCTTCACGCCGGATACCGCCTGAATGTCCATCTGAACGCCTGCGGTAAAACCCGCCACATTGCCGGTGTCCACCACCAGCTGTTCACCGGGGCCAAGCTCATACTCCACCAATTCGCCATCGATCTCCACGAAGGCCATACCCCGGCCGGACAGCTTCTGCATGATGAAGCCCTCGCCGCCGAAAAGCCCCACACCGATTTTCTTCTTGAAGTGGATGGACAGCTCCACCCCGGCCTCAGCGGCAAGGAAGGCGCTCTTCTGCAGGATCATCTCCCGGCCCGGACCGATCTCCACGGCCTTGATTTGGCCGGGGAAGCTGGAGCCGAAGGTGATCATACCCTGGCCCCTGGCCGCATAGATGTTCTGGAACATGCTCTCTCCGGAAAACGCCTTGGCGAACATCTTGCCCAGACCACCGCCCCGGGTATCCATCTGCATATTGGGGGTCATCCAGACCATGGAGCCCTTTTCGGTGATCATCTGCTCGCCGCTCTCCAGCTGACAGACCACGATGGGGAACGAACCACCTTTGATCTCATAACGCATATTCAGTACCTCCTATAATTCTGTGTTTATATCCTGATGCAGGACTTCATAATTCCTGCTGCTATACCGATCATGGCTACGGGAATGATCAGGATGGCGCCGCCCACAAACAGCAGAAAGACAATCAGCATGGGCAGGGCAAGCACGATGAGAATACCTGCAATGATTTTCGCCATGCCCCAGGTGAGCTTCAGCGCCAGACTGATAGCTTTGATCAGCAGCCAGACAAAAACAATAACGGATAGCAACTCAAACATTTCTTTTCCTTTCAATCAGCGCTCAAAGCCCTTATATCGGGTGCCCTGGTGAGTCAGCATACCCCGGTCACCGATTTCCAGCTCTTGATACTCGTACCGCTTGACACGAAGCTCGATCTGCTCACCATCTTGGGTCTCGAATGTAATGTGATAGGAGTGACTATGATGATGGTGTCCGTTGCTGTGGTGATGATGTGTTTTTCTTCGCTTATCCACGATAGTGGCAGATCCCGTCAGAACGGGAGAGTTCTCGTTCTCGATGAACTGGCCGATACCCTTGGCAATGATATAGAAAAACACGACAAACCAAATGATAACGAATATCTGCATTCTGATCCTCCAATGTTCTGTAAAAGGGGCCCCACTTCATCGTGAGGCCCCTATGTCTATGTGAAGTTTTGGCTCAACAGCCTTGATTCCGAGGGCTTCGGCGTAAGCTGGGTTTTTCCTGATCTTATCCAGAAGCCGAATGATCAGGATTCGTTCTCTCGCAATCAAAGGGACCACTTCCTTTGCTTAGATGTGGAAATCTGCCTCCTGCTTATGGCTCTATTGTACCTTTGTGCTGCCCGGAAATAAATGGCTGTGTCAGCAAAATAAGAGGGTATAATTCTTCGTCTGGAGAAAAATAAAGGCTGATCAGACCTGCTTGCCTTTCAGAGCGTTATACTGCTCTATATCAATGACTCCGGTGGCCAGCATCTTTTCTGACCACAGCTGCAGCGTCTCCACGGTGATGGAGATGCGCTCCAGCGCCTCCTGTATGTAGATGAAATCCGCCAGTTCATCACCGGAGATACGCCCGTCCGCCGTGATCTCGATAAGCCGCTCCTTTTGCCTGTGCATGGAGTTCAGGGAAGCCAGCATCTCCAGCACAATCTGGGACAGGTCCTTGATCTGAATCTCCGGCACATACTGCTGCCCGATGGGACACTGATTGGCGCAGTAGTAGTTGCAAAGGTTGGGCTGCCGGTATTTCTCCGCCATGGTCAGTACCTCGTCCGGATAGGGCAGGGATCGTTCGTTCTCGATCTTCTCGATACGCTCCGGGGAGATGGTCTCCAGTAGTTCGCTGGCCGACTCTCGGGTGAGCTTCAGGCTCTCTCTGGTCAGCTGGTAGATGTTCTTGTTTTCTTTTGTGGATACTCTGGCCATGTTCAACTTCCTCGCCTTTCATCATGCGTATCATCATTATACGAGTTAGCGACAAAAAACGCAACTGCCACCACGCGAAGAAAACTATATCATTGTAATGCCGTTTTTGGCAATTCTTATCTCCTTTTTGTGTGTGCTTATTGGGCAGTTCTCTTGAAACGCAAAAAATCCCGCACAGCAGCCGTGTAACCTGCCGTGCGGGAAGTTGACCCTTTATTCTGCGATCAGACGATCCGTTTTAATGGCGTAAGCATATGCTTCTGCGCTGACTTTTCTCAGGTAGGCCAGCGGCATGAGCTTGTCCACCGTCAACTTTTCACCGGCAAATGCCGCAGCATCCTCAATTCGCTCATAGTCATTGCCTGTCAGCAGGCACGCCGCCATATACATTACCTTAGTTGCTCTGGTGGCGGCGATCTCCGGGCTGTAGTTTTCTGCGTAGATATGGCCGCGCAGATCACGGATGCCCTTCACATACAGAGGATATTCCTCAGCCTCGGTTTTTCCTCGGGACGCAAGGCAAAGCGCTGCATCGAATGTATCCCGAAGGCAGTCTTCCACACTGGCATCGCTGCCGCGGTATGCAAGTTCTGCCTTGGCAATTTCCGTGTATGTATGGTGCACTTTCGCAGTGTCCTCAAAGATATCAAGCAGAGAGGTCACATCGTAAAACTGTTTCATGACCTCCATATCCTTGCCGTCATTGAGGAGAATACCGGTGGTGTGGGGTGCAAATGCGGTGAGTTTATCCGCCAGGATACAATCTGCGCTGGGGATCTGTACTGCCAGATATTCCGGCTGCGTTTGCAGCAGCTCGTTTCGGATTTCCTTGCTGATAAGCTCAGCATAATGGTTTTCCTCGAACAGGACGTCCAAGAGGATATACAACGGCTTATGGTTTACCGGGGAATCATAGGTAAACTTGAAATGGCGCTTTTCGATATTATTTTTTCCGATGCGTTTTTGTTCTTCCGCACTCTGGAAAGGGAATATCTTGGATGCCTCTTCGATAAAGGCATCCAGATCCGTTCCGGGCTCCACGATGATATCAATGTCAGTGGACAACCGGCGCGGACGGTTCATCAGGAGCATCAGGCAGGTACCGCCCTTGAAAATGAAAGGCATACCCACACGGGCCAGAGCCTCCAGCAGGCCAAAGGCGTAGACCGCACGCTCCAGCAGGACAGGATCTCGCTTACTGGTTTTCTGAAGTTCACGGATATGCTCTTCCGCAAAACTGATTGGCTGTATCATGTCATTACTCCGTTCTTAGCGTAATATTTGTCTTTTCCCGGATCAGCGCCTTCAGCTGTTTCTCGGCACCGCGGCGCTTGGCATAGCGGAACAGGCAGCTCTCGTCGATCACATAACCGGAAAAAGTCCCTTCAAGGATTGCCGGATATTCGCTCTTGCTGATCACTTCCTGCAGCAGAGAGTCAGAAACCAAATCCACCAGCAGCTTTTCAAGCCGGGTGTGCCAGGCCTCCTCAATTCCCCTTGGTGCCTCAGTAACCAGCTTGTTTAATACGATCATGCCATCATACCAATACTGGTGATACAGCTCGGGTGTCGGGTCGAGCAGCACCTTGCCGGGGAATTGCTCCTTGAGCAGGTCAAAAACAAAGTCAATGATATCATCCTCCACGGAGAGGAAAAGAACGTTGTGGGCCAGCTGATGATTGACAAATTCGTTGAGCTGCACCAGTTCAAAAATGGTAAACTCCACCGCAGGGAACGCTTCCCGAAGGGCCTGTGCGACTGTGTTAGCCTCCTCTGAGTATTCATGCCGATAACTGCTCATCTTATTTCCGGAGACACAATACGCATTCCGACCGACGCGAACGACCTCTCCGCTTTTTACCAGGCCACGCAGTCTCTTGCGCATAGCCTCTTCTCCAAGCGGGCAGCCACTGTCCTGATTGGTCATAAAGAAATCTCCAAAACTAAAACTCTTCATGCCGGCCAATGCCGTCAGATGAACCTGATTGAACATGATAATCACCTCGCAAACCGTCCTATTTCGGCAATAAATACTCGTTATTGCCGTTTTGGTACAATTACATTATAGCGCTTTTCCTCGTTTCGTCAATACTATTTCGGCAATAGAGGATGTTTACTGCCGAAATAGTACCGCAAACACGAGAATAGTATTGCCCTTCAAAAGCATTTTATTCGCGAAGCCGGAGTTGGTTGCATCGAAAGGTGAAACCATATTGCACCATAAATATTTCTACTCTGCAACGCTCTGAAGCCCCCAAATACTGAACATTTCAGCCCTTTGAAGTTCGGTGAAATCGGGGTTATTAGTAACATAGTAGAAACACGCAAAAAAGGCCCTTCCAGCTTGAACCGGAAGGGCCTTTTCTCATGGTCAGGTTTTAGTGGCGTAGTCAAGGGAAATCCACCCGGCACCGCTTTTCAGTTTGCCCCACTTGGCCGCACCTTTGCCGGTGCTTTCAGCCACGATGGTATAAATACCGGGCTGGATGTAGCCGGTTGCACCGTAGTTTGTGCCGGGGCCTTTACGGATATTCAGGTTGGTGATCTTCACCCGCACATGGTAAGGGGTCACGGTGGCCCCTATGGTGCCGCCTGTGGGCTTTTCTGCGGCTGGGGGTGTAACTACTACCCCACCACCATTGGAAGCGCCCTGAAGCCTTCTGTTGACTTCTGCGGCAATCTCCCCGTGTCTGGAATAAAGATATTCCCCCGGACAGGCTTTGTTGGCGAAGTCACGATGAACGGTCATGTTGCATCCGTTCCGATGATTCACACGGTCATTCTTGTTCGTACTCCACACCAACTTCTTGATCCCGTTCCGCTTGCAAATATCCGTTACCAAATCCAACAGGGCCGCATAAGCCTTGGCGGTAACGGCGTAAGGGTGGGTGGTGTCGGAAGCAACTTCAATGGTGATTGCCCGGTTGTCATTGGTGCCGTTGCTGGAACACCAAGAACGATCCTTTTCATCCACGGAAAGGCCAATGGAACCATCCTTACCAACAACATAGTTGGTGGAACATTGCCGGTCTGTGGTGGCGAAATAATCACACCCCTGTTTTGCTGTCCATTGCCCAACGATACAATGAATCGTGATGGTGTCAATGGCATGGTTCCGGGGGCTGGTTTTGTTTTTCGTGATCCGGGTATAGGTTGCAAGGGGGGAATTACTCATTTTCTGTATCTCCTTTCACCTGAAGAATGGCCCTGAACTTGGTGAAGGCTTCTGCGATATACTTACAAGACACCATCAGCACAGCGCCCACAATAACCAAATCAGCAAAAATTTCTGTGTATTCTTCCGGGATTGCCCACCCAAGCTGATCCGCATAAATCGGAAGGGTGGTGATTGCTACACAAAGCAAGGTCAGGCCCACAACGAAGGTGGCAACCTTCAGCCCGGAATTGATCATTTTCTGTCTGTCAAAGGGCTGAAGCAAAACCTTGATGTTGTAGTAAAGGGAAAAAGCAACATTGGACAGGTACGCACACAGGAAGATCAGCATGGCCCACCCAATATTGATCAGGTTGTTCAAAACAGCGTTCAGCATTTTTCAAATCTCCTTTGCATCGTTATAGATTTCCGGGCCGTACAATTTCCGAAGTTTGATCCGGTTTTCGGCTTTGGCTTTGGAATAGTAAAACCCGGTTGCGGTTGCCAATTCAGCAAATATGGCGGGGATTAAATAGGCCAGCGGTTCAAGGTTTTCAGTTTTCCAAACCATGATAAGGGTGAAGGCCGTAACCCCAACGGTTACGGCCCCCACCACATACAGGATCAGCTTGGAAAACTCAATCTTTTGCTTTTTGGTTCGTCTGCTCATTCTTCCGGGGGATCGGTGGACAACTCCAAGAATTTTCTGTGAAGATCGTCCATCACCCCATTCACCCCCAAAGAATGATACTGCTTCCAGCAATTTTCAAAATTATCCCGTGCATAGATTGGGGCATAGCCTTTTTCGGAATACTTATTGAAATCGCTGATCATCTGCGCCCGAAGAAGGGCCTGAATACCGGCCTTCAAAGCCTTGGAATCCTCGGTGTTATGCTTGATTTGGCTCCACAGGTATTTGAATACCGCCAAAATCAAGGCGGGAACACCAATCAAGCACAACACCTGATAAATCGTCATGGCTTTTCCTTCCTATCAGGCCCCGATCAGGGCGGCAATATAGCGCAAATCCTCAACAGGGCCGTTGTAGAAGTCATGATTCCAAATCCAATGATCTTCCTGTTCCGGGCGCTTGTACTTTTGGCAACGGGGATCATCCCAAATTTTCCCCCACCGGGCGTTGTGTCCGGGGGTCTGCTTCATCAGCGTTGCGGTGATCCGGTTCAGAAGTTCGCCTCTTTCCTTGCCCATGCCATCATCATTCTGTGTGAAGAAGTCATAGGCGTTTTGGCTGGTGGCCGAACACACCGGAAGATCATTCAGGATCAAAAAACCACCCTGACCATTCAGGGTGGTTCCATACGGAATGTTCACTTGTCCGCAAATCGCCTTGAACCTTGCCCGTTTACGGCAAACATAGGTTTTATACTCCATCCGTGCTTTCCTCCCACCCGTACACACCGGGTTCCCACACATTGGAATCCACCGTGGAAATCCAATGCTTTTCCTTATGGCTCACCTTTGCCCCCTTGGAATAAGCGTCATGCGCTCCCACCGGTTGGCTCCATTCGGGCCATTCTTCAGCGGGATCACTCGTTTTGCTCCACAGGCTGGAAGCCGTGTCCGGTGTCCAATCCGCTTGGGAAGTGTGGGCCTGAACACACTTGTAAAGGGTGCCTTGGTAGCGGCGAATCTGCCCTACCGTGTAGGCCACAGGGAAAGCCCATTCAGCGAACAGATCAGCGTGTTCAGCCGCCGTGATGGGGTCAATGTTCCCGGCTTCCGCCAAGGTCACAAAGACGATTCCACCGGCTTCTGTGGCTTTGGTAATCTCGGTTCCTGCGTCCGTTTCCTCCAAACTCACGGTTTCCAGTTCGTCCATAGCGGCACGGCCCAACAAATGGTAAGCCACACCCTCAAAAACAATGCCCGAAGCGTCATGCTCCGGGCAAAGGATGTAGCAACCATTTTCGGCTTTCTTGATGTAGTTCAGGTTCTCGGTCAGGCCGATACCGGCCCCGGCTTTGATGATTCTAAACATTGTCCACCTCCGAAAAAGATTGCATGGTAAAGCCGCCGCAACCGCAACAACCGGCCATGATCGTTGAAGTTCCGGTAATAGGCGCTTTGGCATTCCATGTATTGTTCTATGTCAAAGAAGGATCGTTTTCCCTCTTTGAACTCTCTGTGAAACAGCTTTAGTTTTCGCCTTGCCCGTTTCACTCCATCCCGGCTTCCATTCGCCTTGATCTTGCCGGTTTCGGTAAGTGTGAACCGGGCTTTGCAGAACCGGAACGGCTTTGTAAGCGGGATCACCTTACACTTGCGCTTGTTCACTCGGATTCCAGCGGCTTCAAAACGCCTTACAATTTCATGGCCCATCAGCTTTGCTTCATCCACCGTGGGAAAGAAAGCGTAGTAATCATCCATGTAATGACCGGCACAATGAACACGGGCCTGACACTTGATCCATTGGTCAATTTTGCTTGGTAACGCCACCATTTCCTGTTGGGAAGGCTCCACGCCCAAAGGCATACCCCGGCCCGGTGTCGGGCATGGGGAATATTGAATCACAGTATCAGCCAAGTTTTGAAGTTCAGGATTCAAAATCAATTCCCAGTGCCGCTGATATAACAGGGCATGGGAAGCATTTGGAAAGAACCCTTTCAAATCCAACAGCAACACAGCACCTTCCCGGCCATATCGCCGGTAATGCCATCCAAGCTGTTGTTTGATCCGTTTGAACTGCCAATGAAGGCCCTTTCCCTTTTGGCTTGCCCCGTTGTCATAGATCATGGAAGGTGAATACAACGGGATCAGGACTTCATTACACAGGGTTTTGTGGATTTGTCGATCCGTAATGTGCGGGGCATCTATCGGGCGGACTTTTCCCCGTTCCCGAAGGGTGAAATGGGAACAAGATTTTGGCTTCCAAGTCTGTTCCAACACCGTTCGCCGCCGTGTTGCCGTACCGGAAAACAGGTGGCCTTCAAAGTTTTGAACACTTTGCTTCCACCGCACCCCGTTACAGCACTTTTTCCCATAGAAGAACATCTTCCGATAGGAAAATATTTTATTCGTTGGCCCAAGGCTATCACACCGGGCCTGTTTCCGTTCCAACCGCTTTGCTTTGCGGCGCTGGAACCTTGCTTCATGCCGTTCTTGGCTTGTCATAATAAAAGTATTCGCCCCTTGTACAAATGTGTTGTAGGGTGCCGTCTAAAATGCTTTGCTCTTACACATGAAATGGGTTAAGGCACAATCACCCACCATGCAAGAAGCGTCCGTGTAAGGGCATCAAAGGGCAGTTTTAGGGATTTACACCCAAGGAAGCGCAACTCCTTTTACATCGGTCGTCTTTCACCTGAAAAGCCGTTTGCCTTCTGTTACTACATTTGACCGTGTATATTTGCAAAATCCGGGCCGCAACCCACCAGAATTATAGGCACCGCTACTGGTGCTGTTGCCACCCGTCCAGACAATAACGAAATTGTTGTTGTTATTGTAATTAGGGGAACGAAGGCCCCACCAAACCGCCAGAGGACACATTAACAGTCACGCACCTAATAGGAAATTATTTCTGTTTTGCTGTTACATTTTTGATTGCCCCTTTCAGAAGTTCGTTTTCTTTGTCGATCAGTTCACCCAAGTTTTGGGCCATCTTATCCAGCTTTTCCATTGCATCCTGTGACTTCACCGGGTTCCCCTTGGAAGTGGTAAAGGCCCCTTCCGGGTTCTGGTTCAGAATCAGGTAAACATGGGTCAAGCGAACATCCAGCGCCATCAGGGAAGCCCGTGCTTCAAGAAGATGGGCCTTCCTCATTTCAATGCGCTGGTTGTCCGAAGGAAAGATACTGTTGGCCTTCTCCGCATGGTCGATGATCTCACCGGCCAGCTTTGCCACCGGCTCCGCAATCAACCGGGAATACCGGGCTGAAAGACGGGTCAGGAAGTTCAGGGTTTCAACATAAATCTGATTGGCCGTGTTGATGAACTCGGCCTTGCTTGTGGTTCTCTTTTGCTTCAGGACAGACATTTTCAGTTATACCCCTTTGGGTGAATTATCGACATTGATCGTTCCTTCCGCCTTTTCCACTTCTTCCAAGTGTTTCAGAAGAACAAATTCAATGTAATTGGTAATGGATCGGTGTTCACGGGTTGCAAGCGCCCCGATCTTGTCAAAGACTTCATCAGATAGGCGCAAGGTGAAAACACGCTTGTTTGTTGCCATACAATACCCCCTTCAAACAGACTTATGGATATTGTATGGCTGATTTTGTCCGGTGTATGCACTCAAAAGACAGTCAAATGATAGCACTTTGCCGGAAAACCCCCATTTTCAAAAAATCGTCGGGCGGCTTACGCCGCCATTATTATTTTTATTTGGGGTTCCCTCCCGGAACCGCCGCCTTTCGGCGGCGGGATGGGGGCGGGATCATCCTGCGGGGGATTAGGCGGCAAAGCCGGGCCGCAACCCACCAGAATAATTGGCATAGTTATAGGTGTCGGAGCCATCCGCCCAGACAATAACGAAATTGTTGGTGTGATTGCAACGAGGGGAACGAAGGCCCCACCAAACCGCCGTGGACACGGCGGAATGATTATAGGCTACTCTACTATTACCGGCTTTGTAGTAATCGTATTGTGCCTGATAATTCTGTTCATAGCTATTTGCATAGCTTCTTGTTCCAAACACTTCAAATTCAGCAAGCAAGAACAGGTAATCAGTAGTTGCCGTTACATAGCTCTGAACATTGCCACCACCGTTGGCGGTATTATCTGTGTACTTGGTCACGGGTTGCATAACCGCCCTCAAATCGGCGGGAAGCGCCGCCATCAAGCTATTCGCCAACGGGCTTGTGGGGGTGTTACTGTTGCCCAATACGGTTTTTCTCATGTGTGAAGCGTTCCAACCGCCGCTGTTCGTCTGACTGGTATTCATGCGGAAACCATCACCGGTGTTGTTATAATTGCTATCACACAAAGCAACTGCCGTGGAACCGATCTTCCCGATTTGGAAGTGAATCTTGTTCGCACCTTCCTTGGCGGAATTGTGGTTGAAGCCCAAAATAAAGGCGTTTACGGTCAAGTTGCTGAAAGTGTAATTCCTCACGGTGCCATTCAGAACGATGGATTTCACATCACCAACGGCCCAATAGTTGGCCCCCAAACCTGCGGAACTGACTTCCC
>OMGI01000189.1_pt1 | contig 48239 bp, 54 predicted proteins | sample 1645801 | NCBI WGS metagenome assembly OMGI01 (sample SAMN05578584, study PRJEB25193) | human gut metagenome | biome: Human Microbiome; feature: human-associated habitat; material: feces | host: Homo sapiens | place: USA:Birmingham
CGGTCTTGAGCGCGAGACCTTCATCGCTTGCGAGACCTTGAAGCGTCTATGGAGAAAGTCGAACCCCAAGATCGTCCAGTTCTGGGCGAACGTCGGGCAGGCCGTGCAGAAGGCCATCGTCTCTCGAGAGAGTGTCCGCGTCGGCTATGTCGCCTTCACCAGGACTGAGAGCTTCCTCGTCATCCGACTGCCAAGCGGCCGTCTGCTCTGCTATCCCTCGCCGAAGACGAATCCGGGGGTCGGCAAGGACTCGTTCACCTATATGGGCGTTAATCAGTTCTCGCGCAAGTGGGAAAAGATCGAGTCATACGGCTCGAAAAACGTGGAAAACATTACCCAGGCAGTCGCTTGCGATCTCCTCTCCGAAGGGCTTCTCCGCATGGACGCTGCGGGCTACAAGACCGTGCTGACCATCCACGACGAAGCGATCACGGAAGCGCCCGACACCGACGAATTCACCTTCCAGAAGATGGAGCACCTGATGTCGACGCTGCCCGACTGGGCGCCCGGGCTTCCTCTCGTAGCGGCGGGCTACGAAGCCTACAGATATAGGAAGGACTAGGCCATGGAAAAAGAGAAAGACCGGTGTCTGACGCCTCGCGAGTTGGAAATCCTACAGCTCACAGCGAAGGGCCTCGAGCAAAAGCAGATCGCAGAAATCCTGGGCATTTCGTTCGCGACTGTCGTCGAGCACAGGAAGAAGCTCTTTAAGAAGCTGGGTGTCCACAACGCCGCCGAGGCGGTTTACGAAGCCTTCCAAATGGGGCTTTTAAAGGTTCAAAAATGAAAAAGCGAAACAAGAAGTACCGTCCGAAGCGCACGCACGCCCCTTCTTTCATTTACTCCCTGACGCTGGGGGAGTTGACGGAGGGGGACCGCGCGAGGTCGGACATCCATCCGTACGTCCACCTCGATGTTCTGCGACGTGGCGAGGGGAACGAAGAGGACGCATGGCACGTCCAGTCCGCGCTTCGCCACGCGTGGGTTCTGAGCCAGGGGTTCGAGGAGAAGACGACGATGAGGCTCACTTTCCTTCTCGCGTTCGCTTCGCTCAACTGCATGGCGCAGCTCAAGAAGCGGGAAGAACCTGAGCTGCCGGATGCGCTCTTCGAGCCCGTCGACCTGGCGCTTGAGTATCTGAAGCAGATGAAGGATTCGTGCAACCGCTCCGAGCTCCTGAAGTCGATGTGGGCGCTTGAGGCGTCCGGTCACATCTTCGACATCCCAACAGGCTCCGGCTTCCTTGTCGACCCCGTCAACGATGACGACTTCGACAAGGTGCAGGGCCGAGGAGGCTTTGCGGTCATCAACAAGAAGACTCGACGGGGTTGGATTGAACGAAACGAAGCCATGAACCGCTGGGAGTGGCACTGTCATGACGAAGATGTCGTGGTGCCGATAACCAAACCATTTGTCCTTTTACTTTACACACCTATCAAACCATGAATTGCATTACCCATCGATACCCTTTGCCGACCTGCGCCATCCACGGCGAAGACAGCTCTGTGCGTGTTACCGCCCGCGTGGTCGGCGTCTCCAAGGTGGGCATGCCCAAGGTCGTCATCGACATGGATGGCGTCAAGGGCATCCCGCTGACTGAGATCCACAAGCTCGAAACCTTTCTGACGAGTGTCTACGACTGGCGCCGTCTCGCGTTCAACAAAGGAGAGATCAAGTGAACGACAACATCAACCATCCCAAGCACTACGAAGATGCGGGCTACCTCGTTCAGCCCATCGACGTGTGCCAAGAGTTGCCCTTCTGCCTGGGCAACGCCGTCAAGTACCTCTGCCGCGCCGGCAATAAGGAGGGGTGCCCCGAGCTCGAGGACCTGAAGAAGGCCCAGTGGTACCTCAATCGACAGCTTGCCCTTCTCGACAACGGCTCCATGGCCGCTGTTCTGTCGGCCAGAGGGGCCTGTGCCGCACGCTTCATCGCGGAGAAGCACAACGGTCCGCTCCGTTGGCTGTTCGAGAACGGGATCTGCGGTGCCGCTGCCAACGGCTTTGTCGTCCTGAGGACGGATGTTGTCTCCTGCTTAGCGGCAGTGAGAATGGCCATTTACCAACTCGTCGAGCAGAAGGAGGACGAAGAAGTGCGCGAGTACGACCCGCACGGATGGAACGACTTTCCCGAAGTCGAGCCGCCCGAAGGCGTCTTGATGCGCGTCGAGTGCCGCGATGGAAGAAAGGCCTGCGCCAAGTATCGGCTCTTTATCGAAGGAGGCTCATGGTGCGATGTCAATGGCGGGGCTTGGCCTGAGGCGTACAGCCAAAGCGTTGCCCGCTTCCGCCCGTGGGACGACCCGGAGGACGAGGAATGATAAAGGGATCAGGGAAACTCAACAAAGAAACGTATGAAAGCCTGCTCAAGCAGGGGATCTCCGCGGAGGACATCCGCAAGGGCGAGAAAAACCTGCGGCTTGTGGCGCACCAAACGCCGGGAGCCAAAGAGTACGGTTTGTCTTGGGCTATGCAACTCCACTTTGAGGGAAAACTGCGTTGGGTTGCCTTCCCGATGGAGTGTTGGGTAGGAGTTTTGAGAGACGAGGAGGACAAGGAATGAGTGAATTCGGAAACATCGAATGGCAACGGTACGACGCAGACGATGAAGCAACGCACCCAGACACCGGAAAAGAACTCATCATCATCGCTCTGAAAGGCGGCAAGCCCGTGTTTATCCCCCGTGGATATTTCGGCCTGGGCATCGAGTTCTTCTACGAGGTAAAGGCCGCCAAAGGCTGCAAGGTCACGAAGCGAACCGAGTACAAAGTCGAGGACTTCGACGACATCGCATGGGCTTATCTTGACATTCCGTCGTGGTGGGTCAGAAAGGAGGACGAATAATGAGACCTGAAAGAGAATACAGACGCATGGCAATCGTCGCTTTGGACTTCATCCAGAAGTACGCGACTGCAGGAAAAGAGGCCTGGAAAGGTCAAACTCCTCCGACCATGGAGGAAGTCGACTCGGTTATCCGCGACCTGTCCTATTTCGTTGGAGCGCTGAAGGACTATCGCTCGATCCGCATCCAGATGATGAAGGAGAAAGAGGAATGACGCCCGAAGGAAACCTCGTAGCCTACCTGTGCAAGCGGGCGAAGGCAGAAGGCTTTCGTGTGCGCAAGCTCTCCTACGAAGGGCGCCACGGAGCGCCGGACCGACTGATCCTTGCGCCGGGCGCAGCCGTCTTCGTGGAAGTGAAGGCGCCGGGGCAGCGGCCCCGCCCTGAGCAGACGCGCGAGCTTGCCATCTTCAATGACAGCGGGCTTCACGCCTGCTGGGTGGCGTCCAAGGAGGACATTGACAGCGTGCTCACGGAGCTCTCGCTTCGCTCCTGGCACGCGCTGGAGGAAGACCCGTATGTGTGATGCCCTTTTCGGGATGTTCGTTACGCTGCCCCCGCTCCTCGCCGCCGGGCTTGTCGCGTGGATTCTGTCCTGGTGCGAAGACAAGGGGAAATCATGAAGTTCACCCCTCGCCCCTATCAGAGGCTGATCGTCAACCACATATTGACCAACCCTCGATGCGCCTGCTGGTGCTCGATGGGCATGGGCAAGACCAGCTCGACGCTCTACGCCATCAACCTTCTCCAGTCGGTAGAAGGCGTAGGTCCCGCGCTGATCCTCGCACCGCTCCGTGTGGCCGTATCGACGTGGCCGGATGAGGTCGCCAAGTGGGAGGACTTCTCCCACATGCGCGTCTCCGTCCTCTACGGTTCGAAGGCGCAGAGGAAGAAGGCGCTCAATGAGAAGGCCGACATCTACTGCGTCAACTACGAGTCCCTCCCCTGGCTGGTCGAGGAGCTTGACGGCAACTGGCCTTTCGACATCATCGTCGCCGATGAGGCCACGCGCCTGAAGAGCTTCCGCACCCGCTCGGGTGGGTCCCGTGCGAAGGCGCTCGGCTCCGTCGCGTGGCGTTCCGAGTTCTTCATCGAGCTCACAGGAACGCCTGCTTCAAACGGCTTGATGGATCTCTGGGGACAGTTCTGGTTCTTGGACAAAGGCGAGCGCCTTGGCAAGACGATGCGCCGATACCAAGAGGTCTACTTCACACCGATACGCGTTGGCGCCAACGCCTTCGCGGTGAAGTACGAGCCCCGCGGGTTCGCCGAGAAAGCGATCCTTGAGAAGACGCAGGACATCGCGCTCAAGCTCAACGCCGAGGACTGGTTCGACATCCAGAAGCCCATCGTCATGGACGTGGAGGTAACGCTCGACGAGAAGGTGATGAAGGCGTACCGAAGCCTCGAGCGGAACCTCTACGTGGAGCTGGGCGAGTACGCCGTCGACACGGCCAACGCGGCCACGAAGACGTCTGCCTGTCTGCAGCTTGCCTCCGGCAACCTCTACGAAGGCGAGGAAGTAACGCCTGACTTCGAGCGGCTTGCCGAGGCGAAGGCCGCACAGTCGGTAGAACGCGTCGACGGAGGGACGACGAAGCCTTACTTCCACGTCCACGACAGCAAGCTCCGTGCGCTCGCATCCATCGTGGAAGAGGCCAACGGCATGCCGATCCTCGTGGCGTACCAGTTCAAGCACGAGCGCGACAGGATCCTCTCCTACTTCAAGGGATCCCGCGTGCTCGACAAGAACCCGCAGACGATCCGCGACTGGAATGCCGGCAAGATCCCGATGCTCCTTGCGCACCCCGCCTCGTGCGGCCACGGCCTCAGCATGCAGGACGGCGGGAACATCCTCGCCTTCTACTCCACCGGGTGGAACCTCGAGGAGCACGAGCAAATCATCGAGCGCATCGGACCGACACGACAGGCGCAGGCGGGGCATCCGCGCCCCGTCTTCGTCTACAACATCATCGCAAAAGACACTCTGGACGAAGCCGTCCAGGAAAGAATTACCACCAAGCGCAGTGTCCTTGACCTGCTCATGGAAAGGAGAAAAGCATGAAACCGCAAGAACTGATGACCGCAAAGCAGGTGCGCACCTATGTAGGGTGCGCCCCCAACACCCTTACGAAGGCTGTGCGTGAAGGGCGCTTTCCCGCTCCTGCCCTCATCCTCGGCCGTCAACGCTGGCGCAAGGCGGACGTGGACGAGTACCTTGAGAAGGCGTTCAAAAGCGCACAAACGCGTCGAGTTGGGGCATGAGAGAGAATCCGTAGTCCAGACTAAGAATGCGCGAGGAATAGAGGCATTTCGAGCCGACACCTCGCGCATTTTTGTAAGGGGGTTCACTATGGGTGAATTCGCTAGTAAAGGGGTCGCGGGTAGCGGCCTGGGTCTCGGCATTGCCGGGACCGCGTTGGGGCTTCTCAACGCTAATGGAAACGGTGGCGGCCTTCTTGGCGGGCTGTTTGGCGGCGGCAATTGTCAGAACGCTCAGGCTGGCATGGCGCTCAATGCTCTGGCTGAAAAGGACGCGAAGATCGCGGAACTGACGGCCATGCGCTACAGCGACAACCAGGATGCGGCGGTCTACAAGCAGACGCTTGCCGACAACAAGACGCTTCGAGACGAGATGTACGCCTACATCACGCCGATTGCGCAGGAGTCCGCGGCCAATCGCGAACGCGTGGCGGTGCTCGAAGCACAGCAGAAGTGCGAAGCTGAAAAGGCTCAGCTGCGCGAACAGATCATCACGCAGAAGATCGACCGCGTCGCCTCCGACTGTGCATGCGGCCTCAACAATCTGGCCACCGAGGTCGGCTGTCTCAAGGCTCGTGTCAACGCCATCACGAAGGAGGTCGTGCCGCTTGGCGCAATCTGCCCGCAGCCGATGCCCCGTTACAACGAGTGGACGTCTCCCGAAGGCGCGACTCAGGTGACGGTCTCCAACCCCGCCCGAACGACGGCGCAGCAGTAACCGGTAGGAGCGCGTCATGAACGTTGAAGTCTCCCAGATACCGACGATTGCCAGCGAATTCATCACCACGGTGGTCATGCCGAAGGCACCCACCGGGCTCCTGAAGTTTGGCATCGGCTTCGTCTCCCCCTACATCCGCGACGCCGTAGCGGTGCGTGTCGAGCAGTCCCTGCCGACGCTCAAGATGCTCGGCATCGTGGACGAAGGGAAGGTTGATCTTGACCGTGCATCCGCGGCCGCCTACGCCGCGCTCGAAGAGGCCGGCGGCAAGGTGGAGCTTAGCGGCTACATGGTCGACAAGGCGGACATCGACGCGCTCCTTGAGATCGCGAAGAAACACGCGGTCGAATAAGGAGAAAGTCATGGACTTGAAGGACATGCGAAAGATGCAGGGCGAGCGTACCGAGGAAGAGCTTCTGGAGAAGATCGACAAGATCCTCGACGACGCTCGGGACGGTCACTACAGCCTGACATCCCAGAACCTGGAAGATCTTTGTGAAGCGTGGGAGTGCATCAAGCACATCCGCACGGTTCTAGCAATGGATCGTTAACTAGGCAGGGGGCGATCCAGTCGTCCCCTTTCTTTTCAATCATGCTGACAACCCTGCAGAACCTCATTCCTCAAGGAGCGGAGAGAGTCATGCTGACCGCAGGCGGTGTGCTGGGCGGCGCCCTGTCATTCGCCTTCGGCGACGTAGGGCCGCTGCTCTGGTGGCTTGTCATCTTCACGGTGACGGACTTCTTCCTTGGCACAGGCATAGCCGTGCTTCAAGGGCAGTGGTCGAGTCATAAGAATTTTCTGGGCATCCTGAAGAAGGCACTGATGTTCGCCATCGTAGCACTCGCCCATGGGCTCGACGAAGTCTTCGCGCCCGTCATCCACTTTCAGATTTTTCAAAGCATCACCATCTGCGCCTACGCGGCGGGTGAGTTCGGCTCCATCATCGAGACCTTGGAGCGAGGAGGCTTGGGCGGTGCGGTTCCGCCCGTGCTCCGTCGGCTTGTCAAAACCCTCAACGAACGCATTGAAGCGCACGCCGAAGAAGAAATGGCGAAGCGCGGGTTAACCGTGGAAAAGGAGAAAGACCATGAGTGAAACGAGAGCCCTTACGGCTTGGCCGGTCGAGTTGGCCGCAGACTTCATTGAACAATGGGAAGGCTTCCGCGAGACGGCGTACCTATGCCCCGCGGGCGTGCTCACCATCGGCTTCGGCCACACCGGCCCCGACGTGAAGAAGGGGCAAGTCGTGACGTACAAGGAAGCCTACAACACGCTCATTGATGACCTCAAGCGTTACGCATCGGGCCTTGCCTTCTGGGTGAACGTCTACCTTACCGAAGGCCAGTACGTGGCGCTCATGAGCCTCGCATACAACATCGGCGTGGACGGCGTCGTCCACAAGTGCCCGAAGCTGATGCGAGCGGTCAACGCAGGCGACGCGGAAGAAGCCGCCCGCCAGTTCTTGGACGTGAACAAGACCAACGGAAAAGTCCTGCCGGGGCTCACGCGTCGCCGTCAGGCTGAGGCAAAGCTCTATCTGGGTGAAGAATGAGGGACAAGATCATCGCGGTCGTCGCGCTCACCGCCGCCTTCCTTGGCGGCTACCAGTTCGCGGCCGCGCTCTACGGCGAAGACCTCGCCACGCTGAAGGAAGATTACGCCACGCGCTCACAAGCGTTGGAGGAGAAGTATCGTGCAAAGGAGCAATCAACCATCCAGAAGCTCTCGGAAGCGTGGGCGCTGCGTGATGCCGCTCTTGGCCACGTCGATGATTTGTCTAGCGAGCTTGAGCGGGTGCGCCTCGAAGCCGACGCCGCCCGCCGTCGAATGTCCGCAGCCCGCGCCGCTGCCTGCCGCTCTGAGCGAGAGCAGCTTGCCCGATGCACAGACCTTGTCGAGCGAGGCGCAGACCTGGTTCGCAGAGGTGTCGAGCTTTCTGAGCGAACTGCGATAGACAAGGACGCCGTGGTCCACCTAACAAAATAGGCCGTTTTGTGCTAACTTATGCCTGCTGGTTTTACTAGCAACCACTCCGAAAAAGAGGGACTTCAGTTGAACGATTAACCCCCAGGGATGCACACTCCTTGGGGGGTTTCTTTTACACGTTCGGAAGAAGATAGTCTGCCCACTCCTGCATCAGCTTGCGCCTCTGCTCCAGCAGATCATCACGCTGATACGCGCGGAAGACGTTGTTCCCCACCGCGTGCATCAGCTGCTTCTCCGAGACGAGGAAGTTCTTCTCACTCTTCGCGCACCAGTCGGAGAAGGTGGAGCGCATACCGTGGAGCGTCATGTCAGCACGACCGCTCGCGTGCTTAATCGCATAGAGCGCGGTCCCTTGGTCAATGGCCGTTCGCCCACGCCCCTGGAAAAGGTAGTCTCCACTGGTATCGAGCCGGTCGACCAGGCGAAGTAGCTGGCGCGTGAGCGGCACCACGTGGGGGTACGGCTTCTTGTCCTTGCGGCGTTCTTGCGGCACGGAGAAAGTCTTCTCCTCAAGGTCGATCTCGTCCCACTTCCCTTTGATGTATTCGTTTGCACGGCCCGCGGTGAGCGCGCCGAAGACTACAGCAAGCGAGCCCACCTTGTCTTCCATCCACAGTTTCCCGATCAACTCTCGGAGCTCTTCGGGAGTTATCGCGGTGTGGTGCTTTTCCGGCATTGAGCGACGCACGAGCCCCATGGGCGGGAGCGAAGCGTCAAGGCACCCCTTCCACTCCGCGGGGTTCGACTGGATGAGCCCTTCACCCTTCGCGACGTTGAGGATGCCATAGAGGCGCATGCGGAGGTCTTTTCCTCTGCGCGGTTTCGTCGTCCACCACTGGCGGAGAAAAGACGCCACGTCGTCGCGATGGATCGCATCCAAGCGCTGCTTGCCGAACGCCCCCTTGAGCACGCCGATGTCGCACCGCCACGCGACCTCGGTCTTCGCCCCGGTGAAACCGCGCAGGTACAGGATCTTCTCGAAGGCGTGGTCGACATACTCGCTGAAGGTCGGCATGGACGACTTCACTTCCGCGGCTTTCTTCTCCGCATTCTCTCTGGCGATCTTATCCTTGGGGTCGATGCCCTGTGCCACCAGCGCCTTGAGCGGCGCCACCTTGGCAAGGACGGCTGACAGGGGCTGCGTCGCGGACCCGAGGCCGAGTTCACGGCGCTTACCGTTGAGCTGGTACTTGTACAGCCAGGAGCGGCTGTGCGTCGTCACGCGCAGATAGACGCCTCTCTCATAGCAGTGGATGCCAATCGGCAGGGTTGGGATGGACTTCACGTTGAACATACACTTCTCATACAGTTAGGTTGATGTTGGATGCGGTGCTTTAGCACACTTTGAAGCACTGCAAACTCACAAGTCGTATGAGATTGAGGCGTTTTGACTCTTCTTAGCCTAGCATAAAGCTAACGAAGTTACGCCTCTGTGACGGCTAGGACATCCTGATTATCAAAGATTTCCAAAGAGGAGTTGCATATCTCATACACTTGTCCATACATAGTGTAGCTTGCACGGAGAGGGAGGTCAAGGGTATGATCGGCGCCCTTCTCGGAGAGAAGGTGGATTGACACCGACCAAACGGAGGCGAGCTCATAGAAAAAGCCCCGTCGACCGAAAGGCCGGCGGGGTGGTTTGGCGGCGCTTCCCTAAAAAGGTCTTCACCTACGCAGGCGACAAATAGGCGTCGACTGTTTTGCCATCTAGACTCTTCCACTCCCTCCAAAGCGTGGCTATCTCTCCTTATGGTGAGCAGGGCTTTTTTCTAGCTGGATTTAACGTAGCATTTTAGGGTCTGGCCTACAAGAGCGGAGAGATTGGAAATCGCCGTACCCGTATCCATGTTGTTGTCGTAATAAATGCCGTTAAGATACATTGGTCTATCGAAGGCATTGCCTGCATAACTGGCAACGTATAGGTTATTGCAAATTTTAGGTTCTAAGTTCCCAAACTTCCCATTTTCGTACCCATACTTTCTAGTTAGCCCAGAAGAATTTTTACTAACCGTAATGTAGCAAGTCGTATACCCCGGATAAATAAAATTAAACGCAACGGAAATGGTAACGTCTTTAGCCGGCATGACAAATGACCTATGATCCCCGCTACCAGAAAGACTGACATCGTTTGACGAGATAGTGTCAAATACATAGTCTTCCCCAGCTGCGACGGTAACCGTCACCGTCTCACCGTACTTCGCCAGTGACTTGACCGTGACAGTGCCTTGGCCAGTCTTCGACACGTTGATGCGGAAGTCCAGCGCACTGGCAGAAGCACTCACGACAACGTCAGTGAAAGGCATGACAAACGTGAACGTGGTCTCACTGACCTTCGTCACTTCAACGCTCGGAGAAACGCCTACCTTTACGTTGCCATAGCCAGTGTTCGCGCGGACGGTAACAGTCACGAGATCACCAGGCATCGCGCTTGACTTGTTCACACTGGCAGTGCAGTACGTCTGAGTTCCGATGGAGATGCGGAACTCTTTAGGAGAAGAAAGGAGAGCCTTATGCAGCATAGGGCACCTCCAGTTGTGAAGTTACCCCCAAATTGAGGAGATATTTACGTATGAGTCTGCCATTGGGTGCTTTACTTGGAAACCTGTAGAGCCAATGAGTAATATATTTTTCGATGTGCTCATGATGACAGGCTCTGGTAAGCTTCCATCCCAATCGGGGAAAGATAGAGATACCACAACCCCTATAGGTACGCTGACCTTTCCTATCTTGCCAGCTGGTATAGTCGAGAGAAAATTTCCAGCGTGGGTCACCCGTGCAGTGTAATCTGTGTCGTTGGTGATATTTACCTTTTCTTGTGTATCCGACACGATAAGCATTTCCTTCCCAAGCATTTACCACGCCCTCCTTTTGAGAGCGGGTAAATACCTGCTTGACTTTCTTAGAGATATCCTGTAGGGGGGGGGGGTCGAAGGTTACATATACGACTTGGCCTAACATATCTCTTAAAAAGCTTGTGTACCTACTGTAGTAATCAAAACAATACCCATATGATGAGTCCCTATAAATTTCAGCGCCAGTTTCGTCACGGCAAATTATTCGGTTGGTTATCTGTGGGGACCTTGTTGCTTTTGATCTAAAACCAGTTGAGCTAGGTGTAGAAGAACAGCGCTCAAGATAGTTATCCGGCTCTATCCAATATGGAATCGGTGACAAAGCCTCACCCACAGCAGGATACCCCCCTTTAGTCTCCTTCACCCATCCTCTGTCCCAGTCATGGCTAGGATCATTTCCGACTCTGAACTTGAAGTGGTACTGCGGAGCATTTAGCCTAGTTAAAGCCTCTTTGTTCAGCATCCCTTTCCTCCTCTCATCGAAGGCGGCAGATGAGCGCGGCTGATCTCGCTCTCCCACGCAGTACGACAATGGTTATCCTGCCAAAAGAACAAGTGGTCGATGATCCACGCAGGCCATGACCTCGACCCATCGAGCTTGTGACGCCAAGCCCTTGCGCTCAGCGTCTCGTCAGCCCACCCGCCGAGAAGCGTGTTGACCAACTGGTCGAGCGCCACGGCGATCTGAAATCCGTCAGGGTGCTTCATGCCTTAGCCCCCTCTGCATAAGGCTTCGTCCAAAGTTCCGCCATGGCGAGCATCGCCTTGGAGAGTGCCTGCTGGAGCTGCGCCTTCGTCACAGTCGCCACGGTGTTGTCTGCGAGCACCCAGACAGTCGACTCAAGCCCTGCCGTCTCAGCTGCTGTGATCGCACGCGCCATACGGGACTGTGCCTGCTCATCGCCGTCGAAGGTCATGCCATCAACTTCCACCTTGATCGCTGCCACCTTGGCTGCGCGTTCACGCTTGGCAATGGCAAGATTCTGTGCTTCCTGTTCTTCAGGCGTCAGCTCTCTTTCAGAGTAGGTCACGCCATACTGCGCCCAGAATTCAACCTTGCCTTCTTCTGGCGCTTCGCCAAAGGACACACGGTCCCTGTTGAAAATGTCCTGACGCACCTGCCATTCAGACTGGTAGGCAACGCCGTTGTACGTCCATGTCTTAATCATTCAATCAGCTCCCGAACTTGGTGAAAGTGGCGACGCCAAAAGTCCCATACCATGCAAGCGTCACAAGCCCCTTGGCAAGCGTCGGAGCAGAACCACTCCACGACCAAGATGCACCGAGGTTGATCGTGGCGGAGCCTTCAAGCGCTACGACCGTGATCCATGCCTTACCACTGGATCCGTTGTTCACCGTAAGCGTTCCACCGCTTGCCAGCTTCATGGAGCGCGCCGATGTGTCTGACACGGTGGTTGCCAACACAACGGTCTCAGTCGTCGTGATCGTTCCCGCGTCACCAGTGCCGGGGATGAGCTGAGGTTTCCCGCTGACACCGGTCCAAGGAACAGATGACGCAGAATCCGCAGTGGTAGCAGAGTCGGCCTTTGCCGCACTCGTTGCCTTGGCGTTGATGCCAAGGTAGGTCTTCGCGGCATCCGTTTTGGCCAAGTACGTGCTCGCGGCATTGGCCGTCGTCAGGTAGCTCGCGAGCTCCGAAGCCATTGCCACGCGGTACTTGCCGCCGGTGCCGTGGACGATCCACAGCTGATGTGTGTCCTCCGCCCAGATCGGCTGCGCTGGCGTTTCCGCGTCGCCGCCATAGGCAGAGATCTTCGCCGCCGTGTCGTAGTTGATCCCAAATGCTGAATAAGCCATTACGGCAACCTCCCCATAGAAATGCCTGATGCTTTGAAATAGGACGGCTTGTCGGTGATGCCGCCCCATGTCGTTGTACCTGCGGGGCCCGTCGCGCCCTTCAGACCCGTGAAAGCGAAGGCGAATGTCCTTGCCTGAGCGGTCCCGCCCACCGTCACAGTCACCTTAGGCGTGCCCGTTGTGGCGTCTACCGAAGCCGTTGCACCAGTGATAGTGGCGTTGGCACCTGCCGCGCCAGTTGCGCCCCTCTCACCCTGAATGCCCTGGATACCCTGCGGCCCTTGGGCACCCTTAGGGCCGGTCGCGCCGGTCTCACCCTTTGCGCCCGCGTCACCTTTAGGCCCCTGGACCCCCTGAACACCCTGAGGACCCACATCGCCCTTGTCGCCCTTCGGCCCCTTGATATCGCCGACGTCCTGCCATGCCGAGCCATTCCACGAGTAGAGGTGCGTGCCGACCATGTAGGCGTCGCCCAGCTGCCCTGTCGGGTGTTGCTCCTGAAGCTCGTCTAGCGTCGGGAAGCTACCCTTGATAGAAAGCGGCGCGCCCGTCTCACCCTTGGGCCCGACGTCACCTTGATCGCCCTTGAGTCCTTGCGGACCTTGATCGCCCTTCGGCCCCTGCGCGCCTTGGATGCCCCGCTCACCCTTTTCTCCTCGGACGCCTTGCGGCCCCTTGATGCTCGTGAGCTTCGCGCCCACCGTGAAGGTGCTACCCGCGATTGCCGTGATCGAGAAGACCTCGCCTTCGGGGTCGATGACCGTGTCGCCCACCTTGATGTTCGCCTGGGGCGTGAGAGAAGTGATCGCCGCTGTGCCGCTCGCACTCAGGTTGACGGACGTCAGGCGCATGGCGTAGGCCGCCGTCTTTGCAGACTCCGCTGCCGCCTGCGCCGACTTCGCGGCCTCGGTCGCCTTGGTCGTCGCCGTGGTCGCCGCAGTCTCGGCCTTGCCTTGCGCCGCTACTGACGCAGCCTTCGCAGACTCTGCTCCGCTCCTGGCCGTATCAGCTCCCGCCTTAGCCGTCTCCGCCGCCTTCTTGGCGTTGGCTGCCGCAGTAGCAGAAGCCGCCGCGGCATCGGCCTGAGCCTTTGCGTTGGCAGTCTGCGTAGCGCCCGCCGTCTCGACCGCCTTAACTTGAGCGGCGCCCGCGGCGTTGACGGCACCGACTTGCGTAGAGCCAGCAGTCTCCACAGCCTTGACCTGCTTCTGGCCTTCAGCCGTGACGGCGGCGACCTGCGTGCCGCCCTCCTGCGTAATGGATGCAAGAGCAGTCTGCCCCGCTAGCTTTACCGCCTCAAGCGTTTCAGACGACGATCCCGCCGCACCAGACGCGATCTCAGCGTAGTGCTTGGAGCTATAGAGGTCGCCTTCGACGGGCGTGCCCATCTGGGTTGCCCACGCCTTCGCAGTCGTAGCGCTCGAACCTGCGGACGCCGCGGACTGCTCTGCCGATGTCTTCGCGGACTGCGCAGACGCGTTGGCAGACTCTGCGCCAACCCGCGCGGCCTCAGCACGAAGAGCATTCTCTGCGCTTGCCTCCACAGAGTTTGCGGCCTTCTCCAGCGTGCCGTCATCGACAGCGCCCGCCACCTTGTCGACAGCAACGATGTGGTCCGCCACAGTCTTGATGTTGCCGCCCTCGGCAGTGCAGTCCTGCGCGGGCTCATCGGTCAGACGCCCAGCGGAGAACTTCACGGGCACGCACTTGCCACCCTGCAGATCGCCCGCGACAGCGCCGATCTTGTCCATGTTGGCGGACACGTCCTTCACGTCATCGATATTCGTCGATACAGTAACGACATGATTCTTCATGCCAGCGACCGCCACAATCTCGCTGGCGATCTCCGCATCGGTGACGACCTGATCCTTGATCGAGGCGACGGTCTTATAGGCCTCGAGGTTCTCGGGCGCAGCCGCCGTACCGATGTCGTCAAGTGCTCCTGCCACTGCCACGGTCTCGTCCTTGATGGACGCCACCGACTTGACGGACTCGACGTTCTGCCCAACGGTCTTGACCGTCTCGATGTTGTCCGCAACGGTCTTGATCTCGGCCTTGAACGGGACGATGGCGGTTGCGGCTTCGGCGTACTCGGCGGTCTTCAGCTCGGACTTCTTCGCTTCTTCGGCGGACTGCTGAGCCGCGTCGGCGTATTTGCGGGCGTCGTTCTGAGCGGACAGAAGCTCTTCGGTCAGGTCCTCGGGCGTCTTGTCCGAAGAAGCAGGCACGCGCAGGGTGCGGCCGACTGCTTCCTTCAACTCCTGGATGAGCGCGATCGCTTTGTCCGCAGAGTCGTTGAGCGTCGTCGGGAGCATACCGTCATGGTTGGTGAGCACCATCTGCTGGTCCGGCGTAATCGCCGACAAGATGGACAGACGCAAGCCCTCCGCCAATGGGGAGGCAAGCGTGACGGTGCCGCCCGCCTTTTCGTCCTGGTTGGCGTTGAGCTTAACGGTGTAATCGGTGCCCAACGTGAGCGCCTCATCCTGCGCGTTCGCATCGGAGGACGCAGACCGCACCACCTTCACGTCTTCTGATCGGAAGACCTTGAACGCGAAGGTGTACGCGGAGACGAGCCCGGTGCCCACGTACGGCCCTGCTCGGCGTGTGATGTTTTGTACTGACATGGCAAAAATCCTCGCAATGCCTGTACTTTGTCACACGCCTTTGCTCTCATGCCCCAACTACTTGGAGTGCCCGGTGAGAAGCGCAAGCGGATTATCTGTCTCGTCGTTGTAGAGCGCGTTGGCGCCGGAGATCGCGCGGTTGATCGGCGTGACCGGGTACGGCGCCATGGTTCCACCGAAGCTCACCCACGCCTTCACGTCTGCCTCGGAGACCTCGCCGTTCTCGATGGCGTGCACCGTCGCGTTGTAGGCTCGACCGAAGTCGGTAATCTTGCGAAGACCCGACGGGCCGCGGTAGCCATAGTCGGTGGTGAGATAGGCTAGTTCGCGAACGCCCACGAGAAGACCGAGGTTGAAGGAGACCACGCTCGAGCCGGACGCCTTGACGGCCTTCTCAAGCCAATCGTCATCACCCTCCCCGAGTGCGCTACCGATGGCGCTTCGCAGGAACCCTTCGATGACTGGCTGCATGACGAGCACCATCAGGAGAGTGCCCGCACGCTTGAACCCCTTCTCCGTCTTGAAGCTCACGGCGGCAAGGTTTAGCGCCGTGTTGAAGAAGGTGTAGAAGACCGTAAAGAGCTTCGACCAGGCGCTTCCTCGCTCAATGGCCGACAAGTCTGCCAGACTGCCCGACCCCTGCGAGTTCTTTACCGCACGGTCCGCGATCATGACAGACATCTCCTCGCCGTTCCCCTCCGCCAAGGCCTTCTCATACGCGCCAAGCCAAGTGGGGAGGTCGACCGCCATCTGCATGACGGAGAGCGGCATGTACGCAAGACGCATCATCCTGTCCTTCAGCTCGCCCTGCCCGCCATTGAGCTTCGCCTGCACTTCGGTGAGTTCTCGGAACTGGGTGCGCATGCGGTTGCGCATCATGGTGGACTTCCCTGCCACGGCCTTGTACGCGCCGCCCGTAATGCCAAGACGGATGAATTCGCTCACACCTCTGCCCGCCCACTTGGGGCCGAGGTAGGCTACGGACTGCGTGAAGCCCACGAGCTGGAGCGCTGCCGTACCGAAGTTCAAGCCGACACTGGCGAGCGAGACGCCGCGGCGCAGCTCGTTCGGGATCATGTCCGACGGGGAAGTCTGCCCGTGGTTGCCGTTGCGACAGTCCTTCATCCAGTCCTCAAGCGCCTTGAAGTAGCGGGCACCGTAGTGCTGGTGAACCGCCTGAGCGAACGCACCTTCCTTCTTCAGAAGCTTGCGAGTGCTGTTGACGAACTCCGCCCACGCGATGTAGTGGATCTGCTCGTCGAGCCCTTCGAACATGGCGCGGCTGGTCATGACGAGCGGCTTGTCGAAGTGCTTGGCACGCGACTTCGACCATCCGTCGGCGACACCGCCTGCGCCCATCAGGGGCTTCAGGTCTTCCACGCTCTGGATCTCGCCCACCTCCTTCCCATGGAGGCTGGCCTCACGGTCATACGAGATCGGATAGTAGCCGCCCGTCAGAACTCGGGGCCCGTCAGGCGTGAGCACTCGTACCGCCGACGCCTCGACCCAATCGGGCTCGCGCCCGACGATGCGCCTGTACGTCTTGCCCGACGACTCCTTGATGTCGTCGAAAAGCGCCCAGACGGCCTCCGCCGCCTTGTAGTGCTCTTCCGTCAGGTACTCCGCGAAGAACGCCGCCATGAGCTGATCGGCTCTTGCCTGCGCTTCAGCAACCTTCGCCTCGTATGCCGGATCGCTCCTGTCCAATCCCTCGAAGAACTTGTAACCAGTGTGGTACGTCATCGTGGAAAGCGCTCTCTGACGATTGCCTTCATTGCCGTAGTTGAGGAGAAGAACGAACACCTCCTGCGTGGTGAACGCGTGGTTGAAGGTTTTGCTCGTCTTGGCCTTCAGGTCGGTCAAAGACTCCTTCAAAGGCCTGAGGATCTTGTCGAGCTTCATGGCGTACTTGGCCTTGAGCTCTTCTTCCTTCGTAACGCACTTGTCGGCGGGATAGATGAAGAGCTTGGCGAGGAGCCCTTCCCATCCGCCTTCGAGCGTCGCCACGATGCCAGCCGCTCTCGCATGCACGAGGCCGAAGCGTTCGACCATCTCGGCGAAGCGCTTTGACATGCCGAGCTGTTCGTGCCACTTCTTCGCGTCGCGGCCGTGCGCGACAGCGGTCTCCTGCACCACCTTGGCAGCGCGCGCTAGCGTGTCCTCGAGAAGCTCGTTGCCCATGACGGTGGAGATATGCTTCTCTCGACGAGCCTGAGCCTCCAGCAACTGGATCGCATCGATGAAGCTGTTCATGCCGCCAACAGTCTCAAGCGCAGAGGTGTCGCGGTCCGCGATAGCCCGCGTCATGTTGCTCGTGATTTCGAGCCCATGTTCAAGCTCGTTCTCGAGCTCCTTCACCTTGTCATAGAAGGAGGCGTCCGGATCGTTGACGTGCACGTCCTTCGCGTCCACGAAGCCCATGTTCACAAGCGCACGTTGGAGCACCTCGAGAATGCGCGTGTCCATGGCGCGATGCGTCGCGACCTTGTACTTCTTGAAGCCGCGCACAGACTTCGAGATACGCATAAGCGACTGTCGGGCATGCTTGGCCAACGCCGCCTGGTAGAGCTCCTGACGCTTGAACGCCACGGCCTCCGCCACGGCGCCCTTCGCCCACGCCTTGCGCGCGTTTCGGGCGGCACGGTTGGCCGCACGGGCGAACGAAACGGGCTTGAGGCCGGCGATCTTCATATCCTGCACAACCGAATAGGCGAACGCATCGATCGCCTTGCTTTCGGTACGCGCCTGCCCGTTGAGCGCTTTCTCCATCGCGGCGAGCTCCGTGGAAACCACCTTGATCTTCGCATCGTTGAACGTCGCGGCGTCGGCCATGTCGCGCATGGTCGACTCGTCGGCGAGCTCAGGGGATTCCTCCACCAGGCGCTCGACCGTCATGGCGTCGATCGATGCTTCAGGATCAAGATTGGCAAGAAGGTCATCTACCATTTCGTTCGAGTTGGGGTAACCGAACGCCTGCGCAATGTCCTCGAGTTTCTCGGGCTGACGGAAAGACTGGGGCGAAGCGATGCGGGCTTCATGGAGCTTCTTGATCTGACGCGGCGTATAGCCGACCTGTCTCAGGTCTTCGAAGGCGAGCTTCCATCGGATCTTCTCCCCGTCTTTCTCGTTGCCGTTCACCAGAGAGTTCCACGCGTGGTAGACGCGCGTCTTCTTGAACTCCTCCGAGACCTGCGCACGAATCTCTGCGATGCGCCCCTTGCGCTCCTTCTTCAGTTCGCGCACGAGCTTGTTGCGCATGTTCTTGGCAACCTTCTGCAGGCGGATGTTGCGAGCGGTAAGCTCGGCCTCGGCCTGCGCGCCGACTGCCTGCTGCGCCTCCTGATAGGCGATCCACTCCTCCGTCGAAAGACCGGACTCGTCCTGCGCCGTAAAGAGGGGCTGCGCCGCCTGTCGCGCCATCGACTCCATCACGTCCTCCTTGGCGACGAACATGGCGTCGAACATCGCCTTCACGTCGTCATTGAGCGCGGCCCCGGGGACGTTCTCCGCCACGGTGTAGATGTCCTGAAGCCAGCGGCCGTACTCTCGGAAGGCGAGCGTGAGCTTCTGGGAAGGTGCTTCACCTTCGAGCATGTACGCCTCGAACGTGCGGGCGAACTTCTCATGCGCCGCCCGCTGATCTTCGGGCTTCATCGCCTTCCACGTCTGCACGTCCTTGACGCCAAGCCAGGCGAGCGTGTCGTTCACGGACTGCACATACGCCTTCATGTCGTCGGGCATGTCCTTGTTCTGCATGACGTCCGCCGCGATCTGCGTGCGCATGTCGAGGAAAAGATGCCCCGTCTCGTGGAGAAGCGTGGAGCGATCGGCACCATTCCAACGGGCGACGGTGCGAAGCGACGGAAAGTATTCGCCGTTGACACCGTTCTCTCCGTTGCCCGTGACGAACTTGCCGCCGTACTTCTCCCACAGCGCTTTAGGAGACATATTCACCTGACGTGCGATGTTCGCCACCTGCGTCTGGATGAGCGCCTGCAGGTTGCGCGCCTCCTCCTTCGGCACCTTGAGCGCACGGATGCCGTTGCCGACGATACGCCCCACCTCGGAGAGCTCGTCTCGGAACGCTTTGCCCGCCGCCTGCGTCGCCTGCAGCTCGACGGCGCCCTTAACGTCCTTCACCTCCTCAATGGAGAGGGAGCCGCCGACCGACATGAGCTCGAGGACGGACTCGTCCTCCTGCACCATCGCCTTCACCTTGTCGATCGGCACCTTGATCGTCCCGCCCGTGGCGAGCGCCTCCGGCATCTGCTGCGTCACCTCAGGAACACTCAAGAACTTCTTGTCGAGCCCCCGCTGGTGGAAGGAGTTCGCATCGAACTCGATCGCCTCAACGCCCGCTCGTCGCGCCACTTCCTGCTCGTAAGCGGCGGCAGTCTCGGGATCGAGCTCGTCGACAGCCGACTGCGTTTCGCTCAGCTCCTTCATGGCCTCGGCGTTTCGGCGAGCACGCTCTTCCTCGCGGGCAATCGCGGCGCGCGCCTTCATACCCGTGGTGAAGACTTCGACCGGCGCGGTGAACTGTTCGCCCACCACTTCGGCCACGACATCAGCCCACGAGGAGATCTCGCCGTCGGAAAGATACTGCCCCAGCGCTTCGCCTGCGCCGCCCATCGCACCCTGCACAGGCATCTGCAGGGCCATGTTGGCGAACTCGCGCTTGTACGCCGTGTCGAGCATCTGACGCGTGGCGGACTTCGGCACCATGGAGACGCCTGCCAATCCGATCGATGCGGCGTCGAAAAGCGCCGTCGCCGCGGCGTGCTTCTCTGCACGGTCAATGGCGTTCTTGAGCATGTCGCGTTTCGTCGGATCAAGGTAGGCCGACGCAATTGACTTCGGATCGGTGAGGTCGATGCCTGCATCCGCCAAGTTCTCGAGTACGCTCGCGTTTTTGTCCATGGAGTAGGAGAGCCCGAACGTGCCCGCCATCTGCGCAGGGACGCCAGCGCCGCCGAGCAACGGAAGCGCAAGCAACGCGGGCGCATTCTGGGTAAACGAGCTCACACCCAAGTCGGCAAGGATCGTAAGAGGATCTTTCGCCAGTGCGCTCATCACCCCCGAGAAGGAGTCCTGCGCCATCATCTCCTGCGCCGCCTGGGCGCTGGGGAAGAAAGAAGCGTAGCGTGTGAGACGCGCTGTGCGCTCGGACGCCTTCTCGATCTGCTCCGCGATGCGGGCCTTCATGCCCTCTTTCCCCACCATGAAAGCGGCGAGCCCCACTTGACCCGTCTCGTCTTCTGCAGTGGCAAAACGGTACGCCACGTCCTTGCCCTGCGCGATCTCGTCTTCGATCTCTTGGATGCGGCGGAGCTCCTTGGAGTACGCCTCCGCATCGGAAGCCGAGCCGAAGAACGAGGTTGCATCGCCAGAGAAGCTGCCCCTGGTGAAGGCGTTGCGAACCGTCCCCCAGATCGAATCCTTCTCGCCCGTATCGGGCGCCATTGACCAGATCAGCTTCTCACGAACGCCCATAGACGACAGGTCATTCTTGACGAGATTGGCGAAGGCGGGCTCGGAGAGCTTCTCCATGAGGGTCGGGGCCTCGGTGTACATCGTCGCCCAATTGACCGCCCGCGCCTTCTCGGCCGCCTCTTCTGCTGGCGTAAGCGTCGGCGTCTCTTCAGGTGTCATGTCGAAGACACGCGCCTTGCGAAGCCGCACAGCCGCCTGCTCAGGCGTCTCAGGGTCCATGAGCGCCTGCTCGTAGTCGGTCTGAGCCTGCGCCGCACCATCCTGCGCAATCATGCGCTCAATGAAATCCATCAGTTACCTCCGTCGTCAAAACCGTACATATACGTCGTCTGGTGCCCGAGCCAAGATGGGCCCGTACTGCCTTCACCGACCTGACCGCCGGCGCGCGCCATGAGGTAGTAGCGCAGACGGGCGACCTGCGGCATCGGGCTGTTACCGTGCTTCGCCTTCCATGCGGTGTCGATCTTCTTCATCAAAGGCTCGTCGAAACTCACGCTCGGCGGGATCATCACGCGGAGCCGCTGATCCCCGAGCATGATCTTGGTGAGGACGTACTGCATCTCCTGCTTCGTCGGCTTGCGCTCCTGGCCGATCTGTTTGAGCCAATGCTCAGCCGTCTGCTCGACGACCTTGTAGGCATCCGTCATGCCGTGGTTCGGCAAATCGTCCATTGTGAGCATGCTCGCCACCTTGTTCGTCGAGCCGAGCAGTTCGGAGACGGGCGTGATCTCGCGCATTGCGAGATTGATCCGCTGCCCCACTTCGATCTCGTTGAGCTTCTTGCCCATCTCTTGCCCTTGCAGGCTCAGGACTTCCTGCATCTGCGCCAAGTAGGCATTGGCAACGTCCGGCGACTTTTCCCTCAGCTTCACGTACTCGGGGTTTCGCTTAAGCGCACGTTCAATCGTCTCACTGCTAATGACGAACGGGTCCTGTACCACGCCCATCGCGGCAAGGCGCTTGCGTGCCGCCTCATCGTCGGCCGCGTAAGTCGAGCCCTGCTTGAGGCTGAAATACCTCGTCAGGATGCGCTGACGATCCTTTCCGTTGAGCTGGTTCAGGTAGAGCGTCAGCTCGTCCTCAGACATGGACACGAGGAAGCGGTCATCGCTCAGCTTGCCAAGCGCGCGCGGATCAGAAGCGAACGTATCGCTCTGGTAATGTGCAGCCAGCTTCTGCACCTCGGCGGCCTCGTTCACGTCAAGCCGCGCCACCAGCTCCTGCGGGACCTGCGACAGATCGCCATGCGTCTTAAAAAGGATGTTCGAGATCTGCGCCTTGACGTTGTTCTGCTCCTGCACGTACGACTGCTTCTTCTGGTTGACAAGCGCCCACGCCTTCGTCACGAGCTCGTCACAGTAGAGCGGATCCGCGGCGGCACGCGGGTCCGTCCGACGAAGGTCTTCTCGGATCTGGTCAGGCGTCGGCCAAGTCTTCGCCGCGGCCGCATACTGCGGCGAGAACGCGGAGACGCGGGAACCCGTCGCCTCGTCGACAATCTCCTTCTCACGTCGCATGTTCGCCACAGCGCTCTTGAGCGTCGACTGCGCCTTCTCGGGCAGATAGTCCGTCCACACGCCGCCCTTTTCCTGCGCCTGCTTCTCAGCCTCGCGCACGGTCTCCTTGGAGGTGATGTACCCCGCCATAGCCATGTGCTCGTCGGCGAACTCGGTGAGCATATCGTTGTAGCGGGCTACACCCAGCATGTCGTTGTAGTTGCGATCGGTCTTGAACGCTTCAGGATCCCAGGGCTGATTGGCCGCCTTGGCCGCCTCCATGCCCTGCTCAACGGTGAGTTGAGACGCACCGTGCTTCCACTCGGAAGGAGCGCCCTCCTTCGCGGTGAAAGACTGGCTGCCTTTGCCGGGCATAGTGGAAATAAGCGCCTCGTAGCCTCGGGCGGTCTTCACAAAATCCTGCGTCACGACGCCTCTCTTGACGGCTTCGCTGAGCCCCCCACGGAGTACTTCTCCAGCGCCACCCAAGCCCGCGGCATATCGCTCGATCTTCAAGCGATCCTCGTGCGCCTGCACGATCGGGTTGATGCGCTGACGAGCGCGCGCGACGTCGGAGCCAAGCATCTCCTTCGAGTGCGCACGAAGAAGCCCGAGCGCCTGATATGCCACGGCAGGGTTTCGATCGGAGCCTGCCAGGAGCGAGTCAATGCCGTTCATGTACATGGACGACATGTTCTTCTTGATGTAGAGCGCCTTGTTCTCGGCCGTCCAGCCCATGAACTCGGCGAGCTTATCCGCGGACTCATGGATCGCATGAGCGCTCTGCGCAAGCATGTCAGGCTTGCCGGCATATGCCGCGCCCGACTCCACGGCCTGCGCAATCGCGCCTTCGTGCGCCGCCTTCTTCTGGGCAATCGCCTGCTGATAGACGTGCTGAGAGACGCCGGAGTAGGACGCGGTGTAGATCGCCTGTGCCTTCTCGCCGAACATCTTCTGCTGACGCGCGGTGAGCCCGGAGGCGAGCTCCTGGCCGTAGTCCTGAAGCCCCGAGTCCATCCGCTCGACAAGGCCTTTTCCGTCGAGGTCCGGCTCAAGCGCGTTGGCGCCCAGTTGGCTCGCCCAGCCGCCTTCGCCCGACTCCATGTCGATCGCTTTGCGACGAAGCTCCGTGAGCGCCTCCGTCACGCGGGCGTCATCCTGTTCCGCGAGGAACTTCGAGTACCAGTCATCGAGCTTGGCGGACGCCTTCGCCAACGGCTTCTGCACGTCCATCTCGGGAACTTTCGGAATCTCGGTTGACATCGGTCGATAGCCGAGGATGCTCGGCATGACCTGTGGCCCGCCGTAGTTGGGAACTTGTGCCATTAGGATGCTCCAAAGTATCGGTACCAACGGTCGGCCGCCGTAAAGCCTCCGTCAATGACGCTGGAAAAACCCTCGGACTGCTTTGCCGCCTTGGCGTAGCCGGCCATGCCAGAGTAGATGCCGCCCTGCGCGCTCGCCTGAAGGGCCTGCTGTTTGAAGCCCCAGGCGGCGGAGAGCGCGTTCATCTCGGCGGTCTTCTTGTCCATCTCCTTCATGATGTCGGTGGACGCAGTGACCTCTGCAGTCGAGCCTTCGCCCAACACCACGCCGCTCGACGCGAACGCCGTGCGCTGTTTGGCTTTGATCTGGCCCGCGCGGTAGGTAAGCTGTGCGACGGCGGCTTCGCCTTGACGCATCGCAGACTCGGCGGAGAGCTGCGCCATCTGACGGTTCTGCTCGGAGATCTCGGCCTGCTTGTTCATCACGTAGTCGAGCGTCTTGCCGCCCTTCCACGCGGAGTACATGCCGCCGATCGCCTGCCCGATGGCAAGACCGATAGATGCACCACCCATCGCCTGATTAAAACCGCCCGCCGACGAAGCCGTATCTGGAGCGGTCAATACGTTCTGCGTGCCGGCAGCCCCTTGGAACGTGAGTGGATCCGTGCCGTAGTTCACGCCGCCCAGTAAATTGTCGAGGTCATATGTGACCCCTTGAAGTGTAAGCGCCATAAGAAAAAAGCCCTCATAGTTGAGGGCTAGGTTATCGGCTTGAGGCAACCTCATGCCCCAACTACTTCGCCAAATCCCAACAGAGGCTAACGATCGTGAGCGGCAGCGGATCCTTCTGACGAACGCAGATCTGACCCGAGTCGTTCCACTGCGCGATTGTGGCGACGGAGATTTCCTTGTCCATCAATGCCGGCGGGGACCCGTACGGCTCATCGGTTCTCTGCTTGTACTCGACAAGATTGTCAAAGTCAGGGCCAACAAAGACACCGGAAGACTTGTGCACACGCATGAACACATCGTTCACGTTCTTCATGTGCCCCATCCCAACCGAGCCGTCCGCCAGCTGTACCGCCACCGGGAGCGTCTGCAGGTCGGCCGTGATCGGCAGGCCCACGATGACGTGACGCGCCGATTGGGTGAGCGTGACTTTCCCGTCCTCCACTACGCGCTGAGGGAGCACACAACCGTCGGCAAGGATGTTGACCGTCTCGCCTTCGAGCCAGGTGAGCCCCTTCACCTCAGTCGTCCGGTCTCCGATGTACTCCCCGCCGCAGTCCACGCACCATGCGTCTTCCAACGCCGAGAACTTACGCTCGTGCATGCGCTCGACGTAGCGGACAACCTCTCCCTTGACTGTTCGACGGATGATGAGATAAACGATGTCCTCATCCCCCTCAGGCACGACCGTCACAGACTCGACCGCGCCGTTCACCGTCGTGTGCTTGTGCCAGCCGCCAATCGCCTGTTCAGGCAAGTAGGTAAATCCCAGGAGGCTGCCGTCGGCCATCGCCGCCCACACGATCGGATCCGGCGACTTCGCCAACGCCATGTCGACGATCTGCGAGTCTTCGAAGAAGTGCGCGGATCGGATCGACAAATCGCCTGTAGTGAAACCCGACGACTGCCAGTTGTACCCGAGCTCACGCACGTGCCCGCCTCGGGCGGCAGCGTAAACGACCGTGGAGTTGACCACCACAGGCATGACGTTCGACGCGCCTATCTGCGCCTGCACTTCCGATCGAATCGCATCAGGCGCCATCGGGGCGGAGCCGCCCGAGTAGACTCGATACTCCGTCGTATTCGTCATCGCAAGCATCTGCTGGAGCGGCGTCAGATGCAGGATGCGCGACGCCTCCTGCGCCGCGATGGCGAAACGCAAGCGGTTGTCGTCCTGCGAGGGGAGCGTGTGACTCATGTCTGACTCGGTACCGGAGCGCGTCATCCACACCATCTGAGGACGCGTCGGCGTTCCCGCGAAGCATCGGCGCTGTTCGTAGTAGCAGACCGCGCCGGGGTAGTCGCCCGCCTTACCTACGTTGGCGGTGAGCGAAGCGCCACTGCCCACCGTAGAAACAACCGTCAACTTCGGAGACGTGTAGCTTTGCCCGCCGGACCGCACGGCTACCTTCTCGATGCGCCCGTCCTTCACAACCGGCACGAGCTCCGCGCCCCAACCTGTCGAGTCCTTGACGTCGATACGAAGAGACGACTGCTCGACTCCGATTGAAAAAACCGCCTTCGACGATGCAGTATCCGTCCAACAGTCGCTGGCCGTACACTCCCAGTATACATAGCTGTAACCGAGCTCGATGCGCGGGTTGGAGTATCCACTGCCGGGGGAGGTCACGGTGAAACCTGTAATCTCAGTCTTGCATACGTCATACTCTTTGCTGTTGCCGTCTCCGTACGAGATACTATCCCTACCCATCGTTTGCTTGACGACCGGCGTAACAACTGCGCCCGCGCCTGTGCCAGCTTCGTCATAAACCCTGCACCAAATTTCAGCGTAGCGATTAACGCTGGTGACTGTCCAGTCGCCGCCACTAAGTTGAGTCCCCCCACTTTTGAGCGCCACATTCGTTGTGTCAATGCCTCTGCGGTCATAGACGTACCCGCTCCCGCCGCTGGCGACCGTGACAGAAGTAATGCCCTTGCTCATAAAGAAAGGGTCGTCGTAGATAGGCGGCGTGATGCCCTCGTCAGGCGAGTAGTTGTCGTCGATGAACGACGTTTCGGTCGTCTCTCCGATAAAGCAGTACAAGCCCTTGAAATTCTTATAGACGCGGTATCGCTCCGCGTCTGCCACAGAGCCCCACGTGATCGTACAGGTGGCGTTGTTGAGATACAGGTTTCCCTTCGTCTCGCCAACGGGACTTGCAGGGCTCTCCTGCTCGCTTCCCGTCTCAGTCTCCTTTACTGCCGTCACCTTGTACTTCAGGGTGTAGCGCGTCTTCTCCGCATCCGTGATCGTCTGATCTTTGCCAGCGACCACATGGTAGGACACTTCCGGCGCTCCTGGGGCAGGTAGCGGTGCGCCGAACTGAACGTCGACGAGACGCCAGTCGGTCGCACCATAGCGGCGCAACTCCTTCGGCGGGTAGTTCGGATGCACGAGCGTCATGATGTCCATCGACTGGACATAGTGGATGCCAAACACGTCGTCCGAGCTGTACGGAGTCTCGATCTCGTAGGGCTGCCCGTCTTCGCCCAGGAGGGTTTTGCCCGACGTGTGAAAGCGCGCGTACTTGTCGCCAAGCTCGATGGCAAGCGTCTGATCGGACGAGAACGTGAACGGGATGAGGCGACACTTCTTCGTCGGATACTTCGTCGTGTTCACGTACGCCGTACCCGGTCGAACCGTCGCGGGGCCCTGCGGAAGCACGAGGAAGTTGCGGCACTTCGCCAAACCCTGCTGGTACTTCTGATCGTCAAATCGCCCGTACATGGCGGGGGAGAGCTCGCCCGCCGAAAAAGACATTTGTACTTTACGAATACCCATGCCTACCTCCTTACGATCCACGAGGGCGTGAAGCAGACCTGCTTGCGCTGCTGATTCGCGTCACGCGTCTTCGCCGTCGAGAGCGCCACTTGGAACTGTTTCGAAAGCAAGCTCGATAGTTTCTGCCCCTCTTCGCCCTTGACACGAGAGCCCGCAATCTCCATCGCGAGGTAGTACGCGAACGCCGTCACAAAGGTTGGCGAGAAGTAGCCCTCCGAGACCTCCGACGTCACGTAGGTCGCCACGGGGTTTTCCGCGTTCGTGTAGAGCTTCCCGCCCATCACTTCGAAGTTCGCGTCGTTGGGCTCCATGAACCACACCGGGTTATCCGTCCACCAGCTCGGCATCTCCTGCTTCGAGTGCTGGCGGACGCGGATGACGCGCATGCAGTCGGACGGCACCTCGTAGACGCCTCTCCACCCCGCCGTCTCCTCCGAGCTCAACTTGGCGAGGAGCTGGCGCTTCGTCGCGAACGACCAGTCGTGCATCTCGAGCATCGCCGACTTCGCGATCGGGTAGTAGATCGCGCACATCTTCGCCTGGGCCGGGCTTTCAGGCGGGTCAATCGATGCAATGCTCCCGGTGTCACCCAGGAAAGACAACGCCAAATTACAAATCTCTACAGCACTTGCCATGAGAACCTCCTACAAAAAGAGGCGCCGAAGCGCCCCTTTGTCATCACCTCTTCACGGAGGATCAAGCCGTCTTGATGGACGGGGCCTGTTCAAAGCCCGCGTTGTCCTGGAAGCCCGACGTGATGAAGCCGTGAACCGTGCCCGCCGAAACAGTGCCGGCAAAGTTCGCCTGCATGTAACGCTTGTGATGGTACGGGATCGGGATCACGATCTGGGTGCCCGCCTTCGGGGCGGCAAGCGTCACCGCCGTGGACACGTCGGCAAAGCCGCTCGTCTCCGTGTCGGAGTCCTGCAGCGAGATCGTGAGGTTGCCCGTCACGTCGGCCTTCACCGTGAAGACGGCCACAAGGTCGCCATAGGCATAGCCCGTGGTCGGCTTGGGCTGACCGAAGTCAAGACGGAAGTCGGAGACGGCCGCGGCGGTAAGCTTCTGGCCCTCGTCCTTCGTGAACATCATCAGATAGTCAACAATCATTGTCTTCTCCTTACTTGACCTGAGCTTCCTTGAACTCAAGCACGTCGACGCGACGGAACGGGATGCCGTCGAAGCTCAGCACGCGGCGGCCACCGACATCGGCCAGATTCAGCTGGACGTTGCGGGAGTTGGCCTGCTGCAGACGCAGGTACGTTTCGATCGTACGGTTCGTATAGAAGGCAAAGCGGGCGCCCGAGAGGCTCGGAACCTTGGCGACCGCCTTGACGAGGAGCTCGTAGAGGTTGTGGCCGGTGGCGCTGTTTTCATCGGGCGGAATCGGCTTCAGGAGGCTTTCCTTGATGTTGGCGATACGGACCACATAGCGCCAGTCGCGAACAGAGAGACCAACGTCCCAACCGAAGTGCGTCTTGAGGACGCGGTACTCGCCGCCATCCGGATCAAGCGCGGCTTCTTCGCCGATGTCTTCCTTGGAGAGACCCGCCTTGGAGTTTTCGGGGTAAAGGCCGTGGACCGTGTTCGGGCCCCAACCGACGAGCCAGATGGAGGTGAGGTCGGTGCCCGTGCCGCCGGCGTCGATGACGTTGACAGCACACGGAGCCTTCTTCGGATCCTTCGTGTTGAAGCGCGGTGCAAGGCCCATGATCTGCTCGGGGTCCTTCGAGGAGTCGCCGTAGATGAGAGCGCGCTGAAGCGTCTGGGACATGGCCTCGATGAACGGGCGTTCTTCGGAAGCGCGCCAAGATTCCTTCATGCCGTTGATTTCGGCGAGCTTCTTATCGACCGTGGCGAAGGCCTCAAGCATGCCGCAGGTGTCCGTGATCTGGGCGACCGTGGACTTGGACTGCTTCACACCATAGTTGAGCTTGCGCCACGTGACGGTCGGAAGACCCGTGCGGACGGTCGTGCGGTGGGAGAACTTGTTGTTCGCCTCCACCCACGTGATGTCGTCCATCATTTCATTGGTTTCGTTGAGTACTTCAACGATGTCAGCGAGCTCGCCATTCGGATCCAGACGATCCATCATGTCGGCGAGCGTCGGATTGCGATTCGGCTTAGTAGTCGTAGCCATTCCTTATCTCCTTATTCATCAACCACCATGTTGGACTTCGGGTAGCGGCGTCGAGCGCCCGCCGGGGCGGAAGCGCTTCCCGTCACACCGTGATCCTGCTGCATGGCCTTGCCGATGCGATAAAACACACGGACCACCTCGGGGTGCGCCCCAAGGCCGGATCCTCTCAAAAGCGCCGTAAATTCGGGAGTCGCAAACTGCTTGAGTGCGCTGTTCGCAACGCCGACATTAGCCTTGAAATTGGCGCCGCCGATTTCAGGGTCCTTCTCAGAAAGCGAAGCCCACTCGCGCGACTTCGCCTTCAAGTCATCCACCAGATACTGGCGCGCCGTGGGGACCATGGCGGCAAGCATCTTCTGGGCATTTTCCTGCGAGAGCCCGAGCTCCTTCGCCGTAGCGGCAAAGCCTTCGAGCTGAGCTTCTGTGAACTGCTGCCCCTCGACGTCGAACGGTTCATACGCCTCGGGCGCTACCTGCGCGGGCTTCTGATCGCCGTCGTTCTGATCCCCTTCGCCCAACAGGGACGGCATGTCCGCCGTCGGTTCGGTAGCGTCCGTCGCCTGAGCGGTAGCCGCCGGTGCCGGATCGGTAGGGTTTCCTTCGCCACCTGCGGGCGTTGCGGGTTCGGCCGGCTCAGTCGATTCAACAGGATCAACGGTAGTGCCGTCTTCAGCCATTCTTGTTCTCCTTCATCATCTTGGAATACTGGTCGGGGCAAACCCGATCAATCTGCGCCATCAGGCGATAGCCGATGTCCTTGCGCCCTTCGGCATGCGCCATCGCGATGGGCATATAGCCCGCTCGCATGGGCGTCTCTTCAAAAGTCGTGCGAAAGACACCCGACTTCGTAAGAAGCCAGTGCATCAACCGACGCCCGCGCACGTCACGCATCAGCCATTTGAAGTCGGACGGGAAGTCGTCCGAGGCTTCGTATGGCAGTTTCTGTTCAGTCATGCCGCATCACTCTCCACAAAGGCGAATAACCGTGTCAACGTCAAGCCCGACGAGTCTGCACGACAAGGCAAGAACCAAAACCCCAAGCATCCACATGATGAATTTGCTGTGGGAAGGTAAATCTTTTTCGGACATGATTTTCACGAGCGCCTTTGCTGATAAAATAAGCTTCATAAGCTCCTCATCGGTGTAGGTTGAGGGTCTTAGAAAGCCGTTCGGATCGCACCCCGAGCGGCTTTCGCTTTATGTGTTGAAGCTACTTTGACACGCTGTTTTGCTCTCATGCCCCAACTGGGTCAATAACCCGCGAACTGCCCCATGATCTGCTCGGGGGAGGCTGACTGAAGGTCTCCCTGCAGAGGCGACATCGGAGACGCGGGAACGGCGGCTTGAACCGCTCCGAGATCCTTCGCGACAGAGGCCATCTCCTTGGCCTGCTCCATCTGCATCATCTTCGCCTGCTGCTCGGCTCTCTGCTGGCGGATGAGCGCCACCTGCTTGCCAGGCACGATCAACTGGGGGTCAAGCCCCAGCACGTCCGAGTAGTAATCCGCCCAGTAGTCCGCATCGAACTTGTCGGCGAGATCGGGCTTGATCGCCACGAGCATGCCGAGGTTCTGTGTGAAGCGGTCGACCGCGTTGGTTGCCACGGCCCTCTGGGCCTGCGCAAGGATCGAGACGAACTCGACGTTCAAGTCGATGCCTTGAAGCTCCTGCGGGACCGGCGGAAGCATGCCGACCTGCACCATGCGGTCGAACGTCATGGCGATCAGTCGGTCGTTCATCTCCGCGTTGAGACGCTCGAGGACGGGGCCAAGCATCAACATCTTCTCTTCGTGGCGCTCGGCAATCTCAGTCGCAGTCGCGCGGGCAGTCGTGGGCATGCCCGTAATCATCAAGAAGATGTCTTTGTAGAACGCTTCATCAATACGCCGACGCACGTCCTGAATGTCCATCAGGAGCGCGTCCAGACGCAGATTGACTTCATAGGCAGATCGCACCCCCTGCACCTGCGCTACGTTGTCCGCCCAAACAATCCCGCCCGGAACCAGGTTCGCTTCCTGATTGCGCATGTCGGCCGACATAATGACCGCGGGATCGGCCTGCTGAGCAATGGCCTTGGACTTGTGAAGCTGTTGCTGTTGAAGCTGGCGAAGGTCGCCGAGCGCTTCCATGCCCGGCCCCGTCCCGTAGATGTCGCCGCCCGTCACATTCCAACGGGCTGCGAGAACAGGAAATTGTCGGAAGCCCGACTCACGAAGGATCGAGTCGCCCTTGCCGTTCTTCTCGAAGTAGACCGACCGGAACGGCATGTTCTTCGCGTCGCGCTTCTCGGGATCGCGAAAACTTCTCGGCTCGATGGCGTTAACCACCTCGATCCATTCATCGTAGTTCCCGCGGTCATAGAGCCGCCTGACGTTGGGCGACACCTTGTCGTAGCCGAACTCCCCGACGAGCGCGGAGACCGTCATGCGAAACTCTCGATAGCACGTGTTGACGTCGCCTCGGGAATCCGTCGCAAGCGCGAACTCGCCAATGGTGAGCGGCATGCAATGGATGATGGAGTCGTAGTCGTCGAGCACGATCACAGACGTCGTGCCGAAAGCACCGAGCTCCTCGTACGCCATCTGCAAGGCGCGGTAGACATTCGACTGGTTGAAGACCATCTGCATGAGGGTCGTCACCTGAGTCATCCACTTCTTGACTTCGTAGTTCTCGTCGAGCTGAGGGTTCTTCGTCGTGAGGCGAAACCACGGGCGGGCAGGGCTTGTCATACCCGCCATCATGCCGCCCGACAAAGTGCGAAGCGCTCGCGTACCGCTGTTGTCGAGAATGGCACGGTGGCGCTTGTCGCCCTTGTTGTTGTCGGAGACAAGGAAGCGCCCTGCACGCGGCAGAAGCACTTCCGAGATTTCCTGCCAGTGCGGCACCCAAGAGGAGCGCTCAGACTTCAGCGCCTCCCAGCGCTTGCCGCACTGTTTGCGAAGACTGTCCGCCATGATTAGCCTCCCAGAAGAGAGGAGCCGCCGCCAAGCAGAAGATCATTCTTGCCGACGCCGCCCGGACCCGTAATCATCGTGGCGCTGCCGCCACCTTGATTCTGGCTCATGATACCGCTGACATCGACCTCGTTCTGGTTGGCCTTGTTGAACTCCATCTCCTGCTGCTTCTTCGCCTCGGCGGCCGCCTTGGCCTGCTGATCGGCGGCGCGGCGCTGCGCCTTGTCCTGCTTGTTGGCGCTGTACATGGAGGCGCCGATGGACGCCGCGGTTACGCCAACGGCAACTGCTACTCCTGACATAAGAGATTCTCCTTTCGAGTTAAGAGCCGATCGGGCTCATCAGTAAATTCGTTTTCGGCCTCCTCCACAGTCTTCGCATCCGTCGCGAAGCACATGGTGAAGGACGAGTTTTCAAGGGCATAGACAGCGGCTCTTCGCCCCGCCATGCCGTCGAGGATATGGACGCCGCGAAGCTCCTTCGTGACGCCCCCATCCGTGATCCTGAAGTGCCCGCAGCAGATCAACTGCGTCGGTACCTTGACTGTGAGCCCCACGACCGCCGCGCCTTTCGGAACGTAGACCGTGCGGGAATACATACCCGCATGAAGGTGGTGCTCCGTCTCGATGTGGATCGGCGGGAACTCCGCCTCAAGCGCCTGCCCGAGGGCTTCCACAGCCGCGGCTCGTGTCGCAAGATCATTCATCGCACTTGCACCAGTAGCAGTTGTGCGTGTGCGTCATGCCGAGGCGATCGCACAGCTTGTCAAACTTCGTGCCCGGAGGGGCCATGAAGGTGAAGCCAGGAGCGCCTTCCTTGGCCGCAACCGCCTTGGCGCACCCGAGAAGATCAAGCCCCGTACGCCCACGGCGCCATGCCTTACGGAGGTAGAAGGCATCAACGCCGACGAGAGGAAACGGGTAGTGCTGGGACTGCGTGACGAGAAGCGCGGCCGCGCCAACAAGGCGCCCGTCGTCAAGCACGGCCACACAGCGAAGCTGACCGTCCTTGTCGAGCGCGGCATAGCGGGACACCTGCGCCTCGGCCGCGCCAATGGCAGGGTTGGCCGTCTCGTTGATGTACTCCGTCACCCAGTCCGTCCAACCGTCCATGTCGTAGAGCTCGTTGAACGACACTTCCTGATACTCAATCACTCCCCTTCTCCTCCCCTGATGCCCGCAAACTCTTCCGATACTTGACGTAGGCATAGACCTCAATGCCCTGCTTCAGAGCACCTGTAGCAAGCCAAAGGTCGATCAGCCCTATCAAAATCTGCGTGTATGTGGGTAAATCCGAAAACTCAACCATCGCTTCCCCCGGCTCCGGAACGGCCTATCGCTATCCGCAGCGCCGCCCACATGAGCCTCACTGTGCACATCACCGCACTGACGTAGAAAAGCCACTCGAGCATCTTGTTCGCCAACGGGTCGTCTACAAAGCCGATAACAACCGCTTGCGCGATTAGAAATACGATGGTCAACACCGCACCGAAGAGAAGCGGATATTTCCTATGAGTTTCTGAAACCATGACGCGGATACCTGTTAAAATGCCTAACGTAATCTCGAAATAGCTCATCGCTACCCCATGTAGTTGTTGAGTCCTGAAGCCGCAGGTGTTCCAGCACCTGCGGCTTTCTTTTCATTCGTCGGTCTCAATCAAACCACGTGGGCTTCGTCTCATGCCCCAATTGGGGCGGCAAATCAAGCGCGCATTTAATTGCTACGCAGATTTACTTCAGGCACGCGAACGGGTCGTAGTCCCTGCGGCCGGAAGTGCGGTTCCTGTAGGCAAGCTCCGCGAGCGGGATGTACTCCTCCACCTTGTACGCGAAGGTCAATGCAAGCGCGTCTGCACTGTCTGGAGACGGCATGCCGCGCTTCTTCATGTCCTTCTTCGACTCGAGCTTGATCTGCCCGCCCGGCAGGATGTCGTACTCGGGCGCCGTCAAGTCGTCGATCAGGCCCTGATCGTTCGGGATCGTCCCGCCGTCCATCAGCCAGAGCTTCATCCTCCCCCACATCTCCTCACGGAGACGGGCGTACGTCTTCGGATCGTCCGCACCCGCACCGAACTGGATGCCGCGCACGGGATACCCGTCGTCGCGAAGCTGGTCCTTCGGGCCACCGCCAACACCGCCCTCGTCCACGTTGATGTAGATGCGGTCTCTCGGGAACCCGAGCGCCCTCACTTCGTCGAAGTGCTGCTTCACCTTGGCCACGAGTTGCGTTGTGGAGAGCCCCTTGAAGCGCTTGATCGGGAGCCAACCCCTGCCGATGCGCGTGTAGATCACGCTGTCGTCATCACCGAAGCGCGCCACGTCCACGCCGATGATCGCGCACGTCGCCCCGTTGTGCGGCATGTCTCGCCTCGCCGCCTCCATCACAAGGCCCGACGGGATGAACTGCTTGTCGGACTGACTCGGGAACTCACCCTTCACACGCACCTTGAAGAAATCCGAGTCTTCGCCGTACTCCTTGCGCCACTCCTCCATCTGCTCCTTGTTCGTGATGAACACGCTTCGGCTGTCAATCTGACGAGTGCTCCAGACGTTCTTGCGCTTCCCGAAGCATTCGCGGAAACGCCCCGTGTTTCGCGTCGGATTGCCGAACACGAACATCATCGGCTCACCGTCGGTCAGACCGCCTTCCGCCACTTCCCAAATCACGTCGGGGACAGCTGAGGCTTCGTCGAATAAATAGAAGGACGTGGACGACGCCGCATGCTGGCCTGCAAACGATTCGGAGTTTTCTTCCTTACACGTCTGCGCGTCAACGCGCCACGACTCAGGAGCCTCCTTCGCCTCGATGGACTCCGCCTTGATCTCGAACATGTCCGAGACAATCGAACGCTTCAGCCATTTCGAGATTTCCGCGAAGGTCTTCGTCTTCAACTGAGACGCCGTGTTCGCCGTCACAACGCCCTTACAGTTCGGACGAGTGGCGAGGATCCAGATCACGAGGCAGGCTGTCAAAAATGATTTCGTTTTATCCCCTGTCGCCAGAGGCACTGACTATCTCTTACCCGCATTGCGGGGAGTCCCGTTTCGAGCTGAGGTTAATTCAGCCCTACTTCCCTTCCGAGGAATAGTCGATACAGGTTCCCGATCGTTCGGGCTTCCCACGGGATTACCTCAGAGAGGCTTCCCCGTTAGCACCTTTCGGTACCCCGCAGAACCACTGCGGAAAAGGACTCAGACGGCTCATCACATATCCGAACCGATGCCGTGGCCTGACGCAACGGCAAGACGTATGGGCTTGACGGCATGGATCCCGTCGAAACCGTTTGCGCGCACCTGCTGCCCGATCTCGTCCAAGACCTCACACGCCCACTTGTCCGGCCCGAACTTGCTCCCCGGGTACTTCGAAGCCCAAGGCTCGGGAAGCGGTACGATCGACAGCTCGGGCGACTCGCCCCACGGGAACGCCCAAAGCACGAAGCGCAGAGGGTCGTCGTACCCTCGCGCCAGCTCTTCGGCAATGTCGTCTGACAGTTCATTCATAGAAAAATGTCCTCATGGAAAAAGACCCCCGACTTCGGAAAGGAAGCCGAGGGTCGGTTGGTTAGGGAATGGCTTCGAAGTCGTCTTGAGCGGGCTGGTCCAGGTCGACGGCGCTCTTCAGCCGAATGCCGACAAAACGTTTCCCGTCGTTCCCTTGACGAAGCCGAAACGGCGCCCCCCTCCTCGCAAGCAGTTTCTTCAGCCGCTCGGTCAAAAGCCTAGGCCGCGCATCGAACGTCGACTCGTTCATGCTCTCAAGCCATTGGCAATAGCTCTCGAACAACTCTTTCGTCGACGGATCGTTCTCCTTCTCCGGGCGCCCGATCTCGCACCGCTCATCAAACCACTGGGTGACCAGATCGTGCGAGTCGACATAGGCGTTCGACGCGTCCAGTACGGACTTCGGCACGGTCAGGCCCTCCTTCAGCTCGCCCTCTCGCCCCTCTAGAAGCCAATTGAAAATGCCAGAGCGCTCCGCCTTAAGCACCTGCGACAGCCCCTTGATGCGCATGGCGCGATACTTGGGATCGTTCTCGAAGTCGTGCGGGAAGTCGATCAGACGAATGCGACGGCGCATGGCGTTGTCAGCCCCCTGCATGTTCGGCGCAAAATTGGTGGCAATGAAAAGCGTGAATCTGGCGGGAAACTCCTTCACCTCGGCGGCATACGCACCTCGTGCGGAGATCTTGTCCCCACCGGAAATGCGCTTCAAGTCCGCTGCGCGGAAAGACTCCCCGCTCCCGGTCTCGGAGCAGTACACGAACCTGGCCCCCTGCAGACGCACGATGTCCGCACGATGCCCGCTTGCCGGCGTGCCTTTGCGGCCGATGACGGTCTCATCGCTCAACGCCTTCGAGTAGCCGCCCATCACCTCACTAATCGTCTCAAGAAAACTTGACTTACCGTTGGCTCCGTCGCCAATGAGCAGGTAAAATGCCTCCTCATCCGGTCGGCCTGCCAGCATCTTGCCAAGCACCTTCTGCATGTACCACGCCACTTCTTCGCTTCCGAACCATGTGGAAACGCACTTGCGCCAGGTGGGGCAGTCCGCACTCGGGTCGTACCGCACATTGCAGTACTTCACCATCAGGGCATCTGGTGCATTCGGCACCAGATCCCTCGTCTTCAGGTTCACGAGTCCGTTCTCGACCGCGATGAACTCCTCCATCGCGTCCATGTCGTTCTCATCGACGTAGAGCTCACGCGTACGGGTCAGGTTCTTCAGGAGCTTGTCCAGCATGGCGCTCTCGCCGTCGAGACAGCGCAGCTGGAACTTGGCCGCCGCCTTTTCTCGGGCTTCATCCCCAGCATCCCTCGCTGCCTTGATCTCCTCTGTCAAAAGCGAATTGAAGATCTCGTCACGAATCCTTGTGCAGATCGAAGCCTCCGGCCCGAGGCGGTCCCATTGCCTCGTAGCGGGCTCAAAGTAGTACCAGCGTTTTGCCTGTGGCGCATAGCGGAGGTGATCGCCCCAGTCGCGAAGCACACGGCACAGAAGCCCGTCTTCCGTGAAAGCCTCCGCTCTCGCGATGACCATTCGCGCTTCCCGAGCGATCGGCCACATCGTGAGCGAACGCAGGCCACGGTTATTGAACGTAGCCCACTTCTTCTCCACTTCAGCGAAACCGTCATACTTGGCGGCCTGCTGACTAAGCTCATCCCAGAGGGCAAGCCCCTCAGGCGACCCAGACGTCTCGTGGTGGATGCGCATGCCGTCCTGGTACCACGGGGTGTAGGAACCCCACGACTCCACTCTCGGCGCCATCAGCTTGCGAATCTGGTCGATCGTGAGCCCGATCGGGCGCTTCGGTACGAGCTCTTCCGCCAGGGCTTCGTCAGCATCGACGGCAATCGTGCGCTCACTACCCTTGACCGGCGCCCACCCGTTGCTCTCAACGAACTTTTCGAATGCGTCGCAGAGCGTCTGAACGCCCTCATACGTCATCAAAGGGAGCTCGGCAGCCGGAACGTCAACAGGCTCCCCTGAGAAAAAAGCATCCGGGTAGCTGTAGGGGAGCCCCGTTTCCGGGTGGATGTGGTACAGAACAATCTGCTGCCCCTTGCCCAGAACCTCCAGCTGTGACTTCGTGGACTCGTCACCGTTCTTGACGTACTCAAGCGTCGTCTGCTTCAGCCAACGGCCTTCAGCCCTGAAGAGGAGCGCAAACTTCGGAGCCCGACCGACACGGTAAACGGCCATCGCGCACGCAGGATAAGCCTTGCAGAGGGCGTCAAAAAGCGCCTTCGCCTCCGCGTCGGTTCCGCGAAAGTCAACGTCGATGGCGCAGATAGGCGTGTCGCCGTACCCGCACAGCACGCCGACGCCCTCACCCTCCGGCCGCTGTCGGCAAGCCTGGGCGGTGAGCGGAGAGTTCTGCCAGTTGGGCGTGGTCGGATGCTTCTTGCCTTTCGACAGCGGAACCACGGGGTAGCCGGTCTCGACGAGCCTCGGCCCTTTCTCACGGATGAACGAGGTCATAACCCGAGCTCCTTGCGAACACGGGCGTCCGACGCCATTTCCTGCTCTCTACGCGTATACGCATCGTGCATTTTCTTCACCGTGCTTTCGCGAAAAGCAAAGCCATCCGGGGCGTTCTGAATCCTGTACAGCGTCATTGGAGTTATATCGCAGTACTTTGCGACTGCTCTCTTGCTAAGGCCGGAACGGACAAGATAGGCCAAGGCCGTCTTTGGGGAGATGTAATCATTACTCGACATGAGTGCTCCAAAAATATAGAATACAAGTATGGCGACATGAATAATAAGCACAGCGAGTACACTATGTCAACCAATACCACCTTTTTGAGCACACTACACGAGCTCATGGTCGAGAACGGGCTCTCCGTACGTAAATTGTCAAAGCTCTCGGGCGTCGCTACCGCAACTATCCAGCGGCTGAAATCAGGAGAGTCGACCCCGCACCCCGCCACAATCGCGAAACTGGCCGCCGCGCTGGCCGTTGACCCTAAAGTTTTGTGGGTGGCCTCCGCAACCGATGCTAGAGACGACGATTACCGAGCGGAAATGGCCTACGAAAAACATCTTCAAGAGCTGAGAGGCCAAGGAAACATCTTTCATGGGGCGCATGCCGAGACCCCCATGCGGGAAATTCCAATCCTGGCACTCTCCCAGACCGCTGATTACTTCTGCGCGCCAGGATTCTCCAGTTGCGAATGCATCGCGCTCCCGCCCGAAATGCTCTACACCACAAACGTGCCCACGCCGGACTTCGCAATCGTCGCGGAGACCGCCGCCATGGCGCCTGCCGTACAGGACGGAGACGCTCTCTACTTCTGCAAAGAGTGGCCCCGCATAAAGTCCGGGCAAATCGTTCTAGCGGAAACGGAAAATAATTCCGCGATTATTGGAAGATTTAAGAGAGATATTTCCGAAATGTTTTTATCTTTCGACAACAACTCGGAATTCAACATTCCAAACGTAAAAATTAAAAAAGTTTTGGCGGTATGTGTCGGCCTTTATCGCCCGTTTTTCTAACCTACGATTTCCCCGCCACGCGCTGTCTGGCGGCAAGGATGCGGGAGGCAAGAGAGCTGTCGGTCTTCGCCTCCACCTTGTCGCCGTACTTCTCCGGCGCCCATTTCTTCAGGAGGTCAAGCCGCGTCGACACCGCCAGCTTCCTCGCGTACACCGCATCCCCCTTCTTCACGTCCATGCTCAGCAGGTTCCCGTCGTTGTCATACCGCTCGTACACGTCCTCCACCATCAGCGGATCCGTCGCCATCGCCAACGCCTCCTCGGCTAACGCGTCAACGCCCTGCTCCCGAGCCTTCGCAACAGCCGCCTTCCACTTCGGATCCTTCGAGCACCATTGCGACAGCGCGCTGCGGCCAAGGCCCACACGCTTCGCAAAAGTCAGCATCATCCCGCCCTGCGCCAAGTAGGCACAGAGCGCGTCCAAGAGCTCCGGCGACTTCACCACCCGGCCCGTCTCCGCATCCGTCGGCAGATACTCCGGCACCTCCGGCAGCCCCACCATCGCCTCCGTCGCCACCCGACGCATCAGAGCCCTGTCCTCCTTCGTCAGCCCGGGACGACGCTTCCTCGGCCCCCACTCCGGACGCCAGTCCTCGTCCGGCGTCACGGGCTTGTAGTGCGCACGTCGCTTCGACGGGTCCATGTCGGACACCGTCTTGGGCGCCCCTTCATGCACGATCCTTACCACGGGGGCAGACGAGGCCGTAGAGGCGACTTCTGAGCGCACAGAGGCGCCGAAGAGACCGTCCCCTTGTGGTTGCTCGTCCGAGGGTGTCGACGCCGTAGCGGCCCTGCTAGAGGGCTTCTCGAGGATCTGAATCGATTTGATCTTGTTTGCGACGGTTTGAGCCATTGTGAAAATTTCCTAAAAAATTTTTGGAAAGGCGGGCAGTGGGAACTCGGGAAAAAGGGAAGTTCGAAAATGAAAAATTTTTGAGCTTGCCGATCGGGCGAGGTCCCCCGCGGACGAGCGGCGAAATTGGGCCCCCCACCCGTCCCCGACGAGCGCCTCAGCCGACCGACACCCGACGCCCCGCGCGGACGGTCACCCAGCCGGCCGGCAGCACGGCCCGGCGGCGGCATCGGACGAAATCCCACGCCGTGCCGAAAGGCACGCCGAATCGGGCGGCGGCCGCGGTGACGGTCTCCCCGGCGGCCACGCGCTGGCGAATCTCTTCGACCACGGCATCAGGCCACCGGCACCGCGCGGAGTCCTCGCCGACCGGGCGACCGGCGGCGCTGACGGCAATCGTCTTTGTCATGTGCTTTCCTCCTGCGGCCGGAGTCTAGCCGCAATCACCCGACGAAAGCCGCAACCGTCGAACGGACGGGCAGAAATCCCCTCGCATCAAAGCGCGGCGAGCGGTGAGGCTGTGAGTTCATACAAAAATGCCCACACCGCCACGGGCCACCGCTGCCACCGGTCGGCATCCCAGGCGGCGGACGGCCCGCGCGCCCGCACCAAAAACCCGCAACGCGGCGCGGCGCGTCGGGTAGGCCAGAGCACCGCCAACCCCACGGCGCCACCCCACCGCACGCCGCAAAGCCCCACGGGCCGCCGCTCCCACGCGCCGTAGCACCGAATCCGGCGCCACCCCACGGCGCCACCCCACGGCGCCACCGCACCGCCGCACAGCTTAAGTATCTAATTCGGCCAAAAACATAAACCTCCTATAGGCGTAACTAAAGGGGGTACCCCCTTGATTTTCACGTATGAGAGAAGTTACGAGAGGGGGTAGATAAATACTTAGTACGTCCTTTTTCTTCGGCTAACTCACGAAAAATCGGAGTTGCGTTCCAACTCACAAAAAACAGCAGTTCAGTAAGTTCTATCGCCGCGATCCAATTCGCAAAAAATCGGAGTTGCGTGCCAACTCGCAAAAAAAGCGAGTAGAGGCGGAGGCCCCCCGTGGCCTTGAGGGGTCCGGGGAAAGCGCGCGGCATACGGCCGGCGGGCCCGCCGGTGGTGCCTGCGTCCTGCGCGTGCTTGATCTATATCAAGTGTGCTCATCTTTGCTGTGCTCGTTTGTGCTCGTTTAGGTGTAATATGAACTTAACACGAATCGAGCACGATTCAACACTAATGACCACGCACTTAGGACTCCACACCATGACACCCGCCATCATCGCCGTTTTCCTCACCATCGCGATCATCCTCCAAACCCTCGCCCGTGAAGCCGCCGACCGTCGCCGTGACGAAGAATTCGACCGCATGCGCGCCGCCGCCCGCACCGCCGCCCGCCGTCGCACTGATGCCCTCTATCTCGACTTCGCCCGCCGCGCCGGCGCCCCCGTGGAGCTCCCGGCGGACTTGGGTCGCCTGGTTGACTTCCAGAAAGCTATCCGCATTGACGATCTCGAGAAGGTCGCCAAGCGCATCGAACGCCGCGCCGCTTTCGCTGCTCGCTACGGCTGCGAGGTCAAGGCATGACAGCCCCCCGCGCTCTGGTGAACCGCCTGGCCATGTGCGCCGCTGCCCTCGCAGTGGCGGCGCTGGCCGCCGGCGCGGCGGCCTCATCGGTCGACCTGACCGCCGGCGCCTACGCCGTCGCCGTGGTCAAGCTGGCTGCAGGCTGCGCTCTCTCTGCTCTTTTCGCTTCTCTCTCCGGCGCGCTTTTCGACGCTGCCGAAGACTAATCACTTACTTAACTTGCTAGGACTCATCATGACCAACACCAACAACACCGCTGCCGCCATCGCGGCCGAAATCATCGCCACCGCCGAGACGCGCATCGAACTGCGCGCCGCTGAGCTTCACGACGCCGAATGCTTCCGCCAGCTGTGCGCCTCTGCCGTCGCATGGCTCGACGCTGAGTACTTCGGCCAGGCCGATGACGATGAGGAGCACGCGGACGAGTACCGTGACCCGCTCTCTTTTGAGGTCTACCTCAACAGTCACACCGGCGACTACATCGCCGACCTCGATCTCACCGTAGGCGGTCCGACGATCCGCGCCCGCTACGAATCCCGCTGGGGCGAGCTCACGGTCACCGCAGCCTGGGGCTCGGACCGCGTGGAGATGAGCGCCCGAAACTGCGCTTTCGTCGACTGGATCGAAACCTGCGCCGATTGTTACTGCTAAAAGCCCCGCGCCCCGCCGCACCGGTGGGGTGCATATGAGAGCGCCCGGGCGTCCGGACGCTTTCACCTGCAAAACCGCAGGGGCTTTTTTCAACTTATCAGCTAGGACTCACTATGTACGCAAGCACCTCCCGCGCGGCCCTTGACGCCGCCCACCTTTCCCCCGCAACCCCTCGCCCGATCGTGGGCATGTACGACCTCGACACGTCTTCGTATGACATCGATCCGGACGGCCGCACGGTCCGCATCTATGGCGCGGCCTTTTTCCGCACCGCACCGCAGATCGGCGTGCGATTCACGCTGGTGCTGTCCCGCGCCGATCTGCGTGACGATGAGGCGCCCGCCTGGATCGATTTCGATTCCGATGACCTCGAGGCCGCCGGTCTCGCTCTGGCCGAAGAGACTGCCGAGGCCGCATTGCTTGATGCGCTCCGTACGCCCGGTTTCAACGTTGCCGGAGCGCCGGCCGTACTCACGCCTTCGCTCATCGATTTCTATCTGCCTGCCATCCATGACGGCGCCGGCAGCACTGAGCACATCCGCGCCGCGTCCGGATGGTGCCTTTTCGCCGTCCCGTCCGACGAAGGTCCGGAGCTTACGGACGTACTGGCCTATCGACGCTACAGCGATGACTACCCGTGCTACGCAGCCCCTAGCGCGGCCGATTGGGCGGATGCGCGCGATCAGCTTGAGGGCCGTGTGCCCGAAGAAACGCTAGACGCTTTCGAGCGTTTCTATCTCGAAAACAAAATCGCCTGGGCGCAGGTCCAGTAACAGTAAACCCCGGCCGCCTTTCGAGGCGGCCAAATTTGGAGCATTGAGTCATGGCAGCAAGGAATTTCTACCGCGTCGACGCCGCCGGCCGAATCGAAAAGCTTTCCGGTTCGATTTTGAAAGAGCTAACCGGCGCGGCCACCGTGGCCGCAGCGATGGACGCGATTCGCAACGACATGACCGGCCGCGAGGACTTCGCAGAGATCTGCTTTTCGTACCTCGAGGCGTGCGCCATCGCCCGCGCGCGCAAGGAGCGCAGCGAATGATCTACGTAATTGCACTGCGTCAAGCCGCGCGGACTGGTGACCGCTGGCAGGTGCTGCCCCGTGCTTACTACTCCGTATGCGAGGCCCTGGCCGACGCCCGCCGCGCCCGCCTGCGTTTTCCGCTGCTGGATTTCCGCGTAGCGCGCAGACCGACAGCCGAAAAGCTACCGGACATCTATCGATGGTAGCGCCCACGCGGCCGGTGTCATGCCGGCCCGCAGAGAAAAGCCTACAGCCCCGCGCCGCGGGCTTTTCTCTGCGCAGTAACCCGGGACTGCCTACGCCGCCCCGCCCTTCACTTTCATTTTTTGGGAGGCTCTATCGTGAGTCTTGAAACTGAAATCCGAGCCCTGACCGATGAGGTCAAGACCCTGGCCACCATCGCCCGCGCCATCGTCGCCGGTCGCTCTCTCAACGCCGACACGGCAGCGCCGGCAGCACCGGAGGCCCCGACCACCGTCACGCCCGAAGAGACGCCCTCGCCGGCCGCACCGGAACCCGTGGAGGATCCTGCCGAAGACGTCAAGGCTGAACTGGCGCCCGAAGCCGCCGCGCCTGCGGCAGAGGTCGAAAACGTGCCGAAGGACCCCGCCGGTTTCATGGCCGCGCTTCACGCGCTCGTCGTCGGCCGCTCCGACGCCAAGGATGTCATGCGCGCCGCACTTGAGGCCATCGGCGCAAGCTCTTTCCGCACGCTGGACAGCGCTCGCTACGCGGAGGCGCTTGCAGCCGTCAAGGCTGAACTAGCGAAGGCGGAGGCGTGACCATGGCTAAGCATGCTCTCATTAGCCCGTCGAGCTGCGGGCGCATCGCCTACTGCCCGGCGTCTGTCCTTCTCTCGAAGGGCATGCCGGAGGACTCCAGCCCTTACGCAGAAGAAGGCACCGCGGCACACCGCTGGTGTGAGCTCGAGTTGCGGGCGAAGTTTGCGGGCCGCGACCTAAACCGCGCCGAAGCCGCAGAGCGCGCGGCCATCAAGCTGTCTCACGACGGCATGGAACCCCACGTGCGCGAGTATGTGTCCCACGTGGCTGAACTGGCCGGGGGCGCTCTCTATCGCGCCGTCGAGGTCCGCCTGCCGGTCACGCCGATCACGGGCGAGCCCGACGCCTTCGGCACTGCCGACTGCGTGGTTATCGACGGCGACGGTGTGCTCCACATCATCGACTTCAAGTACGGCGCCGGCGTCAAGGTCGAGGCGAAGCACAACGCGCAGCTCGGCGTCTATGCCCTTTCCGCCATGGCTGAACTAGACCCTGACGGCATGATGTTCGGCGTCGAAAAGGTCGTGCTCCACATCATCCAGCCGCGCATGGACAACATCAGCGAGTGGGCGGTCGACCGTGCAGCACTTGAGGGGGAGTTCTTCACGAATATCCGCCGCGCGGCCGATCGTGCGCTCCACCTGGTGGCGCATCCCGAAGACCTGAAGGAGGACTACCCCTTCCTGCCGCTCGAGGGCTCCGGCATGACGCCAGAAGGCGACTTCGCGATCCCGAACGATCACATCTGCCGATTCTGCAAGGCGAAGGCGATCTGTCCGATCCTGCATCGGTCTACGGTGGAGGCGCTCGAAGCGGACTTCGAGGATCTCGCTGACGGCACCGAGGCTGAACAAACCGCGCCCGTCGCCGTCGCGCTCCCGAGCTCGATCCCCGTGCCGACCACGCCCGAGCGTCTGGCGGCCGCATACAGCTGGCTCAAGGTGATTCGCATGTGGTGCGACGCCGTGGAGGGCGCCATGTACGACCGTCTCAACAGCCATGGCGAGACCGAAGGCTACAAGCTCGTCGCGGGTCGCCCTGGTCCGCGCAAGTGGACGGATGCCGAAGCCGCCGAGGCTGAACTGCGAAAGGCGCTCAAGGTCGATCAGGCATACGACCGAAAGGTGATCTCGCCGACCACAGCCGAGAAGCTCCACAAGGCGGGCGAGATCGGACCCAAGTACTGGGCTCGCCTCTCAAACCTCATTGGCCGAAGCGACGGCAGGCCTCTGATCGTGCCCAGCACGGACGAGCGCCCCGCGTTGACGCCGCAACTCGAGAACGACTTTGACGATCTCGACCCCAAGGCTGAACAAGCCAATTAAACCCTGTCATTTTTGAAGGAAATACAAATGGCAAAACTTACTGCTGAAGAGCGCAAGAAGCTCCACCTCGTGCTGCGCAAGGTGCGCATCGCCTACCCGGAAGTCTTCGAACCGAAGCACAACGACCTCTCTGGCAAGGACGAGTACTCCGTGCAGGTTCGCCTCTACGAGGACAACCCCGAGCACATGAAGATCGTGGAGATGATTAACGCCGCGAAGGAAGTGGCCGCTAACGCCTTCTGGGGCCGCGACGCCAAAGCCTTTAATGCCCGTGTCGAGAAGATCGACAACAACAAGGGGCTCCGTCACAACGACGAGGGCGGCTTCTACTTCCTGAGCGCCAAGCGCCGTCCCGACCAGCAGGCCCCGCGCATCGTCGGTCGTGACCGCACGGTTGAACTGCGCCCCGAGGACGGAAAGATCTACAGCGGCGCTGTCTGCAACGTTGTCGTGGATCTCTGGTGCTACAGCGGAAAGGCGAAGAATGGCACGCCCATCCAGCCTGGCTTCTCCTTCACGCTCTGTGGCATCCAGTTTGTTGAAGACGGCGATCCGATCGGTGGCGCTTCCGTCGCCAAGGACGATGACTTCGATGATCTGAAGGCGGACGACGATCCCGACTTCACCGACATCCCGTAAAGCGCTTACGCGACTTTGAACAAAGCCCCCTCTTCTCCCCAGAGGAGGAGGCTTGATCCAGAGCCGCGGGGGAAACCGCTCGGAACGCAGAGCCGTAGCGGGTCGGGTGATTCATCAGGCAGTAATGCCGGAGTTCTAGCACCACGATCACACAAGGATGAGCATCTGCAGCTCTTGCCGCACGGCAAGCCCTCATCCTCCCCCAAGGGCTCCCCAGTTTTTTCAAAGGAGTCTCACATGGATCAACTTCACAAGCCGACAGAAGATGAGCGGCAACGCCGCATAGGGCGTCTCGTTGCCGGCAAAGAGATCGTAGATGTCGTCGGCTGGTACGCGACGCCTTCGGCCGCGAAGCGCTGGCTTGTCGTCGCCCATTGCCCCTTCTGTGGGAAGCCCTTCAAGGTGAAAGAACTCAGCCTCTACAGCAAAGCCGTCAACTGCGGATGCCGCCCCCGTGCGACCGGCGTCGCGTTGCGCGAGAGCGGGAACCTCACGATCAGTGGCGAGCGCTGCTCGGTTGCGGAGGGGGAGCGCCGACGCGAAGAAGCGATCAAGGCCGCGGCAGTCCGCCGGCATGACAAGGCTGAACAAGACGGCCCGCTATACGTGCCCGAGAACCCGTCTCTTAAAAAGTGGTATGGGCGGGATGCGATGGACCGGTTCACGAAGGATCGAGTCCTCGTGTACTGGATGACGTTGGACCGCGCCGCCTGCTGCCCCGCATGGCAGGACTTCGAGAAGTTCTACGGCTGGGCGATCCGCAACGGCTACTCCCGTGAAAAGGTGCTCGTACGCCTTGACCCGACCAAACTGATGAGTCCTTTGACTTGCAAATGGAGTCTTCCATGAAATACCTTTTCGCGGACCTTGAGACCTTCTCTCCGCTCAATCTCCCCCAAGTCGGCAGCTTCCGTTATGCGGAAGACTGCGAGATTCTGCTGTGGGGCTACGCCATCGACAACGAACCCGCCCGCGTCTGGGACTGCACGAACCCGCGGACCAAAGAGATGCCCGAAGCGCTTGCCAAGGCGCTCAAGGAAGCGCAGGCGGGCGAGCGCAAGATCGTCTGGCACAACGGCATGATGTTCGACACGGTTGTGCTTGCCGCCCACGGCTACCACATCCCGCTCGAAATGATCGTGGACACCATGGTCATCGCCTATCAGCACGGGCTCCCCGGCGCTCTTGGCGACCTGTGCGACGTGCTCCGCATGCCGACCGACAAAGCGAAGGACAAGGACGGCAAGCGCCTCGTCCAGCTCTTCTGCAAGCCGCAGCCGGAGTGCTACAAGGTGCGTCGTCATGACCGCTACACGAAGCCCGAGGACTGGATCAAGTTCGTCAACTACTGTCGCCTGGACGTGGAAGCGGAGCGTGAGCTTTTCAAGGCGCTGCCCAAGTGGAACTGCACGGAGTGGGAGCATCGTCTGCAGGTGCTCGATGCCGAGATCAACCGCCGCGGCATGCAGATTGACGTCGACCTTGCCGAGGCCGCGGTTGAACTATCCGAGCGGAACAAGAAGCTCCTGGCCGAGGAGACCCAGCGGCAGACGAACGGTGAAGTCGGCGCCGCCACGCAGCGTGATGCGCTCATCGACTACATGGCTCGCGAGTACGGCTGGAAGATCGACACGATGACGAAGGCCGAGCTCGAGAAGCGCGTGGACGATCCGTCCGTGCCCGAGCCTGTTCGTGAGCTCCTGAAGCTTCGTCTCATGTCCACGAAGACTTCCATTCAGAAGTTCAAGGCGCTTCTGCGGCGCGTCAACAAGGACGGGCGCATGCGCGGCGGGCTCCAGTTCCGTGGGGCTTCGAGAACCGGGAGGTGGTCGGGTAGAGGCTTTCAAGGCCAGAATCTGGCGCGCCCAACTGTTTCACAGAAGGAAATCGACTTCGCCACCAAAGTGCTCAAGCAGCGAGATGGCACGTTCGAGTGCTTCTACGACGACCCATCGGTCATCCTTCCCAACCTTCTCCGCGGCGAGATCATCGCGCCTTCCGGCAAGAAACTGATCGTCGCCGACTACTCCAACGTAGAAGGCCGTGTGCTCTCTTGGCTCGCTGGTGAAGAGTGGAAGCTTCAAGCCTTCCGAGACTTTGACGCGGGGCACGGCCACGACCTCTACAAGCTTGCCTACGCCAAGGCGTTCGGCGTGAAGCCTGAGGACGTGACGAAGCCTCAGCGCCAGATCGGCAAGGTACTCGAGCTCGCGCTCGGGTATGGCGGAGGAGCCGCGGCGTTCGCCCGTTTCGCATCTGGGTATGGGATGAACCTCAACGAGATGGCCGAATACGTGAAGTCGAGCGCACCGCGCGCCGACTGGCTAGATGCTGCCGACAGCTACTCGTTCTTTGCAGAAAAGAAGATGACGGGCGGTCTTGAGCGCGAGACCTTCATCGCTTGCGAGACCTTGAAGCGTCTATGGAGA
>OMGI01000203.1_pt1 | contig 46659 bp, 38 predicted proteins | sample 1645801 | NCBI WGS metagenome assembly OMGI01 (sample SAMN05578584, study PRJEB25193) | human gut metagenome | biome: Human Microbiome; feature: human-associated habitat; material: feces | host: Homo sapiens | place: USA:Birmingham
TCGTCCCCGGCGGCGCGGACCGCAGCTACGGCATCGAGGTGGCCAAGCTGGCGGGCCTGCCGGAGGCGGTGGTGTCCCGGGCCAGAAAAATCCTCCGGCAGCTGGAGGAGGAGTCCGGCCACCCGGCGGCAGCCCCCGCTCCCCGGGAGGACCAGGTGTCCTTTGCCGCCGTGGCCGAGGGGGAGGTCATCGACCGGCTGCGCCGGGCCCAGGTGGACTCCCTGACGCCCCTGGAGGCCCTGCAGCTGCTGTATGAGCTGAAAAAGAAGCTGACGTAACACGAAAGGACAACTCTATGCCTGATATTCAATGCCTGCCCCGGCACGTGGCGGACCTGATCGCCGCCGGCGAGGTGGTGGAGCGGCCCGCCAGCGTGGCCAAGGAGCTGCTGGAAAACGCCCTGGACGCCGGGGCTACCGCCATCGTGGCGGAGGTGCAGCACGGGGGCCTCACCTATCTGCGGATGACGGACAACGGCTGCGGCATCGCGCCCCAGCAGCTGCCCACGGCGTTTCTGCGCCATGCCACCAGCAAGCTGCGCACCGCCGGGGACCTGGCTGCCATCGGCACCCTGGGCTTCCGGGGGGAGGCGCTGGCCGCTATTTCCGCCGTGTCCCGGGTGGATATTTTCACCCGCCAGACCGGGGCCCAGACCGGGGCCTCCCTGCATCTGGAGGGGGGCGTGCCGGGCCAGGTGGAGGAGATCGGGTGCCCGGAGGGCACCACCATCTGCGTGCGGGACCTGTTTTACAACACCCCCGCCCGGATGAAATTCATGAAAAAGGACAGCGCCGAGGGAGCCGCCGTGGCGGGCATCGTCCAGCACCTGGCCCTGAGCCATCCGGAGGTATCCTTCAAGCTGCTGCGGGACGGGGCCGAGGTGCTCCACACCCCCGGCGACGGGCAGCTGCTGTCCGCCGTATACGCGGCCATGGGCCGGGACTTCGCCATGGGCCTGCAGGAGGTCCGGGGCTGCGGCGGCGACGTGCAGGTGTCGGGCTATGTGACCCGGCCCCTGAACGGCCACGGCACCCGGGGCCGCCAGCTGTTCTTCGTCAACGGCCGGTTCGTGAAAAGCCAGCTGCTGTCGGCGGCCCTGGAGGAGGCGTACCGCAACCGCCTGCTGAAGGGGAAGTTCCCCGGCTGCGTGCTGCATCTGACCCTGCCGGAGGACCGGGTGGACGTGAACGTGCACCCGGCCAAGACCGTGGTGAAATTCGTATCCGACAAAACCGCCTTTGACGCGGTGTACTATACCGTCATGGACGCCCTGAACCGGGCGGAACAGCCCGCCCGGCAGGAGGAAAAGCCCTTTTACCGGACCATGACCGCCCAGGAGTTCCGGCAGCAGCAGAAGCCCCAGCCGGAGAAGCCGCCGCTGGGCAGCTATACTGCCCGGCCCGCCGCCCCGGCCCGGCCGGTGCGCCCGGCGGAACAGCCGGCCCTGGCGGTGCGGGACGTGGCCCCGGAGCCGGGGAAGGCCTTCACGGCCCCCACGGCCCGGCCCGGCGTCAGCTATCACATCACCCCGCCGTCCCCGGCCCCTGCGGCAGAGCCGCAGGAACCGGCGCCTGTGCGGGAGGAACCGCCTGTGCAGGAGACGGTATCCCTGCCGGAGCAGGTGACTCTGGATCCGCCGCATGAGGCCCCCTGGCGCATCGCCGGGGAGGTGCTGCGGACCTATATCATCTGCGAGGACGAGGGGGAGAATGTGTGGCTCATCGACAAGCACGCCGCCCATGAGCGGGTGCGGTTCGACGCGCTGAAGGCCGCCGCGGAGCCGGTGATGACCCAGACCCTGCTGGAGCCGTTGGCGGTGGAGCTGCCGCCGGAGGACTGCGCGGCGGTGCTGGAGCAGCTGCCGCTGCTGGAGCGGTATGGCTTCCGGTGCGAGGATTTCGGCGGCGCGGTGCTGGTGCGGGAGGTACCCGGCGATATCGACAACCCCGCCGGGGCCCTGGAGGAGCTGGCGGAGGACTTGCGGCTGAACCGGGCGGACCCGGACGCGGCCCGGGACAGCCTGCTGTCCACCATGGCCTGCAAATCCGCCATCAAGGCCGGGATGCACACCGACCCCGCCGAGCTGCGGCGTCTGGTGGACCGGGTCCAGTCCGGGGAGATCCAGTATTGCCCCCATGGCCGCCCGGTGGCGGTGAAGCTCAGCAAATACCAGGTGGAGAAGATGTTCAAGCGGGCGTGACAGCCCGGGAAAGGAGCCGCCTATGACCGTTCTGTGCGTGGTGGGTCCCACCGCCAGCGGAAAAACGAAAATGGCCGTGGCCCTGGCCCGGCGGCTGAACGGCGAGGTGGTGTCCGTGGACTCCATGCAGATCTACCGGGGCATGACCATCGGCACCGCCGCCCCCACGGCGGAGGAGATGGAGGGGGTCCCCCATCACATGATCGCCGTGGCGGACCCGGTGGAGCAGTGGTCTGCGGCCCGGTTCTGCCAGGCGGCGGACGCCTGCATTCAGGATATCCTCAGCCGGGGAAAGCTCCCGGTGCTGGCCGGTGGCACGGGCCTGTACCTGGACGCCCTGATCCGGGGAGACGACTTCGCCCCCGGCTGCCAGGGGGGGCAGACCCGTCTGCGGCTTCAGCAGGAGCTGCGGGAGCTGGGGCCTCAGGAGATGCTGCGGCGGCTGGAGGCCGTGGACCCGGAGACGGCGGCGCGGCTGCACCTGCGGGACGAAAAGCGCATTCTCCGGGCCTTAGAGGTATATGAGGAGACCGGGGAGCCCATGTCCCGGCGGGACAGGCGGGGCCGGGAAAAGCCGGACCGGTACCAGGCCCTCTATATCGGGCTGAACTTCCGGGACCGGGCGGACCTGCGGGAGCGCATCGACCGCCGGGTGGACGAGATGGTCCGCCGGGGGCTTTTGCAGGAGGTGCAGGCGCTTCTGGACGGGGGCCTTCCCCGGGACGCCACGGCTCTGCAGGCCATCGGATACAAGCAGTTCCTGGCGGTGGCCGACGGCGCGGCCACGGCGGACCAGGCGGTGGAGGAGGTCAAGCTCCGCTCCCGCCAATATGCCAAGCGGCAGCTGACCTGGCTGCGGCGGAACCCGGCGATCCACTGGATCTACTGGGACAAGGAGCCGGATTTCCCGGCGGCTCTCCAGAATGCGACAGATTTTCTCACAGCCCATGGCTTAGGATAAGGGCAGGCGGACAGCCGTCCGCACAAAGAGAAAAGGAGCATTCGTTATGCAGAAAAACAACCTTCAGGACATCTTTTTGACCAAAGTCCGCAAGCAGAGCCTGCCTGTGACCGTGTTTCTGATGAACGGTTTCCAGATGCGGGGCAGCGTCACCGGCTTCGACAGCTTCACCGTGGTGCTGGACACCGACGGCAGGCAGCAGGTGATCTATAAGCACGCTATATCTACGATTGTCCCGTTGCACCCGGTGGCCCTGTATGACCCATGCCTGCCGTCGGAGGCGCAATAGCGCCCCGGCCGGAAGGCCGTCAAGCGTTTTGCCCCGGGCAAAACCTTGGGCACGGAGAATTTTTGAGACATGCCCCGGCGCGCGGCAGCGCCCCAACACCATCACCCGGCCACCAAAGGAGGTTACGCCATGAAATCCACCCGCGTATTCAAAATTCTGTCCATTGCCCTGGCGGCGGCGGTGGTGTTCTATTTCCTGGTCCAGGGGGTGCGGTATCTGACGAACCCCTACGCCACCACCCGGGTGTATACCAGCACCACGGAGGACGCCGTGGAGGCCTCCGGCTGGCTGGTGCGGGAGGAGGAGACCTTCCGCACCGACGCCGAGACCCTGAGTCCTACCCGGGAGGAGGGGGAGAAGGTGGGCCAGGGCCAGGTCATCGCCGCCACCTATGACAGCCCCGGGGCCCTGGAGGCCGTGGCCCAGATCCAGGCCAAGCGGCTCCAGCTGGAGCAGCTGGAGTATGCCCTGTCCTCCTACCTGAACCCCGACGCCGCCCTGAAGCTGGACGGCTCCATCTCCGACGACATCATAGCCCTGCGGAAGAACCTCACCGGCGGGGACTATACCGCCGCCTCCGGCGACCTGTCCCAGCTGAAGGCCGCCATCGTCAAGCGCAGCCGGGCCTATACCTCCAGCCAGGAGATCAAGGCCGAGATCACCGCCGTGCAGGACGAGATCGACTCTTTGCAGGCGGGACTCACCGGCGCGGCCAACATCACCGCCCCCCGGGCGGGGACCTACTCCGCCGTGTGCGACGGATACGAGTCCGTGCTGACCCCGGCGGGGCTGGGTGACCTGACCCCCGGCGCCCTGGACAAGCTGGCCGCCGGGGAGAACACTGCCAACGTGGGCAAGCTTATCTACGGCAACACCTGGTACTATGCCGCCGCCGTCACCCAGGAGGAGGCCCAGCGCATCGCCGGCTGCGGCAGCGTGTCCCTGCGGCTGACCAAAGGCATCACCGACGACATTGCCGCCCAGGTGTATTCCGTCGGCCCGGCGGAAAACGGCCGGTGCGTGGTGGTGCTGTTCTGCCGGGAGTATCTGGCGGAGACCACCCAGCTGCGGCACCAGACGGCCCAGATCGTGCTCCACAGCTACACCGGGCTGCGCCTGCCCTCCGTGTGCCTGCGGCAGCAGGAGGGCGGGATCCTGGGGGTTTACTGCGCCCAGGGCAGCTTCTCCCGGTTCAAGCCGGTGGACATGGTGTACCAGGGAGATGACTATGTGCTGGTGTCGGTGCCCCAGAACACCGACGGACTGGACACCCTGCGTCCCGGGGACGAGGTCATCATGACCGGCGTCACCCTGGACGGCTCACAGATATTGACAGGAGATTAATACTGGAAAGGAAGGCTTTCACTATGTCTATTGCGGAGAACATTGCCGCCGTCCGGCAGCAGATGGACCAGGCGGCCCGGGAGACCGGCCGCACCGGCGCCGACATCATCCTGGTGGGCGCCAGCAAAATGAACGACGCCGCCGCCTGCCAGGAGGCCATTGCCGCCGGTATTGACGCCCTGGGCGAAAACCGGGTCCAGGAGATGACCGCCAAGCTGGCGGAAAACGCCTACGCCGGCCGCCCCCTGCACTTTATCGGCCATTTGCAGCGCAACAAGGTCCGCCAGGTGGTGGGCAAGGCCGATCTGATCCAGTCTGTGGGCAGCACGGAGCTTTTGCAGGAGATCGAAAAGGCCGCCGGAAGACTGGAGCTCTGCCAGGATATCCTGCTGGAGGTGAACATCGGCGGCGAGGCCGCCAAAAGCGGCTTTTCCCCGGATCAGATCCACGCTGCGGCGGAGATGGCCCGGGCCCTGCCCCACGTGCAGGTGCGGGGACTGATGACCATCCCCCCGGTGGCGGTGGAGCCCCACGGAAATTTGGCATATTTCGAGAAAATGCGTTGGTTATATGTTGACATAAATGCAAAAATATACGATAATAAGATGGAATATCTCTCAATGGGCATGAGCGGCGACTTCGCCGACGCCATCCGGTGCGGCAGCAACATGATCCGGGTGGGCACGGCGATCTTCGGCGCGCGGGACTATACGAAATAAAGAGCAGGAGGGACGCATATGAGCCTGAAGGACGAGTTCAGAAAGTTTATCCACCCCTATGACGAGGAGGATGAACCGGAGGAGTATCAGGAGGAGCGCCCGGAGCGTCCCCGCCGGGACGAGGAGCGCCGCAGCGACGACCGCCGCAGCAAGGTGGTGAACATCAACTCCGCCGGGCAGCTGAAGGTGGTGCTGATGAAGCCGGTGAAGTTTGACGAGGATGCCAACACCATCGCTGACCATCTGATGGAAAAGCGCACGGTGGTGATGAATATGGAGAACACCGACCCGGATATCGCCCGGCGTCTGCTGGACTTCGTGTCCGGCGTGGCCTACGCCACCAGCGGCAACGTCAAGCGCGTGGCGGCCAAGACCTATATCGTCACCCCCTATTCGGTGGACCTGATGGGGGACCTGATCGACGGACTGGAAAACAGCGGCCTGTATATGTGACGGACCGAGAGAGAATACGGAGGGATAGAGCATGTACACACCCCAGGAAGTTTCCGAAAAAACCTTTCCCAAGTCCACCGGCCTGACCAGCGGCTATAACATGACCGCCGTGGACGAGTTTCTGGACGGTCTGACGGAGGATTATACCGCCCTGTATAAGGACAACACCACCCTGAAGGCCAAGCTGAAGATGCTGGCGGAAAAGGTGGAGGAATACCGGGCCACCGAGGACGCCATGCGTTCCACCCTGCTGGCGGCCCAGAAGATGGCGGCCCAGATGGTGGCCGACGCCCAGGCGGAAAAAGAAAAAACCATCGCCGATGCCCAGGCCCAGGCGGAGCAGATCCTTGCCGACGCCCGGGGCGAGGCGGATGTCCAGGCCCGGCAGCTCCAGCAGGAGATCCGGGATTCCTGGGAGAAGCTGGCAACGGCCCAGAGCGAGACGGCGGACTTCATCCGGCGCAGCCGGGACCTGTGCGCCCGGCAGCTGGCGTTTCTGGATTCCCTGCCGGAGCGCAATGCCCCGGAGCAGGAGGACCAGGAGCCGGAGAACGAGGCGGTGACCCTGCCCGCCCCGGAGGAGAATGCCGTGCCCGTGGCGGACGCGGAGCCTGTTCCCCAGGAGGAGGCCCCCCAGCCGGAGTCTGCCGCCGAACCGGAGCCGCAGCCGGAGTTTCAGGAGAAGAAAGAGGAGGAGTCTCCCTTCCCCCTGGATTTCAAGCTGAATCTGGAGGACCTGCAGTTTGGCCGCAACTACAACGGCGGCGACCGGCGGTGAATCATTCTGTCAAAAGCGGCCCGGCGGCCGCTTTTGCCTTATCTGCAAGGAGGTGGCAGTATGACGCCCATCGTGGCCCTGCTGTATGACTTTGACAAGACCCTGTGCACCACGGATATGGAGGACTATGCCTTTATCCCGGCTCTGGGCTATACCCCGGCGGAGTTTTGGAAAAAGGCCAACGACTTTGGCCGGGAGAACCGCATGGACGGCCTTCTGGCGTATATGTACACCATGATCGCCGAGTGCCGGGCCCAGAACATCCGGCTGGACCGGGAGTTTCTGGTGCGCTGCGGCCACAGCCTGGAGCTGTTCCCCGGGGTGGCGGAGTGGTTCGGCCGCATCAACGCCTTCGGCCGCAGTCAGGGGGTGCAGGTGGAGCACTATGTCATCTCCTCCGGCCTGCGGGAGATCATCGAGGGCAGCGGCATCGCCCGGGAGTTCCGGGAGATCTACGCCTGTGAGTTCTTCTATGACCGGGACGGGCTGGCCTCCTGGCCCAAGCTGGACGTGAACTTCACCAACAAGACCCAGTTCGTCTATCGCATCAACAAGGGCGTTCTGGACGTGTCCGACGACAAGAGCCTGAACGACTCCATGCCCGACGACAGCAAGCGGGTGCCCTTTACCAACATGATCTACATCGGCGACGGACTGTCCGACGTGCCGTGCATGAAGATGATGCGGGCCTATGGCGGCCAGGCCATCGCCGTGTATCAGCAGGAGAACCGCCAGGGGGTGGAGGACCTGCTGGCCAAGGGGCGGGTGGACTTCATCTTCCCTGCCGACTATCGGGAGGGGACGGCCCTGGATGCCACCGTGCGGAACATCATCCGCAAAATGGCCATTACCGACGCGCTGACGGAGGAAAACGCCGCCCAGCGCCGGAATATCGGCCAGGCGGGCCTGCCCTACCAGGCCAGTCTCTTTGAGGAATAAAATCACAAAAGTGCGGCAGATCACGAGAACTGCCGCACTTTTTCCCGGGGAAACGGCAGGTTTTCCTTGCATCCCGGGGGCTTTTCCGATATAATATCATGTGCGGCAGTTTTGGAAGCGCCGCGAAAGGAAGAATTGGGGAAAACTCTTGCTCAAATCGCCGCCGGGCCCGGCCCGGGGCCTTAACGTAAGGAGAAAAGCAGCAAATGAAGGTAAAGATCACCTCGGACAGCACCTGCGACTTATCGCCGGAGCTGATCGAAAAGTACGACATTGCCATCACCCCCCTGTCGGTGCACTGCGGCGACAAGGTGGGCCGCGACGGCGTGGAGATCACGCCGGAAACCATCTATGACTATGTGGACGCCAGCGGGCAGCTGCCCCGGACCAGCGCCGTCAACGTGTTTGACTATGTCCGGGAGTTCCGCCACTGGCGCCAGCAGGGGTACAGCATCGTGCACTTCTGCATCAGCAGCGACTTTTCCAGCTCCTACCAGAACGCCTGCATCGCGGCGGCGGACATCGGCCAGGTGTATGTGGTGGATTCCCGGAACCTCTCCACCGGCCAGGGCCTGCTGGTGCTCCACGGGGCGGAGCTGGCCGCCGCCGGACAGACGGCGGAGGAGATCCAGAAGGCCTGCACGGACCTGGCTCCCCAGGTGGAGGCCAGCTTCGTCATCGACCGGCTGGACTATCTGTACAAGGGCGGCCGCTGTTCGGCCCTCAGCGCCTTCGGCGGAAACCTGCTGAAGCTGAAGCCCTGCATCGAAGTGAAGGACGGCAAAATGACCCCCGGCAAGAAGTATCGCGGCCCCATCGACAAGGTGATGCTGCAATATGCCGACGACCGGCTGCGGGGCCGGGACGACGTCAACAAGCACCGGGTGTTCATCACCCACACCCGCTGCGCCCCGGAGGCGGTGGAGGCCGTGCGGCAGAAGATCCTGGAGCTGGCCCCGGACTTTGAGGAGATCATCGAAACCACCGCCGGTTCCACCGTGACCTCCCACTGCGGCCCCGGCACCCTGGGCGTGCTGTTCATCCGCACCAAATAAGTCTGAAATTCCCGGAGCACCGCTCCGGGAATTTTTTTTAAAATTTTTTGAAAAAACCGGTTGCAGCTTCCGCTACTCCTGATAGGGGTACCTTGAAGCGTGTCCTCGGATTAGGCAGGCAGTGCAATTGTACTGTCTGCCTTTTCTGTTGTCTCTCCGCATAGAAGCATATCGTCTGTCTCGTTGAGGTTGAAGTCCCGAAAACAGATGTGGATCTTCTGCGGTGCGTGCTTGGAGTATTTGACCTCTTTCTCATACACGATGATTTTCGCCACAAAGGTGCGGAGCAGTTCCGGGGTCAGTTCCGTCATGTCGGTGAACTTTCTGGCCTTGGCGATGAAGTTCTTGGCGTTGGCCATGCTACTGCGTAGTTTCTCCAGGCGCTCCTCCGTGGCAGGGATGGCTTCAGCCAGCTGCGCTTTCTCCTTGGAGTATGCCTCAGACAGCAAACGGAACTGCTCATTGCTCACCCGTCCCAAGGCGCTGTCCTCATACATCCGCTTGAACACTACATCCAGTTCGCCATCCCGTTTCCGCATCGTGGACAATTCCCGTTCCACCCCCCGGATCTCCTTTGCCACCTCAGTAGATTGCTTTTGCTGAATATATGCGGCGAACCGCTCCGGGTCGCTCCTGGCAAACTCTGTGGCTCTGCGGATTGTTTCCAGCACGATTTCCTTCAGTGCCACTTCCCGGATATAGTGAGCGCTACACACTTCTGCCCCGTCCTTCTTGTAGGTGCGGCAGGTGAAATGATTCTGTTCCGGCTTCATGGTGTGCGCCCGGTGCAATACCATGGGCTTACCGCAGTCCGCACAATACACCAATCCAGAGAACATATTCTGCTCATCCATATTCGTGCGGCGGCGCTTATGAGATCGCACCTCCTGTACGATATCCCAGGTTTCCTGATCCACCAGCTCTTCATGAGTATTCTCAAAGATAAGCCACTCTGATTTGGGGCGTTCACATCGTTTTTTGTCCTTGTAGGACTTGGTGCTGTAGCGAAGGTTGACCGTGTGCCCAAGGTAGACCATGTTCTGAAGCATATCCGCCACCATGTCGCCAGTCCAGTTGTAGGGCCGCTCTGCATTCAACCCGGAATGGGATGTGCCGAATTTCGTATAGGCGTACATGGATGGACTGTAGATGCATTCTTTCTTGAGCTGCTTTGCAATCTGGGCTGGTCCCATTCCGCCGGCGCACATGGCGAAGATGCGTTTGACGACAGCCGCCGCCTCCTCATCCACCAACAGAGGAGAGTCCTTGGTTGCACCCTTGCGGTAGCCGTAAGGAGCTCGTGTCCCCACCCGGATTCCCCGCTGTGCCTTGGCGTTCACTACATTCCGCACCTTGCGGCTGCAGTCCCGCACATGCCACTCATTGAACAAATTCTTGAAAGGCATCAGCTCGTTGCTGTTTTCATACTTGGTGTCAACATTGTCGTTGACAGCGATGTAGCGCACATCATTGGAAGGGAATATCTCCTCGATATAAAGACCGGTGTGCAGTTGGTTTCTTCCAAGGCGGGAAAGATCCTTTGTGATGATGACGGCGATGTCGCCGTTGCTCATGTCATCCATCATCTGTTCAAAGGCTGGGCGATTGAAATTCGCGCCGGAATAGCCATCGTCCACATAAAATCTGGTGTTCTGGAACCCATTCTCATCGGCGTACTTTTGCAGGATAAGTTTTTGGTTCTGGATACTGTTGGAGTCGCCCTCCAGATTATCATCTCGGGACAGACGGCAATAGAGCGCCGTGATCTTTTGGTTTGGCTGTAACATATTGACCTCCTTCATAAAATGCCAAACCGATTGAGAGATTGCAACCATACAATACCCTCAATCGGTTTGTTTGTCTATGCGAACCTGTTTTTCAGGCGGAAATATTTTTTGCGTCCTGCTCCAGGTCGATGACCTGTTTCATAAGATCGACCGTAGATTGCGTTCCTCCGAAACTGAATTCCGCGAACACAATGTACTCTCTGCCGCATACATGCTGTCGGCGGCTTTTTATAATCTTGCCGTCCCTTTCTTCCACTGCGGTATCCCGCACTGCCTTGGCAGAGGGAATATCCTCATCTCCATGCTTTTCTTCACTGTAGGAGCGGGGACGCTCATTGTATTTGAATTTATACGCCATATCGTTCCTTTCCCCTGACGCTACAGTCAGGCAACAAAAATAGCAGACCGTTACATGGTCTGCTGCTGTGTTTGTTCTGCCTGCTGATCTTCGGTCCACTGCTGTTCTGTAGATGATTGCTCATCCTGTGTGAGCACCATGGCTACGCCGGCCACCAGTCCGATGACAGCGCCGATATTTTTGGCTTCCTGTTCTGCCTGGATACGGCGGTAACGTTCCTCGACATCTTCGTTACCATCATCCAGTAACGCTCCAGTTACCGCCAGACCATACAGTCCAGCGTGGAGCGGCTTCATAGAAACAGGTTGCGGATGTTGCTGACTACTGTCGCTGTGCCATACCCCATCCCCAGCAGTGCCGCCACGATGAGCAGTACCAGTACGATCCATTTGGCCACTACGATCAGGTCGAAGTCCGGAAGCCAGTCCAGCCATTTGCAGGAATGCTTTTCTTTCTTCTTCCCAGCCTGTTCCAGCAGAGTGGTCATCTCCGTCAACGATTTCTGGATCTCCGCCATGCTGTTCTGCACCGCTGTCAGGTCTGTGTGTGATCTCAGGTTCGGAAGATACTCCCGCATTCCACGCACTTCCCACCCGATGGATTCTGTCTTCTGTGTCAGCATCGTCAGAGCCTCCGGCAGCGGACACTGGATGACAATGGGCGTGATCGGTGAACTCGACTCCCGCGCTGTCGGCTGCGGTGAAGGCTCGGGCCGGTTCAGGGCCATGAGCTCGTCCATAGATAATTTCTTCTCTGATCCTGAATTCATATTCCATGTTCTCCTTTAGATATTTGTCACCGAACAGCAAACGGTCCCGACACTGCCAGCCACTCGGCGTGGTATAGGTGATATTCTTTCGGGACTTTTCCCAGCGAACCTTGTAGCCCTCGCTCTCCATCAGCGCAATGAACTCCTCGCGGTTGGAAGCGTGGCGCATACAGTCATTGATGATATTCATGAGCTGCAGCTTCTTGCTCTGACCACGGGCCGCCGTGTGATACTCTCCGATGGTCATAGTCTTTGTTTTCTGCTTTTGTTCCCTGGGTTGAAATACAGGAAGTGAAAACTCCTTGCAGACCATGTCGTTGCGTTGCCGCAGTTCCTGGAGCTGCTCCTTTGCGATATGCAGTTTCCGTCCGGTATCGAAATTGACCGAGTTGATGAGGAAGTGGGAATGGATGTGCTCACGGTCTGTGTGGGTGCAGACCAGAACTTCGTATCCCTCATAGTACTCGGCCAGCTTCAGCGCGGCCGCGTGAGCGGTGACCGGGTCGACTGCTTCGCCTTTCGGGAAGCTCTGTACCATGTGATAGAACAGTACACCGTCCGTCTTGTGGTAGAGTCGCTTGGTGGTCATGAAATCCGCGTAGACAGATTCCGGCTGACAGTTGATACCTGTGACCAACTGCTGCCCCTCGAACTCAGTCTTTTTATCCTGCATGGTATACCGCATCACGGCGCTCATGCATCCGGTGGTCTGGCCCCGCTTGTAGTTTGTGAAGCTGATGATAGCCATAGCTTACCAGCGCTTTCGTTCAAGGATCATCCGAACGGCACCACAGAGTTCAGAGAACGCCCGACATACGCTTTCCAGATCGATCACGGTCACTCGTCCCATGTGCGCCAGGGTGACGAGCTGGTTCAGATTTCTGCCGATGGACTTCAGCTCCTTCAGCACTTCTTTCAGGCCGTCGATGACCACCACCTGCTTTCCCAGGCAGCAGGCAGTGACGTAGTCGCTCATGGACATCCCGGACTGCTTCGCCAACTCCTTGATGGCCTCCCGGTCTGTGGACGCCATGCGGGTGCTGAATTTAACATCTTTTTTCATGTCGTTTCCTCCAAATCGTAGATAAAGTGGGTCCGGGCTTCTGCCCGGAATTCATGCGGAAGTCGGGCAGCGGCGTTGCCGCAGACCAGACAAACGCGATGCTGGCCACCTCCAAGGAGGTGATTTCCCTGCACCGAACACCCGCGCTCCGCTTTCGGCCACAAATGGCCACAAACGGCGTTTCTTTTTCCCTGCGGGTGTTTACTCGCCATGCCCGGCAATCTCCCGCAAATCGCCGCACAGCGCCCCAACAGGGTCAACAGGGGCGACCACAGGTACACCCTGGGCATCGTCACTTTCGGCACGGCGCAGCTCGATGAGCCGCTTCCCGTTGCTGCGGCGCACCATACCGGAAATTCCGATTTTGCTTAGCGCGTCAAGGTTTTGCAGGATCAGGCGGGACACTTTCTTAGGCGAGATACGCTCCATACCGACAGGGTCGATTTTTTCAGACAGCTCTGTGGGAGTGCCGATAAATTTCGTACGGTCGCGCATCAGTTCAGAGACCAGATAGGTGATCCGGTCGCCCAGTAGCTCCGGCTGCGTTCTGCTGTCTGCTACCATCTCCCACACGTTTTCAACGTTGCGTTCCAGAGACAACTCCCGGTATTCAATGTCACGACCGATGCAGGAGAGCTTCGCCTTACCGCTGCCGCGCCGATCTTCCACCAGAGTAAAACTGGAATCCACCGCCCCGCTGATAGCTGTCGTACCGGAGATGCGGTTGAACACATCATCGGCAGTTTCCTTTCGCAGATGATGGATCAGCAGGATGGCGATGCCGTGCTTGTCCGCCAGCCGCTTCAGCACGGACAGGTCCCGGTAGTCATTGGCGTAGGTGGCATCGTGGACGGGGCGGACCATCTGCAGCGTATCGACGAGGACCAGAACAGTATCCGGGTGAGCTACGAGGAAGCCCTCCACCTGCTCCTCCAGCCCCTGGCCGATGGGAGCGCACTCCGTACAGAAATGGACGCTGTCCGGCGCGTCCTCTGTGATCTCGAAGAGGCGGTTCTGGATGCGAAGGACGGAGTCCTCCAGGCAGAGATAGAGGGTGGTGCCCTGCTTCACGCCCATTCCCCAGACCGGTTCTCCCTTGGCCACCGTCACCGCCAGCCACAGGGCCAGCCAGGACTTGCCCACCTTGGGTGAACCCGCCAGGATATGCAGACCCTGAGAGATCAGCGTGTCCACCACAAAATTGGGCGGCTCCAGCGGACGGTCCATCAGCGTCCTACCGTCCACCGTGACCAGAGGACGGCCCATTTTGTTGCTCATAGTCAGTACCTCCAATTCAAAATATCTGAATACAAAAATCTCCCACCTCGAAAGAAGTGGGAGTAGTATTCTTTTAGAGGAGCAGTGCCCACAGGACTTTTGAGCATCCCCTTGCCCCTCTGCTTGTATTGTGGTGGAAAAGATGGTATCCTGATAAAAAGCATGGACAGATTAAAAATCAAGTAGGACAAATTATTGCAGAGGAGGGGGCCAGCGGAAATGGAGGGGAGCATCATATTCTATACCTACGGCAGCACCTTGGAGCTGAACGGGCAGCAGTTTGAGGCAGGCAGGCTGACCGAAGATCTGCTGAATCTATCACCGGATGACTACCACCCCCTGCACGAACGGATGGTGCGCATCCGTACCCTTATGGACATCTACGAGTATGTCCGCAAGAGTGAACTTTGGTGGAAACTGAATGATGAGATGGAGCAGCTCTGTCAGGAACTTCGCCGATATACTGTGTTCCGCTTGCTACCGGACGATTGCTATGACGCTTTCTTTTCGGTGATACGGGAGATCACAGGACAGTTCAGCTTGTTTCCTCCCGAGGAGCACAGCCTTTCAGAGGATGATCAGACAAAACTTCTCAGCGCCTCAGCGGAAGAATTCCTCCAGAGCGATGATGGGGACAGCGATCCTGAAATCTCCTTGGGACTGCTGGATCTGTTTCGTCGCAGAGAGGGCAGCGAGGAAAAGGGCGAGTTGTTTTATTACGAGATGTTTCGCCTCCTGGGAGCGTGCGAAGATACCTGGAGTGCCTACAAGAAATACATCGACCGCTACATGATGTATCTTCACGACATCCGTGCCTTTGTTCCTACCATCCGGAATTTCATCAAGTTTATCCTCTCCACACTCACGACCAATGGGCCGGAAAGTTATGCGGCAGCGCTCTATGGTTTCTATAACGATGATCGCACCGCAGAGAAGCTGATCGTCAACCCCATCACTTACCACGGGGACTGCTACAGGAGACACGATGAATATATGCTCTCCTATGTCCCGCGGGAGCTGCCGGACGGCTCCATGGCCATCTGTCAGGAGCATGTGACGGACAGCTTACAGGCGCTGATGAAGGCAGACTATATGCTGGCCCTGAATAGCGGACACAACATCCGCCGCTGCATCATCTGCGGGAAATACTTCATGCTGAAGAGCGGCGTCCACGCTTTGTACTGCGAAGGGGCCTGTCCCCACGCTCTTGGCTACACCTGTCGGCAATTTGGCACGGTGGAAGTTCAAAAGGAACTGGCAAAGAACAACCCTAAGGTGAAGGCCAAGCTGACTGCCTTTTCCAGGATCACGAAGGATATGCAGCGGGGAGCTATCTCTCAGGAGGATGCCAGAAGAGCCAAGGATCATGTGCGAGACCGGCTCTACGATGCGCTGCGCAGCCCGGATATCTCTGTTGAGGAGTTTTCTGAACAAATATCTACTGCGCAAGTGTATGAATATTGCCGCATCACCAGAGTGAGCAAGCCCCGAGGGCGTCCACCGAAAGCAAAGGCGGGTGGGACCCATGACCAATGAGGAACTGGTCCGCCGATATTACGGCGGTGATGAGCGCGCGCTGGAGGAGTTGTACCGCAGGAATCTCGGGCTGATCCGGCGCATCGCCCGGGAGACTGCCAGAGAGTTCAACTGTCTGCATATGGACAGGGAAAGACCGGGAGAGTTGTCCGGCTATACGAAAACGATTCTGGAGGATCTTTGCGGCGAGGGTGCGTTGGAATTTCTGACACGGGTCCAGAGCAGAGAATACGATGAGAGCCGTGCTGTGCTTGCCACCTACCTGTACCCACATCTGAAAGGCCGGATGACCCGTTGGCTGGAGCAACATATCGGAAATCTTTCTCTGAGCAAGCACGAGATGGATGCTGTCCGGCAGGCACAAAGGCTATATCATTCAGGTCAGTTCAGCATCGAAGAGATCGCGGAGAAAATGGATGTCCTTCTGGAACAGGCTGTCAAGCACATCCGTTACAACACCCATTTTGTTGGTGTCAATGATCTTATCCCTGGGAGCTATGACGGTGATCCCTTTGAGCGGCTGATACCTGGGAATCTCTCTGTTTCTGCGGAGCAGGTCGTGTATCGAAAAGTCTGCATTGAGCTGCTGCAGGAACTATTTGATGCTCTCCCGAAGAAGGACAGGGACATCCTCGGAAAATTCTACGGCGTATTCGGATTTGAAAAAACTTCGCTGAAGGAAATCGGCATGTACCACATGATGAAGGAGTCCGCCGTGGAAAAGGCAAAGGAGCGTGCTGTCACAAAGCTGAAAAAAGCCTATCCGGGTAGCAGGCTGCAGATCTGGAGGAATGTTCATCGTATGATACGCAGACCGATCCTGCCAGCGAAGGATGACAGAGCACTGCGGCGCAGCTTCACGACTTCGACCCTACGAAATCAGGAGTCTGGAAGATCGTAGTTTCGATACAGTCTGGTGAGAATTTTGCGCAGACAGGAGACCGCAACAGTCCCCTTTAGGACATGTTTAGGAAAAATCAAGAGTCATACTCGCTTTTTTATACGTTCCGTGCTATAATGCAGAAAAACACGAAAGGCCGGCAACTATGGCTACACATATTTTAGTCGTCGATGACGAGACTGCGATCGCAGATCTGGTGGAGGTCTATCTGAAAAACGAAGGCTTCACCATCCACAAATTCTATAATGCCTCCGACGCCCTGGCTTGTGTGCGGACGACACGCTTGAATCTGGCGGTGCTGGATGTGATGCTGCCGGACATGGACGGCTTTACCCTCTGCCAGCGCATCCGGGAGGACCACCTGTTCCCCATCATCATGCTCACCGCAAAGGTGGAGGATATGGACAAGATCATGGGGCTGACCTTGGGAGCGGACGACTACATCACCAAGCCCTTCAATCCTCTGGAACTGGTGGCCCGGGTCAAGACTCAGCTGCGCCGCTACACCCGGTACAACCCCAGGGAGGGGACAGTCCAGGAGGTCACCGAATACGACTTTCGAGGCCTTCAGATCTCCAAGGCCACTCACAAGTGCGTCCTGTTCGGCGAGGAACTGGCCCTGACGCCCTTGGAATTCTCCATTCTCTGGTATCTATGTGAGCACCGGGGGAATGTGGTGTCCAGCGAGGAACTGTTTGAACATGTTTGGGGCGAGGCGTTTATGGACAGCAACAACACCGTCATGAGTCACATCGCCCGGCTACGGGAAAAGATGCACGAGCCCAGCCGAAAGCCCAAATTCATCAAGACCGTTTGGGGGGTGGGGTACACCATTGAGTAAGAAAGGAAATACCCGCAGCCGCCGGAGATCTTTGCGCATCTGGGGCGGCTACCTGCTGGTCCTCATGGCTTGGGTGGTCGCAGTGATGGCCTTGGCATTCCTGGGCTTCATCATCTGCGCCAGCATCACCTGGCAGCCCTCGCCGCTCTACGACTTCCTGAATTGGGTTCGAGACTACATCGTTCTGGTCTGCATCGTCACAGTGCTGGCGGGCTGGGTGGTCATCAGTTTCTATTTTATCTCCAAGCCCATCAAGCAGCTGGACGTGGTGGCCAATGCGGCAGAGCAATTATCCCGCCCCAGTGAGGAGCCCATCCAGCTGCCGGATTCCCTGGAGGACATCTCCATCCAGCTGAATCTGGCCCGGGAGCAGGCTCTCCGGGACGCCCGGGCAGCCCGGGAGGCAGAACAGCGGAAAAACGACCTAATCGTCTATCTGGCCCACGACCTGAAAACGCCCCTGACCAGCGTCATCGGCTACCTGACCCTCCTGCGGGATGAGCCTCAGATCTCCCCGGAGATCCGGGCCAGGTACACCGGCATCGCCCTGGAGAAGGCGGAGCGGCTGGAGGACCTCATCAACGAGTTCTTCGACATCACCCGCTTCAACCTCTCTCGCCTGGAGCTGGAGCGGCAGAGCGTGGACCTGACGCGGATGCTGGAGCAGGTCGCCAGCGAATTCCGCCCCATTTTCGCAGAATCGGGGCTGTCATGCAGCCTGGATCTGCCGCCCAAGCTGCACTATTCCTGTGACCCGGATAAGCTGGCAAGGGTCTTTGATAATCTCCTGCGCAACGCGTCTTATTATAGCCTGCCGGACAGCACGGTGGAAATTGCCGGACGGATAGAGGCCGGGAAAATCGTACTTACCTTCTCCAATGCGGGAAAGAACATCCCCCAGGAGAAATTGGACCGGATCTTTGAACAGTTCTTCCGTCTGGACAGCTCCCGCGCCACCCGGACAGGTGGTGCGGGCCTTGGCTTAGCCATCGCCAAGGAGATCGTGGAGCTCCACGGCGGGACCATTCGGGCGGACAGCACCGAGGATCGGATCACCTTCACCATCTGTCTTCCGTCAGACCATTCAGAAGCGCCGTAAGAAAATCACAAGAATTTCGCAGAAAACTTGCAAGGCATCCGTTGGTAGATAGACAAGTATGAAACGCCTGGTTCTGGTACCATTTCAGTATCAGAACCAGGCGCTTTATTTTGATTAGGAGGTCTTATCCCATGAAAACCATTCTCGTTCTCTTCGGCGGATGCTCCACGGAGTACGAAGTTTCTCTCCATTCCGCCTATGCGGTGCTGTCCCACATGGACCCCGCCCGCTATACTCCTTTGGCTGTGGGCATCACACGGGAGGGGCAGTGGCTCTGCTATACCGGCGACCTCTCCCGGCTGGAGGACGGTACTTGGCAGCAGGCGGCAGACTGTATCCCCTGCACCCCACTGGTGGAACGGGAGGCCCACGCTTTACTACTGCTGGACGGCTCCGGCCGCCGTCTCCTCTTTGACGCGGTATTCCCAGTCCTCCACGGCAAGAACGGCGAGGACGGTACGGTACAGGGACTCTTTGAACTGGCCGGGGTCCCGGTCATCGGCTGCGGGACATTGTCCAGCGCCTTGTGCATGGACAAGGATCGGGCCCACCAGGTGGCGGCCCTGGCCGGCATCCGGGTCCCCCGGAGCCACGTCTTTCATTCCAGCGATGATTTCAGCCGGATCGCCCAGGCAGCGGAGGAACTGGGATACCCGGTGTTTGTCAAGCCGGTCCGGGCCGGTTCCTCCTTCGGTATCACCAAAGTCTCCGGGCCGGAAGAGCTGCCCGCCGCCATGGAGGAGGCCTTCCGCCACGACAGCGCCGTGATCCTGGAGGAGACGATCCCCGGCTTTGAGGTGGGCTGCGCGGTCATGGGTAACGAGGAACTGACCGTGGGTCTGGTGGACGAGATTGCGCTGTCGGAGGGCTTTTTCAACTATGAGGAGAAGTACACCTTAAAGACCTCCGCCATCCACTGTCCCGCCCGCATCCCGCCGGAGAAGGCGGCAGAGATCCAGGCAGCGGCAAAAACCATTTACCGTGCCCTGGACTGCCGGGTATTCGCCCGGGTGGATCTGTTCCTCACCCCGGATGGGGAGATCGTCTTCAATGAGGTCAACACCATCCCCGGCTTCACCGCCCACAGCCGCTACCCCAGCATGATGCAGGGCATCGGCATTTCCTTTGGGGAGCTGGTGACCCGCCTGATCGAGTTGGGGGTGGCGGGATGAGAACCGTGTCGATTCCCCGGGAGCAGATTTTTCAGGGGCCGCTGGTCCTGGTCAACCGGGCGCATCCCCTGCATGAAAAAGAGCGATCTGCGCTGACCTCGGTGGACCCGTACCACCCCGACATTCTTCTTGAAAGCCGGGCACGGCAGCTACTGTCTGCCTGTATCCAAAAGGCGGGGGGACAGCGGGAGATCGTGCCGGTGTCCGGCTGGCGGAGCCAGCAGGAACAGCAGCGGATCTGGGACGACTCCATGGCGGAGCATGGGGAGACATTTACCCGCCAGTATGTGGCCCTTCCAGGATGCAGTGAGCATCAGACCGGCCTCGCCATCGACCTGGGAAAGGCTGCCGGATACATCGACTTCATCCGGCCTGCCTTTCCCTATGACGGCGTCTGCGGAAGATTTAGGCGTCTGGCGGCCCGGTACGGCTTTATCGAACGCTACCAGCGGGGCAAGGAGGAAGTCACCGGGATCTCGGCTGAGCCGTGGCACTTCCGCTATGTGGGGGCGCCCCACGCCCAGCTGATGGAAACCAACGGGCTGTGTCTGGAGGAGTACCGGGACTTTTTGCGGCAGGGTCCCCGGAGCGTTGCTCTGGAAAACGGCCGTATGGCCCAGGTGTTCTATGTGCCCGCCGCCGGAGCCGTCACAGAGGTGGAAGTGCCGGAGGGCTGCTGCCAGATATCCGGCGACAATGTGGAGGGATTTATCCTGACATGGTGGGGGGATACCCATGAGAACGGCTAAGAAAACCGTCCCGACTTTGGACCTCTTTCGTCTGGCGGCAGTCCTGCTGGTGGTGATGAACCACACCTCGCCCCTGGCGGATGTGTCTGCCATGGCTGATTTCTGGCTTACCCGGGTACTGGCCCGGGTGGCAGTCCCATTCTTTCTGATGACCACTGGGTACTTTCTGAGCCGGAATCACTGGGCTGGTGTGGGGCGGCAGCTGAAAAAGCTCTGCCTGCTCTACGGCGTCTGCATCCTTTTGTATCTGCCAGTGAATCTCTATGCCGGCAGCTTCACCGGTCCGGCGGATGTTTTGCGGAAACTGCTGGTGGACGGCACCTTCTACCACCTGTGGTATTTCCCGGCGACCATTCTGGGCATCGTCATCGCCCGGTGGCTCAGCCGGCTGGGCCTGCGGGTGGCTCTGCCTGTGGCGGCGCTACTCTATCTCATCGGTCTGGGCGGGGACAGTTACTATGGACTGGTTTCCCAGATCCCGCTGCTTCGGACCCTTTACGACGGCATTTTTACACTGTGCGGCTATACCCGCAATGGCCTGTTCTTCGCGCCACTGTTCCTTCTGCTTGGGGCCGCCGGAAGGCGGTGGAACCAAAAGCTGTCTCTGGCGGGCTTCTTCCTCTCTCTGGCAGCCATGAGCGCCGAGGGGCTGTGGCTCCATCGCATGGATGTCCAGCGCCACGACAGCATGTACCTCGCCCTCCCCCTGTGCATAGTATGCCTTTTTTCTCTGCTGCTGGGCGGAAACAAGGGCGAGTCCAGGAAAGTCCGGGAATTTTCCACAGCCATGTATGTGCTCCATCCCCTCTGCATCGTACTGGTCCGGGGAGCGGCAAAGCTACTGGGACTGGGAGAAATGCTCATTGAAAACAGTGTTCTCCATTTTATTGTGGTGCTGGCGCTCAGTGCGCTGCTCTCCGCCCCTTGCCTGCTGAGGCTTCAAAAGAAGCCCAGCCCCACCGCTCGGGCCTGGCGGGAGGTGGATCTGGCGGCCCTTGGGCACAACGCCCAGGTGCTGCGGAACACATTGGCCCCGGGGACAGAGCTGATGGCGGTGGTAAAGGCGGAGGCCTACGGTCACGGCGGGGCAGTGACCGCCCGCACCTTACAGCGAGCGGGCGTCCGGGCCTTTGCCGTGGCCTGCCTGGCCGAGGGGATTGCTCTGCGAAAGGCGGGCATCCGGGGGACGATCTTGATCTTAGGTTATACCTCCCCGGAGGAAGCTCCGCTCTTGACACGATGGCATCTGACCCAGACGGTGGCGGATATTGACCACGGGCGGGCCTTGGCAGCCAGAGGGCGGCGTGTCCATGTCCATCTGGCCCTGGACACGGGGATGCACCGGCTGGGCATCCTGGCGGAAAACCGGAAGGAGATCCTGGAGGCATTCCGGCTTCCAAACCTGGTAGTGGACGGTGTCTTTTCTCATCTATACGTCTCGGACAGCCTGGAAGCCGAAGATGTTGCCTACACCCAGGAGCAGCTGACCTTGTTCTATGATACGGTGGCCTGGCTCCGAACTGCCGGATATGATCCCGGCAAAGTTCATATCCAGTCCAGCTATGGACTTTGGAACCTCCCAGCTCAGCCCTGTGACTATGTCCGGGCTGGAATCGCACTCTATGGAGTTCGAAGCGATGATGCGCCTGTTCAGCGAAGCCTTGACCTGCGGCCGGTTCTGTCTCTCCGGGCCAGAGTGGCCAGTATCCGCACTGTGCAAGCCGGAGAGAGCGCCGGGTACGGGCGGGTCTTTCAGGCAGAGCAAGAAACCAAACTGGCGGTGGTCACCATCGGCTACGCGGACGGTCTGCCCCGGGATCTGCCTCAGCGGGGCGGCCAGGTGCTGATTCAGGGCCGGCGTTGTCCTATGGTGGGGTGGATGTGCATGGACCAGTTGCTGGTGGACGTCAGAGATCTTTCGGAGGTCGCTCCTGGCGATACAGTGACTATTATCGGCCGGGATGGCGGTCAGGTGATTCGGGCAGAGGAACTGGCCGCATGCTGTGGGACGATTACCAACGAACTGCTCTCCCGGTTAGGCATGCGGTTACCCATTGTTTCTGGTTAAAGAGCAGTAGGAAATTTTACAAAGATTCCGGTTCGGATTTCAACATGAATATACCTTTAAACAGGAATAGCCACCAACCACGATGAAATGGTTGATGGCTATTCCCGTTTGGTCGACACCAAGAGATTCTCTCAATCGGTTTAATCTGGTGTTTTCAAGATGTCCTTATGAGGAGTCGCCCTTCGCCGCTTTGGTGTTTCATGAGTATAGGGGGCAAAAAGCGCCCTATCTGCGGGATCACCTGTGCGGGGACCGACCCTCTCCTGTACGGTATCCATAGAAAAATACCGCCGGATTTTCCGGCGGTATTTTTTGCTCGTTTGCGTATCAGAAGGCCCAGGTGCCGTTCCGGAACAGGGGGACGGTTTTCCCATCTTCGCATACGCCGTCGATGGATAGGTCCGCCGAGCCGATCATGAAGTCCTCGTGGACCATGGAGTCGTTGACGCCCATGGCCCGGCACTCCTCCAGGGTCTTGCTCTGGAAGTCCCGGATGGTGTCGGCAAAGCCCATGCCCAGGGCCAGGTGGCAGCAGGCATTCTCGTCAAACAGCGTGTTATAGAACAGCAGGCCGGACTGGTTGATGGGGGAGTCGAAGGGCACCAGGGCGCACTCGCCCAGATAGCAGCTGCCCTGGTCCATGGTGATGAGCTTGGTCAGCAGGTCGTTGTTGACCTGGGCGTTCCACTCCACGGCCTTGCCTTCGTGGAAGCGGATCCAGAACTCGTCGATGAGCTGACCCTGATAGCTCAGGGGCTTGGTGGAATAGACGATGCCCTCGGCCTGGCCCTTCATGGGGGAGGTGAAGCACTCCTCGGTGGGGATGTTGGGGTTGAAGAAGATCCCCTGCAGGCTGGTTTCGCCGCCGCCGCAGAACTGCCCCTCCGGGATCAGCCCCACGGTCAGGTCCGTGCCGTTGGCGCTCTTATACTTCAGCTGCCGCAGGTGCAGGCTGTTGAGATACTGGCACCGGTCATGCAGGTCCTGGTTGTGGGCGTCCCAGGCGGCCAAGGGGTCCTCATCCACCCGGCTGGTGGACAGAATGGCCTCCCACAGCTTCTCCATAGCCTGGCTGGTGCGCAGGCCCGGGAACAGCTTCTTGGCCCAGGCCGCGCCGGGCACGGCGGCGATGCACCACTGATACTTGTTCTCGATCTGGTCCCGGTATTTGCGGATGGTGGGATAGAGCCGCTGCTGGGACTTGGCCATCTTCTCCTGGTTGATGCCGTTGAGGCCGTCGGGGTCCTCCGACAGCAGATAGATGCGGCAGGGGATGGTGTCCACATAGTGCTGCCAGCGGGCCTCCTCATAGTTGTCCAGCTTGGACAGGGTGGTCATGGTGCGATAGCGGTAGTGCAGCTTCTGCAGGGGCTGATAGCTCCAGTCCACCACCACCTTCTTGGCCTTGCGCTTGTAGCACTCCTCCACCAGCATCTTCACAAACTCCGGCTGATCCAGGTCGGCGGCGATGAACACCTCCTGGCCGGGCTGCACGTTGACGCCGGTCTGGGCGATGAGCTGGGCATATTTGCGTAAAACGGTCTTTTTCATGGCTGTGATTCCCCCTGTAGTACAAAATAATGGAAACATTATACCACCAGCGGACAATCTTGAAAAGAGGTTTTTGTGAAATTTGAAGAAAGCCGCCGCGTCACTCCGCCTGGCGGGCGATGTCCAGCAGCCAGCGGACCGCCTGCACCGGATACCGGCCCCGGGCCGTTTCCCCGGTGAGCATCAGGGCCGACGCCCCGTCCAGCACGGCGTTGTACACGTCCAGCACCTCCGCCCGGGTGGGGGTGGGGTGCTCCGTCATGGTGTGCAGCAGCTGGGTCACCACCAGGAAGGGCTTCCCGGCCCGGCGGCACCGGGCGGCGATGTCCTTCTGGGCAGCGGGCAGGTGCAGAAGCCCCAGATTGCTGCCCAGGTCCCCCCGGGCCACGGTGACCACGTCGCAGGCGTCCATCCATTGGGGCAGGCTCTGCCAGCCCTGCCGGTCCTCGATCTTGGCGAATATCGTGAGGTGCTCCAGACCCCGGCGGGCCAGGGCCGCCCGGACCTGCTCCAGCTCATGGCGGCTGCGGACAAAGGGCTGCATCACCGCCGTGACCCCCTGCCCGGCCGCGTTGTCCAGGTCCAGCAGGTCCTGCTCCGTCAGGGCCGGGCGGCACAGCTCCACCCCCGGCAGGGTGATGCTTTTCCGGCTTTCCAGCACCCCGCCCCGGGTGACGGTGCAGGTGACGGCCCGGCCGCAGGTCTCCGCCCGCAGGGCCATGAGTCCGTCATCCAGCAAAATCTCCTGCCCCGGGGCCACGGCGGCCAGGATATCCGGCTCCACCGGCAGGCCCCCGGGGCCCAGGGTCACGGTCTCCCCCGCCGTCAGGGTCACGGGACGGGACAGGGGCTCCATCCGCAGCTCCGGCCCCCGCATATCGACGATCAGCTCCGCCGGACGGCCGGAGGCCGCCCGGGCCTGCTGCACCGCCTCCGTCCAGGGGCGGCAGGCCGCCAGGGTGGTGTGGGACAGGTTCAGGCGGAAGCCCGTCAGCCCCATGTCCAGCAGTTCCGTCAGCAGGTCCGCCCGGCAGCAGGCGGGGCCAAGGGTGGCGTAGGTTTTCACGGCGTCTCCTCCTTGTGAAAGTGGTCGTATACCGCCCGGGCGGCGGCCTTGGGCAGCACCGCCTCCAGCTGCAGAAGCTCCGCCTGCTCAATGGCCCGGACGCTTCTGAAGTGCTTCAGCAGGGCCTTTTTCCGGACGTCTCCCACCCCTGGGATGCCGTCCAGCCGGGAGGTCAGGGCGGATTTCGTGTGCTTTTCGTGGTGATAGGTGATGGCGAAGCGGTGGACCTCCTCCTGCACCCGGCCCACCAGGGCAAACAGCGGGGGGCTTTGCTGGATGCCCAGCTCCTGCCCCTGGGGCGTTACCAGGGCCCGGGTCCGGTGGCGGTCATCTTTTACCATGCCCAGCACCGGCACGGTGAGGCCCAGCCTTTCCAGCACATGGCAGGCGGCCTCCGCCTGCAGCTGGCCGCCGTCCATCAGCAGCAGGTCCGGCAGGGGGGCAAAGTGCTTGTCTCCCTCCAGATATCGCCGGAACCGGCGCTCCAGCACCTCCTCCATGGCCCGCAGGTCGTCGGCGTGGTCCAGAGTCTTTACCTGGAACCGGCGATAGTCCCGCTTCAGGGGCCGTCCGTCCGCGAACACCACCATGGAGGCCACCATGTCCTGCCCGGCGGTGTGGGAAATGTCGTAGGATTCCAGCCGCCGGGGGGCCTCCGCCAGCCCGGCCAGGGTCCCCAGCTGCTCTAAGGTCTTGCCGGTGCGCTCGGCGTCGGAGGTGATGCGCTCCACCTCCTCCCGGGCGTTGCGGCGGGCCATGCGCAGCAGCTCCGCCCGCTCTCCCCGCTGGGGCACCCGCAGGATCACCCGGTGCCCGGCCCGGCCTGTCAGCAGGGCAGCGAAGGTGTCCATATCCTCCAGCTCGCAGGGCACTAAAATCTCCCGGGGCAGGGCCTGGCGGTCCAGGTAATACTGGCTCAGCACGGCGGAGAGGATGTCCGCCTCCTCCTGGTCGGCGGCGGCGGAGAACACCTCCACCTCCCGGCCCAGAAGATTGCCGTCCTCAATGTGCAGCACGGCGCTGCCGCAGCGGACCTGGCCCGGGTACACGCCCCACACGTCCGTGTCGGCGCAGACTCCGGCGATGACCTGCTGGGTCTTGCCCAGCACGGAGATGGCCCGGATGCGGTCCCGCAGGGCGGCGGCCTTTTCAAAGTTCAGCTCCTCCGCCGCCTGCTCCATCTCCTGCTGCAGCTCCGCCGTCAGCTGGCGGTAGTGGCCGCTGAAGATCCGCACCGCCTGGCGGATCCGGGCCTGATACTCCGCCTGGCCAGGGCCGTCCGGGCGGCAGAAGCCGTCGCAGCGGCCGATGTGGTGGTTCAGGCAGGGCCGCTCCCTGCCGATGTCCCGGGGAAACTGGCGGGCACAGGTGGGTAGGTGCAGGGCACCGCACACCGCCTCAATGGCCAGCCGGGTCTCCCGCCGGCCGCCGAAGGGGCCGAAATATTTCGCGCCGTCGTCAGCGGTCTTTCCCACCAGGGAGAAGCGGGGGTAGGCCGCGTCGGCGTCCAGCCGCACAAAGGGATAGCCCTTGTCGTCCTTCAGCAGGATGTTGTACCGGGGCATATGGCGCTTGATGAGAGAGTTTTCCAGGATCAGGGCCTCGAACTCCGTGGAGACGAAAATGGTGTCGAAATGGTCCACCTGGGACACCATGGCCCGGGTCTTTTCGTTGTGGGAGGCGGTGTCCTGGAAATATTGGCTGACGCGGTTTTTCAGCTTTTTGGCCTTGCCCACATAGATCACCTTGCCGGTTTTGTCCATCATCAGATAGACCCCCGGGGCCAGAGGCAGATCGTTGGCCTTCTGCCGCAGCTCATCCTTGGTCATGGCGACCCTCCTTTCAGGGTTTTCCCCAGTATAGCACGTTTCCCGCCGGAAAGGAAGTTTACATTTTCCTCGACAGAAGGTATAATAGGGGGAAAGGACACCACTAAGGAAAGAGGGAGAATCCGTATGCATAACAAATGGAACAGCGCCAACGTGGATCAGGTGCTGCTGCGAAAAGGGGAGGAACATCTGCTGTACCGGGGCCCGGAGGGCAGCGTGGTCCGGAATGACCACCTGGTCATGAGCGATATCGCCGACGGACCGGCTCTGGCGGCGCTTCTGCGCCGCCTGGGGCTGGAAAACGGGGGGCTTTTCTGCGTCCCCCAGGGGGCCAGTGACGAGGTGGCCCGGGCCTTTGGCCTGAAAAAGGGCGTCCCCTGCACCCAGTGGGTCTATGGCGAAAGCCAGCCGCCCCGGGTCCCCGCCGCGGAGGTGCGGCCTATAACGGAGGAATACCTCCCCCTGTGCGCCGCCCACTATCACCCGGAGGACGGCGAGGCGGCATATCTGCGCAGCCGGATGGAGGCGGGGCAGCTATGGGGCCTGTTTGAAGATGGGCAGCTGGCGGCTTTCATCGGTGTGCACCACGAGGGCAGCATGGGCATTTTAGAGGTCCTGCCGGAGTATCGCCGCCGGGGCCTGGCCATGGCCCTGGAGGGCTGGCTGATCCGGTGGCACCTGGAGCGGGGCTGGACCCCCTTCTGCCATGTGTATGAGGACAACCCCGCTTCCCACGCCCTGCAGAAAAAGCTGGGCCTGACTCCGGCCCCGGAGCAGGTGGTGTGGCTGCATCGTCCCCACGGGGAGGACGAGGAATGACCGCCATTGCAGCCGTCTGCGAAAACGGCGGCATCGGCCGGGAGGGGGCTCTGCTGTTTCACATCCGGGAGGACCTGCGGCGATTCCGGCAGCTGACCCTGGGGAAAACCGTGGTCATGGGCCGCCGGACGTTGGCGAGTCTCCCCGGGGGCCGTGGCCTGCCGGACCGGCGGAACCTGGTGCTGACCCGGGATCTGGATTTCACCGCCCCGGGGGCGGAGGTGATCCATGACCTGGCGGAGGTGCCGGAGGACGCGGTGGTCATCGGCGGGGAAAGCGTGTACCGCCAGCTGCTGCCCCGGTGCAGCACCGTGTATCTGACGAGGATTTTCGCCGCGCCCCAGGCCGACGCGTTTTTCCCCGATTTATCCCGGGACAGTGCGTGGACAGAGGCGGAACAAAGCGAGACATTTACCTCCGGCGGCGTGTCGTTCCAATATGTGACCTACCGCCGGAAATAAGAACGAAGGAGGCGGTCTTATGGCAGACCTGGGCACCAATGTGCGATATATCAAGGGCATCGGCGAGGCCCGGGCCGCCGCCCTGGAAAAGCTGGGCATTACCACCCTGGGGGACCTGATCGCCTATTTCCCCCGGGGGTATGAGGACCGGACCCAGGTCCGCCCCATCCGGGAGCTGACCGCCGGGGAGAGCGTATGCGTCCGGGGCATGGTGGCGGCAGACCTGACGGCCTATCGCATTTCCGGAGGCCGCACCATCGCCAAGACCCGGGTGGTGGACGACAGCGGGTCTCTGGACCTGGTGTTTTTCAACATGGAGCACCGGCGGGACGCCCTGCACCAGGGGGATGTGTGCGTCTTTTTCGGCAAGGTGGAGGACAATCTGCGGCGCAAGCAGATGATCAATCCCCTGTTTGAGCCGGAGGGGCGGCAGCAGGTCACCGGGCGCATCATGCCCATCTATCCCCTGACCGCCGGAGTCACCCAGGGGCTGATGGCCCGGGCCGCCCGCCAGGGGCTGGACGCCTGCCGGGAGCTGCTGCCGGACGTGCTGCCCGACGGCATCCGCCAGGCCCACAGCCTGTGCTATGTGAACTACGCCTATGAGAACATCCACTTTCCGTCGTCGCCGGAGACTCTGGAGGTGGCCCGGCGGCGGCTGGTGTTCGAGGAGCTGTTCCTGCTGACCTGCGGTCTGCAGCTGCTGCGGCAGCGGCGGCGGGATGTGGCGGGACCCGCGTGCCATCCCATGGATATGGAGCCCTTTTACCGGCGGCTGCCCTTTGCCCTGACCGGGGCACAGCGCCGGGCCATTGCCGACGCCGTGGGGGACATGGTGTCCGGCAAGCCCATGAACCGCCTGTGCCAGGGGGACGTGGGCAGCGGCAAGACCATGGTGGCGGCGGCGTGCATCTGGTTCGCCGTGGAAAACGGGTGGCAGACGGCCCTGATGGCCCCCACGGAAATTCTGGCCCGGCAGCACTATCAGGGGCTGGCGCCGCTGCTGGCCCGGTTTTCCATCCGGTGCGCCCTGCTGACCGGGTCCACCCGGGCCAAGGAGCGGCGGGAGATTTTAGCGGGGCTGGCGGACGGGTCCATCGACCTGTGCATCGGCACCCACGCCCTGCTGACGGAGGACGTGCAGTATCAGAAGCTGGGCCTGGTGGTAACGGACGAGCAGCACCGGTTCGGCGTGAACCAGCGGGCGGCCCTGTCCCAGAAGGCGGAGGACCCCCACCTGCTGGTGCTGTCGGCCACGCCTATCCCCCGGACCCTGGCCCTGGTGATCTATGGCGACCTGGACGTGTCGGTGATCGACGAGCTGCCTCCCGGGCGGCAGAAGGTGGACACCTTCGCCCTGGGGGAGAGCTATCGCCCCCGGGTGCAGGCCTTTATCCGGAAGCTGGCGGCGGCGGGACAGCAGATCTTCATCGTTTGCCCCCTGGTGGGGGAGGCGGACCAGATCCCCGACGAGCGCAAGGCCGTGACGGCCTACGCCAAGCAGCTGCAGGAGCAGGTGTTTCCGGACCTGCGGGTGGCGGTGCTCCACGGGAAGATGAAGCCCAGGGAGAAGGAGAAGGTCATGGCGGCCTTTGCCGCCGGGGAAAGCGACATTCTGGTGTCCACCACCGTGGTGGAGGTGGGGGTGGACGTGCCCAACGCCACCTGCATGGTGGTGGAAAACGCCGACCGGTTCGGCCTGTCCCAGCTGCACCAGCTGCGGGGCCGGGTGGGCCGGGGCAAGGCCAAAAGCTACTGCATCCTGCTGTCGGACAGCCAGAATGAGGAGACCCGGGCCCGGCTGAAGGTGATGACCCAGACCAACGACGGCTTCCGTATCTCCCAGGAGGACCTGCGGCTGCGGGGGCCGGGAGATTTCTTCGGCCAGCGGCAGCACGGTCTGCCGGCCATGAAGATCGCCGACCTCAGCTGCGACATGCGGCTGCTGGACGAGGCCCAGACGGCGGCCCGGCAGCTGATGGAGCGTGACCCGGAGCTGACGGACCCGGCCCACCGGCCCCTGCGCCGGCGCATCCGCCAGCTGTTCGACACCAACGCCGATATGCTGAACTGAGGTATGAAAACAAACACCGGAGGGACAGCCGTCCCTCCGGTGTTTTCCGGTTATTTCGTTTTTACTCGCCCAGCTGATTGTCCACCAGCTGCGCCAGGGCCTCCACGGCCTCCTTGGCGTCGGGGCCGTCGGCGATCAGGGTGATGGTGGTGCCCTTCACGATGCCCAGGGACAGAACGCCCAGCAGGCTCTTGGCGTTGACCCGGCGCTCCTCCTTCTCCACCCAGATGCCGCTTTTGAACTCGTTGGCCTTCTGGATAAAATAGGTAGCAGGCCGGGCGTGCAGGCCCACCTCATTGTTCACGGTAACTTCCTGTGTAAACATTCCATTGCACTCCTTTTATGAAGCATTTTCGCAAAATGCGGGGACATACTTCTCTCACACTATAATATTATACCGAAACGGGGAAAGAAAGCAATATCCAAAGCTACAAATTCTTGAAGCGGGGCCTGAAAAAAAGTTTGGCCCTTTTGGCAGAATCCACAAACTCCGTCTGTTATTTCAGCTCCACCACCGTTACGCCGGCCTCTCCCTCGCCATAGCGGCCCAGACGGAAGCTCTTGACGGCCTTGTTCCGCTTGAGCATCTCGTGGACCGCCTTGCGCAGGGCGCCGGTGCCCTTGCCGTGGATGATGGTCACGGTGCCCAGCTTTGCCATCACGGCGCTGTCGATGTAATTCTCCACCACGCTCTCGGCCTCCAGAGTCTCATAGCCCCGGATGTCCAGCTCCGAGGCGGCCCGGGATTGCAGATTCAGCTTGGCGCTGCCGCCGGAGGCCGGCGCGGCGGGATTTTTCTTGGGCTGGCCCTCCGGCAGGCGCACCTGCTGGGCCTTGACGGTCATCTTCATCTTTCCGGCCTGCAAAAGCAGGGTGCCGTCGTTGTTGACGGCCAGCACCGATGTGGCCATCTTTACGCCGGGCAGCTCCACCAGGTCCCCCACCTCAATGGGACGGCTGGGAGTATAGACAGGCTCCTGGGGCTGGTCGTGGATGTGCAGGGCGTCCTGGGCCTGGTTCAGGCTGTGCCGCACGGCGGCTTTGGCGTCGTTGAGCTCCTGGAAGCTGAGCTGCTTTTGCTGCTGGCGGCGCAGCTGGTCCAGTTGGGCGAAAATTTCGTCCGCCTGGGCCTGGACCTGACGCACAATGCGCTTGGCCTCGGCCTCGCCCTTGGTGCGGGCGTTGTCCTTGGCTTTTTCCATTTGCTCCCGGAACGTCCGGGCCTTGCGGGCGTCCTCCTCCCGCTGGCGCCACAGGCGGTCCGCCTCGGCCTGGGCCTTCTCCAGCCGCTGGCGCTTTTCCTCCAGCTGGGTCAGCACGTCCTCGAAGCGGACGGAGTCGCTGTCCATCTGGGCCTGGGCCGCCTGGATGACGGATTCGTCCAGCCCCAGCCGCCGGGAGATGGCGAAGGCGTTGGACTTGCCGGGGATGCCGATCAGCAGTCGGTAGGTAGGGCGTAAGGTCTGCACGTCGAACTCACAGCTGGCGTTTTCCACCCCCGCCGTGGTCATGGCGAAGGTCTTCAGCTCGGCATAGTGGGTGGTGGCGGCGATCAGCGCCCCCTGACTGCGGGCGCTTTCGATGATGGCAATGGCCAGGGCCGCGCCCTCGATGGGGTCCGTACCGGCTCCCAGCTCGTCAAACAGCAGCAGGCTCTGGTCGTCCACCTCCCGCAGAATCTGCACGATGTTGGACATATGGGCGGAGAAGGTGGACAGGCTCTGTTCGATGCTCTGCTCATCGCCCACATCCGCCAGCACCCGGTGGAACACCCGGACGGCGCTGCCGCTGTCGGCGGGGATGTGCAGGCCGCACTGGGCCATCAGGCACAGCAGGCCGATGGTTTTCAGGGTCACGGTCTTGCCGCCGGTGTTGGGGCCGGTGATCACCAGGGTGTCGAACTGCTGGCCCAGCTCCACGGTGATGGGCACGGCCCTGGCCTGGTCCAGCAGGGGGTGCCGGGCACGGCGCAGGGTCACGCCGCCCCGGCGGCGGACCTCCGGACGGCTGGCGTTGAGCTGATAGCTCAGCTGGGCCCGGGCGAAGATCACGTCCAGGTGCACCAGAATGTCATAGTCCCAGAGGATGTTCTCCATCTGGGCGGCGCAGGCGGCGGACAGCTGCCGCAGGATGCGGTCGATCTCCTTCTGCTCCCGGGCCTCCAGCTCCTTCAGCTCGTTGTTGGCCTGCACCACGCCCATGGGCTCCACAAACAACGTGGCCCCGGAGGAGGAGATGTCGTGGACCAGGCCGGGCATACTGCCCTTGCACTCGGCCTTCACCGGCACCACGAACCGGCCGTCCCGCTGGGTGATCAGGGCCTCCTGCAGCACCTTGGCATAGGACGGCGACGAGATGATGCGCTGGAGGATCTGGCGGCCCTTGGAGGCGGCCAGCCGCATTTTCCGGCGGATATCCGCCAGCTCGCTGCTGGCGGTGTCGGCGATGGTCTCCTCGTCCAGAATGGCGGAGCGGATCTGCTCCTCTAAGTATTTATTGGTGTGCAGGGAGGTGAACAGGCGGTCCAGCACCGTCTCCTCCCCCTGGCGCTGGGCGTCGTAATCCGACACCCGGCGGCTGGCGGTGAGGACGCCGGCGATGTCCAGCAGCTCCCGGGTGTTCAGCATACCGCCGTGGTCCGCCCGGGTCAGGGCGGCGGATACGTCCTTCACGCCGGAGAAGGACGGACTGCCGTGGAGCCCCAGCCGCTCCTTGGCGGCGTCGGTCTCGTCCAGCAGCCGCAGCACCTCCTCCACGTCCGTGGAGGGGGTCAGCTTCAGGCACCGGTCCTTGGCCGCCTGGCTGACGGCCTTGGCCGCCAGCTTTTCCAGCACCGCCGGAAGCTCCAGGGTGCGGATGGATTTTTCAAATAATTCACTCATATTTCGTTTCCTCTTGCGGAAGAATGGTCTTGTAATAGTCCAGGGTACGGAAGCTGCGCTCCAGCTGGGCGGAAACGTAGGCGTCCGCCGCATGGTTCAGGGCACGCAGTCCCTCCGGCGGCAGGGAAAAGCTGTACAGCCGCCGGGGGTCGCCGTAGAGCACGTATCGCAGGGCGGCCAGGCCCGACGCCGTCAGCGGCAGGGACAGTCCCCCCTTTTCCCGGCATTTGCCGCAGTGGACCACCCCGTGGACCACGTCCAGCATGGGATTTTCCGGCTGGGGTGCGCCGCACAGGGCGCAGCTATCGGCCATGGGCTCATAGCCTGCCAGGGCCATCAGCCGGAACTGGAACGCGGGCTTCACCAGCTGAGGCGGCTTTTTCAGGGCGCTGAGGGCATACAGGGCGTTGAGCAGCAGGGGCAGCACGTTGCCGCCGCTGCCGTCGGACACCGCCTCCGTCAGCTCGGCGAAGTAGGCCGCCAGGCTCAGGGCCGTCAGGTCCTGCCGCAGGCCGTCGAACAGCTCGATGGTGTCCGCCGCGTCCAGCATGGTCCACCGGCCCTTTTCATAGAGGGTCATCTCCGAATAGGCCAGCAGCTGGCAGGCCGCAGCCACGCGGCTTCCCTTGCGCCGGGCGCCCCGGGCGATCACGGAGAGCCTGCCCCGGTCCGGGGTCAGCACGGTGAGGATCTTGTCCGCGTCCCGGGTCACCGTTTCCCGCAGCACCAGGCCGCACGTTACGAATCGTTCCGGCTGCATTCAGCCGCCTCCTTATACAGCAAGTACGCCTCCGGCGCTCCGGTGGCCCAGAACAGGGCCCAGCGCTCCTCCATGGCTTTTCACCTCCGCCCATAGCTTGCCGCTTTTCCGGCGGCGTCATGAGTGGAAGCTTTTGGAGGGGGGATTACTGCTCGTCATATCCCCTGGCGCGGATGAAATTCACATTATCCCGCCAGTTTTCCTTGACCTTTACCCAGGTTTCCATGTACACCTTGGCGCCCATGAACTTTTCGATGTCCCGGCGGGCCAGGGAGCTGATGCGCTTGAGCATATCCCCGTGCTTGCCGATGATGATGCCCTTGTGGCTGGCCTTTTCGCAGTAGATGGTCACGTCCAGGTCGATGATGCCGGTGTCCTCCCGCTCGGTGAAGCGGGTCACCTCCACCGCCGTGCCGTGGGGGATCTCCTTGTCCAGGCATAGCAGCATCTTCTCCCGCAGAATCTCGGCGCAGACCTGGGCGTCGGGCTGGTCGGTGGTCATGCCGTCGGGAAATAGCTGGGGGCCTTCCGCGGCATAGGTTTGCAGCTGGGCCATCAGGTCGTCCAAACCATCGCCGGTGCGGGCGGAGATGGGAATGATGGCGTCGAAGCCGTCAAAGGCCTGGCTGTAGGCCGCGATCACCGCCAGCAGGTCGTCCTTCTTCTCCACGGTGTCGATCTTGTTGATGCACAGCACGCAGGGCAGGTGCTCCTCCTGGATGCGCTGGAGCAGGATCTTCTCCGGCTCCCCCACATGGGCGATGGGCTCCACCAGCAGCAGGGCGGCCTCCACCTGCTCCAGGCTCTCCCGCACCACCTTCACCATATAGTCCCCCAGCCGGGAACGGGGCTTGTGCAGGCCCGGGGTGTCCAGCAGCACATACTGGGTGTCTCCCCGGTTCACCACGCCGTAAATCCGGTTGCGGGTGGTCTGGGGCTTGTCGGAGACGATGGCGATCTTCTCCCCCACCAGGGCGTTGGTGAGGCTGGACTTGCCCACATTGGGCCGCCCGCAGATGGTGATCATAGCGGTTTTTGTGATGTTGTTCATAGGTGATCCTCAACTTTCTTTTGAGCAATTTTATTGTGTCAGAGTAAACCGATAAGTGACAGAGTTCTGCCACCGTTCCTCGTTTGCCAGGTCCTGCCCGATCACCTTGCCGCCCATGCGCTCATAGAAGCTGCGGGCGTTAAGATTCTCCGGGACACAGTGGCAGACAAAGGAGGCGGCATGGTGCGCTCTGCAATACGCTTTCACGAAATCGAACGCTTGCCGGCCGATCCCCTGTCTTTGGTATTCGGCGGAAATATACAGGGATTGCAGGGTGATTACATCGGCTTCGTTTATCGTCAGGTAGCCGATGTCCTGCCGATCCTTTCGGACCAAGTACACAGAATACGCCGGATGATGGACCCTCAGCAGCTCCATTTCCCTGTGCCAGTCCCAGTCAAAGTTATCTATCATGCTGTCGGGGTAGACGCCTCGGTATGTGGTGCCCCAGATTCTTTGCCGCAGAGCGATAATGGACGGCACATCCTCTTCGGATGCCTCAATAAACAGCTTTTCCTCGGCCATGCTATCACATCTCCTTCCGGGATTTTTACTCAATTTCCACACTCCGGGGCCGGCACGCTCTCCGCTGCCCGATTGCGGACAGCAAACAGGAACACCGGGCGGAGCAGGCCCAGGGATAAAACGGTGAACACGGTCAGGACGTCCCCATATTTACCGGCGCGGCTTTTATAGATCCGGTGGGCGATCAGGGTGTCCAGGATAAAGACCGCCAACAGGGCCATCAGCAGGAGGATGAACCAAAGAGTATTCAGCTCCCGGCAGACGTAGAAATAGACGCAAAGGCAGACGGACAGAAGCGTCAGAAGGGCCGACACGGCGCCCATGACCCGCCGGTCTGCCAGCTTTCCCAGCAGATACTTGCTGTAAAAGGGAATCCAGGCAGGGAATGTATGTGCGTCGCCCGCTTTTTTGCGCATGCAGGCGATGGAAAAGCCCTCCAGCACATAGCTGGCCATGATATACGCCGCCGCGGCGGCAAACACGGCGATGAAGAACAGGAAAATCGCCGATAATATGCCCGAAACAATCAGAACGCCGAATCCGGCCATATGCGATACCTCCTATTTTACCCCAGCCGGTCGCCGTTTTCCACAGGCTTGTCCGGGGTAATGAGCACCACGCCGCCCTGGGAGTAGGTCCCCAGCACCAGCACCTGGGAGAAGAAGTTGGCGATCTGACGGGGCGGAAAATTCACCACCGCCAGCACCTGCTTACCCACCAGCTCCTCCGGGGTATACTGCTGGGTGATCTGGGCGCTGGAGCGCTTCCGGCCCAGCTCCGGGCCCAGGTCCACCAGCAGCTGATAGGCGGGCTTCCGGGCCTTTTCAAAGGGCCGGGCCTCCACAATGGTGCCCACCCGGATATCCAGCTTCATAAAATCGTCAAACGTGGCCTGTTCCATGTGCGTTCCTCCTGTTATCAATCGCTGTCCAGCTTGAGAACGGCCATGAAGGCCTCGGTGGGTACCTGCACCGTGCCCAGGTTCCGCATCTTCTTCTTGCCTTCCTTCTGCTTTTCCAGCAGCTTCTTCTTGCGGGTAATGTCGCCGCCGTAGCACTTGGCCAGCACGTCCTTGCGCATGGCCTTTACCGTCTCCCGGGCGATGATCCGTCCGCCGATGGCTGCCTGGATGGGCACCTCAAACAGCTGGCGGGGGATGTTCTCCTTCAGCTTTTCGCACAGCCGCCGGGCCCGGGGATAGGCCTTGTCCTTGTGGGCAATGAAGCTCAGGGCGTCCACGCCGTCGCCGTTGAGCAGCAGATCCACCTTCACCAGCTCACTGGGCCGGTAGCCGGAGAGCTCATAGTCCAGGGAGGCATAGCCCTTGGTGTTGGCCTTCAGGGTGTCGAAAAAGTCATAGATGATCTCGTTGAGGGGCATCTGATAGTGCAGCTCCACCAGGTGGGTGTCCAGATACTGCATGTCCTTGAACTCGCCCCGGCGGTCCTGGCACATGGGCATGATGTTGCCCACATACTCATTGGGGCTGATAATGGACACCTTCACATACGGCTCCTCCGCGTGCTCGATGACCGTGGGGTCCGGATAGTTGTGGGGGTTATCCACCTTCACCATGGTGCCGTCGGATTTGTATACATGATAGATGACGCTGGGCAGGGTGGTCACCAGGTCCAGGTTGAACTCCCGCTCCAGCCGCTCCTGGATGATCTCCATATGCAGCATGCCCAAAAAGCCGCACCGGAAGCCGAAGCCCAGGGCCACGGAGCTCTCCGGCTCGAAGGTCAGGGAGGCGTCATTGAGCTGGAGCTTTTCCAGGGCGTCCCGCAGGTCGGGATATTTGCTGCCGTCCTCGGTGTAAATGCCGCAGTAGACCATGGACTGGGCGGGCCGGTAGCCGGGCAGAGGTTCGGCGGCGGGGTTCTCCGCGTCGGTGATGGTGTCGCCCACCTGGGTGTCCTTCACGTTCTTGATGGAGGCGGTGAAATAGCCCACCTCACCGGCCTGGAGGGCGTCCGTGGGCTCGTTGCCCAGGGGCTTCAGGTAGCCGCACTCCAGAATGGTATACTGGGCTCCGGTGGCCATCATGCGCACCGTCTGCCCCCGGCGGATGGAACCCTGCTTGATGCGGAACAGCACCACCACCCCCACATAGGGGTCGTACTGGCTGTCGAAGATCAGGGCCTGGAGGGGGGCGTTGGGGTCGCCGGTGGGGGCGGGGACATTGTGCACCACGTCCTCCAGCACCGACTCCACGTTAAGCCCCAGCTTGGCGGAGATCTCCGGCGCATCCATGGCGGGCAGGCCGATGATGTCCTCCACCTCCTGCTTGGCCTTCATGGGGTCGGCGGCGGGCAGGTCGATCTTGTTGAATACCGGCAGGATCTCCAGGTCGTGCTCCATGGCAAGATAGGTGTTGGCCAGAGTCTGGGCCTCCACCCCCTGGGTGGCGTCCACCACCAGCACCGCCCCCTCGCAGGCGGCCAGGGACCGGGACACCTCATAGTTGAAGTCCACGTGGCCCGGGGTGTCGATGAGGTTCAGGGCGTAGATCTCGCCGTCCTTGGCCTTGTAGAACAGGTGCACGGCCCGGGACTTGATGGTGATGCCCCGCTCCCGCTCCAGGTCCATGTTGTCCAGAATCTGATTCTCCATCTCCCGCTCCGGCACGGCGTCGCACAGCTCCAGCAGCCGGTCCGCCAGCGTGGACTTGCCGTGGTCGATGTGGGCAATAATGGAAAAGTTGCGGATATGGGATTGTTCAAACATTTGCGTTCCTCCTGTAGGTAAGTCCACGCTGACGCGCCAAGCGGCGCGTAACAAGCGTTTTGCGCAGCAAAACCTTGCCGCAGGCGGAATTCATTTCCGCCGAAGGACATTAAATGAAAAGGGCTCCCGGTTTGCCGTCAGGCAAACTGGGAATGGGACTTGCCGTGGTCGATATGGGCGATGATGGAAAAGTTGCGGATATGGGATTGTTCAAACATTTGCGTTCCTCCTCAGGGGAATAACAAGTTATATTCCCACCTATTATAACGGATGTTCCGGCAAAATGCAATTCCTGTTGCCGCCGGGAAGAAAAAGTGTTACAATAAAGGCACCCCAATTTTTGAGAGGAAAGGACGAACGCCATGAAGCTGAGTTTTTTCGGCGCTGACCAGTGTGTCACCGGCAGCTGCCATTGTCTGGAGGTAGGCGGCAAGCGCATCCTCATCGACTGCGGATTGCAGCAGGGCCGGGACGAGGTGGACAACCGCACCCTGCCCTTTGCCCCGGGCAGCATCGACTATGTGCTCATCACCCACGCCCACATCGACCACTCCGGCCGGGTGCCCATGCTCATCAAAAACGGCTTCCAGGGCCGTATTCTCACCACCCGGCTCACGGCTCAGCTCATGAGCATCATGCTCCAGGATTCCGCCCACATCCAGGAGAGCGACGCCGAGTATAAAAACCGCAAGAACCGCCGGGCCGGGCGGCCGGAGGAGGAGCCTCTGTATACCGTGGCCGACGCCCAGCGGGTGCCGGAGTTTATTGACACCTGCGAATATGACCAGCCCGTCCACCTGTGCGACGGGGTGGACGCGGTGTTTATCGACGCGGGCCATCTGCTGGGCTCCGCGTCCATCCGCCTGACCCTCACCGAAGGCGGCGAGACCCGCACCATCGTCTTTTCCGGCGATATCGGCAACGTGGACCAGCCCATCATCCGGGATCCCCAGTTTTTCACCGGGGCGGACTATGTGGTCATGGAGAGCACCTATGGCGACCGCAACCACACCGAGGTGTGGAGCTATACCGGCCAGCTGGCCCAGATCATCGACGAGACCCTGGGCAAGGGCGGCAACGTGGTGATCCCCTCCTTTGCCGTGGGCCGCACCCAGGAGCTGCTGTATTTCATCCGGGAGATCAAGGATCAGGGCCTGGTGACCTCCGTGCCGAATTTCCCCGTGTATGTGGACAGTCCCCTGGCCAAAAGCGCCACCACCATTTTCTGCGGCGACCTGCGGGGCTATCTGGACCAGGACGCTCTGGAGCTGGTGAAGGACGGCACCCATATGTTCAATTTCCCGGGCCTGCACCTGACGGAGACCGTGGACGAGTCCAAATCTCTGAACGAGGACCATACCCCCAAGGTCATCATCTCCGCCTCCGGCATGTGCGACGCGGGCCGCATCCGCCACCATCTGAAGTATAACCTGTGGCGGGCGGACAGCGCCGTGGTGTTCGTGGGCTTCCAGTCTCCGGGCACCTTGGGCCGCACCCTGCTGGACGGGACTCCCTCCGTGAAGCTGTTCGGCGAGGACGTGGCCGTCCGGGCCAAGGTGGTGAATTTCCAGGGCCTCAGCTCCCACGCCGACCACGACCATCTGCTGGACTGGATCGGCCATTTCAAGGAGCCCAAGCCCCAGCACGTGTTCGTGGTCCACGGCGACCGGGAGGTGGCTCCGGTGTTTGCCCAGACGGTGAGCCAGCTGGGCTTCACGGCCCACGCTCCCCAGTATACCGAGGAGTATGATCTGCTGACCTGCACCCAGCTGGCGGCGGGCTATCTGCCCCAGCGCAAGACCCGCACCTTCGACGGCGCGCCCCGGGTCACCGCGGCGTATCAGAAGCTGGTGCAGCTGGGCGATTCCCTGGTGGGCCTTATCCGCCGCAGCAAGGGCCGGGACAACAAGACCCTGGCCTCCTTTGCCGAGGCCCTGCGCAAGGTCATGGAGAAGTTCGAGATTTAACCAAGTTTTGGAAACCTTTCAGGGGCGGACAGCTCTGTCCGCCCCTAATTTTCGTATGATTCGCACGAGAGGAGGGCGTTTATGCCCGGATTGGAGAAAAACCGCATTTACCGCGCCCATATCGACGGCTATTCCAGCGAGGGCCTGGGCATTGCCCGCATAGACGGCCAGGTGGTGTTCGTCCACGGGGCCATCCGGGGCGAGATCTGCGACGTTCTGGTGATGAAGGTGCTGAAAAACGCCGCCTTCGGCAAGATCGCCGCCCTGGTGGAGCCCTCCCCGGCCCGCCGGACGCCGGACTGCCCCTACTACGGCCGCTGCGGCGGCTGCGACTTCCGGCATATGTCCTATGAGGAGGAGCTCTGGGCCAAGCGTGCCCGGGTCCAGGACGCCCTGACCCGTATCGGCGGCGCGGAGGTGACGGTGGAGGAAATTCTGGGTGCGGAGCAGCCCCTGCACTACCGCAACAAGAGCATTTACCCCATTTCCCCGGCGGGGGAGGTAGGCTTTTACCGGGCCCGCAGCCACCAGGTGGTGCATGTGGGGCACTGTCTCATCCAAAAGCCGGAGGCCGATGCCCTGGCTCAGGCGGTGCGGGACTATATTGCCCGGTTTCAGGTGGAGCCGTATAACGAGGCCACTGGCCGGGGCCTGCTGCGGCACCTGTACGTCCGCACCAGCTGCCGGGGGGAGTCCCTGGCGTGCCTGCTGGTCAACGGCTCCCGCCTGCCCCATGAGCAGGAGCTGGTGAATATGCTCCGGGCCGCCGCGCCAAAAACCTGCGGCGTGGTGCTGGGGGAAAATACCCGCCGGGGAAACGCCATCCTGGGGGACCGGTACCGCACCCTGTGGGGCCGGGACTATCTGACGGACACCCTGTGTGGCCTGGAGCTGCGGCTGTCGGTGCCATCGTTTTATCAGGTGAACCACGACCAGGCCCAGCGCCTGTATGAAAAGGCCCTGGAATACGCGGGGCTGACGGGCCGGGAGCTGGCGGTGGACCTGTACTGCGGCGCCGGGACCATCACCCAGGTGCTGGCCCGCCGGGCCAGGCACGTCATCGGCGGCGAGATCGTCCCGGAGGCCATCCGGGACGCGGAGGAAAGCGCCCGCCGCAACGGCGTGGGCAACGTGGAGTTCCTGTGCGGCGACGCCTCCCGGCTGGCGGCGGAGCTGCGGCAGCGGGGCCTGCGGCCCGACGTGATCTGCGTGGACCCGCCCCGGAAGGGCCTGGCGCCCGATGTGGTGGAGGCAGCGGCCTCCATGGAGCCGGAGCGCATCGTCTATGTCTCCTGCGACCCGGCCACCCTGGCCCGGGATGTGGCCCGCTTCGCCCCCCTGGGCTACCGCCCCGTCCGGGCCTGCGCCGTGGACCTGTTCCCCGGCACGGCGAACGTGGAGACGGTATGTTTATTGTCCAAACTTCAAAGCAAGGAACATATCGAGATCGAAGTGAAGATGGACGAGCTGGATTTGACTTCGGCGGAGAGTAAGGCAACCTATGAGGAAATCAAGGCGTATGTTCTTGAGCATACCGGCTTGAAGGTCAGCCGTCTTTATATCGCACAGGTAAAGCAGAAATGCGGTATTATTGAACGTGAGAATTATAATAAACCGAAGTCGGAGAATGCCAAACAGCTCCAATGCCCACCGGAGAAGGAAAAGGCGATCAAGGAGGCATTGCATCACTTTGGTATGATTTTGTAGATGCTTTTTGAAAGAAGTTGCAGATGGCGGTCGGCACCAAATGATCCCTCGCTATCAAGCTGTCTAAAGGTGAAACTGTCAGTATGAGAATGCTAATGAACGTGCGTAAAACACTGAACTGCGATATTGGGAATATCCGAAAGCTGATTTCTTTCCAAGAAGGCATCGTTGAATAAGAGGTGGATGGTATGTCGGCAAAAAAGAAAAACATAATTAGCAAGGCTAGCCCTCACACAATAAAAAAATTTGAGCTGATAGAGGAGTACATCAAATCGTGGGCACAGAAGTTGCTGCTGACTGAGTCTTGCAATGGGCTGATCTTTATAGACTGTATGTGCAACAGTGGTGTATACACCGACGATGCCGGGCGATTGGTGAAAGGTACAGCAGTACGCGTCTCAGAAGCACTTAGGGAAGCATCAAGGACCTATACGGAGAAAAATATACACATTTACTTGAATGACAAGGATAAAGCGCGCGTAGATGAGCTAAAAAAGCATCTTCCACAGGATGAGCGCAATTTTAAGATTGTCACCTCTTGTGGTGATGCGCACGAGCTACTCCGAACTATCGGACCACAGTTATATGGAACTGGGCACCTGCATTATTTCCTGCTCTACGATCCGTATGATGCGACTATTGACTGGGAAGCGCTTCTGCCGTTTTTTCGTAACTGGGGTGAAGTTATGATTAATCACATGGTTTCAGATCCGGTGCGGGCGATCACAAGCGCCAAGAAGAAGACGACAAAGGCAAAGTATGAGAACACTTATCTGGAAGACTTTGAGAAACTGGTGCCTTACGGAAGTGACAAGAAGGCCTATGAGGCTAGAGTGGAAGAAATCATAAATTCACTGAAAGGAGCTCGCAGGTACTACGTATCGGCATTTCCGTTCTATAACACGCAGAACTCGCTCGTCTACAATTTGATTCATTGCACGAGCAACAAGGAGGGCTTTAAGCTCTATAAGAAGAGTGCTTGGAAGGTATTTGGCGCACAGTCCTCTACCAAGCACTCGGTTGAGAACAGGCAGTTGTCATTTAACCTTTTCGGTGGGATTGCTGAAGAGGAAGATGAAAGCTGCTTGCATGTTATCGATATAGCGAAATACCTGCAGCGCAGCTTTAGAGGCCGAAAGCAGGTGCCGCTGGATGAGATGTGGGAACTTTTGGATAACCACCCGATTTTCCCGTCAGAGGGATTTCGTAATGAGGTAAAGAGCGATCTTACCGATTTCTTTGGCGCGAAGATTGAGCAGATTGTGAATCCTGATACAGGAAAGAAGGAAATGGTGATCTCTTTCTCTTCTTGAGATTGAGTTTCAAATAGATGAGGTGATTGGAATTTATGGCAACGTCGCAGAAATTTGGTGGCAATTGGACTGAGGAGAAGTTGAATATCTTCACCAGCTACCTGGACGCATACCTGATTGCACTGCAAAATCAGAAGTTTAAGAAGATTTATATAGATGCCTTTGCTGGAACCGGTGAGATCGAGACCAGTGACGGCGGGCAGTTTCTTGTGGGCTCTGCTAAGCGTGCACTGGAGTCTGAAAAGAAGTTCGATCATTACTATTTCATAGAAGCGGACTCTCAGAAGGCAGGAGAACTTCAGAATATGATAAACTCCGAGTTTCCGCAGATGAGGGGAATTGTTACAATTTACTGCGGCGATGCGAATGATAAGCTCGCGGAGATTATTAGCAACGTAGACTGGAGATATAACAGAGGATTGCTGTTCTTAGATCCATATGCGACGCAGGTAAATTGGGCTACGCTTGAAAATGTAGCACAGACGAAATCGATAGACGTATGGTACCTGTTTCCGTTCTCTGCACTTGAACGTATGCTGCCGAAAAACGGAAAGTACGATAAATGGGAGGATTGCATAGATCGATTGCTTGGAGATGCCGGATGGAGGAAGGAATTCTATAAGAAAGATCCCCAGATGACGCTTTTTGACTTGTTCCCGGAGCCCGGACAGAGCGATGGCGAACGGATGGTTAAGGACGCAAATCCAGATCACATAAAGGAGTATATCCTCTCTCGGCTTGGGACAATCTTTCCATGTGTGTCAAAGCATGCGCGGATTTTCAGGAACAGCAGGAACTCGCCGATGTTCCTATTCTGCTTTGCCATTGCGAGTGAGAGTCCGAAAGCGCAGGGACTTGCACTGCGGATGGCAGACTACATATTAAAGAACAAGTAGGCGGAGGATGAAAGCACCTTGAAGACGATAAAACGAAAATCCATGCTTTATCAAACAGGGGTAGAGTATGGTGACTACACAATGAATCACGTGCAGGGGTGTGCACATGGGTGCAAATATCCATGTTATGCATTCCTGATGAAGAAGCGATTCGGGCAAATTAAGGATTACGAGAGCTGGCTTGAGCCAGTGCTTGTATCAAACACGCTTGAATTGCTGGATAAAGAGATACCGAGGCTCAGAGATAAGATTCAGTCTGTGCAGCTTTGCTTTACCACAGATCCGTTTATGGAAGGATATCCAGAGGTGTCCCAGATGAGCATTGCGGCTATCCGAAAACTGAACGAGGCCGGTATCAAATGCACTACATTGACGAAGGGATTGCTTCCCATAGAATTGGCGGAACTTTCTCCGGAAAATGAATATGGGATCACGTTGATAACGCTGGATGAAGCATACCGGGAACAGATGGAACCGGGAGCTGTTCCCTGTGCAGACCGACTGGCAGCGCTGAGAGCGCTTCACGAAGTTGGTTGCAAGACGTGGGTGAGCATAGAACCGTATCCAACACCGAACATGATAGAGCAGAATTTACGCGAAATCTTGGAAGCTGTAGCATTTACCGACAGGATCATCTTCGGCAGAACGAATTACAGCAAGACAGCAAACGCCTATGAAGGACAAAGGCACTTTTACAATGAATGCGCAGCAGAGGTGACGGCTTTCTGTCAAGAGCGCGGCATTGATTATCACATAAAGGAAAAGACGATCACAGAAGAATGAGGTGGAAACAGTGGCGTTATTACAAGACTTGATCCGGCAGATCAACGATCCAACACTCAGGGATAGGATTTTGCAGGAAACAGATAAACTAATGAAACAAAAAAAGTTCGGGCTTGTGTTTGAAGAGCATCTGCCCGAATGCACGCCACTTCATGATGTTCCAATCCGTGTCGGTTCAAAAGTGGCGTTAAAGACAGGCTATGTCAGCGATATTTATATGGTCATAAAGCTCGATGGGAACGAAGCTCTCTGCGACCGCAGAGAGACGCATGAGAAAGTAACTTTCCAGCTGGATGAGATTGTCGCTATTGCAGAATTTGGCGAGCCGATCTATCCCACACTAAAACCGCTGGATGCAGTTCAGAACGCTCCAGATAGCGACCTTTGGCATACGCTGATTGAGGCGGACAACTACCACGCGCTCCAGCTGCTGGAATACCTGTACGCAGAGAAGGTGGACTGCATCTACATCGATCCACCATACAACACCGGAGCAAAGGACTGGAAGTACAACAACGATTATGTTGACAGCTCTGATGCTTACCGCCACAGCAAGTGGCTCTCCATGATGGAGAAGCGCCTGAAAATTGCGAAAAAACTTCTGAATCCGAATGATTCCGTCCTTATTGTTACCATTGATGAAAAGGAGTACCTACATTTGGGCTGCCTTCTTGAGGAGATTTTTTCTGGGAAAACGATGCAAATGGTTAGTATAACCATTAATCCCTCTGGAGCAAAGCGAGATAATCTATTTTCGCGCTCTGATGAATATGCGTATATTATTCTCTTTGGTAACGCACAAGTGGTACACCCGAAAGGAAATGGCGATGAACGAGAAGTAAGATGGTGGTATTTACGCAGAACGGATTATGCCTCCAGAAGAGGGACTATTAAAGGAGGTGTGGCCCAATTTTATCCAATATATGTTGATGATAAGACAATGAAGATCATTGCTATAGGAGAGGCATTGAAACCAGAGCAACAAAGAGTTAATATCCCAGCTATTGAAGGTGCTACTCCGGTATTCCCCGTTAGAGACGATGGAGTTGAAATGAACTGGGGAATAACAAGGGACTCTTTACAGAAACTTTGTAAAGAAGGCGTTGTAAGAGTTTCTCCAGGAAGCAAAAACCAACCATATGTGTTTAGATATTTAAGTGCTAATTATGTTGATAAAATTAAAAGCGGTCGATGGGCCGTACGAGGTCTACGCGAGGATGGAACAAAAATAGTTGTCGAAACAGAAGGTAAGGTTACAAGAACGACAACCGTATGGCAAAACAAAAGTTATGATGCGGGACAATACGGAACATCTGTACTTGGCGATATAATAGGAAGCGGTAAATTCACTTTCCCAAAATCGGTGTATGCTGTAATGGATACACTCAAGTATTTTATTGCAAATAAGAAAAATGCTCTTGTTGTTGATTTTTTCGCAGGATCTGGTACAACCATGCATGCTGTCAATCTGTTAAATTCGATAGACAATGGTCATCGTCGGTGTATTATGGTAACCAACAATGAAGTTTCAGCGGATGAAGCAAAAGCGTTAGATGAAAAAGGATATAGGCCAGGAGATAAGGAGTGGGATAGACGCGGTATTGCTAGGTATGTCACATGGCCTCGAACGGTTTGTTCCATTAAGGGATGCAATATTGATGGCAAACCTCTCGATGGGAACTATGGATGTAACGTAGAACAATATACCGAAATTGACGGGGAAACCATTAATCCCGAAACTGGAAAAAAGATTCGAGGAAAAGTATATAAAAAAGAAAAAGAACCTGCTTATCCTGAATTAGCGGATTTGAAGATGTCTGATGGATTCAAAACCTGTCGCAGACGGCCTGTTCTGTCGTGAAATAGACGGGCTGTTTTGTCGGTCATCG
>OMGI01000207.1_pt1 | contig 46276 bp, 43 predicted proteins | sample 1645801 | NCBI WGS metagenome assembly OMGI01 (sample SAMN05578584, study PRJEB25193) | human gut metagenome | biome: Human Microbiome; feature: human-associated habitat; material: feces | host: Homo sapiens | place: USA:Birmingham
CGTTTTCCTGGATGGCCTGCAGGCACTTCTCCTCGCCGTCCCGGTCGGAGACCTCATAGCACAGGCAGGAGCGGATGCCGAACTTCTTGGCGGACTCGGCGATGGTGTGCAGGGAGCCGGGGATCTCGGCATAGGAGGCGTGGTGATCGAAGATGGTGGTAACGCCCTGCTTGATGCAGTCCATGTACAGTGCGTCGGCGCTGGCCCGGGTCCCCTCCAGGGTCAGCTTCCGGTCGATGGCCCACCAGGTGCCGTCCAGGACCTCGTAAAAGTTGGTGGGATTGTTGCCCACGATGGACAGGCCCCGGGCCAGAGCGGAATAGATGTGGGTATGGGCGTTGATGAAGGCGGGCATGATGACGCCGCCCTTGGCGTCGATGATGTGGGCCTGGGGATACTTGGCCCGCAGGGCGCTCTCCTGGCCCACCTCGGTGATGGTGGCGCCCTCATAGGCCACGGCCCCGTGCTCATAATAGCCCTTGCCGCCCTCGTCCCGGGTGATGAGTCTTCCGTTGATGACCAGATTCATGTGTGTTCCTCCTTTTGAATTGTTCCAATGCTTCCGGGTAAAGAAAAATGTTTCAAACCTCCGGATGGAGATCTGAAACACTCAAGCAACAGCCGAGTGATAGTTGCAGCCCGTGCGCGAGGCACTTCCTTACAGCTACCAATCTTGGATTGTTGCCTATATTTTACACGCTTTGGTATAAAAATGCAACAGAAATTTTAGCTCCAGCGGCAAAAAATGTGCAGGATTCCGAAAAAGCCAGCCGGGCCAGGCCGGAATCCCTAAAAAAAAATCTACAAAGTCGGGATACCGGTAATTTTGCGGGCGAAAGAGTCTGTATCGTGAAATTGTGAAATAATCATCAAATAGGCCGGAATCCACAATTTGCGGCGGCTGCCGGGTGCAAAGGAGGGAATGTGCATTTTTACAAAATGCACAAAAAACACCGCGAAGATTTTACGGTCGCGAGGGACGATTTTCGGAATAACCCCCTTGAGTATTTGCCGGAATGGTGTTATTATCAGAACGGATGGGGGTATGAGCAAATTTCATCTACCCATTCGATTTTGAACAATCTTGGAACAATTTTTGAGGAGGCAACTATTATGAATGCTTATCTGGCCAGCGTTCTGGAGAACGTCAGAACCAAGCATGGCAACGAGCCCGAGTTCGTGCAGACCGTCGAGGAGGTCCTGTCCTCTCTGGAGCCTGTCATCGAGAAGCACCCCGAGTATGAGAAGGTCGACCTGCTGAACCGCATGGTCGAGCCCGAGCGTATGTTCACCTTCCGCGTTGTGTGGTGCGACGACAACGGCCAGTGGCACACCAACCGCGGCTGGCGCTGCCAGTTCAACGGCGCCATCGGCCCCTACAAGGGCGGCCTGCGCTTCCAGAAGAACGTGTATGAGGGCATCATCAAGTTCCTGGGCTTCGAGCAGACCTTCAAGAACAGCCTGACCGGCCTCCCCATCGGCGGCGCCAAGGGCGGTTCCGACTTTGATCCCGCCGGCAAGTCCGACGCCGAGGTCATGCGTTTCTGCCAGAGCTTCATGACGGCCCTGTATCGTTACATCGGGCCCGACATCGACGTTCCCGCCGGTGATATGGGCGTGGGCGGCCGCGAGATCGGCTACCTGTATGGCCAGTACCGCCGCCTGAAGGGCGTGTGGGAGAACGGCGTGCTCACCGGCAAGGGCCTGAGCTACGGCGGTTCCCTGATCCGTCCCGAGGCCACCGGCTACGGCGCTATCTACTATCTGCAGGAAGTGCTCAAGCACGAGAATGACACCATCGAGGGCAAGAAGGTCGCCATCTCCGGCTACGGCAACGTGGGCTGGGGCATCATGAAGAAGGCCGCTCAGCTGGGCGCTGCCGTCACCTACTTTGCCGGTCCCGATGGTTACGTTCACGATCCCGACGGTGTCATCACCGACGAGAAGCTGAACTACATCCTGGAGATGCGCGCCAAGGATCCTATGCACTGCAAACCCTATGCCGACAAGTTCGGCTGCGAGTTCGTGGCTGGCGAGAAGTGCTGGGGCGTCAAGGATGTTGACGTGTACATGCCCGCCGCCATGCAGAACGACGTTCGCATGGAGTCCGCCGAGAAGATTGCTGCCTCCGGCGTGAAGTACTACATCGAAGTGGCCAATATGCCCACCACCAACGACGCTCTGAACTTCCTGCGTCAGCAGAAGGGCATCATTGTGGCTCCCTCCAAGGCCGTTAACGCCGGCGGCGTGGGCGTCTCCGCTCTGGAGATGGCTCAGAACTCCGAGCGTCTGGTCTGGACTGCCGAGGAAGTCGATGCTCAGCTGCACAAGATGATGAAGACCATCCACAAGGAATCCGCCGATGCCGCTGCCGAGTACGGCCTGGGCTATGACCTGGTGGCTGGCGCCAACATCGCCGGCTTCAAGAAGGTCGCTGAGGCTATGATGGAGCAGGGCTGCTTCTAAGCCGAAAGATAGGATATCATCCAAATAGAACCAACAGGGGTCCCGCAGAACTGCGGGACCCCTGTTTCTTGTCAAAAAGCCCCAAAGGTCAAAGCACTTTTAGGGGACACTCAAAGGACTCCTGCCGCCTTGGCAGGAGTCCTTTTTGTCCTCACGAATCCCGGTACACTGTGAACTGATAGACGTTTGTCTCGGGCTGCGTCAGCGAGTAATAGCCGAAGCCCTGCAGCGATACGCCATACTCCTTCAGGAAGCGCTCGGCGCCCTCCCATTTTCCGAAGATCCGGCTCAGTTCATCCACCTGCGCACTCTGCGCAAGCTGGATGGCAAAGCTGCCGCCGTTCTTCTGTATCACCTGTGAAAACTGCTGCGCCAAAATCGGCCCGCAGTCGGCGTCGCTTTCCACCCGCGTATGATTGCGGGCATGATAGCTGCCCGACATGCTGTCGGTGCCCGGAATAGTGAAGCAGGACAGATAGCCGTCTCCGATGGGATAGAGGTCCCGAATCAGGTGGTTATCCACATTGAACCGGCCATACAGCAGCTTGTCCCCCTGGTTTCCCAGGTCAGCGGTGGCATCCAGATCATAGAATATGCCGTCAATTTCCGCCACATTCCACTGGTGCCCGTTCCCGCCGTCCAAGGGCGCGCCGGAAATCGACAGGCAAACGATTCCCATCTGCTCCAGGATCCATTGCATGGTTTTTCCGGTTCCGTCACACTTGGCCCGGCCTTCCACCAGCGCGCCGTAGGGCGTCCCGCAATACGGCGTGGACAGGTCGTAGACGCAGTGGCCGGTGACGTAGCGATAGGCATGCAGCTCCGCCTCTCGCGCAGAAAGGCCCGCCGCCCCGCTTACCACCTCCTGAACGATCCGGTCGCACTGCTGATAGGCCCGGCGATAGGTATCCTCATCCATATGGTAAGAAAGTTCGCTGATCCCCGTCACCATCTTTTCTCCGTTTCGATCAACGCTATTGTAGTAATAGGTCTCATTGCCATCTATCTGGAACAGCTCCGGGCAGTTCCCATAAATCAGCGTCATCAGCGCCACCAGGCCCACAGCCAGCATGGTCATGATCTGGCCGATGCCCTTGAATTGCATAAATCTCGTGCGCCGCCCCGTTGTAAGGCGCACCACCAGGCAGGTTATCGCCGCCAGCACAAGAAAAAACAGCGCCACCAGCAGCGGCGTCCACATGGAATCCGCGTTCTTATTGTAAATCCCCGCGCACAGGTACCAGCTCACAAATCCGGCCACCAGAGACGCGCTCAAGGTCCTGATATCAAGCTTCAAATCTCTCTCCTCCTTATGTCAGAATATCACGCACAGCGCAGCAAGCACCGCAGCCAGCAGCGGCACCACATTGCAGAGCCTGTAAACCGTGCTGTACTCCTCCGGGTAGATCTCCATTGCGTTTGCCGCCCTGTATCGCACGGATAGGAATACCGTCAGCACACACCAGGAAACGCCCAGCAGCGCCAACGGCGCATGATACCATTTGGCAGTGACCTGACCCTTCTGCTCCAGCAGCTCATACACCGCGCCCGCCACCGGAACGCCCAGCACGCTGATCAGCCAGCAATCATCCGCGTCCAGCCGCATGGCGCCGGCGCGCCAGTTCAGCAGCAGGATGTAGGCCGCCCATACCAGAAGCCGGGCCGCCCGATATATACTTTGCTTTTGCGCGCCTTTTTCCAGCGTCAGCGCAGCCAGCAGCACCGCCCCGGCCACCATAGGCCAGCCCAGATGCGTAAGCTTTCCCACGCGGGAGCAAAGGTCGCTCCATCCGGAGGATACCGCAGCCAGGACAACAGGTGTCAGAAAGGCATAAAGGACGCTCCATGCCAACCCAAAGGCTGGCCCGGTCTGATAGGTACTCTTCTGAAATCCACCCTTAGACGCCAAGGGGATAAGCAGGATCCCCAGCACCAGCAGTGCCGGAACCAGCGCGCCGGGCTCGGTCAGCACTCCTCCCACAGCCAGACGTGCAGCCGCAAAAATCACCGTGGCCACATACGCGCCGATGTTCATGAAATAAGATGTACTCATACTGTGCCTCCCCTCAGACCAGGCATAGGATGTTCAGCAGCCAGCAGGCAGCCAGGGCGGCATACACAAAGCGGTAGGAGCCGTAGGGGTCCATAACCAGTCCCAGCACGCAGCGAACCCCGCAGCCAAGCTCCAGCACCAGCGCCGGAACCGCCATCGCAAATTCGCGAGGACTGCAAATACCCGCCAGCAGCGTTATCACCAGCGTGACCACCACCAGCAGCAGGGTCTGTCTTCCGCTGCGGACGTTCTGCTCCCGATAGGCCAACAGGTCCGCGGCGTTTTTGCTCCACCTTTTGCCGTCCCGGCCCGCCAGGGATGTGGGATACCCAAAATACTGGGCCGCCCGGCGAAGATTCTTTCGCCGCCCGTTCAGCGCATAATCCGCCAGGGCGCCATAGCCCGGGCCATAGCCCTGCTGCGCGGCGCAGTTGAAGAAGTTCTGCGCCACCTGCTGGGTATCCATCCCCTCCATCTCGTGGCTGCTGTAGTACAGGCCCAGCTGGTAGCTGGCATAGGCGTTCCCGGCCTGGGACAGGGTCTGCAGGTCGCTGAGGGCCGTTTCCGTGTCCGTCTCCAGCGACGCAAGAGCCGCCTGCAGGACCTCGCCCTCCCGCTGATCCTCCACCGAGCACGCTCCGCCGTGCCTGCCGTTGGCGAGGATCAGAAACCGCGGCACCGGCGAAAGCTTCACCTGCGCGGCATCCAGCAGCTGCTGGACCATCCTTCTCACCAGGGAGGCAGACAGCATGGTGGTCTTGGTCACCGCGCCGATCACCGTGTTGACCTCCGCGCGGGAAAGCTCCGGCTGCACGGCCACATCCGCCACGCTGGGGCAGGCCGTCAGGATAAGCTCCCACAGCAGCGCATCGCTGCGGTCGTCGCCTTTTTCTTCCAATTTTGCCCGCAGCATCGCGGGCGTCTGTAAAATCTGTAATCCCTGCTCGTTGACTACTTCTTTCAATATCTCTCTCATGCCTTACCCCTCAGACCAGATGGAATTTTTCCAGCTCCAGCTCGTAGCTTGTGCGGCTCTTATCGTTATCGTTCACGGCTGCATCCTCCAGAAGGCAGCGGACCCAGTTCTCCGTGTCATTCCACGGGGCATTTTCATCGATCTGTCCTGCACACAGCGCCGCAAAGAAATCTGAAAACAGCTGCCGCAGCTCCGGCTGCGCTCTCCACCATTGGGCCGTTATCTCCGCGCCGAATTGATGATGTCCCGTTCCATTGTGCCCTCCGGCGTCAAACAGAAACACCGGGCGACTCTGAAAATATTCCAGATATTGCTCCCGCATCAGGTGGCTGTACTCCTCCCCGATGAAAGGATGGGTATAGAACAGCAGATAAAAGGCAATTACCGCTGCCGAGAATATGTCGCGCACGCGCCCGTCCAGCACGATGCCATTTTTCTCCAGCTGCTGCTCCACCACCTGCGGCACAGACAGAAAGTCGCCGCGAAAGGCCGCGCCGAGCTGCGAAACCCGAGAAATTGTTTCACCCGGAACCAGATACACCTGGTTTGTCCCATACTCCACGCGCACCTGATCCCTGCTAAAGCCGTTCAGCGTCAGGCCCTCACGGTGCAGCTGCCCGATCCTGCGGAACAGATGGACGGCAATGGTCCACCTGGGCGTGTCAGAGCTGGGCAAAAACCGGCGGACAGAGGGATACGCATCCATGCTGAAGGGATGCAGCACATATCCCTGCATTTCATCGCTCCGAACCAGATCGAACGGCCAGAAAAAGCCCTCCCGCAGGATTCGTCCCATCTGAATCTGCTCCAGCACGTCGGATACCCGCAGCAACTCCTCCTGCTTGACCCGGAACGGCACCAGCCACAGCGGTTTATTCTCGTTCCGGCATCGCACCTGAATATAGTGGTGCTCCGTCCCTGTTTGCAGAAAGTCCCCGCTATCGTCCAGCAGCAGCTGCTGTGCCTCCTCGGGGGTCGACATAATTTTGTAGGCGTTGGCGCCCACCAGGTAGCTGTTGACCCAGCGGCCGGCTTCCGGATACATCACGCTGTCGCTCATCTTCTCCTATTCCTTCCTCTTTTTCCCGAGTCGCCGTCGTAGTCGTCAAAAATAAAGCCCCGGTCCGACTTCTCCGTCCGCCCGCCTCTGTCGCTGCGGTCGAAAATAGAGAATATCCCCTTCTTTTCCGCGGCCGGCGGATCAGAGCTCAGTCTTTTCCCGTGGCCATTGTCGGGCCTGCGCGCCTTTCCCCACGCCTTCAGCGTCTTTTCCAGCTGCTCACTGAGCAGACTGTCGCCGCGGCCGGCGGCCTTGCGCAGGTCGCTGCGCACCTTCTCGTCCCGCAGTATGACGGAATGCTCCAGCTGGAGAGACTGGCTGCCGGAAACTCCCATTTTCAGCGCCGGAATCCCCTCAATTTTCTTAATCAGACTGCCGCAGTCATAAACGACCCGTCCGGCTTCCACCCGGCTGCAGGACAGAAGCATCAGATCCCATGCGAAAATTGCCTGGTTGGAGGCAGCTTTCAACTTTGCCGCCAGCGGCAGCAGCAGATTGCAGATCTCCTCCCTGTCCCTGGCAGGCAGGTGTCCGTCCAGCACCAGCTCTGTCATCGGCTCAGTCCGGCTCGGATCCCGGTACAGCTGCCACACGGCATCCAGAAAGTGCAGCTTATTGCCATCCGCTCCGCTGTCCCGGGTCTGAAGCAGCGCCTGCACATTGCTGCTGGGCGCGCCGTCCAACACATAGTCCATCATTGTGCGATAGGTCATGCAGCTCCAGAAATAGGCCCGCTGCCGCCGCTGCAGCTCATGAGCGGCCTCCAGCGAGAATACGCCTCTGGGCAGCGCATCGACTGCGCGTCCCATCTGCGGCACCAGGTTTTTCAGCGGCATCCCCTGATAGATATCCCTGCGCAGGAGCTGCATCCAAAGAGCAACACACTCCTGTTCAAAATCGTCCATGGGGGACGCCCCCTGATAGCTCCGGCGCGCAGCCACAATGTCCTCATAGCATCTGCAATTCTGCAGATGCTTGTGAATCTGATATTTCTTCCACAGGATGCTGCCGCCGCTCTTCAGCGCAGCCGCAACGTCATCATACAGGGCCGGATACTCCCGCTCCAGCCCGGCCAGCAGCGCGCAGCGCTCCTCCACGGGAAGCTCCTGCCGCAGCCGCACCTGCACCATATAGCCCACGCAGGCATCCAGCAGTCTGCCGTTATAAACGCAGGAATTGCGGTCCAGGATCTCGCAGCTCTCTTTTCCCAGCACACCGCCGGACCGGCTCAACTCGTCCAGGATATTGGCCAGAACGTTCTGCTCCATCAGCGTCATCTGGCGGAGCCCCACATGCCGCAGAATGCTCTCTGCCAGCTGCCGGCACTGCCCTGCATCCAGGCAGGTGGTCAGCTCCACGCAATCCCCGGTCAGCATTTCATCGCCGGAGCGCAGCATCTCCGGGATCAGACTGCACGCCGTCTGCGGGTCAATGCTGCATGCCCGGTCCGAAAAGATGCCGCGCAGCAGGGCATGCACAAGCCCGGCATAGCGCACATCGAAGGTTTTCACCGTTTTCTGCAGCAGCTCCAGCTGCTCAGCGCTTCTGCGTACTGCAAAAGACGGCAAACACAGTCGCAGAGCTCCCGCCCGCCTGCCGCATCCGCCTGCACCTGTTTGACGCAGCGGTCCACAGACAGCTCCATAATCCGCTTGGGCAGCGCAGCGTTCTGCCTTTTCAGCATCCAGATCAGGAGCTTGTTCACCGTCTCCTGGTTTGCCGACGGAACCCTGCCGCAAAGCAGCAGATTCCCCACCACGCGATCATACACGTCATTTTCCGGCCGGTTTCCATCGTTCATCTTCCGCATGTGATATGCGGTGGCGATCATCTCCAGTGACGCATACTCCAGCGGCACCAGCTCCCCCAAAATATACTGCATATCCAGCAGCATCTGGCGGCGCTCCTCCGGGGCGGCAGATGCCAGATACCGGAAAAGCTCCGCAACAAACGGGTCCTCCTCCAGCCGCCTGCCGCCGTTCTCCCCGCTGACAGCGTAGCTGAGGATAGACTGACCCATTCTCGGGCCGGATCCGTCCTTTTCAAACAAGGACGTCATGGTACTGTTGAAATAGCCGAGGTTGTTCTCATTATCCGCCGTCAGACCCTGGGATCTGGCGCAGACCATATATCCGGCTTCATCCGTCCGGAACCGGCATGCCTGCTCCATTTTCATTGGAGATCCTCCCCGTTATAAAACCGCTCTTGTTTGCACCTTTGTTCGTTCATCCAGTCGTCAAGCCGCCCCTGATATTTCCTTGCAGACTCCAGCAGCGCCTTTTTCGGCTGAGGATCCGCCTGAAAATAGGGGCCGATCCTTCCCAGCCGCCAGAGGATCCATTTCAGCGGGTCCTCCACCCGGCGGGGATTCGGTGCGCCCTTGGGGAAGCCAACCAGATTGATCCCTTCCCAGATTTCTCACATGTTCAGATAGATCCGTCCGCTGGTGCAGTCGGCATAAACCTCCGTCCATATGCCGGAGGCAATCTCCTTTGTGATATCCTCATTAATATCTATGTCAATAGAGGTCAGCTCCGGCTCCAGGGTTACCGGATCCACCGCCGGCATACGGGTTTTCGGGTCAAGCGAGGTAATCCGTTGAACAGGGCACGCATAATAAAAGTTCCGCTCCTCAGGTGAACGTTCATTCCAGCCCTTGATCCACGCGCGAAGCTCGTCATACTTCCTGCCGCAGATATCGTACAGGATGTACCAGTTTTTGTATTTTACAAAGCGCCGTTCCACGCCGCAGGTGATGGCCGACACGCCGCAGAAGGTTTTTCTGACAAACTGGCCCAGCTGCGCCAGGATCATGGCCGCATTGTTGCTCAGGTAGTCCTCCAGCTCGTGGCTGATGGCAAAATACTCCTCCCGGTTCAGGCCACCGGACACAGCTGCCGTAGGCCGGAACATGGGACTCTGGTTTCCTTTGGGATACTGATTCCGGATTTCATCCGTTTTGGTGAGAACCACCGCCACCGGAACATCCGCCCAGGTGTTCTGGCTCATATTCAGGGCGACGCGGATCTGATTCACCACTCCGACCACCTTGTTGACACCGCTCACATCGGGATAGGCCGAAAAGCCGGGGACCTGATTGGGATCCACCAGGAGCATCAGGCCGTCTGCCCGGGCAATAAAGCTGACGATTCCCTCCTTGGCCCGGCTGTTCCGGCTGTCCTGGTCGCCCAGCTTGGCGTAATCATCGTTCCACTTGACGCAGTTCTCACCGGCAATATCATAAAAAACAATGGTAAATGCCTTGCTGCGGTCGTTCTGGTCAACCAGGTTCACAGCCAGAGGACGGCGCATGACGCTGTCATCCGTACTGCCGGGCAGCGGCATGTTGGCCTCCACGTTTTCCTTGAAATCTGGCAGATTGTTTTCCGTGATATAGTATCCGGTATTCTGCATGGCCATGGCCAGCCGGGTCAGCAGCTGGTTCAGATAAACCGTTTTGCCGCAGGTGGTAATGCCCACAACACTGATAAAAATGGTGGGATATTTGCCATAATTCGGCAAGGGCAGGGGATTGTGGCAGTGGGGGCACAGCCGCGTCACCGGCGTGGCGCGATCGGAATACCGGTCATACACCCTGATGGCAAAGCCATCCTGATCCCGCACAAGGCCATCCGCGCCCACGCCGTTGGCGTCAGGGTCCAGCTTTTCGTCCGGATTTCTTTGGGAAAATTTCACAAACAGCCGTTTGTGTTCGTCCACATCGCCGCTGGTGAATTCCTCCCTGTCCAGTTCCTCCTGGGTGAAGCCGGTGTTGGCCCGAAACAAAACCTTGTCGCTTTCAAACTCCTCAAAACAATAGGGGCATTTAATTTTACCCATTCCGCATCCATCCTTTCTGCTATACGCCTTCCCGGAAGAAGCTGTTTTCAAAGCCCGGTGCCGGCAGGACCCGGACCTCCTCACCATCGGACACCCGAAGCGGTATCTTCCGGTTGAGCCAGCCGCCGGGCAGCGGAATGGGATCAGACTCCCCCACCCGATACATTAACGCCCCATCTGTATAGCTTCCGATAAACTGATCGCTCAGAGTCACCTGCAGCACAGTCTGAAGGCCATTGCGCTGCAGCGCGGCGGAATAGCGCAGTGGAATAAAGCATACGGCCTCACGCCCGGGTGTGTAATATAGGTGAACGATCCCGCCCGGAACCGCCATCATACTCCACACCTGGATGGTCTGGGGCGGATCCGCCTCAAATCCCCGGAACACAGGCATGGCATAGAAGGAATCCAGCCACTGCTCATCCTCCTCAAAGGTCTCCAGCAGATTGTCCAGCACCTCCGTCAGCAAGGCAAAGTACCCGCTGTTCAGATTCTCCAGCTGCTCCCGGAATCTCCGCAGCGTGTTCTCCACGTCTGTGCATTCCCGCACGCGATTATAGGTCCTACAGTACTCTTTGACGCTGTCCACGTAGTCGTTATAGGCCCTCTTGTCGCCGATGCCAAAGAAACGGTTCGCGCAGAAATTAGTGCTGGCCTGGACAACCCGGTCCGCCGCACTGTCCAGATACGACTGTTCGTCCCGTTTCCGTCCCTGGATCTCCTGGATCGCGCCTTCTACAGCCGCTTTCAGGTCATCGCCGTTGCGGCTAAGCAGGAATGCCGCATAATAGGGGCCCAGTTCCGGATTCTTTGCAATATCACACAGCTTCCGGAAGGTTCTGCCAATCAGGGAGTCATCCGTTGCATCTTCGTCCAGGAGGCTCTTGGGCAGTTCTCCCTCCAGCGCAGCGCGGTTTCTCAAGCGCTGCCCCTCACAGCGGGAGCACCAGTTGCGGGCCGCCGTGTCCCAGGGAGCCGCCCCCCCTCCCTTGGGCGGCATGACGCCTATGCTGATATCCGGCAGCATCAGGTCCGGGCATCCGTGTGTCACGTCGTTGTACACTTGCTGGGCAGTCAGGCCGATCTGATCCACCCAATCGCTTACCGTATCCTTGGAGAGCTTCAGATTCAGCTGATCCTTTCCCACCGTCTCCTTAAACCGGCGCATGAAGCCTGCCGCCAGATAGGTAGAGATCTGAGTCATGGGGATTTCCGCGCTTGCCGCTCCCAGAATGTGATAGGACAGGTTGGCACCGTGCATACGAGGCAGCCCACTGATGCCGTTAACCACATTGGCCAAATGGCCCCGCATGGTCAGGCCGTATTCCGGTGCCGGCGTACTGCTTCCATCCGCTGCGTTCTTGCTGGCAGCAGGAAGCTGCACCTCTGCCAGATAGGCCATAACATACTCCTTCATTGTCGCTGTATGTCGTATATCGTTCGGTTTTCAGTAATTGCTTATCGGCGTCCGGGTGCCGCGTCAATGCGGATACCTGTGCGATTCTTTTCGTCTGCATAGATCAGCGTCATTCCCGCATAGACATCTGTCTCCTTCAGTGCCATTCCATTGACGTAAAACGGAGTCTTGGAGCAGAACTTCAGCCGTCTGCCGGGCTTGGTGGCAAACCAGCACTGGTCCGCATTCAGGCCGCAGGGTCCGGCCATAAAATAGCTCAGCTTGAGCTTGCCCCGAAAGCTGGCATGGCTCCGCGACATACCGGCACAGGAACGATCCAGGTTGACCACCTTCAGTTCCCCCTTCCACAGCGGGTGCGTTACACTCCAGATCGTGACACCCGCCACAATGACGCCCACCACCACAGCCACCGCCAGCATGATGAAAATGGCCAACGTCAGGTTGGTGACCTTAAACCGGAAGGTGATCTGTGTCTGTGCGCCCTGGGCGTCCACCGCAGCAATAACCAGATCGCCGCTGCGGCTCTTGCTGGTCTCCACGTTTAAGGTATCCCCATCGATGGCCGCGGTATCGCTGACCAGCTGAGACGATACGATCACATAATGCAGCGTATCGCCCGGCGTATCGGAAAAATACTCTCCCAGCTTAAAGCTGCGGTGGCGGCCGGACACCGGCGTCACCACAACCTTTTCCTCCACCAACGTAACGCCGCCCACCGCCGTCGGCGGTGTGTTGCCGAAGTTCACCGCCGCGTCGCCGCTCTGGTGCACCAGGCTGCTTTATTAGATATTCGCCATTCTCTTTAAATCGTAATTCAGCGCATTCAGAAACGCATTCACCCGCCCCGGCATAGGATGGAGTACCCGCGCCGGAGAGACGGCGGGGAATCTGTATGTGTGAGGTGCGCCATGAACATACATAACGCCTCTGACTCCGGCGGCGGCTCCCTGCGGGACCTGCTGGGCCGGAACATTGGCCGCCGCGCGTCCGCCAGCTTCCTGGTGGGCTCGTACCGCCTGGTGCGGCAGGAGGGCATCCTGGAGGCCGTGGGCACGGACTATCTGGTGCTGCGGCAGGGGAACTTCTCCACCGGCTGCGACCTGTACGCCCTGAAATTCATCGAATTTCACGACGATCCCCCGGCGTGACCGTTGCGCCCGGCGGCGGATCGTGGTATGCTGGGGGCAGTGAGGTGAGGGAATGTACTATGTCTATATGCTCTGGTGCCGGGACGACACCCTGTATACCGGCACGGCGTCGGACCTGTGCCGCCGGATGCGGCAGCACCGGGACGGCGGCGCCGCCTGCGCCCGGTATACCCGGTCCCATCCGCCCCGGGAGTTGGCCGGTGTCTGGCGCACGGAGGGCCGGGGAGAGGCCCTGCGCCTGGAATACGCCGTGAAGCGGCTGTCCCGGCAGGGGAAGCTGGCGCTTCTGCACCAGCCGGAAACGGCGGCGGACCTGCTGCCGGGCGTTGCCGCCGAACCGGTGCCGGGCGTGACCCTCGCCATGTGTCTGGAGGGAGAATTTCATGAATAAGCTCTACGCCGCCCCCATGGAGGGGCTTACCGGTTACCTGTGGCGGCAGGTCCACGCCGCCTTGTTCGGCCCGGCGGACAAATATTTCACGCCCTTTCTTTCCCCCAACGCCACCTGCACCTTCCAGCGCAAGGAGCTGGACGAGATCGACCCGGCCCACAACGCCGGGCTGTATGTGGTGCCCCAGCTGCTGACCAACCGGGCGGAGCACTTCCTGTGGGCCGCCGGCGAGCTGTATGCCCGGGGCTATCGGGAGATCAACTTCAACCTGGGCTGTCCGGCGGGCACCGTGGCCGCCAAGCGCAAGGGCTCGGGCCTGCTGGCCTATCCCCAGGAGCTGGATCGCTGTCTGGAGGAGATCTTCGCAGGGCTGCCTCGGGGGATGTCCGTGTCCGTCAAGACCCGCATCGGGAAAAATGACCCGGCCGAGTGGCCGGGCCTGCTGGCGATCTATCGCAAGTATCCCCTGTCGGAGCTGATCGTCCACCCCCGGATCCAGAAGGAGTTTTACAAGGGCGTCCCCCACCGGGACGCCTGGGCCGCCGTGTCGGGCCCCTGGCCGGCGGTGTATAACGGAGACATCTTCACGCCGAAGGACGCCGCCGCCCTGTGCCAGGATTATCCCGGAACGGACGCGGTGATGCTGGGCCGGGGCCTGATGCGGGACCCCGCTCTGCTGCGGCGTCTGCGGGGCGGCCCCGCCGCCTCGGCGCAGGAGCTGCGGACCTATCACGACCGCCTGCTGGAGGCCTACTGCCAGCGGCTGTCCGGCGACCAGCCGGTGATGCACCGGATGTGGGAGCTGTGGGCCTACCTGTCCGCCGGGTTCGCCCGGCCGGAGCCGTATCTCAAGCGTATGCGCAAGGCAAAGGACCTCCCCGAATACCGGGCCGCCGTAGACGCCCTGTTCCGGGAGCAGCGATATACAGTATAAAAGACAGCACCGGAAACGCCAGGTTTCCGGTGCTGTCTTTTTCACTCCGTCATGGGGATGTTATACTTTCCCATCAGCTTCTCAAACCGCCGCTTCTGCAGAGGCGTCATCCGGTCCCGGTACTGCAAAAACAGCTGCTTCACCCGGCCGGTGTCCCCCTGGCTGAGATAGGTGTTCATGGTCCGCTCCAGGCTCTCGCTGGCGGTGGAGCTCAAAGACGCCTTCCTGCTGCCGCCGGAGGAGGAGCGGGCGCTGCCGCTCCTGGCGGCGGAGGCCTCCAGCTTCTGCTGGGCCAGGGCCGCGTCCTGCTCCTGCTTGGCCCGGCTGGCATAGTACTTCATCAGCGCCAGATAGTTGCTGTAGTCCTGCTTTTCCAGGGACTCGTACCGGTCCCGGGCCTGCCGGGAGGCGTCCTGCCAGTCCTCCATCCGGTCCCGCCACTGGCCATAGGCGTCCTCATCCTGGCCCTGCAGCAGCTTATACTGATCCAGCAGCGCCTGGCCCTGGGTCTCATACCGGTCCCAGGCGTCCTGCTGCAGCTGGGGCACCAGCGCCGCCAGCTCCTGCATATAGCGGTTATACTCCTGCTGGCCCGCCTGCCGGGCATAGGAGGAGTCATAGCCGCCGGTCAGGCCCGCCGCCTGGCCCAGGGTGTCCTCCATGGCCGTCTGCCCCTGCCGCTGATACAGCCGGGCATAGCGCCGGAACATCTCGTCCCGGCTGGGGTCATAGGAAAAAGCCTCCCGGCTCTCCATCTGCCGCAGCAGGTCCTCCATCCGGTCCGCGTAAGGGGAGGTGTAGTCCCCGGGCTGCCGGGCCGCCAGCTCCTCCCAGCTGCGCCGGGCCTCCTGGGTCTCCCGGGAGGGGGTATACCCCTTCTCCAGGTCTGCCAGACGATCCTGTGCCGATTGAACGCCCAGGCTGGCCCAGGTCTTGCTGCCCGCCACGCCGTCCGGGTTCATGCCCACCCGGCGCTGATAGTCCATCAGGGCGGCCCGGGTCTTTTTCCCGAATCCGCCGTCCACGTCCAGGGAATAGCCCTCCCGATTCAGAGCCTGCTGCAAGCGGCGAACCTCCTGTCCGGAGGAACCGTACCGTATCGTTGGATAGCTTGATGCCATATCGTTCGTCCTTTCTTCTCACGCCGTCCTGCGCCAGACATACACGGCCAGGTACGGCGGCATATTGTTGTGGGCGGTTCCCCCGCCTGCCGAGGCGGACGCGCCCTGATACTCGTTCCTGCGCCCGTCCGCGTCGTACAGCCGGATGGCCGTCACGCCGGTGACGTCGGACTGCCCTGTGAAGTCATATCCGTGGGTATGGGCGGGCATCTCCGCCTTGGTCAGGGTGTGTTGGGCCTCGCCTCCGGTTTCCCCCGGTTCATAGACGTCCCCCGCCGCCAGCAGAAACCGGTCCTTCACCTGTTCCCAGATGCCGCCGAACAGCGTCTCCGGACTTATCTCCGATGCGGACAGATATATGCTGCCTACCGGCCACACGGCATCCAGCAGACGCTTGCCCCGGAACCATACGTCCCAGTCCGGCGCGATATCAACGGCCTTGTCGTGCTCGGCGTACTTGCCCACGCCCACGGCCGTGCCGCCCTGGGCCAGATGTACCGCCACCGCCGCCGTGGGGATGGCGTATTCCACCGCCCGCACGGACCCCAGCGCATCCACCGCCGACAGCTCCAGCTCATAGGATGCGGTTTTCAGCACCCCCTCAATGATCTGCTCCTGCCCGTTTTCCAGAGCGGTATAGCCGCTGTAGCTGCCGCCTACCGGCCGCAGCCGGTATCGCACCGTCACGGTGTTGTGCCCGCCTACCGGTGAGCATGCGCCGGTACACAGTACCTTCACGCAGTCGCCGTCGTCCCGCAGGGTGCCGTCTGCCCCGCACCGGCCCAAGAGCCTGGCTGTCAGCGTGGGGTTGGCATATGGCAGCACCTCCACGGCGCCGCCTTGCGCCGTCGCCCACCGTCCCCGGGAGTCGGTCACCCGTGCCTCCGGGATCAGCGTCCCCGCCTGCTGGATCGTGCCGGTCTGGCCGGTAAGGCCCTCTGCTGTCTGCCCGGCAAACTGCACCCGGCAGGAACGGATGCTGCTGCCCCGGACGCCTGCCGCCGTCACCTGATAGGCCAGGCGGCTGTATCCCCGGACGCACACACCCCACCCGGCAATGACGGCGTTGTCATTCACCACCTGGGCCGCCAGGCTGGCGGTGGGCTTCACCTCCTCCGGCACATACAGCTTTATCGGGCGGGAGCTGGTCCCCACCACGCTGCTGCCGGAATAGGTGGTGGCCGTCAGCACACAGTCCCCGGCCACCGCATCGGTGATTTCCTCCGCCAAGGACAGGGGCGGCATCCATGTCACCCTTGTCTCCCCGGTTTTCCCGCACACCGCGCCATGGGCGCTGCCTATCTGATAGTCGATCTTGTGAGTAAAACCCGCATCCGCCCGCTGCACGATAATGCTTCCCGTCTGCCCCAGGGTCATGGCCCCGGCCTGGAGGCCGGATGCCCGCGGGATCACCGGCAGTGCCACGGTTTGGGCTACCGACAGCGACGCCGGTGTCCATTGGGAGGTAAAGCCGCTGTACCACGCTGCGGACAAGGCCGCGCTGCCGCTGCCGTCGGAGCGGTGATTCACTGTCACCGAGTCGCTGCCCAGCTTATACCATCCCTTGCTCTCATACCGATACGGCTGATACACGGTTTTCCCCTGCAAAACATACCGGCAGCTGTTGGCCGCCTGGTTGTACGACTCCCCGGTCCCATCGTAGATGTACAGCGTCAGCGCCAGTGCAGACCGGTTATTGGCCGCGTCCTGGCTGACGGTATAGTCCAGCCGCAGCTGCCACCCGGTGGCCGATACCGGCCCGTAAATGCTCGCCATCTTACCCTCCGATCCACCGGAAGGCCAGTCCCGAGGCGGTGGTGATCTGCCACTGGCCCAGGGTCACGCCCTCCAGTACCGTGATGTTGGTGATGTACAGCCGGTTGTTGGACACATACGCCACCTCGTTGGCATCCTGCCAGAAGGACAGACGCTGGGCGGTGAAGGTGGCCCGGAAGTTGTTCTGGTCCACCACCGTCTCCCCGTCCACGTCCGTCACCGTCAGCCCCTGGCCCACGGCCACGCCGTATACAGGAACGGCCCCGTCATAGCCCACGATGCCGGTGCGGATATAGCCCTCCGTCTCCGTCCTGTACTGGCCGAAGGCGGCGCTTACGGCCTCCATATTGGCCTGCAGGTCCGAGCAGAAGCTGTAATACTGGGTCAGCGCCTCCGGATTTGCCTCCAGATAGGCGCTCAGCCGCTCCACATAGGTGCCGAAATCCGACACCGCCACATATTCGCCCTCCAGCCGGGCGGACAGCTGGTCCATCTGCCGCTTCACAAGCCCCGCGGTTTTCACGATCATGGACTTCAGCTCCTGATAGCCCCGGCTGTCCTTCCCGGTCCCTCCTCCGCGGCCGTTCCGCCGCCGGAGGAGGAAGTCCCGGCCCCGCCGGTTTCCAGCTGCCCCAGGGCCAGGTTCAGCTGCTGGGCCATCTGGAACAGATACGCATACTGCGCCATGGCCATCTGCTGGGGACTGCCGCTGGGGGCGGGAGGCATGGTCAGGGTCATGGGCCGTCACTTCCCTTCTCATACACCGCCGACAGGCTGTAGATCCTGCACCCGCCCCGGCCGGTCAGCCGCAGCCGCAGCTGGCGGCACCGCCTGGGCCGTATATGCAGGGTACACGCCTGCACCCGTCCCGCGCCCTCCAGGCTTCCGGCAGGCTGCCAGCTGCCGCCCTCGTCATAGCTGAGCCAGGCCCGGACGGTGCTGCCCGCCTCCGGCAGAAGCCGCAGCGACAGCCGCACCAGATACCGGCTTTCCGCCGCGTCCAGCCCCAGTTCTCCGGTCTCCGCCATCCATTGCACCGGACCCTCATGGGTCTCCCCTGCGCCCTTCATGGCCAGCAGCTGCCCCTCTGCCGTCAGGCAGTACAGGTCGCCGCCCCAGGGAGCAAAGCCCAGGGCCTCCACGCCGTCCTCCCGGTACCAAAGGCCCTGCCGGGTGTCCAGCACCAGCAGGTGCCACGCCCCCGCTCCGTCGGCGGCGGAGAGATAGTAGCACCCCTCCGCCGCCCCGGCCACGGCATCATGATACCGCGCCTCCCCCAGGGCCTGGGACACGTTCACCGGCATACTGCCGTCGAACACGCACACGCCGCCCTGGCTGTGGTAGTACAGCTTCCCGTCCACCACCTGCAGACTGCCGCCGCTGCCGTCCTTCACCCCAGGGCACTGCACCGTCACGATCTGATGGGCCCCGTTGGCGCTGGGATACACCCGCTCCACGCAGTTTTCCTTGAAAAACAGCGGACTTCCCAGATAGTCCGCCGCCCCGGTGAACTTCCCGTCGGAGCCCCGGGAGGCCGCATAGCTGTCGGTGGACAGTCCCGCGAAGCAGTTCCAGTTCCTGAAGTCCCCCAGCTTGCTGGCATAGACGGCGTTCACCGCCTGGCCGTCCACGATACCGTATTTGCACCCCCACAGCCGGTTGCCGCTTTCCACCACATAGTCCATGTCCGGCACGGACCGCTCCACCGTCACCGGCTCCGTCTGGGACGACAGCCCGCCGGGCAGCGCCGTCACCACCAGGCAGTCCTCCTCTGCGGCCCGCAGCTGGAAGCTGCCGTTCAGCGCCTCCTCCCGGCATCCGCTGACGGATACGCCGTCCCCGGCCCGGAAGCCCACGCCGATCCCGGCGGCGTGAAGCCCCACGCACACGTCATCCACCTCCATCCAGCCGTCCTGGCCATACTGCCGCAGGGCCGTTTCCTCCCCGCCGGTGTCCAGCCACAGGCTGCCGCTCTCCGGCTCCTCCGGGGCGGTGTCCGCCGCCAGATACCCGCTGTACGCGGTGCCGTCGGGCCGACACAGGGTGAAGGATACCTCCCCCTCGGTGACGCGCTTATTTTCCAGGCTGCCGAAATCCGTCAGGTCCTTGGTGTTGATGTACAGCTTGTCCGGCCAGATCAGCAGCCACGCGCCCATGCTGACCAGCTGCTTCTTTCCCTCCGACAGCACCAGCCCCGCCGCGCTGCCGTTTATATACAGGGTGTGCCCGTCCACCCAGATAAGCCCGTCCTTGGCGGTCAGGCCCCCGGGGGCGGTGACGCTTCCCGCTATCCCCCGGGGGCGGCGCACCGTCAGGGTGGGATACCCCTGGGCGCACAGGTTCTCCATCTCCCGGAAGCTGCCCTCCTGCCCTCTGGGCCGCCGGTCCAGTCCCGGGAACCGATTCACCGTCACCCGGCTCTGCCTGGGTGCGTTGAGCTTCGGAAAGTACATACGCTTCCTCCTCTCAGCACAGCCGCAGGGCCCGCGCCTGCCGCCGGGGCATATGCCCCCTGCACCAGTGGTCCCGCAGGGTCATCAGCCCGTTGTTCCACAGGGCCATGGCGTTGTTGTACCGCTCCAGCTCCCCGTTGGCATAGTGGATCTGCGCCTCCACATAGTGGCGGTACAGGCCGTCATAGGGCGCCGGCGCCAGCAGCGGCGCCGCGTCCGCCAGCTCGTCGGGAAGCTCTGCCGCCTCCCCGCCCTCGTGGGCGCGGACCACCTCCTCCAGCACGAAGCCCTCCGCCTGCCGCAGCCACCGGCGCTTCTGTTCCCCGGGATAGCTGTTGGGCAGCAGGTCGTCCACCTGGGCCAGCACCTGCCCTGCCGTCATCTGCCCCATTGCCGCGCCTCCTCTCTCAGTTGGCCATCCGGTCCACATAGCGCCGGGCGGTGTCGGCCATCATCTGTGCGTTTTCCAGCACCTCCGCCACATAGTCCGGCACCTGGACCTCCACGCCCTTCATGATCTTCCAGCTGCGCCCGTTAACGGACACGATCTGGAAATTCTCCTCGTTCTTTCTGCCCCGATGCAGCAAAACGGTTTTCTTCACAGCAAATCGCTCCTTTCATCCCCCGGAGGCGGGCCCCGGCCCGCCTCCGGCCTGTGTCAGTTGGCCTTGTCCTCGCCGGAATAGGACGAACCGCACTCCACCCGCACGATATACTCGTCATACAGGATGGCGGCGGCATGGATGCCCTTCCAGCCCACGCTGGAGCGCTGATCCAGGGGATCGGCGGTGCCGGAGGAGCCCCTGGGCTTCACGATGACCTCGGTGCCCTCGGACAGATCCACCACGCCATAAGCGCCCTTGCCCAGGAACAGACAGCCGTACACGGCGCAGCCCTGGCTGCCGCCCTCGCCGGGATAGATCACGTCGTTGTCCGCCGCCGTCACGGCGGTGTCCAGGGTCAGCTGGCTGGCGGTATTGCCCACCACCTTGCAGCGCTTGCCGCCCACCAGCACATACCGGCCCTTCAGGGCATTGGCGGCCACGGTGCCGCCGTCAAAGCCCACGGAGGCGGCGTTTTCCACCTTCCCGTTGACGCTCAGCGTCCGGCTGTTCTTGGCCAGGTCATCGCCCCGGAAAATCTTGGCCTCGGTGGTCTCCACGAAGCGCACGCCGTGCAGCTCGCCGATCTCGCCGGAAAACAGCTCCGTGGCGGCAGCGTACTGATGAGCCGCCACCCAGGCGGGGTCCTGCCGCAGGTCAAAGGCCACGCTGGGATGGAGAATGCAGACGTACTTGCCCTCAAAGGTGGGGGCGTTCATCTTCTTCAGCTGGGTGGCGGCCTTGGCCACCAGCTCGCTGGTGAGCTTGCACCCCTCCGTCAGGTCATAGCGGTGCAGCACGGCGGTCTGGCCGCCGTCCGCCCCCAGCTTGGGGGCATAGATCACCTGGCTGCCCTGCTGAATTTCGTTGCGGGTCACGGTGTCCAGGGTCAGGCCCATGTTGCTGCCGTGGCGGTCGGTGATCTCCAGCACCACGTCGTCGATGGCGGTCAGATCCAGCAGATCGGACACGGTGGTATAGTCGCCGTACTGGGCCAGCTCCTTGGTGATATAGCTGACAGAGATGCCGCTGCCGTCGGGGGTCACGCCCTCGGTCAGAGGCGTCAGCGCCTTCTCGAAGGAGCCGAACTTGCGCCATTCCACGGTCTTGCCGCCGCCGGTGGGCAGGGGCTTGGTGGCGGCGAACTGGTTGTGCACCAGCTGGGGCTTGGCGTTTTCCAGAAGCTCCATGCCGTAATAGGTTTTCATCTCCGCGCTGAGACCGCCGTGACCGGTGGTCTGGGTATTGGCCTCGCCTGCAAACAGCTGCAGGTCATACAGATCGTTCATCATATGTTTTCCCCTTTCTTCATTCCGCGTATTTTTCCTGTCCGGAGGTTCAGAAGCTGATCTTCTCCCCGTCCATCACCCGTCTCCGGATGTCCGCCAGCTCCCGGCTTGTGAGCTTTCCCGGGTCCGGACGGCTGACGCTGGCGCTGCGCCCGGCATTTTCCGGGATGCGCCGCCCACCGCTTTCCACCACCCGCACCGCCTGCCGGGCCGCCGCCTGGGCGGCAAAGTGCATGGCCTTGGCGGTCAGCTCCCGCCGATGCACCATCTCATAGGCCTCCCGGGGCTCCACCCCCGCCTGCACCAGCCGGAAAAACCGGGGGTTCTCCATCTCCTTCTGCAGCCGGAACTCCGGGTGCACCATCCGGACCTGCTTCTCCTGCTCCGGCAGTCGGTCCAGGTAGTACTGGATCTGCACCTGCCGCAGCTTCTCCCGCTGCCGCAGGTCCGTGACCTCCTGCCGCAGGCCCCGCAGCCGCCCATCCAGAATTTTCTTCACCCTGGCGTCAAAGTCCGACTTATACCGCCCCCGGATCAGCTCCTCAAAGTCCTCCTGCCGCTCCCCGGCGTCGGGAGCCGTACCGCCCGTGTGTGTTCCGGCCTGCGCCGGGTCCTCCGGCCGGGTCAGCTGCCCCAGCCGCTCCGATGCTTCCTGCATATCTGCTCCTTTCCGTGGTAGGCCACGACCCTCTATGCTCACGCCTCCAGGCGAACGCACGCCGGATATTTTCCCGCCAGCTGTCCCAGCCCGCAGCGGATCAGTTGCCACTCTGCCCGGCAGTCTCCCTCCGCCGCCACCATCACCAGGCCCGGCTTGATCACCAGCTCCCGCAGCTGTTCCTTTTCCTCCAGCGCCCCGATCAGGGCAAACACCAGCGCCGACGCTGCGGCGCACACGATGTCCTCCCCTCTGGGCGCATAGTCCGCATGACCCCGCAGGGTCACCCGGTTCTCCCCGAACACCGCGCAGATCACCGGGGCCTCACCGCCTCCTGGGTCTGCCGGCGCATCTGGTCCATGGCGCTGACCGGCCGCACCTCCGCCCCGGCGGCGGAGCCCGGCTGAACCGGCTGCCGCTCCATGGCCGCCGCCTGTCCCTGAAGGATGCTGCTCATCAGCTGGTCCTTGTTCTTGAAGTCCATCAGCTCCAGGCACCGCAGCGCCTGATCCGCCATATCCGCCCGGAAGAACCCCATCTGGAACAGCTGCAGGGCCAGCTGGTTATACTCCATGGTCTTGTAGGGATTCTCGTCCTGGGCCGACACCTCCAGGTCGAACTCCGGCACCCGGTACCCGGCGATCACGCCGTCGTCCACCGCCTGGGGCTGAAGTCCCCGGCTGTCATAGGTGACGAACTCCTCCCGGCCCATGGCCCCCAGCAGCCGGAACTGCCTGGGCAGGCTGTAAAACTGCCGGATCAGCTCGATGCACAGGGTCACCACGTCGGAAAACGCCTCGTATCCGTCGTCGATCATGTTCCGTGACAGCTTGCCCCCCGCCTCCTGCAGGGCGGCGATGGCCGTGGCGGCGGTAACGCCGCCTGCGGTGCCGCCGTTGGCCACGTCACGGTTCCCCGCCGTCTCCTTCATCTCCGCGATCTTGCTCTGCAAAATCGCCACATACACGCTGTCCAGTCCCGCCGTCTGGATGGGCGCGATGGAATCGCTGCCCAGATTTCCGTTGGTGTGGACAAAGGGCCTTGTCCAGTCGGCATATTCGTTCTCGTTCACCGCCCCGTCGCTGCGTACGAAGAACCGGGGCGTGGCCGAGGCCAGGGTATTCTTGAGGATAGCCTGGTTCATCAGGTCGATCTGCTTCTGAGGGGACTTGCACAGGTCCACATATCCGTACCCCGCCGGGGTCCCCTCCTCCGGAAACAGCACGTCGAACACAAAGGGATACTTTCCGTGGTCATACCAGCCCTTCTCCCGCATATCCGGGTCGTTTTCCGTGGCATACAGCACCGTATCCCCCACGAACTTGCAGTACTGCAGCACCTTCCGCCCGTTCTCCCGGGTGTGATAGTACCAGTCCACCACCAGCACCTTTCCGGAGGTGTCCACCGCATCGTCATACAGATACCGGCTCACGCTCCAGCCGCCCCGGTCAGCCTTGCCCTTGGCCCAGGGATACCGCTCCTCCAGGGCCTCCCGGTCCTGCAGCTCCGTGGAAAAAAAGTGGGGCGAATCCTGAATATCCGTCACCCCCGGCTCCCAGAACAGGTTCAGCAGGTCCATCCGCCGGATGGCGATGTCTCCCAGTCCGTTGAGCTTCCCCGCGTCCCAGAACACGCCGTACACGGCGCACCCGGATTTCAGCTTGTACCACCACGCGCTGGAATACGTCCGCTTGAACCCGTTCTTCTTCAGCACCACCGGCAGGATCCTCGTCAGCTTCCGGGCCTCCTCCCGGTCCCCGGGCTCCCGGGGCAGCACCGTGGGCTCCGGATAACAGTCCATGGCGTCCGCATGCTTGGACAGGATGCAGTTCACCAGCCACCCGCTGGTGGGCTGCGGGTCCGCGGGATTGCCGCCCTGCCCCGCCTTCTCCATCTGCTGCCAGTGCCGCAGCTTCCAGAACTGCTCGTTGTCGATGATGCGCTGCTCCAGCTGCCGCTTCCCGGCGTGGTACCGTCTCAGGATATCCGCCGCCCGGCGCACCTCCTCCGTGCCGATTTTCGGCCTCTGGGGTTCCTGCTTCTGTTCCATTGACCGCCCTCCTTTTTCGTCGTTCTGCATCCCCCCTCTTTCCCCGGAAAAATATACGCCCTGTTGCCGTATACAGGGCAACAGAGCGCATTTTTCAAAAATATTTTCTTTTTTAATTGGCCAGCTCCCGGATCTGATCCTGGATCAGCCGCCCGGCGGCCTGGGCCAGCTGGTCCATCCGCCGGATACGGGCCAGGTCCTTTCCGTATATCCGGTCCGCCGCCGGAACGCTGTCCTGCTCCCCCATGAAGATGGCCGCCACCCGGATGCCCCGGCGGCGCAGGTCCCGCACCTCGTCGGCGGTGTCCTCCACCCCGGCCTTGCCGTCATATTCCCGGCTGATGGGATTCTTTCCGTTGGGTGGGATCCGGTGGCTGTCGTCGGGGTTGGCATCGGTCAGGATCAGCAGCAGATGCTTCTCCGCCGGAGCCGACTGCATCAGCTCCTCCATCCCCCGCAGGGCCAGGCCGTCCCGGTTCCACCCTGCGGCGAAATAGTCGAATATCCGCCGCTCCCCCTGCTTGTCGCCGTACTCCTTCAGCACCCGCAGCACCGTATAGCCCCGCAGACTGCAGAAGCTGGTGACCCGCACGGGAATGCCGCAGTTCAGCAGACTCTTGGCCAGGATATACCCCTGGGCCGCGATGGTCTCCTGACAGTGCAGCCGGGAGGCCGAGCCGTCCAGCAGCAGGTCCACGCTGAAGCCGGGCTTCGGCTCCTGATCCTGCCGCAGAAACACCCGGTCGTCCCCCAGCACCGGCTCCCGCCATACCCTGGCCCCGTCCAGCCAGCCCTGCCGGGCCGTCACGGCCTCCGGCTGCTGGTGCACCAGCATACAGTTACGAATCTGCTCCGTCAGCCGCAGCAGGGCGCTTTCATACAGCTCACTGTTTTCGGCATAGGCCGCCCGGTTCAGCCGGGCCTGCTCCGCCGCCTGTTCATACAGCTGCTGGCTGTCGCTGCTGGGCGGCACGTCCGCCGCCGGGTCCCCCCGGGTAAACCACAGCCGGCACCCCAGGTGATTCCCGGTGCACCGCTGCTGCTCGATGGCGCTCAGCTGCTTGGGGGCGTACATACTCCGCCCGAAGCACCGCTGGATATACGCCCGGTCCGCCTCCGCCCGCTCGTTGGAGCGCAGCATGGACCGCAGGGCGTCCGCCGCCCGGACAAGCCCCGCCTGCCCGGCATGGGCCGCCCGTCCGATGGCCAGATCGTCGGTGCGCACCAGCTCCGTGGGAGCCATTTTGGTCATAAAGGCGATCCACCGCCGGTTGTCGAAGTGCAGCCGCAGCTCCGCCTTGGTCCGCACCTTTCCGTCAAAGCCCAGATACTTCCGGAAGCACGCCCGCAGCGCCTGCTCCAGCTCCTCCCCGCTGACGTCCCCGCAGCACAGTGCCCGATACAGGCCCTTGTCCCAGGGGGTCACCAGCCGGTCCGGCTTTCCCAGCACGTTTTTCCACCGGGCCGCCTGCATGGAGTATACCAGCTGATTCCGGGCCATCCACTCCTGCCGGGAGGTCTGATATTCCATGGCAAAGAACTCCCGGGCGTGGTCCTGCCGCAGCTCCTCCAGCGCTGGACGTCCCGGCAGCTCCTTTTGATACACGGTGCTCTCCAGGGCCAGCCACGCCAGGTCGTCCATCACCGCCTGCCGCACATCCCCCAGCCACGAGTCAAACAGCCGCTCCAGCATGTCCAGGCCAAACCACTTGTATACCAGGCCGATGACAAAATTCATGTAAAAATCCGGTGTCCCGTCGGTTTTCATGGCCAGGAACTTGGGCTCGAACCCATATTCCCCCGCCGCGGCCCAGATCAGGTTCACCGCCCGCCGCTGCTGGGCGCTGTAGGTCTGCACACCCATGGCGCTCAGTCCGCAAAGAGCTTGGACCGGTCCAGCTTCGCCGGAATACGTCCGGCGATCACGTCCCGGATCAGGTCCTGTTCATAGCTGTCAAAGGCCTTGTTGGTGATGCCCATGTCCAGGGCCATCCCCGCCCGGACGCCCCGGCGGATCAGCCGCAGCGCGTCCAGCAGGCCCCGCAGGTCCAGAGCCTTGGAGGATATCTCCGCGCTTTCGCACTTTTTCTGCAGGTCCAGAAACAGCTGGGCAAACTGCTGGCGGTATTTCTTCTCCAAAGTGGGAAATTCCTCCTCCAGCAGCCGCTCCAGGCCCTCCTCCCCGATGGTAGGCATCTGGATCACCACGAACCGGCTGGTCAGGGCCTCGTTCAGCTCCCGGGTCCCGGCATAGCCATAGTTCATGGTGCCGATGAACCGCGCCGCCGGGTCCACTTCCACCCGGTCATATCCCGGCACGTCGATGGCCCGCCGGAAGTCCAGCGTAGCATGCAGCACCGCCAGCGCCTCGTTTTTGGCCATGTTGATCTCGTCCAGAATGCCGAAGCCCCCGTTTTTGGCGCACAGATACACCGGTCCCGGCCGGAAGGTGACCTGTCCCCCCACGAAGGTATCCATGCCGATGAGGCTGGCAGCGTCCATGTTCACATGGAACGACACATCCCAGGCCGGACGTCCGAAGACCATGGCCAGGTTCTCCGCCAGCACGTTCTTGCCGGTGGCCTTGCTGCCTGCCAGCAGCAGATTCTCGCCGCACAGCAGGGCCGCAGCCGCCGCCTCCCACACGTCCTTTCCGTAATAGTGATACCGGGGCCGGGGCACCCGCCCTGCCAGCTCCGGTGCCGCCGGATACTTCTCCCGGTATTCCCGGATACCGTCGATGATGCCCTGATCGATCTGTTCCTTTTCCAAAAACTCCAGCATATTCCTGCAAGCCCCTTTCCTTCGGGTATTTTTTCCCGCCGGTATTATACACCCCTCCGGTAGGGAATGCAATCCGCCCGCCTGCTAAGATTCCGTATAGTCTTTTTCCCTCTTGCCAAATCCGGTCCGTTCCGGTATAATATATTTGTGAAAAATTATATTCTGGAAAGGAGACGCCGCCATGTTTCTGATCGGCGATAAGGTAGTCCACCCCATGCACGGGGCCGGCATCATCGAGCGCATCACCCACGAGCGCCTGGGCAGCCGGGTCAGCAGCTACTATGTGTTCCGCATGCCCGCCGGGGGGCTTGTGCTGAAGATCCCCATCGATGCCTGCTGCCAGATCGGCCTGCGGTGTCTGTCCACGGCGGAGCACATCTGCCAGGTACTCTCCGCCATCCCCACGCTGGAGGTGCAGATGTCCTCCAACTGGAACCAGCGCTACCGGGACAATCTGGCCCGGCTGAAAAGCGGCGACCTGCTGGAGGTGGCCTGGGTCATCAAGGGCCTCATGTGGCGGGACCACCGCCGGGGCCTGTCCAACGGCGAGCGCAAAATGCTCCACAGCGCCAAGCAGATCCTCATCTCCGAGGTGGTGCTGGTGGAGGGAACGGACGATTACCCCGCTGTGGAGCAGCGGATCAACGAAGCCATGATGCTGGGAGCGTAACTATGGGAAAATTGTTTGATAAAATCCGCCGGGTCCAGGATAAGACCCGCCCTTTCTGCTCGGCCATTGTCCCCGCCGCCGGATCCTCCACCCGCATGGGCGGCCAGAACAAGCTGCTGACGGACCTGTGCGGCGCACCGGTGCTGATGCGCACCCTGTGCGCCATCGACCGGACCGAGCTGGTGGACGAGATCATCGTCGCCACCCGGGAGGAGCTGCTTCTCACCGTGGCGGACCTGTGCGGCCGCTGCGGCCTGCACAAGCCCGTCAAGGTGGTCCGCGGCGGCTCCACCCGGGCCCAGTCCGTCCTGGCCGCCGCCTTGGAGGCCAACCCCAAGGCGGGGCTTCTGGCCGTTCACGACGCCGCCCGTCCCCTGGTGGACCCGGCGGAGTTTGACGAGATCATCCGCCTGGCCTGCCGCACCAACGCCGCGGCCCCCGCCGTTCCGGTAACCGACACCATCAAGGCCGCGGACCCCACCGATGGCCGCGTCCTCTCCACGCCGGACCGCTCCACCCTTTTCGCCGTCTACACCCCCCAGGTCATCGAGGCCAGCCTGCTGAAGGCCGCCCTCCAGTCCGCCATCGACGCCGGAGCCGAGATCACCGACGACTGCTCCGCCGTGGAGCGTCTGGGCAAGGAGGTCTACCTGGCCACGGGCAGCCGGGAGAACATCAAGATCACCACCCCCCTGGACCTGCTGATCGCCGAGGCCATCCTCCGGGAGCGGGACAGATGACGAATCTGCGCATTGGCCACGGCTACGATGTCCACCGGCTCACCGCCGGCCGTCCCCTGATCCTGGGCGGTGTCCACGTCCCCTATGACCGGGGGCTGGACGGCCACTCCGACGCCGACGTGCTGACCCACGCGGTGATGGACGCCCTGCTGGGGGCCGCCGCCCTGGGAGACATCGGCCGCCTGTTTCCGGACAGTGACGACGCCTTTCTGAACATCTCCAGCCTGGTGCTGCTGTCCCGGGTCCGGGACGCTCTGGCAAACGCCGGATACCGGGTGGTGAACATCGACGCCACCCTCATCGCCCAGGCCCCCAAGGTCGGCCCCTACCGCACGCAAATGCAGGAAAACATGGCCGCCGCTCTGGGCATAGACGTGGACCGGGTCAACGTCAAGGCCACCACCGAGGAGCACCTGGGCTTCACCGGCGACGGCTCCGGCATGTCCGCCCACGCCGTGGCCCTGATTGAACACATATAACCAACAACCGGGTACGGCGCGCCGTACCCGGTTGTTTCATGCTTATTCCGCTTTTTGCAGCATCCCGTCCACCAGCTGCTGGGCCCGGACGCGGGTTTGTTCCTCGTCCATACCCAGCACACGGCCGTGCTCCACCACCACCCGGCCGTTGACCATCACCAGCTCCGCCGGGCGGGCATAGCCAACGGTTCCCAGCATACAGGCGGGGTCCAGCTTGGCCCCGGCCAGCTCCAGCAGGTCCACGTTCAGCAGAAACAGGTCCGCAGCCTTTCCCACCTCCAGGCTGCCGATCTCGTCCTGGCGGCCCAGCAGCCGTGCGCTGCCCATGGTGGCCATTTTCAGCAGGTCATACCCGGTGGGGGCCTTGGCGCTGTAGGTCAGCCGGTGCAGCAGGTACGCCGCCCGGATCTCCGCCAGCAGGTTGGAGCAGTCGTTGGACGCCGAACCGTCCACGGCCAGTCCCACCGGCACCCCCAGCTCCAGCATATCCGGCACCCGGCACACGCCGGAGGCCAGCTTCATGTTGGACACCGGGCAGTGGGCCACGCCTGTCCCCGTTTGGGCCAGCAGGCGCAGCTCCTGATCATTGAAGTGGATGCCGTGGGCGTACCACACGTCCTCTCCCAGCCAGCCGCAGCTTTCCATATACGCCAGGGGCCGCATACCCACGGCCTCCAGGGTGAACCGCTCCTCGTCCTTGGTCTCGCACAGATGGGTGTGCAGCCGCACCCCCATGGACCGGGCCAGGACCGCCGACTGCTTCAGCAGGTCCGTGGTCACGCTGAAGGGCGAGCAGGGAGCCAGGGCCACCTGGTGCATGGAAAACCGGGATGTATCGTGGAATTTCTCCACCAATCTCTGGCTGTCCCGCAGGATGGTGTCCACATCCTGCACCAGATCGTCCGGCGGCAGACCGCCGTCGCTTTTGCCCCGGGACATACTGCCCCGGGTGGCGTGGAACCGGACCCCCAGCAGGTCCGCCGCCCGGAACTGCTGGTCGATGAAGTGCTCCGATCCCACCCTGGGGAACACATAGTGGTGGTCCATGCAGGTGGTGCAGCCGTATTTCAGCAGCTCGCCCAGCCCCACCAGGGAGCTGTAATAGATGCAGTCCTCGTCCAGGCCCCGCCAGATTTCGTACAGGGTCCGCAGCCACGGAAACAGCTCCATTTTCTGCACCTTCGGCAGGTTCCGTGTGAAGGTCTGGTACAGATGGTGGTGGGTGTTCACCAGACCGGGGTACACAAAGCAGTGGGAGGCGTCGATGACGCGGTCCGCCGGGCGCTCCTCCGGCCCGATGTATCGGATCACGTTGTCCTGCACCAGGATGTTTTCGCCCCGCAGTACCCGGTCCTCCCGGTCCACGGTGACGATGGCCTGGGCGTTGCGGATGAGAGTGGTCGCCATAGGTCACGCTCCTTTTCTGTAAAAACAGGGGGTGCGCGGTGCGCACCCCCATTGGTTCCGGATGATTTACCGATAGATCTCGCCCACGGTGGGGTTGCCGGCGGCCTGCGCCTCGTCGGTGTCGATGTGCATGGTGGTGGCGCCGCCCACGTTGACGCGGACCACCACGTCGTCGAAGATCAGCTTGCGGCCCTCGCCGCCGCAGGCCACCTTGATGATCTCCTTATCCTTGACGCCCAGCTTGGCGGCGTCCTCCTCCAGGATGTGCAGGTGACGCTTGGCGATGATGACGCCCTGGCTCAGCTCCACCTCGCCCTTGGGCCCGATGAGCTTACATGCGCCGGAGCCCTCCACATGGCCGCTCTCCCGGACGGGAGCGTCGATGCCCAGGGTGCGGGCGTCGGTGGCGGAGACCTCCACCTGGTCGGCCTTACGCACAGGCCCCAGAATGGACACGTTGGCCATTTCCTTCTTGGGCCCCACGATGGTCAGCCGCTCATTGCAGGCGTACTGGCCGGGATAGGACAGGGGCTTGCGAACGGTCAGCTGATAGCCCTCGCCGAACAGCTTCTCCACCGTCTCCTGGGTCAGGTGGATATGACGGGCAGACGTTTCGATCATGAAAGACATTTTTTGTTCCTCCTATGTATGCGTATAGATATCGAATCCGTGCCGCAGCACGATTTCCGCGAAAATGCACCGGCAGTTGTTCCCCCGCCGGTATTTTCAGGTTATTTTACCACATTCCGGACTTCCGTGCAAGGGAGTTATTCCATTTCCGGCGGCTTCTACAGTTATTCCATTTCCGGCGTCTTCTGCCAACAATTCTTCCTCCGGCGGCACATGGCCCGCCAGGGCGGCGTTTTTCAGCCGCCGGTCGCCGGATACCTCCCGCAGCACCCGAAGCCCCCGGGGCACGGTGAAGCTCTGGTCCTCCCGCTGCAGCTCCACCTCCATCACCGCCAGCCGCCGCCAGAAGGGATACACGTCGATCTCGAACACCAGTCCGCCCTCCGGCAGGCAATAGCGCATCTTGTGAATGGTCACCCGCGCCGGGTCCCGCTGTGCCAGCAGGGCCTCATATTCCCGGGCGTCGATCTCCCGCTCCCGCTCCACGCAGGTGCGGTCCGTCAGGCGCTGCTTTTCGGTGTGGAAAAACTGCTCCGTTTCCCCCACCCGGCGGCGGACCCGGGCGCTGACGCCGGGCCGGGACAGCAGGTAGGTCTGCCACATCTCCCACCGCACCGGGCACCGGTCCAGCAGGGTCCGGTCCGGCATTTCGATCAGGAATTTTCGCTCGATCTCCAATGGCTCCGTCACAGCTTCTCAAACTCCTCTCGTGTCAGCAGCAGATTCAGGGCCTCCAGCAGGCCGTTGGCCGTCAGGTGCTCCGGCAGACCCAGGTCCCGCAGCACCTGCCGCCGCCGGGCGGCGGAGTTCGGCCCCACCAGGCCCTTGTCCATCATGTCCGCCTTGGTCAGGTCCCCGCCGGGGGCCGGGGCGTCCTCCCCCTCCAGGGTGGCACCGCAGCGCCGCAGGGCCTCCAGCAGCACCTCCGGCCGCATACCCTCCACCCCTAACTTGCCCTCCTTGCCGGGATGGCGCTTGCGCCGCTCCTTCCCGGCGATATCCGGGACATAGGCCTGCTTCAGCTGCTGGCGGGGAATGGCCCCCTTCAGGTGGTTCCGGATCACAAAGCCCGCCCCGTCCGGGTCCGTCAGCAAGATCAGCCCCCGCTTTTCCGCCAGTCGCCGCAAAAACGCCAGCTTCTCCCGGTCGTTGAACACGGAAAACCCACCGGTCTCCACCACCGTGGCGTCCACCGCCTGCAAAAGGGCGTTGCGGTCATACCGCCCCTCCACCACGATGACCTCTTTTACCCGGGGCTTCATCTGCGCCCCGCCAATTCCATCAGAAACAGCTTCAATTCGTCCTCCTTCTGCTTATCCGGCATACTCATGCTCTTCATCCGCCGGTCCAGCTGCTGGCACCGCAGCACCGCCGTCCGGCACCAGTCGTGGTCCACCTTTCTGGCCGCCTGCATCAGCAGCTTGGCCGGGTAATCGCTGCTCATATTCCACAGCTGCTTCAGCCAGAGCCGGTCCTTGCCGCCGTCCAGGGCCATTCGGGCGGTATACAGCCGCCGCAGCTCCTTGCCCACCGCCGCCAGGATCACAATGGGCTCCGTCTGCATCCGCAGCAGCTCCCCCAGTACCCGGGCCGCGTCGTCGTATTTTCCGGCGGTGATGCTGTTGGTCATGTCAAACACCTGGGCGTCCAGAATGGGGTCCGCCACGGCGTTGATGTCCGCCACGGTGATGCGCTCCCCCTTGGCATAGGCAGCGATCTTCCCGATCTCCGGCACCAGGTCCGTCATCAGCGTGCCGCAGGTGAACAGCAGATGGTCCGCCGTGGCCGTGTCGATGTCGTGGCCCTCCGCCGCGAACCGCCGCTTCATCCACCGCAGCAGCTGGTCCCGCTCCTGCTGGCAGAACTCCACCTCCTGCGCGTGGTCCCCGATGGCGGCGCACAGCTTCTTCATTTTGCCGTCCCGCTTATAGGGCAGCACGTCGTATACAAACACCAACGTGCCGTATTCCGGGAAATCCCCCAGCAGATTGATCAGCAGCCCCCGCTGCCCCTCGTCCAGCCGGAACAGGTCCATATCCGTCACCACCGTCAGGGTGTGCTGGGCCATCATGGGCATGGCCTCCACCACCTCCGTCAGGTCCTGGACGGTCAGTCCCTTTCCGGAAAGCCGGTGATAGTTGAACTCCTCAAAGCCCTCCGGCACCAGCAGGGCCTTCAGCTCCTCCAGATACCGGTCCCGCAGATACGTCTCCTCTCCGTAGAAGATGTACACGTTCTCCGGGCTGCCGCTTTTGATATCCGCCCGCAGCTTTTCCAGGGCTGCGCCGCTTTTTTTCGTAGCCTTTGCCGCCATTTACGTTCCTCCGTTCACTGTGACCAGGACGTTTCCCTGCCGGTCGGTGCGGTACACCGCGGCCCCGTTCCGGGACAGCCGGTCCATGGCCTCCTGGGTGGGGTGGCCGTAGCTGTTGTCTCCCACGCTGATGATAGCCGTTTCCGGCCGCACCTGCTGCAAAAATGCGTCGGTGCTGCTGTACCGGGAGCCGTGGTGCCCCACCACCAGCACCTCGATATCCGGCAGGTCGAACCGCTCCACCAGCTTCTTTTCCGTGTTTCCGGCCATGTCGCCGGTGATCAGGGCGTCGAAATCCCCCGCCGAGCACAGGAAGGTCAGCCCCTGCTCGTTCAGGTCCCCGGCTCCCACCGGGGGATAGACGGTCAGCATGGCCTGGCCCATGGGAAACTGATAGGTGTCCGTCACCATGGTCACGGGGATGTCCAGCTCCCGGGCCAGGGCCAGCAGCCGGTCCCGGACGCCATATTCATCCTGGATCTCCGGCAGCAGCAGACGATCCACCGGCATCCGGGCCAGCAGCTCCTCCAGTCCGTTGGTGTGGTCCGCATGATAGTGGGTCACCGCCACCGCCGACAGGCGGTGGATGCCCATGCTCTCCAGCTGGTCTGCCGCCCGGGCCCCGGCGCTGATATAGCTGTTGCTGGATCCGCAGTCCACCAGCACCGCCTTCTCCCGGGTATACAGGGCCACGCTCTCCCCCTGGCCCACGTCCAGGGCCATCACGGACAGGTCCCCATATTGGTGCAGTCCGGTGTTCAGACCCACCGCCAGCGCCAGCGTCACCGCCGCCAGGACCCCGGCCACGGCGTACTTCCGCCGCCGGTCCCGGGTCAGCAGGCACCCGCCGAACATGGCGTATACATACAGCAGCCAGTATTTCAGAAAGCCGTTGGAAAAATACACCGCGTGCCCCGGAGCCGAGGCCAGCACCCCGGCGACCCACAGCACATACCGCACCAGGCCGAAGCACACCCAGCCCAGCACCCGGGCCGCCGGCAGCCACACAAAGCCCGCCAGCACCGTCACAAAGCCCGCCATGAAGTTCCATCCCGCCGCCGGAACGGCCAGCAGGTTGCTGATGGGGGCGGTAAGGGTCAGGATGTTGAAGTAGATGGCCGTCAGCGGAATGGTGAAAACCAGGGCCGAGACGGACGCCGACACGTTGGCGCACAGGAAGTTCACTGCCCATCGGAAGGCCCGGCTTGTCCCGGTGTAAAACCGGGACAGATTCCGGTACAGCTTCGGCGACAGCCATACCAGTCCCAGGGTGGCCGCAAAGCTCAGCTGCAGGCTGATGCTTCCGGCGGCGAAGGGGTTGGCCAGCAAAATCACCAGCAGCGCCGCTCCCAGGCTGGTAAGGCCGTCGCTGTCCCGCTTGAACAGGGGCGCCGCCAGCACGAAGGCCTGCATGATGCATGCCCGCACCACCGACGGCGACAGGCCCACCACCAGCATATAAAACGCCAGCACTGCCATGGATACCCCGGCGGACAGCCGCCGCCTGCTGCCCAGCAGCAGGCCCAGCAGGCTCACCAGAAACGCGCAGTGCAGGCCGGACACGGCGAACAGGTGGGAAAGTCCTGCCTGGGACATGGCCGTCTCGTCCGCCACGGACAGGCCGCCCCGGTCTCCGGTCAGCTCCGCCGTGACGAAGGCGGCGGTGGTCTCATCGTCCCAGATGGCGGCGATCTTTTCCCGCAGGGCCCGTGCCGTCCGCTGGGGCAGCCAGCGCAGGCTCCCGGCGCTGCCCGCCTCCTCCGTCACGTCCCCCTGGACATACAGCAGGGCGAACACGCCCCGGGAGGTGAAGGTGGTCACGTCGTTTTCGTGGATACGCCCGGCGTCCTGCCAGCGGGCGTAGCCGGTGATCCGCTGTCCCGGCTCCAATTGGGCCAGCTCCTGGCCGCCGTAGCAGACCGCCTTGACGCCCCGGAGCCCCTCCGGATACATCGTCACCCGGCCGCCCTGCTCCGTCAGCTGGCCGAAGTCCGCCGCGACGGCGGAAAATTCCGCCTCCCGGCCGCAGCGCTCCAGCACCGGCTGCTGCACCAGGGCCTGATACCCGCCGAAATACAGCAGTCCTCCGCAGAGGGAGAACAGAATCACCGCCGCCCGCAGCCGCAGCTTGTCCGGCAGACGGCGGCGCAGCAGCACCGCCGCCAGGCCCATTGCTCCGCAGACGATTGCCGCCCACCAGGTCCACCCGGACCAGGGCAGCAGCACCGCCGCGAAAACGGCGGCGGCAAAGGACAGCGATATGGCGGCCAGCGTCCGCATGACGATTCCCTCCTCTGCAAAAATTTCTATCCGCATTATACCAGATTCCCTGTTCCGGAACAACCCCGCCGCCGCGCTTTGCGATTTTTTCCCGGACTTGTGCATGATTCCGCCGGTTCCGGCCAAACTATCCCTGTACCGCAGGTACAGAAGGAGGTGTCCGTCATGGACAAGTACCAGAACCAGAACCAGAATCAGAACCAGAACCAGAACAACAACCAGAATCAGAATCAGAACACCCGTCAGAACCGCAATTCCAAGCAGAATCAGAACCAGAACAGCAATCAGAACCAGAACCAGCGCTGACCCCCGCGACGTACAAAAAACGGCCCCCGGTACGACACCGGGGGCCGTTTGTCAGCGATTCAGTTCCGACACAGGCCGGTTCGGAGGGAAGCTTACTCCTCGTCCTCGGCGGGCTCGTCGTTCAGCAGAGCGCGGATGGACAGGGAGATCTTCTGCTTCTCCTCGTCCACGGCGGTGATCTTGGCGTCCACCATCTGGCCCTCGGACAGAACGTCACCGGGCTTCTCGATGCGGCGGTCCGCGATCTGGGAGATGTGGATCAGACCATCCACGCCGGGCACGACCTCGGCAAAGGCGCCGAAGGTCATCAGCTTCACGATGCGGACGTTGGCCACGTCGCCCACCTTATAGGTGTTCATGAAGGTGTCCCAGGGGTTGCAGGAGTGATCCTTGACGCCCAGGGAGATCTTGTGCTTCTCGGGATCGAAGGAGATGACGTACACATCCAGGGTGTCGCCCACGGAAACCACCTCGGCGGGGTTCTTGATGCGGGACCAGGACAGCTCGGAGATATGTACCATACCGTCCACGCCGCCAATGTCCACGAACACGCCGTAGCTGGTCATGGACTTCACGGTGCCGGTGTAGTGCTTGCCGACCTCGATGCTCTCCCAGATGGCAGCCTGGGCGGCCTGACGGGCCTCGTACTGCACGGCACGGATGGAACCCACCACCCGGCGGCGGGCACGGTTGACCTCGGTGATCCGCAGGGACACGGTCTGGCCGATCATCTCGGACAGGTCCGCACCGCGGGGCTGGCCGCTCTGGGAAGCGGGCACGAACACGCGCACGCCCTTGACGTTGACGACGATGCCGCCCTTGTTCTCCTCGGTGACCTTGCCCTCCAGGGTGGTCTTGTTCTCGCGGGCCTCCTCAATGTCCTCCCAGACCTTCACGGCGTCCAGGCGCTTCTTGGACAGCATGGCATAGCCCTCCACGTCGTTGACGCGGATGATGTAGGTCTCGATCTCGTCGCCGACCTTCACCACGTCCTCGGGCTTCACGTTGGGATCAGCGGACAGCTCGTCCACGGCAATGTAGCCGGCCTGCTTGCAGCCCAGGTCCACCTGAACCTCGGTGGGACCAACAGCCGTCACGATACCGGTTACCTTCTCTCCTGTATTTAAAGTCTTGAAAGATTTGTCCAGCAGCTCCTCGAAGCTCTCTTCCTTGATTTCGTTGTTCTTGATTTCTTCGCTCATCGTTGTATATACCTCCTTAATGATGCCCGCCGGTGTGGACGCGCCGGCCGTAAGTCCCGCCAATGAACATCCAATAAAAAGGTCCGGTGTAAGCTCCTCCGCCCCCTCGATCTGGTACACTCTGGGGCACAGCTCACGGCAAATCTCTGTCAAATGTTTGGTGTTGGCACTTTTACGATCTCCGACCACGACCATGACGTCCACCCGGGAGGCGATCTCCGCCGCCTCGGACTGACGTCTATGCGTAGCATCACATATTGTATCAAATAATTCCGCGTTTGTACACAGTTTTTTTAGAATTTTTTTTGAACTTTCCCAGATGCTCCGGACGCAGGTGGTCTGGGCCACCGCCGTCAGGGGCAGGTCCCGGCGGGCCGGGTCCTCCAGCAGCCACCGCTCCAGCTCCTCCGGCCCCGGAAACACCAGGGTCCCGTCCCACCAGCTGGCCGCGCCCATGACCTCCGGGTGATGGGGCTCGCCGATGACCAGGGGAATGCGCCCGGCCTGACCGGCCCGGGACACGATATGCTGGATGTGCAGAACGTTGGGACAGGTGGCGTTGACGCACCGGGCCCCCATGGCCTCCAGCCGCTCCAGCACCTGCCGGGTCTCCCCGTGGGAGCGGATGATCACCGTGTCTCCGGGGTGGACCTCATCCGGGGAATCCACCTGGCGGGCTCCCAGCTGCTCCAGCCGGGCCACCACATTGGCGTTGTGGATGATGCTGCCCAGCATCACGCAGCCACCGGTCTCCTGTGCGGTCTTCTCCGCCAGCTCCACGGCCCGGCGGACGCCGTAGCAGAAACCGGCGCTTTTCGCCTGGATCACCGGCATACGATCCCTCCCAATGCATAGGCCCGCCGCATGATCTCGTCGGCGTTGGCCTGGTATTCCTCCGCCGTGCCCTTGCGCCCAGTGTACACCGGGGTATAGGGCCGGCCGATGATGATGTGCACCCGATGGAACAGGCGCTTCCTGGTGTCAATGAACACCGGCACCATGTCCACCCCGGAGCGGATGGCCATCATGGCCGCGCCGCCCTTGACCTCCGCATGGCCCGGGTCCTTCACCCGGGTGCCCTCCGGGAAGATCAGCAGGTTCCAGCCCTGCTTCAGACTCTGGATGGCGGTTTTCACCGCCTGGATATCCGAGTTGCCCCGGTCCACGGCGAAAGCCCCCACGTTCTGAAGGATGCGCCCCAGAATGGGGATGTTCAGCAGCTGCTTCTTGGCCATGATGCGCAGGGGGTAGCCGGTGCGGATGGCCGCCACAAACAGGACCGGGTCCCAGCCGCTGCTGTGGTTGGCGCAGAGCATCACCGGCCGGTCCTCCGGCAGATTTTCCGTCCCCTCCAGGGAAATGGGGAACAGGAACCGCACCAGCGGCCCCAGGATTTTCTGAATCCGGACAAAATGCGGATTTTTCACAGCTTTGCCCGCCTCCTTATGGTCTCCAGCAGCAGGCGCAGACTCTCATCAAAGGTCAGGGTGCCGGTGTCCAGCTCCACGGCGTCCTCCGCCCGGCGCAGCGGGGCGATGGCCCGGTGGGTATCGGCATAGTCCCGGTCCACGATCTCCCGGAGCACCTGGTCATAGGGCTGGGAGGTGCCGCGCTGCTCCAGTTCCCGGAAGCGGCGCATGGCCCGCACCTCCGGCGCGGCGGTGAGGAAAATCTTCACCGTGGCATCCGGCAGCACCACCGTGCCGATGTCACGGCCATCCATGATGACGCTGTGACGCCGGGCCTGCTCCCGCTGCAGCTCCAGCAGGAAGTCCCGCACCGCCGGAATGGCGGAGACGGTGGAGGCGTACCGGGACATCTCCGGCAGGCGGATCTGATCCGTCACGTCCTCCCCGGCCAGCATCATCCGCTGCAGGCCCGCCTGGTCATAGCGCATTTCCAGCTGCATATCCGGCAGCACCGCCGCCACGGCTCCGGCGTCCGACGGGTTGATCCCCCGGCGGTACACCCCGTATCCGATGGTGCGGTAAATGGCCCCGGTGTCCACATAACAGATGCCCAGCGCCGCTGCCGCCGCCTTGGCCAGGGTGCTCTTTCCGGCCCCGGAGGGGCCGTCTATGGCTACGGAATATTTTTCGGCCATGCTCATTCTCCTTCCGCCACGGCGGCGCTTGTCCCCGCCAGATGCCCGGTGGACCAGGCGATCTGCAGGTTGAAGCCGCCGGTATAGGCGTCAACATCCAGTATTTCCCCGGCAAAATAAAGCCCCGGGGTCAGCTTTGATTCCATGGTAGACGGCTGCACCTGGTTCACCTTCACGCCGCCGGAGGTGACGATAGCTTCCGCCACCGGCCTCGGCCCGGTAACGGACACGGTGAAGCCCTTCAGCAGCTCCTCCAGGGCCCGGCGCTGGGCCTTGGTCACGGAGTTGGCCTTCAGCCCCGCCGGGATCTCCAGCCGCTCCAGTATCACCGGCACCATGCTGTGGGGTACCAGGCCCGCCAGTATCTTCTCGAAGTCCCGGTTGGGGTTCTCCCCCAGGTCCCGCAGGATGCGGGCCTCCAGCTTCTCCCGGTCCAGCGCCGGCTTCAGGTCGATGGACAGGCGGTACTGCTCCCGGTCCCAGTGCCGCAGGTGGGCGCTGGCGGACAGCACCAGAGGTCCCGACACGCCGAAATGGGTGAACAGCAGCTCGCCGAAATCCCGGAACTGCACCTTATTCTTCCCGTTCAGGGCCGTCAGCTCCACATTTTTCAGGGCCAGGCCCTGCATCCGGCGACAGGCATCGTCCCCGCTGACCAGAGGCACCAGGGAGCCGCAGGGCGGCACGATCCCGTGGCCCAGGGCCGCCGCCATGCGGTATCCGTCGCCGGCGGAGCCGGTGCCGGGATAGCTGACGCCGCCAGTGGCCAAAATCACCGCCTCCGCCGGGTAGGTCCCCTGCTGTCCGGTGACGCCGCAGACCCGGCCCCCGTCCGTGTCCACGGATACGGCCCGGTCCCGGACCCACCTCACACCCAGCCTTTCGCACCGGCGGCGCAAGGCCCCGGAAACGTCGAAGGCGCAGTCCGACTGGGGAAACACCCGGTTGCCCCGCTCGGTTTTCAGGGGGACGCCCAGCTTCTCAAAAAAGGCCATGGCGTCCCGGCTGTCGAACCGGGCGAAGGCCCCGTACAGAAAACGTCCGTTCCGGGGGATGTTCTGCAGAAGCTCCTCCCGGGAGCAGTTGTTGGTCACGTTGCACCGACCCTTGCCGGTGATGTTCAGTTTTTTGCCCAGACGGTCGTTGGGCTCCAGCAGCGTCACCTGTCCGCCGCCCTCGGCGGCGGCGATAGCCGCCATCAGTCCGGCGGCTCCTCCGCCCACCACCGCGATACGCTTATGATTCATCTTCCGTTTTCCCGAATATGTTGTATTTGGACCAGACATTCTCCAGCTGGGAGAAGGTGCCGGATACTTCCTCGTTTTTCTGCCGCCCCACCGCCACGATCAGGGCGTTCAGCAGGCTCAGGGGAGCGGCCATGGAGTCCACAAAGGAGATCATATCGCTGCGCACCAGCAGCGATACCGTGGCCATCCGGTAAAGGGGCGACATCTGCCCGTCGGTGATGGCCACCACGTCGGCGCCCCGATCCCGGGCATATTCCACGGCGTGGATGGCCATCTGGGAATACCGGGGGAAGCTGATGCCCACCAGCACGTCCCCGGGGCCGATCTGGCTGAGCTGCTCGAAGATCTCGCCAGCGGCGGCATTCTGCACCAGGGTGACGTTCTTGAACATCAGGTGCAGATAAAAGTTCAGATACCCCGCCAGAAATGCCGACGACCGCACGCCCATCAGATAGATATGGCTGGCCGTCAGCAGCCGGTCCACCACCTGGTCAAAGGCGGCCCGGTCCACGCTTTCGATGGCGGTGTGGATGCTGTTCATGTCCCGCTGCATCACGCCGGTGAGCACATCCTGCTCCTGCATCTGATCCCGGGACACCTGGATGCGCTGCAGGGACGTGAGCTTGCCCCGGACCAGCTCCTGCAGGGCCCGCTGCATATTGGGGTACCCGTCGTACCCCAGCTGGGAGGCGAACCGCACCACCGTGGACTCGCTGACCTGGGCCTTGCGCCCCAGGTGCCCGGCGGTCATAAACGCCGCCTTGTCATAATTCATCAGAATATAGTCGGCAATGCGCTTCTGCCCCCGGGAAAAGCTGTCCGTCCGGCTTCGTATGGTCTGGAGCACGTTTTTGCTCACGACTTCTCGCTTCCTTCCAAATCGCGCAGCTCCTGCTGCGTCAGATACCGCCACTGCCCCACTGGTAGGTCCCCCAGCGTCAGCGTGTGCTCCCGCACCCGCTGCAAGCGCCGCACCGCCAGTCCCGCCTGGCGGCACATCCGGCGGATCTGGCGGTTTTTCCCCTCATGGATGGTGACGGACAGGGCGGCCTTGCTGCCATCCCGCCATAGTTCCCGGACCCGGGCCGGGCGGATGCGCTCCCCCTCCAGGTCCCGGATGGCGGCCAGCCGCTGGGCGGCCCCCTCCACCGGGCCCGTCACCGTGACCCGGTATTCCTTCTCGATCTGGTGGCTGGGGTGCAGCAGCCGCTGCATCCAGGCCCCGTCGTTGGTCATCAGCAGCAGGCCCTCGGAGTCCATGTCCAGCCGCCCCACAGGGTACACCCGCGCGCCGCAACCGGACACCAGCTCCGCCGCCGTCCGCCGCCCCCGCTCATCGGACAGGGTGGTGACATAGCCCCGGGGCTTGTTCAGCATCAGGTACACCCGGCGGGTGTCCCGCCGCAGGGGCTGGCCGTCCACCGTGACGATGTCCGACTCCGGGTCCGCCTGGTCTCCCAGGGCGGCGGGCTGTCCGTTGACCCGGACCCGGCCCTGCCGCAGCAGCTCCTCCGCCGCCCGGCGGGAGCATATCCCGGCAGCCGCTATGATCTTTTGCAGTCGCTCCTTCACGGCGTATCCTCCCGGCGGTGGTCCGCCGTCTCCTGCCCGGCGGGTTGGGCAAAGCCCCAGTCATACAGGGCGGCATGATCCGCCCAGTCGTTGCCGTCCTGCAGGGTGACAGCCACCAGCCGCCGGCCGTCCCGTTCAGCAGCGCTGACCAGGGTCCGTCCCGCGGCTCTGGTGTAGCCGGTCTTCATGCCGATACACCCGGGCACCACCCGCAGAAGCCGGTTATAATTGGTCATGGTGCGTCCGCCGATGGTGACGCTCCGGGTGGAGCACAGGCGCACAAAGGTATGGTTCCCGGCGGCATAGGCCGCCAGACGGGCCATGTCCCGGGCGGTGGAATAGTGGGCCTGGCCGTCCAGACCGCTGGGATTTTCAAAGGAGGTATCCTCCATCCCCAGTTCCCCTGCCAGGCCGTTCATCCGCCGGACAAAGGATGCCGTCCCGCCGCAGCCGTCGGCCAGGGCCTCCGCCGCGTCGTTGCCGGAGCACAGCAGCAGGCCGTACAGCAGCTCCTCCACCGTCACCCGCTCTCCGGGCTTGAGGTACATGGAGGAGCCCTCTGTCATGTGTTCCTGCTTTACAGTGATGACGTCCGTAGGCGAGGCGCGTTCCAGCGCCACCAGGGCCGTCATGATCTTGGTGGTGCTGGCGATGAGCATCCGCCGGCCGCCGTTGTGGTCAAACAGCACCTGCCCGGTGTCCGCGTCCATCAGCACGGCGGCAGAGGCGCTGGTGGACACGCCCCACACCCGCACCGGCGTCAGGCACCACCACAGCGCCAGCCCCACCAGCAGCCACGTCCGTTTTCTCAATGAGATCACCCCGAATCCATCCGTGATGACCCCATCTTATTCACTCAGAACGTCTCTTTTGCCGCTTTCTTCTTGTCGATGAAATTCTCCACCCGGTCCATGACCTGGGGCACCAGGTCGATGACCCGGTCCACGGTGCCCACGGCGGGCAGGGCCACGGGCATCACCCGGGTGACGCCGTCCTTCACCACCAGGAAAGCCACCGGCTCCACCTTGACACCGGCGGTGCTGGCGCCGCCGAATTTGGGGGCCTGCTTGCCGTAATCGCCGCCGCCGCAGCCGAAGCCGAAGCTCAGCCGGGACACGGGGATCAGGGTCACGCCGTCGGGGGTCTGGATAGGCTCGCCGATGATGGTGTTGGAGTCCACCATATCCCGGATCTTGCTCATGGAGGCCTCCATCAGCTCCGTCAGGGAATTGTTCTTTCTCTCGTTGTTTTCCATGGGTGTCATCCTTTCGTATTTGTATCAGGCGCTTTTTTCATCGTTGGTCACAGGTTCCTGGGGCTTTTCGGGATTTTCGGCCTTCTGGGCCTCCTCCCGGAGCTTTTTCTCCTTCTTCCACCGGAGCAGCCACTTCAGCACTGGGATACCGAAGGCAAAGCCGATGGCGAACAGGTCCCGGATCTGGAAGGACAGGCCCACCTCCCCTTCCGCTTTGGTTTCGGCGGCGGAATAGTCCACGTCCAGGTGGATGTAGGGATCGGGGATCCGCATCAGCTCCTCCAGCCGGGGCATAAAGGTCCACACCGCCGCACTGAGCCAGCCATAGGTCTCGGCGGACGCCGCCGGGTCCTCCTCCCCGCCCAGGATCACCGACACCTGCATGGGATCAATGCGCAGTCGCTGCCGGGTCTTTCTCAGCCCTCTCTGCAAGGACTGCCACAGATACGGCAGGGCCGACCGGATATCGCCGGGCGTCAGGCCCAGCTTCCGCTTCTCCCGGGGCGCTGCCTTCTGCTTTTCGGGCGGATTCTTTTTCTCCTTGTGCTTTTTCTGTTTTTTGGGCTTTTTCGGGGGACTCGGCACGATCTGTATCCGCACAGGCCCCGCTGCGGCGGTAACGCGCAGCTCGTCGCCGAAGGCGATGCGCACCCCCACCCGCAGAAACAGCACCAGCAGGATCAGTGCCAGCAATATGCCCAGTATCCACAGCGCGACCATGCAGGGTCCCCCTTCCTGTAATTATTGTTCCGGCTCCTGAACGGCGCCGTCGTCATTCAGCCGCAGCTGTCCGTCGGCCTCCAGGCCCGGGATCTCCGGCAGATCGTCCAGCGAGTTCAGATGAAATGCCCGCAGAAACGCCTTGGTGGTGCGGTACAGCCGGGGCCGTCCCGGCACCTGCAGCCGCCCGCACTCCTCGATCAGGTGCCGGTCCAGCAGCAGGCCCACGGTGTAGGCGCTGTCCACCCCCCGGATCTGGTCCACATAGGCCCGGGTGGTGGGCTGATAGTAGGCGATGATGGTCAGCACCTCCAGAGCCGGCTGGGACAGCTTCGCAGGCTTGCGGATCTCGAAGGCCCGGCGGATCAGGTCGGCGTACTCCGGGGCGGAGCACAGCTGCCAGGTATCCTCCATCCGCACCAGGCGCATGCCCCGGCGCTCGTAGCTGTAGTAGTCCGCCAGGCGGCGCAGCACCTGGTCCACGGTGTCACGGTCCAGGTCCAGGGCCACGGCGATGCGGTCCGCCGCCACCGGTTCCCCGGAGGCGAACAGAATTCCCTCTACCGCGGCCTCTATTTCTTTCATTTCCATTGCTTCCATGTTTTATTCCTCGGTGTTTTCCGGGTCCTCCCGGCAGGTAACGGTGCAATCGGCGGCGGGTCCGGCCAGCCGGATGATCCGGCTGCGGCACAGCTCCAGCACCGCCATAAACGTGGCCACCAGCTCGCTGCGGCTGCGGCTGCCCCGGAACAGCAGCAGAAACCGGGTGATGCCGCCTTCTTTCAGCCGCCGGACGATCTCCTTGGCCTTCTGCTCCACGGAATAGGGCTCCCGCCGGACGATCTCGTCAAAGGCCCGCAGAGGCGGCGTTTCCGCCTGGCCCCGGCGGTCGGTGACCTCCTGCATGGCGATGACCAGGTCGGCGAGCTGCTGGTCGTATTCATATACCTTGCCCCGCTCCATAGGCTCGGGGTCCCGGGTCAGGATGCTGCGGCCAAACTCGCCCATGGGGCCCAGCAGCTCCGCCAGGCGGCGCACCCGGGCATAGGCCTCGCCCCGCTGGCGCTCCGCCAGGGACTGGATCAGGGCGTCCATCTCGTTTTTTGCCTCCTCGTCCTCCAGGGACAGGAGCATCCGGGTCTTGATATACATCAGGTGGGCGGCCATGGTCACAAACTCGCTGGCCACCTCCAGGTCCATCTCCTTGCGCCGGTCCAGATAGGCCAGATACTGGTCCAGGATCAGGGCAATGGGGATGTCCTGTATCTCGATTTTATTCTTGCTCAGCAGGAACAGGATCAGGTCCAGAGGCCCCTCGAAATCCTGAAGCTCCTCTTTTCCCTGAACCACCTTTTCCAGCTTATAAATGGGACTTTCCAATTGCCTGTACCCTCTTAAAAGCCGACCACGCGGCAGAATAGCTCATAGGTCCACTGGATGGCGGCGCTCATCCATCTGTCCCCCACGCCCAGCAGCACCACCGCCCACAGCAGCAGCATGCCGTATCGCTCATAGCGCAGCATGGTGTTGTAGGCCCGGTCAGGAAGCAAAGAGAACAGCACCTTGCTGCCGTCCAGCGGCGGGATAGGGATCAGGTTGAACAGCCCCAGACCCAGCGACAGGATGGCCGTGGTCAGCAGGAAGGTCAGCAGCCGCTGATTCGCTTCAGAATACGGGGCATAGTCATACACCAACCGCCCGGCAAACAGCAGCACCAGCGCCAGCAGGAAGTTGGACACCGGCCCCGCCAGGGCCGTCAGGGCCATGCCCTGCTTGGGCCGGCGGAAATACCGGGGGTCCACCGGCACGGGCTTGGCCCAGCCGAAGCCCACCGTTACCATCATCAGCAGGCCGAACCAGTCGATGTGGCGCAGGGGGTTCAGGCTCAGCCGCCGGGCCCGCTTGGCCGTGGGATCCCCCAAAGCCAGCGCTGCCAGCCCGTGACACGTTTCATGCACCGTCAGGCACAGGAACACCGACACCAGCCGCAGAACCATATCCCGCAGGGAGCCAAAGTCCAGCGCATTCCACAAATTTTCCAGATATCCCACAGGGCTTCCTCCCCAAATTAGCATATAAGTGCATTATATCAGAAATTCTCTTCGATTACAAGCAAAAAAGAACAGCCGCCCGGCGGGGCGGTGTAGGACTACAATACATCTTGGACAATTGAATAAAAAGGGTATGAGGAATAGGGCCTCATGTGTTAAAGTTAAGCTACCACACCAAACTTTCTGAAAGGAGACCATATTCCTCATGAGTAAGAGTATAACACAGGACATGGCCTACAGGCAATCCCTAATGAAGTACGCAGAAAAGTACGGCGTCAGCC
>OMGI01000221.1_pt1 | contig 45139 bp, 29 predicted proteins | sample 1645801 | NCBI WGS metagenome assembly OMGI01 (sample SAMN05578584, study PRJEB25193) | human gut metagenome | biome: Human Microbiome; feature: human-associated habitat; material: feces | host: Homo sapiens | place: USA:Birmingham
CGAAGACCTCCTTGGCGAAGTAGAGCAGCGACTGCTTCATGTCGGCGAACGAGACTCCTTCGTCGATGTAGAGTCCTTCGATCTGGTGGAAGATGCAGTGCGCGCGGTAGGAGATGGCTTCGTTGCGGAAGACGCGGCCGGGGCAGATGACGCGGATGGGCGGCTTCTGGTGCTCCATGGTGCGCACCTGAATCGACGAGGTGTGCGTGCGCAGCAGGATGTCGGGATTCTTCTCGATGAAGAAGGTGTCCTGCATGTCGCGCGCCGGGTGTTCGGGCGGGAAGTTTAGCGCCGAGAAGACGTGCCAGTCGTCCTCGATTTCGGGACCGTCGGCGACGGTGTAGCCCAGCCGCGAGAAGACCTCGACGATCTGGTTCTTGACCAGCGAAATCGGATGGCGCGAACCGAGTTGTTCGGCCGAGCCGGGGCGGGTCATGTCTTCGGTTGCGGCGCCGTCGTCGGAGGCTGCTTCCTGCAGCTGTTCGCGCAGGCTGTTGATGCGGTCGAGCGCCGTGGTTTTGAGTTTGTTGAGCTGCTGGCCGAGCTCGCGTTTGAGTTCCGGAGCCACCGTTTTGAAATCTTCCATCAGGGCGTTCAGTTCGCCTTTCTTGCCGAGGATTTTGATGCGGAATTCCTCGATCTCGGCCGCTGCCTTGGGTTTGAACTCTTCGACACGTCGGAGGAGTTCATTGATTTTGTCGGTCATATTTTGTTTGTTTACGCTTTTTCCCTACTTTTACCAGTCGTATAACGTGCAAAGTTATAAAAAAATTGAGATATGTTGCGTAAAACCCTCTCATTTATCTCGGTGCTGCTGCTGGTCGCAGGGGCTGCCGGGGCGCAGAATCCGGAGACTCCGGCTGCGCGGCCCCGTACGGTGGGCGTCGTGATGAGCGGCGGTGGCGCAAAGGGGCTTTACCATATCGGCGTTTTGGAGGCGCTCGAAGAGAACGGCGTGCCGATCGACTACGTGGCCGGAACCTCGATGGGTTCGATCATCGCCGCGATGTACGCCGCGGGCTATTCGCCCGCCGAGATGCGCGAGATCGTCGCGTCGGGTGTGGTCAAGGACTGGGTTTCGGGGCGCATCGACCCCCGCTATACTCCCTATTACCGGCAGATCGGGCACAATCCGGCGTTTCTGAGCGTGCGTATGAACGTGGGAGGCGCCGGCAAGCGGTTCCGGGTGACGAACCTGCTCTCCTCGACGCCGATCGACATGGCGCTGACGGAGCTTTTCGCGCCGGCGACGGCAGCCGCCGAGGGCGATTTCGACCGCCTGATGGTGCCTTTCCTGTGCGTTTCGAGCGACATGAACGCCCGCGAACCCGTGGTGATGCGCAACGGCGACCTGAGCGAAGCGGTGCGTTCGTCGATGTCCATTCCGCTGGTTTTCAAACCGATGAAGAAGGATTCGATGCTGCTCTACGACGGCGGCATCTACGATAACTTTCCGTGGCGGCCCCTCGACGTGGGATTCCGCCCCGATCTGATCGTGGGCAGTATCTGCACCGCGGGAAACGCCCCGCCGAGCGAAAACAGCAGCATCCTCGATCAGGCTTTCATGCTGGCGATGCACGACACCGACTACGACCTGCCCAAAGGGCGCAGCGTGACGGTGCGCCGCGCCGTGGATGTCAACATGCTCGATTTCAACAGCGCCGTGGCGATCATGGACGCCGGCTATGCCGATGCGACGGCGGCCATGCCGCAGATACTGGAACGCGTTTCCGAACGCTGGTCGCCCGAACGTTACGCCGAGCGACGCGAGGAGTTCCGTGCCAAATGGCCGCCGCTGTGGTTCAGCGACTATAAGCTGGAGGGACTGGCCGAAGCGCCGGAGTCTTACATTCGCGACTTCGTGAAGGTGGACCGGCGCACGCCCGGACGCCAGCGTCCGATGGGATTCGAAGAGCTGCGCGACAACTTGTATGCGGTGCTCGCCGGCGGCGATTTCACGATGGATTTCCCGCATGTGCGCTACGACTCGCTCCGGGGGAGCTATTCGTTCGCCGCGCAGTTCCACACCAAGCCAAACTTCAAACTGACCATCGGCGGCAACATCTCCTCCACGGCCTTCAACCAAGCCTATATCGGCGTCAACTACGAGACGATCGGCCGCGTGGGCCAGCAGCTGGGCGCCGATCTCTATCTGGGGCCGATCTATACGTGGGGCGCGATCGGCGGACGTACGGATTTCTACATGTGGAAGCCGGTGTTCCTCGACTACTCCTATAATTTCGCGGTGCGCAACTTCCGGCACGGCGCCTTCGGCAACCTCACCAAGATCGACAACACCCAGCAGGTCAAGAACAGCGAGAGCTTCTTCTCGGTGGCCGCCGGCATGCCCCTCGCCCACCGCGGGGTCTTCCTGCTCCGCGCCAACGGCGGACACATCAATTACAGATACGATTCCGACGTGCTTTTCGCCGACGACACCGACCATTCGCGCTATTCGTTCTTCGGTCTCAAGGCCGAGCTGGCCCGCAACACCCTCGACAAGTTCCTCTATCCGCGCAAAGGCTCCGACATGCGGCTTTCGGGCATTTTCGTGACGGGCCGCGACAAGTACGAGCCTTTCAATGCCGACCGGTTCCTGTCGCGGACCACCCGCCAGTGGGTCGGGGCGCGTTTCACGTGGGACAAGTATTTCGACATGCCCGGCACGGGGTGGTTCTCGCTGGGTGTCAACGTCGACGGCGTGATTACCAACCATCCCGAATTCACCACGGGAGGCGCGACGCTGATGTCGATGCCTGCCTATACGCCGGTTTCGCATGCGCAGATGATCTACATGCCCGACTTCCGGGGCAAGCGTTTCGTCGCGGGCGGCGTGATGCCGACCTTCGACCTGATGCCCAACTTCTTCTTCCGCACGGGTTTCTATGCGATGTTCCGCGCCAAACGCGCCTATGTGCCCGGATCGCGGAGCACGACCGCGGACGAACGCTGGCACTATATCGCCGAGGCGTCGCTGGTCTATCACACCCCGATCGGTCCGGTGAGTCTCGCGCTCACCAAATACGACCTGCGCAACTGGAAGAACATGTACCTGACGTTCAACTTCGGCTATGCGATCTTCGCCCCGAAAGGAACCTTCTATTGACGGCCCGCGGGGTGGAGCGGCCCCTGCCGGCGAAGCGCCGGCGGAAGGATTTCCGGCCTTCCGGACCCGGTTCCGCATCATTTTTTCTGTTATCGGAATAACAGATTTCTAAAATATTTTCATAAATTTGCCCCGGAATAAGGAACTGAAAGATCAATTCATCAAAATAATTCAAAATCAAAGAGCTATGTTCGCAATCGACAATTACGATTTCAAAGGCAAGCGCGCAATCATCCGCGTGGATTTCAATGTGCCCCTCAACGAAAAGGGCGAGGTGACGGACGACACCCGTATCCGTGCGGCGATCCCCACGATCAAGAAAGTGCTTGAAAAGGGCGGTTCGGTGATCCTGATGTCGCATCTGGGACGTCCCAAGAAGAATCCCGATCCCAAGTTCTCGCTGGAGCAGATCGTTCCCGCCATCGAGAAGCGTCTGGGCGTGAAGGTGATGTTCGCCGGCGACTGCATGGGCGAGAAGGCCGCCGAGATGGCCAAGAACCTCAAGCCCGGCGAGGTGATGCTGCTGGAGAACCTGCGTTTCTACGCCGAGGAGGAGGGCAAGCCCCGCGGTCTGGCCGAAGACGCCACCGACGAGGAGAAGAAGGCCGCCAAGAAGGCGCTGAAGGAGGGTCCGCAGAAGGAGTTCGTCAAGAAGCTCGCATCGTATGCCGACTGCTACATCAACGACGCGTTCGGCACGGCGCACCGCGCACACGCTTCGACGGCCCTGATCGCCGACTATTTCCCCAACGACAAGATGTTCGGCTACGTGATGGAGAACGAGCTGAAGGCCATCGACGGCATCATGCTCAATCCGGAGCGTCCGTTCTGCGCCATTCTGGGCGGTTCGAAGGTTTCGACCAAGATCACCATCATCGAGAACCTGCTCGAAAAGGTCGACGTGCTGGTGCTGGGCGGCGGCATGACCTATACCTTCGCGGCTGCGGAGGGCGGCAAGGTCGGCAACTCGATCTGCGAGCCGGATCAGTTCCAGACGGCGCTCGACATTCTGGCCAAGGCCAAGGAGAAGGGCGTGAAGGTCGTGATGTCGCCCGACGCGCTGATCGCCGACGCATTCTCGGCCGACGCCAATACGAACGTCGCTCCGGCCAACAACATTCCCGACGGCTGGGAAGGCGTGGACATCGCCGACGAGGGCAAGAAGGTCTTCCGCGAGGAGATTCTCAAGTGCAAGACGATCCTCTGGAACGGTCCCGTGGGCGTGTTCGAGATCGACAAATTCGCGACCGGTTCGCGCGCCGTGGCCGAAGCGATCGCCGAAGCCACTTCGAAGGGCGCCTACTCGCTCATCGGCGGCGGCGACTCGGTAGCCTGCATCAACAAGTTCGGGCTGGCCGACAAGGTTTCCTATGTCTCGACGGGCGGCGGCGCCCTGCTGGAGTACATGGAGGGCAAAGAGCTTCCGGGCGTTGCGGCCATCCGCAAATAAGCCGGGCTTCCGAACAAGATACGAACAGACAGGGGTGCTCCGGCAAGTACGGACACCCCTGTCGTCACTAAAAACCCGAACCTATGAAAAAGATTTTCATTTTTGCAGCAACAGTAGCTTGTATGGCAAGTTGTCAGAATACATCCAAGACGCCGGCTATCGACATGGCCAATTTCGACCTTTCGGTCGCTCCCGACGCCGATTTTTATCAGTACGCCACGGGCGGCTGGCAGAAGAACAACCCGCTGAAGCCCGAATATTCGCGTTACGGCTCGTTCGACGTGCTGCGCGACAACAACGAGAAGCGCATCAACGAGCTTTTCTCGGAGATGACCAAGATCAGCGCCGCGCCGGGAAGCGTCGAGCAGAAGATTTCGGACCTCTACAAGATGGGTCTCGATTCGACGCGTCTGAACGCCGAGGGCGCCGCGCCGCTGAAGAGCGCCGTCGGGGAGATTCTCTCCGTCGGGGACCGCGGGCAACTGACCGGCATCGTGGCCAAACTCCACACGACGGTAGCCAATCCGTTCTTCGGCGTGGGCGTGCAGGCCGATCTGATGAACAGCGACATCAACGCCCTCTATATCTCGCAGTCGGGGCTGACGATGGGCAACCGCGACTACTACCTCGATCCTGAGAATGAGCATATCCGCAAGGGCTACAAGGAGTATCTGGGCAGGATATTCCGTTTTGCGGGCATTCCCGAAGCCGACGTCGAAAAGGCGGTCGCCGGCGTGATGAACGTCGAGACGAAGCTGGCCGAGAAGTCGTGGTCGAACGTCGAGCTGCGCAATATTCCCGCGCAGTACAACCCCACGGCGAAGGCCGATTTCGAGAAGACTTACGACGCCATAGACTGGGAGGCCTACTATAAGGCCATGGGCATCGGCGACTTCGAGACGATCATCGTCACCACGCCGTCGGCCGTCGCCAACGCCAACGACCTGCTGAAAAACGCCCCGCTGGAGGATATCCGCTACTACCTCGCGGCGCAGTATATCGACGCTGCGGCACCCTACCTGAGCGACGACTTCCAGCAGGCGTCGTTCGACTTCTACGGCAAGGTGATGTCGGGCCAGCAGGAGATGAAACCCCGCTGGAAGCGCGCGATGTCGGTGCCCAACGGCACGCTGTCGGAGGCTGTCGGCGAGATGTACGTCGCCAAATACTTCCCCGCCAAGGACAAGGAGCGCATGCTGACGCTGGTGAAGAACCTGCAGACGGCGCTCGGCCAGCACATCGCGGCGCTCGACTGGATGTCGGACGCCACCAAGGCCAAGGCGCAGGAGAAGCTGGCCGCCTTTACGGTGAAGATCGGCTATCCCGACAAGTGGAAGGACTATTCGACGCTGGAGATCGACCCCTCGAAGAGCTATTGGGAGAACATCGTCAATGCCAACCGCTGGTATACGGCCGACAATATCTCGGAACTCGGCAAGCCCGTGGATAAGGAGAAATGGCACATGTCGCCCCAGACGGTGAACGCCTACTACAACCCCACGACCAACGAAATCTGCTTCCCGGCCGCCATTCTCCAGCCGCCGTTCTACAACCCCGACGCCGACGACGCGGTGAATTACGGTGCCATCGGCGTGGTCATCGGCCACGAGATGACCCACGGATTCGACGATCAGGGCCGCAACTTCGACAAGGACGGCAACATGAACAACTGGTGGACCGAGGCGGATGCCGAGGCGTTCAAGGCCAAGACCGATATTCTCGTGAAACAGTTCGACGCGATCGAGGTGCTGCCCGCCAAGGAGGGCCAGCCCGCCGTCATGGCCAACGGTTCGCTCAGTCTGGGCGAGAACATCGCCGATCAGGGCGGCCTGCGCGTGGCGTACACGGCGTTCCACAACTCGCTGAACGGCACGGAGCCTGCGCCGATCGACAACTTCACGGCCGACCAGCGTTTCTATCTGGCCTATGCGGCCTTGTGGGCACAGAACATCCGCGACGAGGAGATCGCCCGTCTCACCAAGATCGACGTGCACTCGCTGGGCAAGTGGCGCGTGAACGCCACGCTGCGCAACCTGCAGACGTTCTACGATGCGTTCGACATTACCGACGGGGCCATGTTCATGCCCGAACAGGAGCGCGTGATCGTCTGGTAGGGTATCGTCCGGCGGGATGAAACATCCTGCGATCGAAGACGGCCGGGAGTCCCGGCCGCCTTTTTTATAGGGATTTCTTTTACAGAGGGGCTGGCCGGTCTCTCCGGTCCGCCCCCTTTGGGCGGGCGGGTATGCGGCGGATGTGAATTATCGAAAAACGATAAATATTTTTTGATATTCAAAATTTGTTGTTATATTTGTCGCCGAACAAACCCCAAAAATAACTCGCAGCGACTATGGATTTACTTACAGTAGAACATGTCACCAAGCAGTACGCCGGGCACAAGGCCCTCGACGACGTATCGCTTGCCATCCCCAAGGGTTCGGTATACGGCCTGCTCGGTCCCAACGGCGCCGGAAAGACGACCCTGATCCGCATCATCAACCGCATTACGGCGCCCGACAGCGGTCGTGTGATGTTCGGCGGCCGCGAAATTTCGCCTGAGGATGTTTACCGCATCGGCTACCTGCCTGAGGAGCGCGGACTTTACAAGAAGATGAAGGTCGGCGAACAGGCCGTCTTCTTCGCCCGGCTGAAGGGCCTTTCGCGCCGCGAGGCCGTCGTACGGCTCAAGCAGTGGTTCGTGAAGTTCGGCATTCAGGACTGGTGGGACAAGAAGATCGAGGAGTTGTCGAAGGGCATGGCCCAGAAAGTGCAGTTCATCGTCACGGTGCTGCACGAACCCGAACTGCTGATCTTCGACGAGCCTTTTTCGGGTTTCGACCCGATCAACGCCAACCTGCTGAAGGACGAGATACTGGCGCTGCGCGACAAGGGGGCGACGATCATCTTCTCGACGCACAACATGTCGTCCGTCGAGGAGATCTGCGACCATATCACGCTGATAAACAAGTCTCGCAATATTCTTTCGGGCCGTGTGGACGACATTCGCCGCCGTCATGGAAGCAACATCTTCGAAGTGTTCTACCGCGGCGACGAACAGGCGCTGCGCAATGCCGTCGACGGCCGTTGCGAGATTCTGGAAGGCTCGCAGGCGCAGGCGGTCTACACCTCGCTCAAACTGCACGTCGAGCGCGACGAAGAGGTGCGCGGAGTGATCGCCGCGGTGAACGACGCCGTCGAACTGCGCTCGTTTCAGGAGATCATTCCCTCGATGAACGATATTTTCATCCGCGCCGTAAACGGAAACCTTTAAAACGATACGATCATGTCACAAGTCAGCATTATCATAGGGCGCGAATTCAACGAGCGCGTCCGCAAAAAATCCTTCATCATCACCACGCTGCTCATGCCCCTGCTGATGATCGGCCTGATGTTCGCCCCGATGCTCATCATGAAGTATTCGCGCGGCGACGAGAAGCAGATCGCCGTCATCGACGAAAGCGGGCTGGTCGCTCCGAAGCTGCAGAGCGGCGAAGAGCTGGTCTTCCAGACTACGGACCTCTCGACCGAAGCGGCCCGTAAGGAGCTGACCGACAAGTTCGGCGTGCTCTATATCGGCTCGGACATCCTCACCAACCCCAACAACGTGAAGCTTTACGTCAATTCGTCGTCGTCGCTGACGGTCGAGAGCAATATCACGGGGCAGCTCGAAGAGATCATCGAGGCCGAAAAACTCAAGTCGTACAATATCGAGAACCTCTCGCAGATTCTGCAGGAGGTGAAGACCACGGTCGGCATGCAGACCTTCCGCAACGACGAGTCGCAGGAGGAGGAGTCGCAGGCCAAGTCGTCGGTCATCGCCACCGGCGTCGGGTTCGTGCTGGGCATGATCCTCTACATGTTCCTGCTCATTTACGGGTCGATGGTCATGCAGTCGGTCATCGAGGAGAAGAACAGCCGCGTGCTGGAGGTGATGGTGTCGTCGGTGCGGCCCTTCGACCTGATGCTGGGCAAGATACTCGGCGTGGCTTCGGTGGCCGTGGTGCAGGTGCTGATCTGGGGCGTGCTCTGCGCCGTCGGCGCGGCCGTGGCGGTACACATGATGCCGGCCGACGTGCTGGCCGGGGTGCAGGCCATGCAGCAAGGGGTTCCCGACGCCGCGGCGTCGATAGACATGAATCCGGAGATGCTGCAGGTGATGGCCGCCGTGACCGATTTCGGCTATATCCTCCGCATCTTCGCCTACCTGCTGCTGTTCGTCTTCGGCGGATACCTCTTCTACTCGGCGATGTTCGCCGCCGTGGGTTCGGCCGTGGACAGCATTCAGGACGCCCAGCAGTTGCAGACGCCGATCACCATTCCGATCATCCTCGCCCTGCTGGTGATGATAACCGTCATCAACGACCCCAATTCGCAGATGGCTTTCTGGTTCTCGATGATCCCCTTCACCTCGCCCGTGGTGATGATGGCGCGTATTCCGTACGGCATTCCCCTCTGGGAGGTGATCCTTTCGCTGGCGATCCTTTACGCCTCGTTTACCGCGATGGTGTGGCTGGCGGCCAAGATCTACCGCGTGGGAATCTTCATGTACGGCAAAAAGCCGACGTTCAAGGAGCTTTACAAGTGGATTCGGTACAAGTACTAGTCCGTACCGCGATCGCTGAAAATACCGGGCCGTACGACGTCGTACGGCCCGGCTTGTTTTCGGGGCGGGACGGATTTGCGATCCGGGAACGAAAGAGATTCCGGATTCGCGGGTTTTTCGTATCTTTGTCCGAAAGGGTCCGGCGATCGGGGAGTGTGCAAACGTAGATTTCCGCCGAATGTCGCTCCGCATCCTTTGTCTTTGAAGGCATGAAAGAGTCGAAATTCGTCAAAACCAAGATTTTCGCGGGATATGCGATCCTGATCGCGGTCTGCGTCCTTTCGGTAGGCTATGTCTACCGGACGGTGGTGCGTTTTTCGACTCCCGACGGCAGCTATTCCCTGCTCCATACCAAACGCAGCGTCGCGGGACAGACGCTCTACCATCTTTATCAGGCCGAGAGTTACGGTCAGCTGATGATCGCCGGATACCAGTCCTACGAGTCCCGTTACAAACGCGAGCTGCGCACCGTGCGCGGCCTGATCGACTCGCTGCGGGGGCTGACCGCTGCGGAGGATTCGCTGCAGACGATGCGTCTGGACAGCATCGTGCGTCTTTTGGCCGACAAGGAGCGGCGGACGATGAGCCTGCGGCGGACGATCCGTTCGGCCGCCACGTCCAGCCTGCTGGACAAGAATATCCGCGAGCTGATCGGTCCGGCGGACAGCGCGGCGCGCGGGGACAGCGTCGTCGTACGGGCGGCGGACACCGTCGCTTCGCGCGTGGTCGTGCAGGATACGGTGACCGTCCCGCGGCGCAAGCGCAAGTTCTTCCGTCGCTTCGCCGACCTGTTCAGCCCGCCGAAGGAGGAGGCCGGGATGATCATTTCCCGTCACGAACGGGTCGTGGATTCGCTGCCTGCGCCGGAGGTGAAGGATACGATCGCGGTGGTGCTGCGGACGCTGCAGGACCGGGTGACCAGCGACCGCATCGGCATCTACGACCGGGCGTGGAACGAAGGGATGCGCCTGCGGTACAGCAACGAGCTGGTGAACACGAAGATATACCGCCTTATCATGGATTTCGAAGCCGAGGATACGGCTTTTCTGATGAACCGCTTCGAGCAGACGGAGGCCATCCGCCGCCGTTCGTCGCTGACGCTGGGCGTGATCGCCGTCGCGGCCGTGGTGCTCATGCTGCTGTTCGTCGGCATCCTGTGGCGCGACATCAACCGCAGCAACCGCTACCGGCGGGCGCTGGAGCGGGCCAACCGCGACAACGAAGCGCTGCTGGCGGCGCGCGAGAAGCTGATGCTGGCCATCACGCACGACATCAAGGCGCCGCTGGGTTCGGTGATGGGCTATATCGACCTGCTTTCGCGCCTGACCGGCGACAAGCGCGAGGAGCTGTACCTGCATAACATGAAGGAGTCGTCGGAACATCTGCTGGCGCTGGTGAACAGCCTGCTGGACTTCTACCGCCTCGATATCAACAAGGTGGACGTCGATAAGGTCGCGTTCTGCCCGGCGCAGCTGTTCGAAACGATCCGCGCCGGATTTGCGGCGCAGGCCGGGGCGAAGGGCATCGGGCTGACGCTCGACGTCGAACCGGCGGCCGGGCGCGAGGTGGCGGGCGATCCGTTCCGTATCCGGCAGATCGCCGACAACCTGATCTCCAACGCCCTGAAATTTACCGACGAAGGCTCGGTGACGATCCGTGTCGATGTGGTGCAGGGCCGGCTCGTCTTCTCGGTCCGCGATACGGGACGCGGCATCGGACGCGAAGAGAAGGAGCGGATTTTTCAGGAATTCGTGCGTCTGCGCTCGGCGCAGGGCGTCGATGGATTCGGACTGGGGCTGTCGATCGTCGATCGGCTCGTGAAACTGCTGAAGGGGACCATATCGCTCGAAAGCCGTTTGGGCGAAGGGAGCAAATTCATCGTTTCGATCCCGGTGGGACCCGTTTCGGGCGGAGAGGGCCGCAAACTGCGGCCTGCGGAAGCGTGCGTGCCGGCGGTGCGTGGCGGCGTGAAGGCGCTGCTGATCGACGACGATCCTCTGCAGCTCGAAATGACCGCCGCGATGTGCCGTCAGGCGGGTGTCGGAGCCGAGTGCTGTCAGTACCCCGAATATGCCGCGAAACTGGTCGCGGACGGCGGCTTCGACGTGGTGCTGACCGATATACAGATGCCGTCGGCCGACGGTTTCAGCGTCCTTGCGGCGGTGCGCGGCGTGAATTCCGCGCTTCCCGTGGTGGCGGTTTCGGCACGCGGGGAGTTGGAAGCCGGGGATTTCTCGGACCGCGGCTTTGCGGGATGCCTGCGCAAGCCCTTTACGGCTAACGAGCTGATTGCCGTGCTGGACGCCGTTTGCGGCGCGGGAAAGGCCCGAAGCGCAGAGGATGCGGAAGGCGCGGAGAAGAGCGGCGCTGCGGGAATTGTCGTCGGCGCGGGAGAACCCGTCAGTGCGGGGAAGCATCTCGGCAAGAGGGGAGCGGACGGTGCGGCGGACAATGCGCCGGAGGTTTCGGAGGGCGGTGTGAATTTCGGCCCCCTGACGGCCTATGCGGGCGACGATGCGGAAGCGGCGCGCGGGATTCTGGAATCCTTCGCCGAACAGAGCGCCGCGAATTGCCGGTTGCTCGAAGAGGCGCTCGGCAGCGGCGACATTGCCGCGCTGAAAGCCGTGGCGCACAAGATGCTGCCGATCTTCACGATGCTGGGGGCGGCCGGCATTGCCGCGACGCTGCGCACGGCCGAAAGCTGGGAAGGTCCGCTGACCGACGCCCTGCGCGGCGAGATCGGCGCGGCGGCGGAAAATATCCGCGCGATTGTCGCGGAAGCGCAAAAAAAGGTATCTTTGCCCTGAGTATGGAACGGATTTTAATCATAGACGACGATATCACCTTCGCCCTGATGCTCAAGACGTGGCTCTCGAAAAAGGGCTTCCGGACCGAGACGGCGGCGAGCGTCGCGGCGGCCCGTACGGCGCTCGCGGAGGGCGGATTCTCGCTCGTGCTGAGCGATATGCGCCTGCCCGACGAGGACGGCATCGCCCTGCTGCAGTGGATGTCCGGGCAGCATATGGAGATTCCGGTGATCGTGATGACGAGCTACGCCGAGATACAGAACGCCGTGCGCTGCATGAAGCTGGGCGCGCGGGATTACGTGGCCAAGCCGGTCAATCCCGACGAACTGCTGAAAAAGATCCGCGAAGCGCTCGACGTCCCGGCTGCCGGCAGTGAGAAGCCTCCCGTTCCCGCCGCTTCGGCGAAGAAACCGCGGGAGGAGCGTCCCAATTACATCGAGGGCCGCAGCGATGCCGCGCAGCGGCTTTACGAATATGTCCGGCTCGTTGCGCCGACCAATATGTCGGTGCTGGTGAACGGCGCCAGCGGCACGGGCAAGGAGCATGTGGCCCAGCTGATTCACCGCGAAAGCAGGCGTGCCGGGAAGCCTTTCGTGGCCGTGGACTGCGGCGCCGTTCCGCGCGAACTGGCCGCCTCGGAGTTTTTCGGCCACGTCAAGGGTTCGTTTACGGGAGCCGTGGGCGACAAGACGGGCGCCTTCGAAGCCGCGAACGGCGGCACGCTCTTTTTGGACGAGGTCGGCAACCTGACCTATGAAACGCAGGTGCAGCTGCTCCGCGCCCTGCAGGAGCGGCGCATCCGTCCCGTGGGCGGCAGCCGCGAAATTCCGGTCGATATCCGGCTGATCGCCGCGACGAACGAGGACCTCGAAGCCGCCATCGCGCGCGGTGCGTTCCGCGCCGATCTCTATCACCGCATCAACGAATTCACGCTCCGCATGCCCGAACTGCGGCAGATGCGCGGGGACATCATGCTTTTCGCCGACTTCTTTCTCGATGCGGCGAACCGGGAGCTGGACAAGCGGATCGTGGGCTTCGACCCGCAGGCCGCCGCGGCCATGACCCGCTACGACTGGCCCGGAAACCTGCGGCAGATGAAGAACGCGGTGATGTCCGCGACGCTGCTCTGCACGGGGGATTACATCACCTGCCGCGAACTGCCCGCCGAGTTGTCCGAGGCCCCCGAAACTCCTGCGGTGCCGCTGCGCAATCCGGCCGGCGAGGAGGAGCAGATCCGGCGCGCGCTGGCGATGGCCGGGGGCAACAAGTCGCAGGCAGCCAAACTGCTCGGCATCGACCGCAAGACCCTCTACAACAAGTTGCATCTTTACGGCATCGAATAGCCGCCGGGTGTGGATTATTTCCACACTTTGTAGCGCGATTCCACACCTTTCCACACTCCGGACGATTCCGGCGTGCCTTGCCGACCGCTGTCTATCAGCGGTTTGCCGTTTTTTATCCGGATGGCACGCCGCTTGAACTCCATTTTATCAGAACGGTTGGCGAGACATATCCGAACCGAAGAAGTGAAAAGGAACCTTTTAATTTTAAAAGCGATGAAAAAGACAATTGTAACGATGGCAGCTTTGCTGCTGATGGCTGGCGGAGCGATGGCTTGCGCCCAGCAGCCCGAAAAGAGAGAGGCGACCGAAGCTGCGGCTCCGGCTGCCGACACGCAGGAGAAATCGGCGGCTGACGATGCGGAAAAGACGGATTCGACTGCCGGAGAATCCGCAAAGGAGGAGAGTAAGGTTGAGAGTGAAGGGTCAAGTGAGGGTAACTCCTCCTCCGCATCGGAAGCACCGGCTTCGTCCGCCGAATAGGCTTCCGGGATAATCATCAGTTAAACAATTGTTTGCCGGGGTGCCCCGCCTGTTTTCAGGCGGGGCGCTTTCCTTTTGTGCCGGCAGGTTCGGCGTTTGGCCGGGGGCGGGCGGTTTTCGGGGTATATTGCAGGATGTCGGCTTTTTGTGGTTCTGGTGCCCGGCAGGTCCGGAAAATCAGGGCCCGGCGGGTTTTTCCGGGATATGATAACGAATCGGGTTGCACCCTTTCCCTCGCAGGCATGAAAAAACGGAGACCCGATCGGGTCTCCGTCGTGCGGGGAGAGCGGATGATTCTCCGCCGGATGCTATTCCTCGATAAAATCGATGTTCACCTGCCGCTGGAACGCTTCCTGCAGCGAGATCTGGGTCTCGGTCGAGGAGACGCCCTGAATGCGCAGGATGCCGTCGAAAATCGTGCGCATGAGATGCTCGTTGTCCACGCAGTAGAGCTTCACGAGGATATTGCCCGAACCGGTGATGAAGTGCGCCTCCACGATTTCGGGAATCTCCTTGAGCTGTTCCACGGTTTGCTTGAGCAGCTGCGGGTCCTTGAGCGTGATGCTGATGTGGGCGCAGACGTCGAAACCCATCATTTTGGGATCGACGATCAGCCGGCTGCCCAGAATCACGCCCGAATCGTCGAGCTTGCGGATGCGCTGATGGATCGCGGCGCCTGAGATGCCGCATTCGCGGGCGATCTCAAGAAAGGGCATGCGGGCGTTCTTGATCAGGTATTTGAGGATTTTGCGGTCAATCGCGTCTAAGGATGTTTTCGGCATAGGCTTGAGGGTTTTATTTGATGACATTCAATTCTTTGCCGACCTTGATGAAGGCGGCGATGCAGCGGTCGAGCTGTTCGGTCGTGTGGCCTGCGGAGACCTGCACGCGGATGCGGGCCTGACCCTTCGGCACGACCGGATAGTAGAAGCCCGTCACGAAAACCCCTTCGTTCTGCAGCCGGGCGGCGAAGTCCTGCGACAGCTTGGCGTCGTAGAGCATCACGGCGCAGATGGCCGACTGCGTGGGTTTGATGTCGAAACCTGCGGCCATCATGCCTTCGCGGAAGTGCTCCACGTTGGCCACCAGACGGTCGTGCAGTTCGTTGCTTTCGCCCAGCATGCGAAACATTTCGATTCCGGCGCCGACGACGGCAGGGGGCAGCGAGTTGGAGAAGAGGTAGGGGCGCGAACGCTGGCGGAGCATCTCGATAATCTCCCTGCGGCCCGTCGTGAAGCCGCCTACGGCGCCGCCGAAGGCTTTGCCGAGCGTGCCGGTGAGGATGTCCACCTGACCGCGCAGGTCGTAGAGTTCGGTGATGCCGCGGCCGGTTTTGCCCAGCACGCCCGCCGAGTGGCACTCGTCCACCATCACCAGTGCGTCGTATTTCTCGGCCAGCGCGCAGATCTTGTCCAGCGGCGCGGCATTGCCGTCCATCGAGAAGACCCCGTCGGTGCAGATGATGCGGAAACGCTGCGCCTGCGCTTGCTTGAGACACTCCTCCAGCTCGGCCATGTCGGCGTTGGCGTAGCGGTAGCGCACGGCCTTGCACAAACGCACGCCGTCGATGATCGACGCATGGTTCAGCGAGTCGGAGATAATGGCGTCCTCCTGACCGAAAATCGGCTCGAAGACGCCTCCGTTGGCGTCGAAGCAGGCGGCATAGAGGATCGTGTCCTCGGTGCCGAAGTAGTCGGCTATGGCTTTTTCGAGCTGTTTGTGGATGTCCTGACAGCCGCAGATGAAACGCACCGACGACATGCCGTAGCCGCGGTTGTCCATGGCCCGTTTCGCGGCTTCGATCAGCCGCGGGTTGTCCGAAAGTCCGAGGTAGTTGTTGGCGCAGAAATTAAGTACCTTACGACCTGCAACTTCGATCTCCGCGCGCTGCGGCGATTCGATGACCCGTTCGCTCTTGTAGAGCCCTGCAGCCTTGATTTCGGCAAGTTCCTGCTGCAGATGTTCTTTGATTTTTCCGTACATATCCGTTTATGGTTTGATGAATTTCCGGTGCGGGAGGTGTCAATCTGTTAGCAAATATACGATTAATTTCTGAAAACAGACATTCTTCCGCGCTCTTTTTCACGATTGGGGTTACGAATTGTTAGTCCGCCTCGTCTTGCGGCCTCCGCCGGGCCTGCGCAGCCCCTCGGTTCGCTCCCTCCGTACGGCGGGGCGGAGATTTTTTATGCGGCGGGTCACCCGTTTCCCCAATCGGGGTGTCTATATGAACGAAGGGGGAATCAAACGATGGGACGATGGTGAAAAAACAGCCGCCCGGCTTGTCCGGATAAGAGCAATGCAGTATATTTGTACATAACCATACTCCATTGTAAGGGTGAACGAGGATTTTCATATTTCCGGGACCGCCGCGGACGAGTGCGAACTCTTCGAACGGATCCGAGGCGGCGACGAGCAGGCTTTCACGCTGGTTTACGAGCGTTACCACGGCATGCTCTATTCGCTGGCGCTGCGGATGATCAAGCAGACCGGGGCGGCCGAAGACGCCGTGCAGTACGTCTTCGTCAGGCTTTGGGAGCTGCGCGGCGGATTGTCCGTGACGGTCAGCCTGCGCAATTACCTCTATACGATGACCAAAAACTACCTCCTGAACTATATCCGCCACAACGGCCGGGTGCTGGAGCAGAGCTACGTCATCGCCCAGCTCCGCCAGCAGCAGGACGACACGCTGGCCCAGTATATCGAAAGCCGCGATATCGACCGGCGTCTGGGCGAGGCCATCGACCGTCTGCCCCGCCAGCAGCGGGCCGTGATAATGATGAAGCGCGACGGCTGTTCGAACCGGGAGATCGCCGAAAAACTGCATGTTTCGATAAACACCGTGAAGACCCATTACGCCGACGGACTCCGGTCGCTCCGGCTTTCGATCGGCCCGATAATAAAGATGATAACCCTGCTTGTAATGATTCGCAGCCTATGAAACGACCTGACAGAGATACGATCCGCAGAGTCCTCGACGAACGGGCTACGCCGCAGGAGGCGCGCGAGGTGGCCCGCTGGTTCTCCTCGGCCGAAGGCGCCGCCGAATTGTCGCGGCTTATCGACGAGGAGGCCCGCATGCTCGAAACCGGAGAGCGGATGCCTGCTTCAGGGATTCCCTCCGAGGCGATTTACCGCCGTATCCGTGCGGCGCTGGTCCGGCGCCGCCGCCGGCGCATTGCGCTGCGTGTCGCTGCGGTGCTGATTCCCTGCCTGCTGGTGCTCGGCGTCGGCATCCGTCTCGACCGGCAGGTCGGCGGCATTTTTTCAGCGCCGGAGTATGCCGAAATCTACGTTCCGAAAGGCGAGCGGATGCAGATGGTCTTTCAGGACGGCACGCGCGTCTGGCTGAATGCCGACACGCGGCTGCGGTATCCCGAAAAATTCGGTTTTTCGATGCGGCGGGTCGAGCTGGACGGCGAAGCCTATTTCAGCGTCAGCCACAATCCGGCGCGGCCCTTCGTCGTCGGACTCGGCGGCGCGCAGATCGAAGTGCTCGGAACGGAGTTCAACGTGCAGGCCTACGACGACAGTCCGCTGATCGCCGTATCGCTCGATGCGGGCAGCGTGTCGATGTCCGACGGCCGGAATTCGTTCCTGCTGGCGCCCTCCGACCGTCTGCTTTACGACCGGACGACCCGTCAGGGCCGTCTGGACCATGTCGATACGTCGGGAGCTTCGCTGTGGCGCAAGTCGATCATCTCCTTTAGGGACACGCCGCTCGAAGAGGTGCTGCGCACGCTCGGCCGCTGGTACGACGTGACGTTCAGGGTGACCGATCCGCGGGCGTACGACTATTATTTTACGCTGACGACCCACGATTCGTCGCTTCGGGAGATTCTTTCAGAGCTGCAGCGCATCGCTCCCATGCACTTTACACGGGAGGGCGATACGATCGTTATCGGCATGTAGACGATTTTTTTCACCTCCGGACTCATTCTTTTCGCCCGTTCGCGTGTCAATTATTCAGAGGACACGGGAACGGGTTTTCCGATTCCTCCCGAAAAACTATTAACAACAACCTTAAACTACCATTCATGAAACATTTTAGACTACTGTTTCTGACAGTCGTTCTGTCGGCGGTTTGCGCGACGGCTTCGGCCCAGCGCGTGACGCTCGACATGCAGAACGCCAAGTTGGAGAAAGTGCTCGGACAGATCACGCAGCAGACCGGTCTGGTGTTCAATTACACCCGGCCGACGATCAATCCCGACAAGCGGGTTTCGGTCAGCGTGAAACAGGCCGAACTGGAGAGCGTGCTCCGTCAGCTGTTCGATGCGGACGGCATCGTGTACGAGATCAAGGACGGAAAGGTCTATCTGGCCGACCGGAAGGGCGGCGTCAACCCCCCCCGGCCTTATCGGCGGCCAGACAGCGGTATGCCGGACGCATCGTCGATGCTGCGGGGAATCCGGTGGTCGGCGCGAGCGTCGTCATACGGGGATCGACTACGGGCGTCAGTTCCGATATCGACGGCCGTTTTGCCATCGAGGCCCGCGAAGGAGAGGTGCTGAGCGTGTCGTTCGTCGGCTATACGCCCCAGACCATCACGCTCGGAGCCAAGACGATGCTGACCCTGACGCTCCGCGAGGACACATCCGAGCTGGAAGAGGTCGTGGTCGTCGGCTACGGCACCCAGCGCCGTTCGCTGGTGACCAGCGCCATCAGCAAGGTGCAGATGAACGAGTCGAACATGCGGCAGGTCGCCAGCCCGACGCAGCTGCTCAGCGGCCGTGTGGCCGGTGTGACGACTTCGACCGGTTCGGGTAACTTGGGCAGCGGCGAGCGGATGGTGATCCGCGGATCGTCGTCGCTGAGCGCGGGCAACGAACCCCTCTATGTGATCGACGGCATTCCGATCACCAACACGAACGCCAATCTGGTCGATTTCGGCGAGGACATGTCTTCGCTGGCGACGCTCAACATCAGCGACATCGAGTCGATCGAGGTGCTGAAAGACGCCGCTTCGGCGGCCATTTACGGTTCGCGCGCCAACAACGGCGTGATCGTTATCACCACCAAGTCGGGCAAGGAGGGCAAATCGGAGGTGCATCTCAACTTCAACACCGGAGTCACCCGCTTCGCCAACGTGGGGAAGATCAAAATGGCCGATTCGGGGCTTTATGTCCGCGATTTCAACGAAGGCGTCGACAACTACAACCGCCAGTACGGCTACAAACCGGGGGATTCGGGTTTCAAGAAGCATATTCAGAATCCGTTCGGCACGCTGCCCGACACGGACTGGATGGATCTGATTCTCCAGACCGGAACGTTCTATAACGGCGACGTGTCGTTTTCGGGCGGCAACGTCAAGACCAGATATTATGTCGGCGCCAATTACAACCACCAGACGGGCGTGATCCGCACCAACAAGATGGAGAAGATGAACTTCAAGGTGAAGATCAGCCATGAATTCACGCCGTGGCTCGAAGTCGGCGCCAACGTTTCGGGCAACTATATCAAGAACCACCAGATTCCGGGAGCCAACTCCGGCACGACCATTATCGGGCGCAGCATCCAGCAGCGGCCCTTCGACCGTCCCTACAAACCCAACGGCGACTATTACGTGGGCGGCACCGACGAGCTGGTGTTTCACAACCCGATGCAGATTCTCGACGAGGAGACGGCCTATATCGAGAACATGCGTTATCTGGGGAATTTTTACGCTACGTTCAAGTACAAGGACAAGTTCGCCTTCAAATCTTCGGTCAATACCGACATCACGCAGATTTACGACTACACCTACTACAACGAAAACCACCCTTACGGCAAGGGCGTGGGCCGTATCGTCGATTACAACCGGACGATCAAGAATATCCTCGTGGAGAATTTCGCGACTTACAACGACAAGTTCGGCGACTTCTCGCTCAGCGCCATGCTGGGTCATTCGTTCCAGAAGGTGACCACTCGGTCGGCCAAACTCGACGGCAGCGGATTTCCCTCGCCTTCGTTCGACGTGGTGGGCGTGGCCTCTTCGCTCGACGCCTATTCGGGATCGCTCTCCAATTACGCCATGGAGTCCTATTTCGGCCGTGCGACGTTTTCCTACAAGGACCGTTATGTGCTGACGGCCACGCTGCGCACCGACGGTTCGTCGAAATTCGCGCGCGACAACCGCTGGGGCTGGTTCCCGTCGGTGTCGCTGGGCTGGAATATCTCCAAGGAGAATTTCATGAAGGACAGCGATACGGAGCTTAAGTTCCGCGTCAGCTACGGCAAGACCGGCAATCAGGAGGGTATCGGCTCCTACGCCTATCAGGCGCTCATGTCGGGCGGCTACAACTACGGCAACGGCAGCGGCATCGCCGTTTCGACCTTCGGCAACCGCGACCTGACGTGGGAGAAGGCCGACCAGTTTGACGCCGGATTCGACATCACGCTGTTCAAGGGGCGCGTGAACATCATGGCGGACGCCTATTACAAGAAGACCAAGGACCTGCTCTACAGCACGCCGATCCACAGTACGACGGGCGTGACGAGCATCATTAGCAACATCGGGTCGATGCGCAACATCGGCGCCGAGCTGACGATCAACACCCATTTCAATTTCGGTCCCCTGTCATGGCTGTCGCAGTTCAACATCGCCACCAACCGCAACAAGCTCACCGAACTGCTGGGCGACGACAAGCCGATCTCGATCGGCGCCAACCGTGCGCTGCAGGTCGGCAAGGAGGTCGGCGCGTTCTACCTCTTCATCATGGACGGCATCTACCAATACGACGGCGAAGTGCCCGCCGAGCAGTATGCGCAGGGAATCCGTGCCGGCGACGTGAAGTGGCGCGACGTGGACGACAACAACCTGATCAACGACAACGACCGTCAGGTGATCGGCTCCTCGAATCCCTACTTTTCGGGCGGCTGGAACAACACCTTCCGTTACAAGGGCGTCTCGCTCGACGTCTTCTTTACCTACATGTACGGCAACGACGTCTATGCGGCGTGGAAGATCAACACCTCCAAACTGGGACACAAGAACGGCGTGCTGGCTGAGGAGGCCCGCAACCGCTGGACGGGACCCGGTTCGACCGATCTCCATCCGCGCTCGGTGAGCGGCGACACGAACAACACCCGCAACTCCGACCGCTGGCTCGAAGACGGTTCGTTCCTGCGGCTGCGTTCGCTGACGCTTTCCTACACCTTCCCCGAAAAGATCAGCCGCAGGCTGGCCATGAAGTCGCTGCGCGTCTATTTTCAGGGAGACAACCTCTGGCTGGCGACCCGCTATTCGGGCTGGGACCCTGAGGTGAGCAACAACCTCGATCCGCGCTTTATGGGCGTCGACAACTTCTCCGTACCCCAGCCGCGCATGTTCTGCTTCGGCCTTAATGTGACATTCTAAAAAGCTGACAACCATGAAATATATAACCGTATTACTGTTCTGCGCCCTCGGCTTCGCAAGCTCCTGCTCGAATATGCTCGACCAGTATTCGCATTCGGCCATTCCGCCTGAGGCCGTAACCGAAAAGGATCTGCCGGCGCTGCGTCTGGGCATGTATAACCGTGTGCAGAACGAGCCGCAGACCCGCTCGTTCATCATGTGCGACATTCTGGGCGGCGACATCACCCAATCCAACTACAATCCGATCGACGTCATCAATTCGACGCTCAGCCCGCTGAATTCGGCAATCGTCAACGGCTGGAACGGCTATTACAGCGCGCTCTATCAGGTCAACAACCTGCTGGCCGTGACGGCGCAGTTCCCCGATTCGGAAATCAGCGTCCGCGCCAGAGGCGAAGCGCACTATTTCCGGGCCTATATCTATTTCTGCCTCGTGTCGCGCTGGGGCGGCGTGCCGCTGCTGCGCGAAAACACGCTCGACAAGCTGCCCCGCAGCCCGGCCGCCGATGTCTGGGCGCTGATCGAGGAGGACCTCGACACGGCGGCTTCGCTGCTCGACACCAGCGAAAGCTACTACTACGTGTCGCGCAACGCCGCACTGGCGCTCAAGGCCCGCGTGATGCTTTCGCAGGGCAAGATGACCGAGGCGGCGCGTCTGGCCGAGGATCTCATTACGTCGGGGCCTTACAAGCTCGATTCGTTCGACAAGATTTTCCGGAAGAAGGCCAACACCGAAATTATTTTCGCCTTCGAGAATATCTCCGAAGAGTCGTCGATCAATATCAGCGACCTGTTCTACACCTACGGCCATCCCAACAAGGGGCAGGGCGTATACCGGCTGCCCGCCTCTACCGTGGAGCTGTTCGGCGCCAACGATACGCGCAAGGAGATGAGCGTCATCAATATCGCCGGTACGGACTGCCTGAACAAGTACCCCAGCGGCCAGACCGGCAAGGACCCCGTGATCGTGTCGCGCATCGCCGAGCTTTATCTGATCAGCGCCGAAGCGCAGGGCCGCGCCAAGGGCGTCGGACGCCTGAACGAACTGCGCCGCGAACGCGGACTCGACGACATTTATCCGGCTTCCGACGCCGCCTATGTCGACGCCGTCCTCGACGAACGCCGCCGCGAACTGCTGGGCGAGAACTTCATCTATCACGATATGGTGCGTACGGGCAGGGCCGTCGAGCGTCTCGGAATTCAGAAATTCCAGCTGCTGCTGCCCATCCCCGGCAAGGAACTGCAGCTGAATCCGCTGCTGGAACCCAATCCCGGCTATTAAATCCTAAAATGACCGAACCATGAAAAACAACTGTTATATCAAACTGCTTTTTTCCGGGCTTTTCGTGCTGGCGGGCTTCGCGTTCTGCGGCTGCAACGACGATCCCGAATATACCCGATACGAAGCCGTTCCCCGAAGCGAGATCGGCCGCAAACTGGTCGAAGGGACGAATCTGATCGCCCACATCTCGGTCGATTCGACCTATGTGCTGGCCAACGGCGCCTCCGTGACGGAACTGCGCTACCTGTCGGCGTCGGGACTCGCCATGGCGGCGTTCTTTTTCGAAATAGACCTCACTTCGCCCGACATCGCACTCGAAGTCTGCACCCCTCAGAACAAGCCGATCGGCGTCGGTTTCGAACCGGTGACGCAGCAGGCGATGCACGTCGACGCCGAGGGACACCGGGTGCTGGGCGGTACGAATGCCGATTTCGGCAGCGAGACGCAAAAAGGCCCGCAGGGAATCTTCTGGAAGGACGGCGTCGCGCAAAAGACCGTGTTCAACACGACGCCTGCGCGGCCGCGTAGCTTCTTCGCGATCCGGACCGATAAAAGGGCCGTTGCCGCGGCCGCGGCCGATTACGACGAAATCGCCGCGTCGAAGGTCATCTACGAAGCCGTGGGCGGCGGTCCGGTGCTGGTCGACGACGGGGTGGTTCCCATCCCGCCCGATCCCAACGACCTGTCGGTCGAGCCGCGTACCTGCATCGGGGTCTCCGAGGACGGGACGAAGGTCTGGATCATGGTCGTGGACGGCCGCAACTTCTACTACTCGAACGGCATGTCGTTCGTCGAGCTGGGGCAGTTCATGAAAGCCGTCGGTTCGTACGACGCCATCAATCTCGACGGCGGAGGTTCCTCGACCTTCTTCGTGCGCAGCGCGCCCGGCTTCTCGGCCGACGACCGTTTCGAAATCCGCAACTGGCCGACCGACGGCGGAGGCGTCGAGCGCGCCGTGTGCAACGGCCTGCTGATCGTTTCCAACAAATAACCGATTTAACACATGCAATCAATTATGAAGAAGATCAGAAAATACGGAATAATCCTGTTTGCGGGGCTTTGCGCGTGTGCGGCGTGGTCCTGCGAGGAGGATAAGACCGACCGGAAATTCACGCCGAAGGATCCCGTCATCAAGCTGGGCGGCGATGTCGAGGTCGGAAAGGCGGGCGGAAGCTATACCGTCCCCATCGAGTCGAACCTGCCGTGGCGGGTCAGGTCCGAAGTGGACTGGATTCTGCTCGGCGAGGTGGAGAACGGCATGGGAGACGGCGAATTCACCTTTACCGTAAGCCCGAACAAGACGCTTTTCGAGCGCGAAGGGCGGGTTACGGCGTGGATCACCGACGAATATGCGCAGTCGATCCGTGTCGTGCAGGCGCCCAGCTCCCCCGAAGACCTCGAAGTGCATTGGTACGTCAAGACCGACGGCAGTGCCGACAACGACGGCATGACGTGGGAGACGGCGACCACGCTGCACAATGCGCTGTCGAAGAGCATCAACGGCAACTTCATCCACGTGGCGGCCGGCACCTACGTCCCTGAGCAGAGTCTGGCGGGAAGCAAGGGCGCGGCGGAGGACGCCACGTTCGAGATTTCGGCCAACGTCTCGCTGATCGGCGGTTATCCGGCCGGTGCCGTGACGGGCGCCGTCGCCGATCCGGACGCCAATCCGACCGTTCTGAGCGGCCGTCTCTCCGGCGGCAGACATGCCTACCATGTGGTCTGCGTCACGGCGGCCAAGGCCGACGGCCGGCGGGTGCTGATGAAGGGGCTGACCATTACCGAGGGCCTTTGTTCGGGGACGGCTTCGTATTATACGCTCAACGGGGCGCGTTTCTACATCTCGCGCGGCGGAGGCGTCACGGTCGGCAATGCGGCGGTCGATATCGCGGACTGCAAGATCACGCAGAACAAATCCGCCAAGGACTGCGCCGGCATCTGCATCGTGGCCGGGGCCGACGTGTCGCTGACGGACACCGAAATCTCGGAGAACGAATGCAGCAACGGCAACGGCGCCGGCCTGCACAACGAAGCTTCGGTCGTCCGTATGGATCGCTGCACCGTGCGGGGCAACTCCGCGTCGGGTGTCTGCGGCGGCGTTTATACTTTCAGCAGCAGCGCCCCGTCCTATACGTACATCTACAACAGTACGCTTTGCGACAACCGTACGGATGGGAGCAAGAACTCCCGCCGCGGAGGGGCCGTTTACAGCCGCGAGTATTCGGAGACCGTGCTGGTGAACTGCACCGTGCACGGCAATACGGGCGGCAACGGCGGCGGCATCGCCCTGTACGGGGCTTCGGGCAAGGAGTCCAAGATGACGCTCGTAAGCTGTACGGTGACCGGAAATACGTCGCTGTTCGTAGGCGGCGGCGTGGAATTCACGCCCTATACGACGATGAACGTCTACAATACGGTCGTTTCGGGCAATACCGCAGCCAACGGCGGCGACGATCTGGTGGGAACCAATACCGCTTTGGCGGCTACGGCCAACCTGCCTGCGGTGCTCTCGTACGCCGTGAACGGAAGCGTGGTGTACGGGGCCGGCAAGGCCGTGGTGGCGGGCAGCAGTTTCGATCCGGCGACGATGCTCGGCCCGCTGGCCGGCAACGGAGGCCCGACGCAGACCTGCCTGCTGCTGGGGGCGGACAGTCCCGCCCGGACGCTGGGCATGCCCTATGTCGATTTGTCGGCGCTTGGGCAGGATTTCGATCCGCAGATCGGTCCCGAAATCACGGGCTTCGACCAGACGGGGCTTTCGCGCGAGGGAACCTCGGCGATGGGAGCCTGCGTGAAGTAACGAGACGGACGGAGGGCGGCCGGATTTCTGTAGGCCGCTCCTCCGCCCGATATTCGGCGGCGCTCTTTTGCGGAGCGCCTTCCGCCCGGTCGCCGGGGTGCGGACTCCCTTTTGCGGGCGGACCGTTCCCCGGCGATTTTCGGGTCCGGATTTGCTTATTTCTTCGTATCCTTTCCCATTTTCTTGTTTTTTCGTACCTTTACTACCGTTTTTGCCCGACAGGCCGATTCCAACGATGCGAGACACCTTTGCCGTCGTTCGCCCTCCGGTGCAACGCCCGTAAAAACCGCAATGGATTATGATGAAAAAAAGTGCAATTCTGCTGCTTCTGCTCTTCGCCGCGCTGGCGGCCGGGGCGCAGCCCTTCTACCGCAAACCCGTCGCCCCGGTGCGCAACGTCATCGTGATGATTCCAGACGGAACCTCTACGAGCGTCCTCGCCGCGGCGCGCTGGTATAAATTCTACAACGACCCTTCGCAGCGGATGCTCAACCTCGATTCCTGTCTCTGCGGGCTGGTCGGGACGTTCTCGTCCGATTCGCCGATCCCCTGCTCGGCCCCGGCCATGTCGGCCTACATGACGGGCATGCCCCAGCAGGCGGGCAACGTTTCGGTCTATCCGGCGGCCAATCCCGCGCAGGATATCGTCGAGGTCGAATCCGGACGGGCCTGTCAGCCGCTGGCGACGCTGCTCGAAGCGGCCAAGCACGACCGGGGGAAGGCTACGGGACTCGTCGTGACGGCCGATTTCTGTCATGCGACGCCCGCCGCCTGTGCGGCGCATCACTACTCCCGCCACGCCTATCCCGCGCTGGCGGCCCAGATGGCGGGCAACGACTTGGACGTGATGTTCGGCGGCGGCCGCAAGCAGGTCACGGACGCCATGCGGGCGTATCTGCGCGGCAGCGGCGCGACGCTTATCGAGCAGGATGCCGCGGCGTTCCGCGCCTACGAGGGCAAAGGCCCCGTGTGGTCGCTTTTCGCGCAGGGGAACATGAGTTACGACCTCGACCGGAACGATGCCGAACAGCCGTCGCTGGCCGAGATGACGGCCAAGGCACTGGAGGTGCTGGACAGGCATAAAAACGGCTTTTTCCTGATGGTCGAGGGCAGCCGCATCGATATGGCGGCGCATGCCAAGGACCCCGTGGGGGTGATTACCGAGATGCTGGCCTTCGACAAGGCCGTGGGCGTGGCGCTCGATTTCGCCCGCCGCGACGGGCGGACGGCCGTTGTCATCATGCCCGACCACGGCACTTCGGGGCTAAGTTTCGGCGACGGGGCCTATAAGGATTACGCCTCCAAGGGACTCGATTCGACCTATATGAATATCTCGAAGGTGCGCCGCACGGCTTCGGGGCTGGAAAAAATACTGCTCAAGGCGCGGCCGGAACAGATCCGGCCCCTGTTCCGCGAATACACGGGCATTGAGCTTACGGACGATGAACTGGCCCTGCTCCGGAGTTCGCGCAACTATACCGAGGCCGACTACATGAAGGTCGCCAACAGCGTGAACATGGTGTCGAGCATCGCCCGCATCGTGACCTCCCGGACCCATTTCGGGTTCCTCAGCGGCAGCCATACCGCCGAAGACGTCTTTCTGGCGGCTTACCACCCGGAGGGCAACCTGCCCGTGGGGCGCAATACCAATACGGAGATCCATGCCTACATGGCCGACCTGCTCGGTTTGGAGCGTCCGTTGGCTGAATTGACCGGCGAACTGTTCGCACCGCATACCGAGGTGTTCCGCGGCGCGAAGTGCTCGATTTCGGCGGCCGAAGGGCAGATGCCCTGCCTGACGGTCCGCAAGGGGCGCCGTACGCTGCGCGTGCCGGCCAACGGTTCGGTCGCCTACCTCGACGGCAAGCCCCTGAAACTGCGCTCGGCAGTGGTCTATATCGACCGCAACGACACGTTCTACCTGCCGCGCGAGCTGGGCGAAAAATTCTGACCCGGCAAACTCTTCCGGCGGTCGGCGCGCATTGGGACGGCGTCCGGCACACATTGGGGCGGCGTCTGGCAAATTTTTCCGGCGGCTTTCGGGACCCCTTCCGGATTTATACGGCCCGCTCCGGACTTCGGTGAGAAGTCCCGGAGCGGGTTTTTTCGGGCCGGAGGTTCAGGATTTCGGGCGGTTTTGAGGGATAACCGCTTTTTCTTGTTATATTTGTGACTCAAATAAAAACCTCAACTTATGAAAAAATCGTGTGTTTTGGTCAGCGGCGGCGCCGGTTATATCGGTTCGCATACCGCCGTGGAACTGATAGGCGCCGGTTACGACGTGGTGATCGTCGATAATCTTTCGAACAGCGACATGAACGCCGTCGAGGGAGTCCGCAGGATCACGGGCGTCGAAGTGCCGTTCGAAAAGGCGGACTGCTGCGACCGCGACGCTTTCCGCAAAGTGTTCGAAAAGTACGACTTCGACTCGGTGATTCATTTCGCGGCGTCGAAGGCCGTGGGCGAGTCGGTCGGCAAGCCGCTGGAATACTACCGCAACAACCTCGTTTCGTTTATGAACGTCATCGACCTCATGCGTGAGTTCGGACGTCACAACATCGTCTTCTCGTCGTCGTGTACGGTTTACGGCGAGGCCGACAAGCTGCCCGTGACGGAGCAGACGCCCCGCAAGCCTGCGACCTCGCCCTACGGCAACACCAAGCAGATGTGCGAGGACATCCTGCGCGATTCGCTGGCGGCCTACGACGGTATGAAGGGCATCGCCCTGCGCTATTTCAACCCCATCGGCGCGCATCCTTCGGCCCTGATCGGCGAACTGCCGCGCGGCGTGCCGCAGAATCTGGTCCCCTACATCACGCAGACGGCCGCGGGACTCCGCGAGTGCCTTTCGGTCTTCGGCAACGACTATCCGACGCCCGACGGCTCGAACATCCGCGACTATATCGACGTGGTGGACCTCGCCAAAGCCCATGTGACGGCGATCGCGCGCATGATCGAGGGCAAGAACAGGGAGAAGTACGAAATCTTCAACATCGGCACGGGACGCGGCGTTTCGGTGCTCGAACTGGTGCGTAAGTTCGAAGAGGTGAACAACCTGAAACTCAACTACAAGATCGTGGGCCGCCGTGCGGGCGACATCGTGGCGATCTGGGCCGATCCGTCGTATGCCAACGACGAACTGGGTTGGAAGGCCGAACGTTCGCTCGACCAGACGCTGGCTGCGGCGTGGAAATGGGAGAAGCATATCCGCGGCATCGAATAACCGCCTCCGGCGTGCCGGACCGCGGCGCTGCGTTTCGGCGGCGAAAGCTGCCGGGAGTACTTCGGAAGCATGCGTTCGGATAAACTTAGGGAGGCCCCGGATTCCGGGGCCTCCCTCTGCTTAAAACATGCTGAAGTTTTCGGAAGGTTCGGTCGGTGAAGTGTTTTAAGCGTATGCGGTGCTAACTGTGCGTCAGGTCGGTGTTGTGGACGCCCAGCACGGCGCGGCCCGACGGGTCGTTCCTGTCGCGGAAGGCCGCGTCCCAAGCCAGCGCCTCGGCGGTGCTGCACGCCACGGAGGGCACCGAAGGAACGCATTGGGCCGCGGTCTGCGACGGGAAGTGCTCTTCGAAGATCGTGCGGTAATAGTACTCCTCCTTGTTGCGGGGCGGATTGATCGGGAACCGCTCGGCGGCGTGTTCCATTTCGCGGTCGGAGACCGCTTCGGAGGTGATTCGTTTCAGGGTGTCGATCCAGCCGTAGCCCACGCCGTCGGAGAACTGCTCCTTCTGCCGCCAGACGATCTCTTCGGGAAGCAGCTCCTCGAAAGCCTTGCGCAGAATCCACTTTTCGATGCGTCCGTCCTTGGCCATCTTCGCTTCGGGATTGATGCGCATGGCCACGTCCAGAAACTCCTTGTCGAGGAACGGCACGCGTCCCTCGACGCCCCATGCGGAGAGCGATTTGTTGGCCCGCAGGCAGTCGTAGAGGTGGAGCTTGCCGACCTTGCGCACGGTCTCCTCGTGGAATGCGCGGGCGTTCGGGGCCTTGTGGAAATAGAGGTAGCCGCCGAAGACCTCGTCGGCGCCCTCGCCCGAAAGCACCATCTTGATGCCCATGGATTTGATGACACGTGCCAGCAGGTACATCGGCGTAGACGCCCGCACGGTGGTCACGTCGTACGTCTCGATGAAGTAGATCACGTCGCGCAAGGCGTCCAGACCCTCCTGAATGGTATAGTGGATTTCGTGGTGCACGGTGCCGATCCGGTCGGCCACCTTGCGGGCCGCCGCGAGGTCGGGGGAGCCTTCGAGTCCGATGGCGAAGGAGTGGAGCCGGGGCCACCACGCCCGGTCGCGGTCGTGCGATTCGACGCGCCGGTCGGCGAATTTCCGCGCCACGGCCGAGATGATCGACGAGTCGAGACCTCCCGACAGCAGCACGCCGTAGGGCACGTCGGACATCAGCTGCCGCTTGACGGCCGCTTCGAGGGCGGCGCGCAGGGCCGGAATGTCGGCGCCGGTCTCTTTCACGGCGTCGTATTCGAACCAGTCGCGGTCGTACCAGCGGACCATTTTTCCCTCTTTGCTCGACCAGTAGTGGCCCGGCAGGAAGGGCTGGATCGTGGTGCAGACCCCTTCGAGGGCTTTCAGCTCCGAGGCCACGTAGAACTGCTCGTCGCGGTCCCAGCCGATGTAGAGCGGGATGACGCCGATCGGATCGCGGGCGATCAGGTATTCGTCGTTTTCGATGTCGTACAGCGCGAAAGCGAAGATGCCGCTGATCTTTTCGAGCAGTCCGACGCCCATTTTTTGGTAAAGGGGCAGGATCACCTCGCAGTCCGAGCCTGTCCGGAAATCGTACTCCCCGGCCAGCTCGTCGCGGATTTCCCGATGGTTGTATATCTCGCCGTTGACAGCCAGCACCAGTTTCCCGTCGCGGCTGAAAAGGGGCTGTCCGCCCGACTGGGGATCGACGATCGAAAGCCGCTCGTGGGAGAGAATCGCCCGTTCGCCGCAGTAGACGCCCGACCAGTCGGGTCCCCGGTGGCGGATATTTTTCGACATTTTCAGCACCTGCGTGCGCAGCGCATCCGATTTCTGCCGGATGTCAAACAGTCCTACGAATCCACACATTTTCTGTTCGTTTGTTGTCATGGAACCCTCCCTTGGAATAGGCGGTTCCGGGGTTTGTCAATAGGATAAGCCGGGCGTGCGGCGTGCGCCGCCGGCGGGCAGGCCGATGCCGGGGACGTACTTTGTGCCGCACCTCCCCGGCGTCGCCCGCATTGCGTCAGTTGTTTTCGGGGCGCAGCTTGCGCACCACGGCGCCGGTCTGCCACATCTCGCTCTCGCGCATCTGACGCAGCTCTTCGTCGAGCTTCTCGCGGTAGTCGGGCTTGCTGTTGAGGTCGATCGAACGCTGGGCCTCGTTGCCGGCGGCGACTTCGCGGTAAAGCTCCTCGAAGACGGGTTTCGTGGCGTCGCGGAAACGTTTCCACCAATCCAGCGCGCCGCGCTGGGCCGTGGTCGAGCAGTTGGCGTACATCCAGTCCATGCCGTTCTCGGCGACCAGCGGCATGAGCGACTGCGTCAGCTCCTCGACCGTCTCGTTGAAGGCTTCCGAGGGGGTGTGGCCGTTGGCGCGGAGCGTTTCGTACTGGGCGGCGAAAATGCCCTGAATGGCGCCCATCAGCGTGCCGCGCTCGCCCGTCAGGTCGGAGTAGACTTCGCGTTTGAAGTCGGTTTCGAACAGGTATCCCGAACCCACGCCGATGCCCAGCGCCACCACGCGCTCGAAGGCGCGGCCCGTGGCGTCTTGGAAAACCGCATAGCTCGAATTCAGTCCCCGGCCCTGCAGGAACATGCGCCGCAGCGAGGTGCCCGAACCTTTGGGGGCGATCAGGATCACGTCCACGCCGGCCGGGGGCACGATGCCTGTGCGTTCCTTGTAGGTGATGCCGAAGCCGTGCGAGAAGTAGAGCGCCTTGCCCGGCGTGAGGTGTTTTTCGATGGTGGGCCATACGGCGATCTGGCCCGCGTCGGACAGCAGGTACTGGATGATCGTTGCGCGCTCGGCGGCCTCTTCGATGCCGAAGAGCGTCTTGCCCGGCTCCCAGCCGTCGGCGACGGCCTTCTCCCAGCTCTTGCTGCCCTCGCGCTGGCCGACGATGACGTTCAGGCCGTTGTCCCTGAGGTTGAGCGACTGCCCCGGACCCTGCACGCCGTAGCCGATGACGGCGATGGTTTCGTTTTTCAGGACTTCGCGGGCCTTCTCCAAGGGGAACTCCTCGCGCGTAACAACATTTTCTTCGACTCCGCCGAAATTGATCTTTGCCATAATTAGTATGATTTAAAAGTGATTTGAATTCGTCTGCCGTCGGCTGCGTTCCAGCTCTTCGAGGTACTCGTTGAGCAGTTCGCGCCGCGATTTGATGATGGCCACGATGCCGCTGCGCACGAACTGCTGCACGCCGTAGGGCTGCAGCAGGCGGAACAGCTCCTTGGTCTCGGCCTTGTGGCCCGTCTTCTCGACCACGATGTAGTCGTCGTCGATTTCGAGGATGCGGACGTTGTGCTGGCGCACGAGGCGCTCGACGCTGCGGCTGCGCGTCACCTTGTAGAGGGCGATCTCCTGCTGCACCACTTCGTCGGAGGTGTAGACGAAGGTCTTCAGCACGTCGATCTTCTTTTCGATCTGCCGCACCAGCTTTTCGACCCGTTCCGGTCCGGTGCGGACGACGATCGTGAACTTATGGATGCCCGCCAGCGCCGACTCGGAGGTCGTGAGGCTCTCGATATTGACGTCGCGGCTGGTGAAAACCGTGGTGATCTGGTTCAGCAGACCCACTTTGTTTTCCGAAAATACGGTGATGATATACTCCTGTTCTTCCATTGCTCGTTCGGATTTTACTCCAGCCGGATCGCCGCGACGGGCGCGCCGGCCGGCACCATGGGAAATACGTTGTCTTCGCCCTCGACGCGCACTTCGAGCAGGTATGCACCCCGGCAGGCCTGCATCTCGGCGATGGCTTCGGAGAGCTCCCCGCGCCGCTCGACGCAGCGGTAGGCGATGCCGTTGCCGCGGGCGATCAGCCCGAAATCGGGGTTTGCCAGCTCGGTGAACGAATAGCGGCGGTCGTAGAAAAGTTCCTGCCACTGGCGGACCATGCCCAGAAACGAGTTGTTCAGCAGGACGATCTTCACGGCCACCTGCGACTGGAAGATCGTGCCCAACTCCTGAATGGTCATCTGCAGGCCGCCGTCGCCCGCGAAAAGGCACACTTCGCGGTCGGGGGCGCCCAGCTTGGCCCCGATGGCCGCGGGAAGCCCGAAGCCCATCGTTCCCAGCCCGCCCGAAGTCACCATGCTCCGGCTGCGGCGGAACCCGAAATAGCGGGCCGCGAACATCTGCTGCTGACCCACGTCGGTCACCAGCACCGCGTCGTTGTCGTAGGCGCGGGCCACGGCGGCGACCGCTTCGCCCATGCGGATACGGCCTTCGGCGGGATGGACCGCCCGGCGGATCACCTTCTCGTATTCGATCTTGTCGCAGGCGCGGAATTCGTCGATCCATGCCCGGTGGCTGCGGGCTTGTATGCGCCCGGTGAGCAGCGGAAGGGTCTGTTTCACGTCGCCGACCAGCGGCACGTCGGCCGGGACGATCTTGCCGATCTCGGCGGGGTCGATTTCGAGGTGGATGATCTTGGCGTTCGCCCCGAAACAGCCCGGATTGCCCGTCACGCGGTCGTCGAAGCGCATGCCCACGGCGAGGAGCAGGTCGCAGTCCCGGTTTTTGATGTTGGGACCGTAGTTGCCGTGCATGCCCAGCATGCCGACGTACTGCGGCGAGTCGGTCGGCAGGGCCGAAAGCCCCAGCAGGGTCGATGCGGCGGGCATGCCGCTCTTGTCGAGGAAGGCGCGCAGCTCCGCTTCGCCGCCGCTCAGGATCACGCCCTGTCCGATCATCGCCAGAGGCCGTTGTGCGGCGTCGATCAGCTTTGCCGCTTCGTCGATGCGCTCTTCGGAGGGTACCGATGCGGGGACATAGCTGCGGATCGAAGCCACTTTCTCGTAGCTGAACGGGGCCGTTCCGCACTGGGCGTCCTTGGTGATGTCCACGACCACGGGGCCGGGGCGGCCCGAACGGGCGATGTAGAACGCCTTGGCGATGGCGCCCGGAATCTCTTCGGTGCGCTTGACCTGACAGTTCCATTTGGTGACGGCCTGCGTGATGCCCACGAAATTGGTCTCCTGAAAGGCGTCGGTGCCCAGCAGCGACGAACCGACCTGCCCGGTCACGAGCACCAGCGGCGTGGAGTCCATCAGCGCGTCGGCGAGTCCCGTCACGGTATTGGTGGCGCCGGGGCCGGAGGTGACCAGACAGACCCCCACGCGGCCGCTGACGCGGGCGTAGCCCTGCGCGGCGTGTACGGCGCCCTGTTCGTGCCGCACGAGGATGTGGCGCAGGCGGTCGCGGTAGTCGTAGAGTGCGTCGTAGACGGGGATGATCGCCCCGCCGGGGTAGCCGAAAATCGTATCGACGCCCTCGCGCAGGAACGATTCGATCAGGGCCTGCGCTCCCGTGACGGAGGGACCGGGCTGCGGTTCGGACATGTTTGTTTGCGTCGTATCCATGATTGCTGCTGTTTTACTTATTCTTCATCGACGATGCGTACGGCGCCCTTGTCGGCCGAGCTGACCAGCTTGGCGTAGGCGCGCAGCGACGCGGGGACTTTGCGGTCGCGTGTGGCGGGGCGGAAATACTCCTGAGCGGCCATCCGCGCGGCGATTTCGGCGTCGTCTGCCAGAAGGCGTATCGAGCGACGCGGGATGTCGATCTCGATTTCATCGCCCGTCCGGACGACGGCGATTTCGCCCCCGGACGCGGCTTCGGGCGAGACGTGGCCGATCGACAGCCCCGACGTGCCGCCCGAAAAGCGGCCGTCGGTAATCAGCGCGCAGGCTTTGTCGAGGTGCTTGGATTTGAGGTACGACGTGGGGTAGAGCATCTCCTGCATGCCGGGGCCTCCCTTGGGGCCTTCGTAGCGGATGACGACCACGTCGCCCGCCTGCACCTCGTCGCCGAGAATGCCCTCGATAGCCTGTTCCTGCGATTCGTAGACCCGTGCGCGGCCGCGGAAAACGTGCAGCGACTCATCGACGCCCGCCGTCTTGACGATGCAGCCGTTGCGGGCGATGTTGCCCGTCAGCACGGCCAGTCCCCCGTCGCGGGAGTAGGCGTGTTCGACGTCGCGGATACAGCCCGTCGTGCGGTCTGCGTCGGGGGCGTCGTAATAGGAGTGCTGCGCCCCCAGTTCGCGGCTGTAAAGCCCCGCAGGGGCGCTTAGCCAGCGGCGCAGGGCCGCGTCGGTCAGCGTCTCGCTGCGCAGGTCGCAGGCGTCGATCGCTTCGCGGAGCGTCCGCCCGTCGATGCGCGGGACCGAGGTGTCGAGCAGGCCGGCGCGCGCCAGTTCGCCCAGAATGGAGAGGATGCCGCCGGCGCGGTTGACGTCCTGTATGTGATACTGCGAGTTGGGAGCCACCTTGCAGAGCACCGGAACCCGGCGCGAAAGGCGGTCGATGTCCTGCATCGTGAAATCCACGCCGGCTTCGCGGGCCACGGCCAGCAGGTGCAGCACCGTGTTGGTCGAGCCGCCCATGGCGATGTCGAGCGACATGGCGTTTTCGAAGGAGGCCTTGGTCGCGACCGAACGCGGGAGCACCGATTCGTCGCCCAGAAAATAGTAGCGTTCGGCGTTGCGGACGATCAGCGCCGCGGCGTCTTCGAACAGCCGGCGTCGGTTGGCGTGCGTGGCGACGATCGTGCCGTTGCCCGGCAGCGAGAGTCCCAGCGCTTCGGTCAGGCAGTTCATCGAATTGGCCGTGAACATGCCCGAACACGAGCCGCAGCCGGGGCAGGCGCAGCGTTCGACGCGCGCGATCTGCTCGTCGCTGCAGGCTTCGTCGGCCGCCATGACCATCGCGTCGATCAGGTCGATGTCCCTCCCGTCGAATTTGCCCGCCTCCATCGGCCCTCCCGACACGAAGACCGTCGGGATGTTGAGCCGCATGGCGGCCATCAGCATTCCGGGGGTGATTTTGTCGCAGTTCGAGATGCAGACCAGCGCATCGACCTTGTGGGCGTTGGCCATGTATTCGACGCTGTCGGCAATGATCTCGCGCGAGGGCAGCGAGTAGAGCATGCCGTCGTGGCCCATGGCGATGCCGTCGTCTACGGCGATGGTGTTGAATTCCGCGGCGAAACATCCGCAGGCTTCGATGCGCTGCTTGACATACTGCCCGATTTCGTGCAGGTGGACGTGTCCCGGCACCAGCTGGGTGAACGAATTGGCGATGCCGACGACCGGCCGCCCGAACTGTTCTTCGCGCATGCCGTTGGCGCGCCAGAGGCTTCTGGCGCCGGCCATGCGGCGGCCCGTCGTCGTGACGGCGCTTCTGAGTGTGTGTTTCATCTTCTCTCGTTTTTCGGCATGTCCGCTTCCGGCGGCGGGGCCGGATGTCAAAAAAGCCTTTCTCCGTCGGAGAAAGGCTTTTTTATAATCTTTCGAATATACGCATCACCTTTCTCCCGTTATCCTGTAGTGACGACGAGCAGCAGATTAATGACGTTATTGTTCGAATGATTCAGAGCGGTCATGGCCGGATTTCTGTGTTTGTTCCGTTTCAAAGATAAGTATATAAAATCAGACGTACAAATAAATTCCTAAAGAAATTTAATAATGTGATATTCCGGAAGCAGATCGTTCTCTGTGGTTGCTGTTTTCAGGTCGTATTCCTCATTTGCTTACAATTTGAAACCGCGGTTTTTGGCCTTAAAACCTGTTTTAGGCCGATTTGTGCGGGATTTGTGGTCCTGTGTCTTTGTAATATATTACGGTTTTTATATTATTATAGGTGTATGCGGCCTTTTTGTGCTATTCATTTCGCTGTAAAACCCTTGCGGATTATTTGGAAAGCATCTTACAAATCGTTACCTGATTTGGATATTAAATTTTTTTGTTTTATATTTGTCCCTGATGGATATGAAACGGAATCATACGATGTTCGGAGAGTGCGGGAACACCTGCGCTCCGACGACGTATGCCGCCCTCTCCGTTATCTTCACGACTGCCGCTACTACAACCCCTGTGGGGGTTTAGTTTGTTTTTTCCGTCAGAAGCATTTCCGTATGCACACCCGGCCAAGGCTGCCGGGGCGGAAACCCGGATTTTCAGTCATAGGCAGTTTAATTCAAAGAAGATTTTACCATGAAACATATCAAGGTTTTCGCCCCCGGAACGGTGGCGAATCTGGGCTGCGGCTTCGACATCATGGGCCTGACGCTCGACGGCGTGGGCGACCGGATCGAGGTCGCCGCCGAAGCGGGCGCGAGCGGGCTTGCGATCCGCAACGAGAGCGGGAAGAGACTCCCCGAAAAACCCGAAGACAACGTCATAACCCCGGCCGTCGCAGCCATGCTCGAAGCGTACGGAAAGCCCGTGCAGGTCGAGATCACGATTCTCGAAAAGATAGCTCCCGGAAGCGGCATCGGATCGAGCGCCGCCTCGTCGGCCGCCGCCGTCTACGGGCTGAACGAACTGCTGGGCCGCCCCTTTGCGGCGGAACGGCTGGTGGAGTTCGCCATGATGGGCGAAGCGCTGATCGGCGGCACGCCCCATGCCGACAACGTCGGGCCGGCCCTGCTGGGCGGCGTGGTGCTGATCCGCGGATACGGGCCGCTGGACATCATCCGCCTGCCGGTACCCGACGACTTTTTCTACGCCGTGGCGCATCCCGACATTGTGGTCGGCACCAAGGAGGCGCGCGAGGTGCTGCCCCGCGAGATTCCGATGGCGCATGCCGTCACGCAGTGGGGCAACGTCGGCGGACTTGTCGCCGGACTGGCGCTGGGCGACGTGGCGCTGATCGGCCGCTCGATGCACGACGTCGTCGCGGAGCCTTACCGCAAGGGGTTCATTCCCGGTTACGACCGTTTGAAGGAGGGGGTGCTCTCCGAAGGTGCTCTGGCCATGAACATCGCCGGATCGGGACCTTCGGTCTTTGCGCTGGCCGCCGAAGGGTCGGTGTCGGAACGGGTCGCCGAGCGGATGAAGAGCCATTTCGCCGGGCTGGGAATCGGCTGCAACATCTATGCGGGCCGCGTGTCGAACCGCGGTGCGCGAATCGAAGAATAAGAAAAGACGAAAACCATGAAATACTACAGCACGAGAGACAAAGCACTTGCACGGCCTTGTTCGCTGCGCGAAGCCGTCGAGGCGGGGCTGGCGCCCGACGGGGGACTGTTCGTCCCCGAACGTATTCCGCAGGCGGATATGGCGGTCGCGGAGCGGCTGGCCGGGGAGTCCTATGCCGCATTGGCGGGGTATCTGGCCGCACTGTTCTTCGGCGAAGATATCGACCGCGGGATTTTGCAGCGCGAGATAGACCGCATCTACGATTTTCAGGTTCCCCTGCGTCCGGTCGGCAGCCGCTATACGCTGGAGCTGTTCCACGGCCCGACGTTCGCGTTCAAGGACTTCGGCGCCGGATTCATGGGCCGCATGGTCGGCCTGCTGGGCGGCGCGGATGAAAAGCTGGTGATCCTGACGGCGACGTCGGGCGATACGGGCAGCGCCGTGGCGCACGGTTTTTACGACGTGCCGGGCGTCGAGGTGGTGCTGCTCTATCCCGAAGGGAAGATCAGCCGCCTGCAGGAGTGCCAGATGACCGCGCTCGGAGGCAATATCCATCCGCTGCGCGTGGGCGGAACCTTCGACGACTGCCAGCGGCTGGTCAAGGAGCTGTTCGCCGACAGCTCTTTCAGGGCCGCACACCGCGTGTCGTCGGCCAATTCGATCAACCTGCTGCGGTGGATTCCGCAGGCGTTCTATTACTTCTACGGGTATTTCCGGTGGCGGCAGGCGTCGGGCGGCGAAAATCCGGTGGTCGTGGTGCCGAGCGGCAACTACGGCAACCTCTCGGCCGGCATGCTGGCGCGCCGCATGGGGCTGCCCCTCGGCGGATTCGTCGCGGCGTCGAACGCCAACGACGTGGTGCCCGAATTCCTGCGGACGGGCGATTACCGTCCGCGGCCGTCGGTGCGGACGCTGGCCAATGCGATGGACGTCGGAGCGCCGAGCAACTTCGAGCGGATGATGTGGCTGTGCGGCGGCGATGCGGACGCCCTGCGCGGCGAATTGCTGGGGTTCCGGTGCGACGACGCCATGATCCGCCGTACGATCGACGGGCTGTACCGGAATTACGGTTATCTGTCCGATCCGCACAGCGCCGTGGGCTATGCGGCTTCCGTGGCCTGCGGCAGGCCGGGGTTTTACCTTTCGACGGCCCATCCGGCCAAGTTCGGCGAGGTCATTTCGCCCGTGACCGGGGCGAAGGTGCCGTTGCCTCCGCGCCTTGCGGAACTGGTGAAGCGTCCGCGGGTTTCGGAGCCGATGGCGGTGGATCTTGGGGCGCTGGAGGAGTACGTCGCCGGAGTGTGAGATTCGCGGCGGTCCCCGCTGGTGTTTCGGTGCCGATGACGGGCGAATGACATGCCGGTGATTTGCCGGTGACGGTTCTACGGCAGGCGGATAGCGGGCGGCGCGATGGCGGAATCCGTCCCCTTCCGGAACTGTCCGCTGCGGCGAGACCGTGTTCCGGAACTGCGCGGCAGGGACTGGCGATGTTCGGTTATGGTCGGGCCGGTTTGGAGCCGAGCCGACTCCCGGCCCCGAAACGGCGGGAAGAATGGAATTGAAAAAGGGTTGCAACGCGGCGGTTGCAGCCCTTTCTTTGTGCGGGATTTCCGGGTTGCGTGCGGAATTCCCTTTTTGTGTGCGTGACTCTCCTTTTGCGTGCGGGGTTCCCGGCTAAATATGCGCGGCGATGAAATCCCCGACCTCGGAGGTCGAATAGCGCCGTTCGCCCTGTGCGGCGAGGTCCTCGGTGACGATCCCTTCGGTGAGCGCCCGGTTTACGGCGTCGCGGACGGCGCTCCCTTCGGCGGTCAGCCCCAGATGTTCGAGCAGCATGGCGGCCGAGAGGATCGCAGCCATCGGGTTGGCGATGTTTTTGCCTGCGGCCTGCGGGTAGGAGCCGTGGATCGGCTCGAAAAGCGCGACTTCGGACCCCACGCTGGCCGACGGAAGCATGCCCAGCGAGCCGCTGATGACGCTGGCTTCGTCGGTGAGGATGTCGCCGAACATGTTTTCGGTGACGATCACGTCGAAATGGGTCGGCTGGCGGATGATCTGCATCGCGGCGTTGTCCACGAACATGAAGTCCAGCTCCACTTCGGGGTATTGGGGTGCGAGCTGCTGCGCGATCTCGCGCCAGAAGCGCGAGGTTTCGAGGACGTTGGCCTTGTCGACTACCGTCAGGTGACGGCGGCGGCTCATGGCCAGCCGGAACGCCACGTGCAGCACGCGCTCGATCTCCTGCCGCGAGTAGGTGCAGGTGTCCACGGCCCGGTCGCCCCCTTCGTCGCGGCCCTGCGGCCGTCCGAAATAGATGCCGCCCGTCAGTTCGCGGACGCAGACGAAGTCGGTGCCCCGCACCACCTCGGCCTTGAGCGGCGAGCGGTCGGCCAGCGTGTCGAAGAGCGCGATGGGGCGCAGGTTGGCGAACAGTCCCAGCGACTTGCGCATGCGCAGCAGCCCCTGTTCGGGGCGTACCGGCGCTTTGGGGTCGTTGTCGTATTTGGGGTCGCCGATGGCGCCGAACAGCACGGCGTCGGCTTCGCGGCAGATTTTGTGCGTCTCCTCCGGGTAGGGATCCCCCGTGGCGTCGATGGCGCAGGCGCCCACCAGCGCTTCGCGGTAGGTGAAGTTGTGCGCATACTTCCGGGCGACGTGGTCCAGCGCCTTGACGGCTTGCGCGATGATCTCAGGACCGATGCCGTCGCCGGCTAAAAGGGCTATGTTAACATTCATGGTCGTTATAGTTTGTTTCGATTATGTTCAGCATTTTGATCGTCGCCTTGATAGCGGCTTCGGTCTGGTCGGCATCCAGACCGCGCGTTTTGAATACCTTGCCGCCCATTTCCCACGTGATGATGGTCTGCACGAAGGCGTCGGTGCGGCCGCCGGGCGGGATCGAGACGGTGTAGTTGCGCAGCATCGGGAACTCGCGCCGGAGCTGGTGCTCGTAGATTTGCCGCAGCGCCCGCATGAAGGCGTCGTACTGGCCGTCGCCGGCCGAGGTCTGCTCGTACTCCCGTCCGTTGATCTCGATCTTGAGCGAAGCCGCGGGATGCAGCCCCTGCGCCAGCGAAAGGCTGTAGTTGAGGATGCGGACCGGATTTTCGGCCAGATCGTAACGCAGTACGTCGGCAATGATGTAGGGCAGGTCCTCGGCGGTCACCAGCTCCTTCTTGTCGCTCAGCTCCACGACCCGTTCGGTCACCTTGCGCATCGAGGCTTCGTCGAGGTCGATGCCCAGCGTTTCGAGGTTCTTCATGATGTTGGCCTTGCCCGAAGTCTTGCCGAGGGCGTATTCGCGGACGCGGCCGAACCGTTCGGGAAGCAGTTCGTTGAAGTAGAGGTTGTTCTTGTTGTCGCCGTCGGCGTGGATGCCGGCGCACTGCGTGAAGACGCTTTCGCCGACGATCGGGCGGTTGGCGGGAATGCGGATGCCGGTGTAGGTCTCGACCATGCGGCTGACGTGGTTGATCTTCGTCTCGTCGATGCCGGTGGCGCGGTGCAGGCGGTCGTGCAGGACGGCGACCGTACTCGACAGCGGTGCGTTCCCGGCCCGCTCGCCCAGCCCGTTTACCGTGACGTGGACCCCGTGGAATCCGGCTTTCACGGCCGCGGCGGTATTGGCGACGGCCAGATCGTAGTCGTTGTGGGCGTGGAAGTCGAAGCGCAGGCGGGGATAGCGCCGCACCAGATCGCCGCAGAACCGTTCGGTGGCGTAGGGATCGAGCACGCCCAGCGTGTCGGGGCACATGAAACGCTGCACGGGGGCGTCGGCCAGTGCGTCGAGCATGGCGTAGACGTACTCCGGCGAATGCTGCATGCCGTTGGACCAGTCTTCCAGATAGATGTTTACCCGCATGCCCCGCGCGACGGCCTTGTCGATCGTAGCGCGGATGTCGCCGAGGTGCTCTTCGGGCGTGCGGCGGAGCTGCTCGCGGCAGTGCTTGAGCGACCCTTTGGTCAGCAGGTTCACAACGCGGCATCCGGCGTCGCCGAGCCAGTCGAGGGATATGCCGCCGTCGATGAATCCCAGCGCCTCGATGCGGTCCGAATAGCCTTTGGAGGCGGCCCACTCGGCGATGCGCCGCACGGCCTCCTGCTCGCCCTGCGAGACCCGCGCCGAAGCGATCTCGATGCGGCTGACGCGCAGTTCCTCCAGCAGCAGCCGGGCGATGGAGAGCTTTTCGCGGGCGTTGAACGAAACGCCCGACGTCTGCTCGCCGTCGCGCAGCGTGGTATCCATTATTTCGACCGGGGGAAGCATCGTCGCGGGGCTATTTTCGGGCGGCTTCGAACCGTCGGATCTGGTCGGAGATGCTGCACAGATAATCCACGTCGTCGTAGCCGTTCTGCAGGCAGCGTTTCTTGTAGGCGTCGATCTCGAACCGTTCGCTGCGGCCCGTGGCTTCGGCGGTCAGCGTCTGCCCCTCCAGATCGACCGTAAAACGGGCCGCGGGATCGTCGGCTATGGCGGCGAAGATCGCCGCGAGGAAGTTGTCGCTCACCGTGATCGGCAGCAGACCGTTGTTGAGGGCGTTGTTGCGGAAGATGTCGGCGAAGAAACTCGACACCACGACGCGGAAGCCGTAGTCGGCGATGGCCCATGCGGCGTGTTCGCGCGAACTGCCGCACCCGAAGTTGCGGCCTGCGACCAGTATGCGGCCTTCGTAGCGGCTGTCGTTGAGCGGGAACGAAGCGACCTTCCGACCCTCGGCGTCGTAACGCCAGTCGCGGAAGAGGTTGTCGCCGAAGCCTTTGCGCTCGGTGGCTTTGAGAAAGCGCGCCGGGATGATCTGGTCGGTATCTATGTTTTCCGTGCGGACGGGCACCGCCCCCGACGTGAAAGTTTCGAATTTGGGTATGGACATTTTTCTTGACTTTTACATTTCAAACACCTTGCGCGGGTCTTCGATGCGCCCGCAGACGGCAGCGGCGGCGGCCACCGCGATGCCCGAAAGCATCGTCCGTGCGCCCGGACCCTGACGCCCTTCGAAATTGCGGTTCGAGGTCGAAACGCAGTATTTGCCCGCCGGAATCTTGTCGGCGTTCATCGCCAGACAGGCCGAACAGCCCGGCTGGCGGAGTTCGAATCCCGCGTCGGCCAGAATCCGGTCCAGTCCCTCGGCCCTTGCGGCGGCTTCGACGCCTTTCGAGCCGGGGACGATCCACGCCGTTATGTTGTCGGCCTTGCGGCGGCTTTCGACCAGCCGTGCGAAAAGGCGCAGGTCCTCGATGCGGCCGTTGGTGCAGCTGCCGACGAAGACGTAATCGACGGGTTTGCCCTGCAGCGTTTCGCCGGATTCGAATCCCATGTATTTCAACGCCTTGTCGTCGGCGTCGGCGGGAATCGCCGCATCGACGGCCATCCCCATGCCGGGGTTGGTGCCGTAGGTGATCATCGGGGCGATGTCGGCGGCGTCGAAGCGGTATTCCTTGTCGAAAACCGCGTCGGCATCGCTGTAAAGTTCGCGCCAGCGGGCCGCGGCCCGGTCGAAAGCGGCGCCCTGCGGCGCGCGTTCGCGGCCGCGGAGGTAGTCGAACGTGGTCTGGTCGGGGGCGATCATGCCGCCCCGCGCCCCGCATTCGATGCTCATGTTGCAGACGGTCATGCGCCCCTCCATCGAGAGGGAGCGGATCGCGTCGCCGGCGAATTCGATGAAATAGCCCGTGCCGCCCGAAGCGGTCAGCCGGGAGATGATGTAGAGGATGATGTCCTTGGCTTCGACGCCCGGCCGAAGCGTCCCGTCCACGGTGATGCGCATGCTCCGCGGCTTGGACTGGATGATGCACTGGCTGGCGAAGACCATTTCGACCTCCGACGTCCCCACGCCGAACGCCACGGCGCCCAGCGCCCCGTGCGTCGAGGTGTGGCTGTCGCCGCAGACGATGGTCATGCCCGGCTGGGTGAAGCCCAGTTCGGGACCGATGATGTGCACGATGCCCTGCCGGGGGTCGCCCACGCCGAAATGCTCGATGCCGAACCGGGCGCAGTTGGCCGCCAGCGCTTCGACCTGCCGCCGCGATTCCGGCTCGGCGATCGGCAGGTGCTGGTCGACGGTGGGGATGTTGTGGTCGGCCGTCGCCGTGATCTGCGCCGGGCGCGCCACGCCGATGCCGCGTCGTTCGAGTCCGGCGAAAGCCACGGGCGACGTCACCTCGTGGATGTACTGCCGGTCGATGTAGAGCACGCAGCGTCCCCCGTCTTCGGTGCGCACGGTGTGCGCATCCCATATTTTGTCCAGAAGAGTCTTTCCCATCTTACGCCTCCTTTTCCTTGCGTTCGGTTACGTTCAGTATGCGCAGCGCGTCGAGGAACGCTTCGATCGACGCCCGTGTGGTGTCGGTATGTGCGGCGAATCCGTGGACCGTGCGGCTGCCGCACTGCACCTGCACGTGTACGCGGCCCACGTCGTTCGACCCCTTGGTGATGGCCTGCATGAGAAATTCCGTGAGCACGACCTTCTCGTTGATGAGAGTCTTGATGGCCGATACGGCCGCATCCACCGGACCGTTGCCCGTGGCGATGGCCATGCGTTCGTGGTCGCCGAACTTCAGCACCACGGTCGCCGTCGGAACGAGCGTTCCGGTGGTCACCTGCAGGAATTTGAGAGACAGGGACTGTTGTTTCATGCGGTCGATGTCGCCCACCAGATACAGCAGGTCGTAATCGTGGATCTCCTTCTTCCTGTCGGCCAGTTCGAGGAACTTGGCGTAGGTGTCGTCCGTCTCCTCCTGCGTGAGGTTGTAGCCGAGCAGTTCGAGCCGGTGCACGAGCGCGGCGCGGCCGCTGCGGGCCGTCAGGGCGATGACCGACTGGTTGAGCCCGACGTCCTGCGGGTCGATGATCTCGTAGGTCTGGCGGTCTTTCAGCACGCCGTCCTGATGGATGCCCGACGAGTGGGCGAAGGCGTTGCGGCCGACGATCGCCTTGTTGGGCTGGACGGGCATGTTCATCAGGCTCGACACGAGGTGCGAAGCCTTGGTGATGAGCTGTGCGTCGATGTTCGTATCGACGTTCAGCTCCTTGTGGCAGCGCAGGGTCATCACCACCTCTTCGAGCGAGGTGTTGCCCGCGCGTTCGCCGATGCCGTTGATCGTCACCTCGGCCTGCCGCGCGCCGTTGAGGATGCCGCTCAGGGTGTTGGCCGTAGCCATGCCCAGATCGTTGTGGCAGTGGGTCGAGATGATCGCCCGGTCGATGTTGGAGACGTGATCGACGAGGTATTTGATCTTCGCGCCGTACTCGCCGGGCAGGCAGTAGCCCGTGGTGTCGGGAATGTTGACCACTGTGGCGCCGGCCGCGATGACCGCTTCGATCACGCGGGCGAGGTATTCCGGATCGGCGCGCCCGGCGTCTTCGGCGTAGAACTCGACGTCCTCGACGTAGCGCTTGGCGTATTTCACCGCCTCGACGGCCGATTCGATGATCTTTTCGGGCGTCGAGCGCAGTTTGTCGTAGATATGCTGGGGCGATACGCCGATTCCGGTGTGTATGCGCTTGTGCTTGGCCAGCCGCAGGGCGTCGGCGGCGACGTCGATGTCTTTTTTCACGGCGCGGGTGAGCGCGCAGATCGTCGGGGCCGAAACGGCCTTCGAAATTTCAAGTACGGAGTTGAAGTCTCCGGGGCTGGAAATCGGGAATCCCGCTTCGATGATGTCCACGCCGAGACTTTCGAGGAGTTTGGCGACTTCGATCTTCTCGGTGGTGTTCAACTGACAGCCCGGCACCTGCTCGCCGTCGCGGAAGATCGGAAGAGCGTCGTGTAGGGAAAGAGTGTAGATCTCGG